>Ga0181536_10000935_pt1 | contig 34824 bp, 33 predicted proteins | sample PEATcosm2014_Bin_41_FD_121105 | JGI IMG/M metagenome (GOLD analysis project Ga0181536, IMG submission 121105) | Peatland microbial communities from MTU Mesocosm Facility, Houghton, MI, USA - PEATcosm2014_Bin17_60_metaG | ecosystem: Environmental > Terrestrial > Soil > Wetlands > Peat | place...
AGGCGCATGACCCGGGCTACGGCATCACAGCCGGGGCGCGCGTCGGTATGTGCCCATGGGAAGAAGTTCTCGCGCAGGCCAATCAGTTCCTTGACCACCAGCACGTCCCCGTTAGCGAGGGCGTAAGGTCCGTGATGGAAGGCTCCAATACGTGCCTCTCCGTTGAGGATGAAGGTGTAGAGTTCAAGCGTCGCCATCATGCGGCGGATCTTGTTCTTGATATCTTCGGGCCAGCTTCCACGCAGCCGCGCAGTGAGGTCTTCCACATCCGGCCTCGAAAGAACCGGCATCGTGAAATCCGCGTCGTCAGGGAGGTGGCGGCCATCGCTGCGATAGGACTTTGCAGCGCGAGCCCAGAAGTCGAGGATGAGGGCGAGTTCATCGACGTCGTCCTGCGGCTGCTGGCCCAGCAACCGCAGCTGCTCGCGGCCGTTGAAGTAGCCGAGCATGAGCGAGTTCAGATGGATGGAATTGGCGCGCGAGCCGAGCCTGCGCATATCGCGGCCGATTGCTTCCGGCGTGGCGTGTTGCAGCAACTCGAGGAGAAGTGGTCTCAGGTTTTCGTAATAGCAGTAGCTTCCCAGGATGAGCCGGCACGGCAAATTGAAGAGTGGCGAGATCATCGCCGAGCGCTGCTGCTCGCGAAAGAAACGGCGCACGCTCTCTCCGTAGTCGTGGAGATAGCCGTTCAGGGTCTCAAGCGACGGCGTTTGCCGGATGGTTTGGTCGGTCGCAAACATAAGGGCCCGGGTTAGAACTCTGCCTCCATCGAAGTCGGTTTCATGTCGCTGCTCATTCGGTTGCTGCTTTCCAGACTTCGGCGATATCGCGCACTTGTACCGATTGCTCCGGCGCCGCGGTCTTCACGCCATCTTCCAGCATGATCATGCAGAACGGGCAGCCGACAGCGATGGTGTCGGCCCCGGTCGCCAAGAGTTGGCAGGAGCGGTTCTGGTTCATGCGCGTGCCACGTTTTTCTTCCATGAAGGAGAAGCCGCCACCTCCGCCACAGCAGAGAGCGTTGCGGCGGTTCCATTCGGGTTCCGAACGCTCGGCTCCGGGAAGGCTGTCCAGTAGATTCCGCGGTGCATCGTAGATCTGGTTGTAGCGGCCGAGGTAACAGGGATCATGGAAGGTGACCTTGCCCGTCTTGGCCTCTCTCAGTTTCAGGCGACCTTGGGCGACGAGCTCGGCCAAAAACTCGCTGTGATGCACGACCTCATAATTGCCCCCGAGCTGCGGGTACTCGTTCTTGATCGTGTTGAAGCAGTGCGGGCAGGCGGTCACAATCTTCTTGACCTTATAACGGTCGAGGGTGGCGATGTTCTGCTGCGCCAAGGTCTGGAAAAGAAATTCGTGCCCAATGCGTCGCGCGGAGTCTCCGGTACATCGCTCCTCGCGTCCCAGCACGGCAAACTTCACACCCGCACGGGTCAGCAGTTCCGCGACCGCGCGGGTAACGGACTGGCTCCTCTGGTTAAGGGCTCCGGCGCAGCCGACCCAGAACAGGACTTCAAACTCGGCGTTGGGCTGATCGGCCAGGGACTTTACCGGAAGCCCCTGCATCCAGTCGGTGCGCGACGCGCTGGCTCCAGGATAAGGATGGCCCCGGGCTTCGAGGCTGCGCACCATGTTTTCCAGGTCGCCGGGGAACTCCGCGCGTTCCATAACCAGATGGCGGCGCATACCGACGATCTTAGGCACGTGCTCAATCGCGACCGGGCACTGTTCCATGCAAGCGCCGCAAGTCGTGCAAGACCACAGAGTCTCTTCCTTTATAACCGGCCCAACCAGCGGAGACGGTTCCTCCGGGCTGGGTGAGTTCCGGTTCCCGTTGTACGCCTGAGCGTGCAGAGACTCACGCGCGTCCAGGATGAGCCATTTGGGGGAGAGCGGTTTCTCCGTTAAAAAAGCCGGACAGTTGACCTCACAGCGGCCGCACTCGGTGCAGGCGTCGAGATCGAGCAAGTCTTTCCAGAAGAAATTCTGCAGCCGGCTTACTCCTAGCGGTTCGTCTTCTTTTTCCAGGTTCAGCAAGGGAAGCTGGCCGCGGGGCGCGAGGCTTTGGGTGAAGATGCTCGCCGGAGCGGTGAAGACGTGGAACAGCTTGGAGTAGGGGATCCAGCCGATGAAGGAGAAGACAACGACCAAGTGAAACCACCAGATCGTGCGGTGCAGGAGGAGCATTTCAGCCGGGCTGAGAAATGCGGCAAAGAGCATTCCGGCAGCCTTGCCGAAGGGTGACCAAGCCGCCCACGGATCGTGCGTGATTTGAACCCGCAGGCCCTGGATCATGAATCCGGTCACCAGGATGATGAGGATTGCGGCCAGAATGATGGCATCGTCCGGCTTATCTGGCTTCAGCCGTTTCGGCCTGCGGACGTAGCGCTGAACCAGCGCGGTGACGATTCCGGCGATCGAGAGCACGCCGAAGACGTTCAGGGTCAGCGATTCGAAATACAGGTAGAAGCTGCCCTGCATGATGTGGATGTGGAGATCCTCGTGAATAAAGACGACGACGGTGCCGAGGAAGAGAAAAACAAAGCCCCAGAAGATGAGAAGATGCGCAAGTCCTGCGCCGGAATATCGCTGTAGGAGTTTCTGGTGGCCCAGCCCTTCTTTCAGCAAGAGCCGCAGCCGGGTGCTGAGTTGATCGAAGCGGTCAACCGGCCTTCCGATTTGCCAGCGACGCCAATGGCGGTAGATGCCATGGCAGAACACCGCCAGCGTGATCCCGAACAGCAGGTACATCACCCAAACCTGGGTGATGTTGAAATAGACTTGGCGCGTCGGCGTCATAGTGTGGTGGCGGAAGTCTTGCGTTTCTTGACCGCCTCAATCAACTTGGGAATGAATTCGCGATAGTCCTCGATGACCCCTAATTCTGCCATCTGAAAGATCGGCGCTTTGTCATCTTTATTAATGGCGACGATGTGCTTGGCCCCGGCGATCCCTACCATGTGCTGGCTGGCTCCGGAGATGCCCACGGCGAGGTACAGGTCGGGCGCAATCTTCTTGCCGGTCTGACCGATCTGCCAGGTGGAAGGGACCCATCCCAGATCAACGGCGGCGCGGGATGCACCGAGCGCGGCGCCGAGTACTCGGCTGAGCTCTTCCAGGCAAGCGAAGTTTTCTTTGCCGCCAAGACCGCGGCCGCCGCTGACCACAATGCGGGCGTCCTCGAGACGAAGGCCCTCGGACTGCTCCACGTTGCGATCCACTAAGCGCCAAGTTCCGGCCGGAGAAGTAACGGTCACGGGAACTTTGATGATTTCTCCCGGGGTGTTCTCCTGCCTGGCGACGGGTGCGATCGAGCGCATCCGGAGCGCAACGACAACAGGCACTTTGCGGGCGATGAGCAGACTTTGGGCTTTTCCACCAAAGACAGGCTTGTGGATGCGGATTCCGCCGCCGTCTACCTTGCCATCGACCCCGACGGCGTCCATCACTACACTCGCGCCTAGCTTGTGTCCGGAGAGAGGGGCCAATTCCAGTCCGGAGGTGGTGCTGGGGAAGAGGAGAACGTCGCCCCCGATAGTTCGAATGACCTGCTCGATCGCGGCAGAGAATGCTATCGGCTGGTATGCGGAGAGCACTGGACCTTCGGCAACTGCTACCCGGTTCGCTCCATAGCTGAAGCAGTTGGGCGCGAAGCTGGCGGGCGGTTCGCCGAGAAGGACGGCAGTCAGCGTGCCGCCCAGATCCTCCGCGAGACGCACGCCAGCGCTCAACACTTCGATTTCGGTGCGCCCGAACTCGTTATGATCGGCGATAAGAACAGCAACCACACTACGCATGTGCTATCCAGATCTCTTTCAAATGGCATGCAGGTCGGCGAGTTGTTGCGCCAACTGCTCTGCCTTCTGATCCACGTTGTCCCCTGCGATAATGCGGCATTGCCGGGATACCTGGGGAATATAAAGTTTTTCCAGTTCAAGTTCAGCGTTGGGTCCGCGGGTCGACTGGGGTTCGAGGCCGAGGTCCTTCGCGGTCCATGCCGGAATGGTTTTGCGGAAGGCGATCATATTGTCGCGGACCTTGGGAATGCGGGGTAAATTATGGTCGTCGTTGGTCACGCTTACCACTGCCGGAACCGAGCACGCAATGGTTTCCCAGCCGTCATCAGACTGGCGGCGAAAGTGCCATTCCCTTTCCTGCCGGGAAACGGCAGCCACGAGTGCGGTGTAAGGATAATTGAATTCTGCCGCGAGGAAGGCGGCCACTTGACCTCCGTACCAGTCGCCGGACTCCCGCCCGCAAAGAATAAGGTCGGCAGGTTCCAGCTTGCGAATAGCGGAGGCGAGAAGGCGCGCGGTGCCATAGGTGTCAAGATCGGAGAATTCGCCCTGGCGAATGAGAATGGCCTCGTCAGCCCGCATGGAAAGCGCTTTGCGCAGGGTGTCAATCGCGGAATCCGGCCCGATTGAGATGGCGGTGATCTTTCCGGCTCCGGCGGCTTCGCGGACCTGGAGAGCAACTTCGAGGGCATTTTCGTCGAAGATACTGGGCACGAACGAAGCAATACCTTCCGCTGGACCACGTGCCTGCGTGTCTAATTTGAAATCGCTCGATGGAATCTCGGGATCGAGGATTTGCTTGAGGCAGACGACCAAGTGCATGGACGAGTCCCCGCGGGAGACTAAAGTACCAAACGTTTGTTTGGTTCGATATGATAGTAGGGGGCTCGGGTTAGGTTGTCAAGAACCGGGTCTGGAAGGGGAGCGGAACCCAGATTCTCCACATCTTTTGCCGGGCTAGGGTTTGGCGCGCCGAAGAGTTGAGGTTGGATTGACGGACCGGTTCCGCTCTGCTATAAATCAAACGTTTGGTTGGTATCGACCCTTGCCGCAACTCGCGGGAGGTGCTGGCTTCATGCTTGGCCGTTTCAGCCACATCGGCGTCCTGGTGCGCGACCTCCCGGCCGCGGTCGAGCGTTTTTGCTCGGTGCTCGGAGCGCAGGTGGTCGAGACCGGACATATCTCCGAAACGAAGACCGACGTCACTGTGCTGGACTTGGGCGGAATCCACCTGGAACTGCTGAGTTCGCGCGAGCCGGATACCAAGGTAGGACGGCTGCTGCGCGAGCGCGGGGAAGGGATCCACCATCTCTCGTTCGAAGTTAATGGAATTTCGGAGCGCCTTGCCGAGTTACGCAGCCACGGCATCAAGCTACTGGACGAAGTACCGCGGCGCGGTCTGCACGACCGGCAAATCGCATTCCTCGCACCGCAAGATACGAGCGGCATCCTGATCGAACTGGCGGAAGAGAACTCTTAGAAGGAGCACGACTGAGCATGGGAGCAATTGACGTCTGGTGCAATCCGTTCACCCCGGAAGGTATCAAGCATCTCTTCCTGGATAATGAAGAGGTGTACTTCATGATGGGCGTGCAGTGGGGACGCAAGGCCAACATGAAAGGCTTCACGGCGGATGAGTTCGTGGCCAAGATGGATCGTCTGGGCGTGGAAAAAGTATGCGTGCCGGCGCTGAAGCAGGCTTTCTATCGCAAGAACAAGATGGGGGCGGATTTCGACTACGCGGACATTGCCAAGCTCGTAAAGCAGTATCCCGACCGGATCGTGGGGCTGGCGGGAATCAATCCTTTCGAACGCATGGAGGGCGTCCGCAAACTCGAACATGCCGTGAAGGAATATGGCTTCAAGGGTGCGCACGTGCATCCGTTCGGGTTCGGCCTGCCGATCAATGCAGCCGAATGGTTTCCCTTCTACGCGAAATGTGCGGAGCTCGATATTCCCGTCGTGTTCCAGGTTGGACACTCGGCGGAGTTCATGCCGAGCGCGTGCGGGAAGCCCATCCTGCTCGACGATATTGCCCTATATTTCCCAGAACTGAAGTTAATTGGCGGGCATTGCGGCTGGCCCTGGGTAGAAGAGCTGATTGCCATGGCGTGGAAGCATCCGAATGTGTACATCGCGGCCAGTGGGCATGCTCCGAAATACTGGGACAAGAAGCTGGTGCATTTCCTGAACAGCCGTGGCAAAGGCAAGGTGTTGTGGGGTACGGACTATCCGCTCATCCTGCATGAAGAGAGCCTGAGCCAGATCGAGTCGCTGAATCTCAAGCCGGAACACAAGCAGTCTTTGTTGCATGATGCGGCGGCGGCGGTTTTCAAGTTTGAATCCGCTCCCAAGAAGAAGTCGGCCGGCAAGGAGAAGAAATAATCGCGTGAGTTTTGACTCGTTCAAATTTATCAGCCTCGAGCAGTCGGGCGGGGTCACGACGGTTTATCTCGATAAGCCGCCGGCGAACACACTCGACAACGACCTCTATGACGAACTGCTGCGGCTAAGCGATCAGGTAGATGCGGATTCGGAGACGCGGGCGGTAGTTTTCGCCACGCGCAATCCAAAGATATTTATCGCCGGTGCCGACATCAAGCGGATGAAGGAATACCGCTTCGAAAAAGAATACGTGAACACGGTGATCGCGCGGGTACACGAGATATTCGGGCGATTGGAGCGCATTACCAAACCGACGATTGCGGCGATTACCGGCTACGCCCTGGGCGGCGGCTGCGAATTTTCGCTGTGCCTGGATTTCCGCTTCATGAGCCGGGGTTCGGCGCGCATCGGGTTACCAGAGGTGAATATCGGCATCATCCCTGGAGGCGGTGGGACACAGCGCCTGCCGCGGGTCGTGGGATACGCCAAAGCTCTCGAATTGATGTTGACAGGCATCCATTTGGATGCGGACGAGGCGGCGCGGATCGGACTGATCACTCGCGCTTGCGATGCAGAGAAGACACTGGCCGAGGCGCAGGCGTTCGCATCGCAACTGGCGGGCCAGGCTCCGGTTGCCGTCTCACTGATCAAGCAGTGTCTGCGCGAGTCGATCGGAAGATCGTATCTCGAGGGATTCGAAGTCGAAAAGGAGCATTGCGGGGAAGCGGTGCTCTCGCAGGATGCACGGGAGGGGATCTCGGCATTTATCGAGAAGCGAAAGGCGCGTTGGTTGGGGAAATGAGTACAGGCGTAGCCATCGTCGGAGCAGTGCAGACCCGGTACGAGGCGAAGAAGGCCCACCAGACATACAACGAACTGGTGTACGAGGTCGTTTCCGAGCTCTTGAAGCGGACAGGAGTCCCCATGCAGGAGATCGAAAGCATGGTCACCGCGTCGCAGGACTTCTGGGATGGCAAGACGATCTCCAGCATGTCGGTCAGCGAGGTGGTGGGTGGGTATCTGAAGTCCGAGGCCAAAGTTGCATCCGACGGGATTCAGGCACTGATCTATGGCGCCGCCCGCATTTTGGCTGGGGCTTTCGAATACACGCTGGTGGTGGCGCACTGCAAGGAGTCCGAGGGCCAAGGGCAGAAGATTACGGCTGTGATGTTTGATCCCTACTGTCAGCGGCCCTTGGGAGTCATCGCGCCGACCGCGGCCGCGCTGCAGGCTCGAGCGTACATGAATGCGGCGGGAATCGGGACCGAGACGCTCGCCCAGGTATCACAGAAAAATCATCGTCATGCGATGAAAAATCCCCTGGCTCTGCGGGTCGGCGACTACAAAATCGAACAGATTCTTAGTGCGGCCGTGTACGCCGATCCTTTGACGGAACTCATGGCGGCCCCGACTTCGGACGGGGCTTGCGCCTTGCTGCTGGCGAATCCTGAGAAAGCAAAGACATTCGGCAGTCGCGTCGTATGGATCAGCGGGATGGGGAATTCCACCGACGCCTACTGGACGGATCGCGATCTGGCTCAATCTGTGGCCCTTGCGCAGGCCGCGAAGCGCGCTTACCAGATGGCAGGCGTGGGTGCAAAAGACATTGACATCGCTGAGATCTCCGCCCGCTGCGCGCACGAGGAACTGCTTTACGGCGAGGCGCTTGGATTGTGGGCCAGAAAAGACGTCGCCAAGGTCGCCGCATCGGAAAACGGCGGAAAGGTGAACCCCTCCGGTGGTGCGATTACAGGAAACCCAGCCACGGTCGCAGGACTGACGCGCGTCGCCGAGGCGTACCTGCAACTCTCGGACGCGGCCGGGGCGCACCAGGTCCCGGGCGCGAGCGTTGCGTTGGCCCATGGCGCCGACGGAATTTGTGGGCAGACCCAGTCGGTGGTCATCCTGCGCCGGAGCGAGGCATAGTCTATGGGCAGGAAAGTCGGCATCGTTGCGACCGGACAGACCAAGCACGGCCCCAAGCGCCTCGACGTCAATCTTCGCGAACTGATCACCGAGGTCGTGACCAGGGCGCTAGACGATGCCGGCCTGCGTACGGAAGATGTGGATGCCGTGTTTCTCGGCAACATGGAGCCCTTTGAGGGCTTTATGTTTCCCGAACTATGGAGCGTCGAAGGTTGGGGTGGGTATCTGAAGCCTTCGGTGAAGTTCAATACTGGCGGCACTGTGGGTACAACCACCACGATGGCCGCTTACTACTACGTTGCTGCCGGGCTTTATGACACGGTGCTGGCAGTGGGGTTTGAAAAGCAATCGGACGGGCACACGCAGGCCGCGATCACTACGGTGGGCGATCCCGTCTGGGAGCGCACCATGATGGCGGGGGCGGTGGGAAATTTCGCCGTCATGGCGAGCACGTACATCCATGAAAGCGGTGTAACTCCGGAGCAGGCGGCCAAGGTCGCCGTTAAGGCCCGGCGCAACGCCTGCAACAACGAATACGCTCACCTGCAGATGCCGAATCTTACGGTGGAAGAAGTGTTGGCTTCGCAGATCTTGGCGCATCCCATCCGCAAGCTGGATATGTGTCCGCAGTCCGATGGAGCGGTGGCCATGGTGATTGCCGAGGAGTCCAGGGCGAGGAAACTCGCGCCCCGTCCGGCGTGGATCAGGGCGGTGGCAACGGCGCACGAACAGCAATACATGGGTGATAGCCCCAAGCGTCTGGCAATCATGCGCAGCCAAATCGCGGCGTCGCAGAAGGTTTACAAGGCAGTGGGAATCACGAATCCGCGGAAAGAGCTGGACGTCGCCGAGATCTACGAAGTGGCGACTTATGCCGAGATGGCGATGTACGAGAACCTTGGGTTCTGTGAACGCGGGCACGGTGGCAAGCTGATCGACGAAGGGGTGACGAGCATGACTGGCGAGCTCCCCGTCAATCCTTCAGGGGGTGTGCTAAGCACAAATCCGATCGGAGCCACGGCGATGATCCGGGTTGCCGAAGCCGCGCTGCAGGTGATGGGCAAAGCGGGGAAGCGGCAGGTGCCGAATGTGCGTACCGCCCTGGCGACGGGCTATGGCGGCAACGCGTGGACCGATGCGTTGATTCTGGCGAGCGACTAAAGGTATGGCTACAACGAAAGCGGAAGGCGTGGAACAGGAGGCTTTGCGAGTTCCGTTCCGGCTGAGTATGGAATACGAGTACGCGCTGGGGGCACACGCGGAACGATTCTTCGGTGAACTGCGCGATCACGGGCGGATTCTCGGAGTTCGGTGCCCCTCGTGTCATCGCGTATATGTGCCGCCGCGACCGGTCTGCGGCATCTGCTATGCAGAGACCAGAGAGTGGGTTCCGGTCAGTGACGAGGGCTCGCTGGTCGGCTGTACGGTGGTGGAGTTGCCGTTCATTGATCCCATGACCGGCGAGCGGCGCCCGGTACCTTATGGATTTGCCATGGTGCGCCTGGATGGCGCGGATACGGCGATGTATCACTTCCTGGAGGAAACCGATCCGAAAAAAATTTACGTCGGGCAGCGAGTCAAAGCGGTGTTCTGCGAGCAGCGCACCGGGAGCTTGCTGGATATTCAGAATTTCCGCACGCTGGAGGCGCGATGAGCGCGACGCATTGGTCGGTGCGGCAGAAAATCGAGATCCCGTTCCAATACACGGCAGGGCCAGCGGTCACACGCTTTCTGCAGGGGCTGACCAGCAAGAAGATCGTGACCAGCGTGTGTTCGAAATGCGGCTGGCGGGGTGTCCCGCCACTTTCATTTTGCGGACGGTGTTGGCAGCCGGTTACCGAGTTTCGGGAACTGAGCGGAACAGGGCAGCTTTTGAGCTACTCGAGCAGCGGGGGCCGGACATTCGGACTGATTCACCTGGACGGGGCCGATTCATCCTTGGTGCATTGGGTGGTCGCCGATGGTGGGCCCCTCAAGATCGGCAGCCCGGTCGAGCCGGTATGGCAGCCGGAACGCAGCGCCAGCATCCTCGACATCGAACACTTTCGTGTGATGGCGGGGTAGGGGGCCTCCCCTGGGAAAGCCGTTGACCGCGGGGGCCGATTCGTATATAAACAAACGTTTGGTAGAAGAACCTTCCGCGCAGGTGCATCGTGGACTTCGGCTGGAGCGACGAACAAGAGCAGATCCGCAAGACGGCGCGGGAGTTTGCCGAACGCGAGATCGCGCCCTTCGTCGGCGAATACGACTATGAAGAACGATTTCCCGCCGAGATCGCCCGCAAAGCCGCGGAACTCGGTTTCATGGGTGGTGTGGTGCCTGCCGAGTACGGCGGATCCGCGCTCGATTTTGTCAGTTACACCATAATCCTGGAGGAGATCTCGAAAGTTTGCCATGCGGTGGCCTGCGCGCTGTCGTTTCCCAGTGGGCTTTGCGGAGCGGGCATCCTGCAATACGGAACGGAAGAGCAGAAGCAGAAATATCTGAAGCCGCTGGCGGAGGGGAAGATCTTCGCCGCGACCGCTGTGACCGAACCGCATTCCGGCACCGACGTGGCCGCGATGCAGACCGTGGCGGTGAAAGATGGCAACAGCTACGTCATCAACGGCAACAAGGCATGGATCAGCTTTCTGGATGTTTGCAATTTCGTGCTCACCTTTGCCACGCTGGATCGCGTCAATCCGCGCAAGAACATTTGCGCTTTCATCATCGAACGCGACACGCCCGGCATGAAGCTGAAGCCGTATAAGAACAAGCTGGGATTCCGCCCGCTGAGTTCCGGGGATGTGTTTCTGGAAGATTGTCGGGTTCCGGCGTATAACCGCGTAGGCGCAGAGGGGCAGGGGCTGAAAGTCGCGATGTGTGCGGTGGAAAACGGTCGCTTGGGCGTGGCCGCGCGGGCTTTGGGACTGGCGCAGGCCTCCTATGACGCTTCGATCAAATACGCCCGCGAACGCATCGTGTTCGACCAGCCAATCGGGCGGTTTCAGTTGGTGCAATCCATGTTGACCGACATGGCAGCCGGCCTTGAGGGCGCGCGTGCCGCTACATACCGTCTGGCGTGGATGAAGAACCAGGGATTGCCGGGAACGCGGGCGCAGGCAAGTCTGGCGAAGATGATGGCGAGTGACGTGGCTTTGATGGCGGCGACTCATGCGGTACAGATCCACGGGGCCTATGGTTGTCTGGGAGAGTCGCCGGTGAGCCGGTATTTCCGCGACGCCAAGATTTTTCAGATTGTCGAGGGGCAGAACCAACTGCATCGCAGCGTGGTCGCCGAGTCCGCATTGGGATACCGCAGCGCTTAGCGACGGAGAGCGAATGGCTAAATATGACGTTATCGTAATTGGGGCAGGAGCGGCGGGACTGACCGCTGGCGCGTTGCTTGCCAAACATGGCAAGAAAGTGTTGGTCATGGACCGCGAGAAGCATCTGGGCGGTCGGGCGATGGCTGTCCCCTTTGAGGGCTACCGGCTCAGCCTGGGCGGGCACCTGCTGGAGGATGGCGGCTCGGGGATCACCAAGATCATTTCGCACCTTGGTGGCGAACTGAAGCACGGGCTTACCAGCAAGGGCATGCCCGTCTGGGTGGACGGCAAGTGGCAGAGCGTGCAGGCGCTCTACAGTACCGACAAGAACGAACTCAAGAAGGTCATCAAGATTCTTTGTGATATCGATTGGAAAGAACTCGACAAGTGGGACGACAAGCCCATGCGCGAGTGGCTGCTGCAGTACACGACGAGCGAAGGCGTCATCGCCCTGTTCGAGTATATCGCCTGCGCCGAATGCCTCACCGACAAGTGGTGGGATCATTCCGCCAGTGACAATCTTTACACCCGCAAAATGCACTACATGGAGCGCCGTGTCGCCGGGTACTCCTGCTGGCCCGAAGGGGGATGGCACGGCATCTTCGACAAGTTGGCGGTGGCACTCAAGGCCAACGGCGGCGAGTTGTGGACTGAAACCAGCGCACAGAAGGTCATTATCGAGAACGGCCGTGTCAAAGGTGTGGCTTTCGACAAAGGTCCGAAGGCGATGATGACCGAAGGCTTCAACTGGGAAGTGATTGAAGCCGACGCGGTGATCAGCACGCTGCCGGTGTGGAATGTGCTGAATCTGGTGCCAGAGAAAAATCTTCCGGATTGGTATGCCACCAAGATCAAGACACTGGCAGCCGATGAATACAAAGTCTGCTGGCTCGGCATGTACGTCGCCAGCCATGAGCCGATCTTCACCGGCATGGATCCTACCGAACTGGCAATCTGGTTTGATTCAGCCCACAGTCGCCTGCCAGGGTGGGCTTTCCTGGCGACCGGCTATGATCCCTCTGTCGCTCCGCCTGGTGTTCATCTTTACAACTGCGGGTTCGCTTATCAGGGTGCGCGGAGCCGGGAGTGGATCGAGCAAAAGTTCAACCTCATCGAGAAAGATCTCGAGGCGTTTTATCCCAACCGCTGGACTGCAAAGAACATCATCTGGAAGCGGCGGCACGTGGTCCAGCAGCCGGCGTTCGGAGTGTTTCAGAAGCCGGCGCTGGTCGGAGTATTTCGTCCGGACTACACGGCCCCGGGGGTGGAGGGGTTGTGGTTTGCCTCCGAAACCTTCCGCTCGCGCGGCATTGGCGTGGACCGCGCGGCACGGGCGGGACTGACGTGCGTAGAACAGATTCTGGGAACGAGAATTCCTGATTTTAAGGATTCCTGGCACGACTGATGCTTGCAGAACGCAAAAGCCTAGTCATCGGCGAAGCCGAAGCCGCGGAGATGGTCCGCGATGGCATGATCATTGCCATCGGCGGGTTCATCAACTCCAGTCATCCCATGGCACTGGTGCGCCAGATCATCCGCCGTGGCATCAAGAATTTGACTTTGGTCGGTGCAGCATCGGGCGGACTCGATCTCGATCTACTGATAGCTGCGGGGTGTGTAAGAAAGCTGGTCACCACCTACATGGGCGGAGAGCATTACTGCCCGGTAGCTCCATTTTTCCGGGTGGCCGCGCAGCGCGGGGAACTGGAGATCTTCGAGTGCGACGAGGGAATGTTTTATTGCGCACTGCGGGCCGCTGCGCAGGGGCTGCCGTCTACGCCCTGGAAGGCAGGCATCGGCACCTCGTTTCCGGAGATCAATTCGGAGATCAAGGTCTATAACGACCCCATCAGTGGTGAGCCGGTGCTGGCGATCCCGGCGATCACGCCGGAGCTGGCCATTATTTACGCCGCACATTCAGATGCATATGGCAACGTGCAGCATGTGGGAACCGGATTTGGCGATCGCGCCGTGTGGCGTGCGGCGAAGAAGACCATTGCGCAAGTTGAGCGCGTGCTGCCCAACGAAGAGATCCGGAAAGATCCTCGGGCAACTTCGCTCTACGGAGTGGATGCGGTGGTCCGGGCTCCTTATGGGTCGCACCCGTTTGCGGGGCCAGGATACTACATCGAGGATGGCGCACACATCCGCGAATACGTTGCGGCCGGGAATGCTTACGCGAAGACCGGAGATCGCAAGCCGTTTGAAGACTACTTGCGGAAATATGTTCGCGACCCGAAGACGCACGAGGATTACCTGGAAGTGATCGGGATCCGCCGGTTGATTTCGTTACACGAGTACTGAAATGAGCAGTGCTGACTACACGACGAAGGAACTGCTGGCGACGTTTATCTCGCACCAGGTGCGCGATGGCGAGCGCGTGGCCGTAGGCGCAGGCTTGCATGTGCCTCGCGCTGGAATTCTGCTGGCGCATCTATTGCGCTGTCCGAACGTGCGGTTGTACGTGACCATGACGTTCACCAATCTAACCAAAGAGCCGCGGATGGAGCCGTTCTACACGGTCTATGACATCCGGCCGGCGAAATGGGCGGAAGCGTATGTACTGCACGATGACTTTCAGGAAGATCCGAGACTGGTATCGGACACCTTCGTCGTAGGTGCGTTGCAGATCGATAAGTTCGGCAACTCGAACCTGATTGGTGTGGGCAAGGATTACAAACATCTTACATTTCGCGGACCGGGAGCGGTGGGGACTCTTTCCATGGCGCACTACGTGGACCGCTACTACCTGTTCGTGCAGTCGCACGACAAACGGATCTTTGTGGATAAATGCGACTTCATCTCGACCGTCGGGTGGGGCGAAGGTGGACCCGCCGGAAGGCAAAAGCTCGGCATTCCGGGGAAAGGCCCGGTCTACTGCATTACTCCGCTCTGCGTGATGGACTTTGAAGAGAAGTCCAAACGCATGCGCCTGAAAAGCGTACATCCCGGCGTGACTGTGCAACAGGTAATCGACAACACAGGCTTCGATTTGACCGTTCCTTCTGACGTTCCGCAGACGGTCGGCCCTACGGAAGAAGAATTGAGAACCTTGCGCGAGCGAATCGACGTGGAAGGAATGTTGAGGCGGTAAGGGATGAAACTATTCGAGCCCATCCAAATCGGCCCCCTACGGTTGAAGAACCGCATCGTGATGCCGCCCATGGGCATGGGTTACGCCCATGAGGATGGCAGCGTGTCGGAGCGCGTGCTCGGGTATTACGACAAACGTGCGGCCGGCGGTGTGGGCATGGTGGTGGTCGAAAACTGCATTGTCGATCCCGATGTGTTCGGCGTCGGCCCCGAGCTCAAGCTACACGATGATTCCTTTGTTCCTGGGCTGAGCAAGCTGGCGAAGACGATCCAGAAGCATGGAGCCGTGGCGGGCATTCAGCTCAACCACATGGGCCGGCAGACAACTCTGGGCACGCCGGTCGCGCCGAGTCCGATTCCCATCTCGACGCGTGGTCCCCTGCCCAAGGCGCTCACGATTCCGGAGATCGAATATGTGGTGGAGGAGTTTGTCCAGGCGGCGCGACGCGCCCGTGATGCAGGCTTCGACTTCGTCGAGATTCACGGAGCCCACGGCTATCTGATCTGTGAGTTCATGTCGCCTCTGGCGAACAAGCGAGAGGACAAATACGGAGGCAGCACCGACGGCCGCGTGCTATTCCCTGTGCAGATCGTGGAAGGGATCCGCAAGTTGGTGCCTGGTTTCCCAATTCAGTTTCGCATTTCCGGAAGCGAGTATGTGGAAGGCGGCCTGACCATCAAGGAAAACTCGAAGATCGTGCCGAAACTGGTAGCCTCGGGCGTTGGTTCGATTAGCGTGTCGGCAGGAAACTGGCAGACCCTGCACTACATCATGGGGCCGATGTTCATGCCGCCCGGCTACCTAACCAACGATGCGGCCGGCATAAAGATGGCGACGACTGTTCCGGTGATCGCGGTAGGCCGGATTCACAGCGTGAAGATCGCCGAAAGCATCCTGCAGAAAAACAAGGCCGACATGGTGGCACTGGGCCGGGCCTTGATCGCCGATCCCGAGTGGGCTTCGAAACTTCAGGAGGGGCATCCGGAAGACATTCGTCCCTGCATTTCCTGCAACACCTGTGTGGATTTCGTATCCCGTGCCCTAGAAGCTCGCTGCACGGTAAACGCGGAATTAGGACGCGAATATGATTTCCACGTTGTGCCGGCGGCCCACAAATTGAAAGTGCTGGTGGTGGGCGCGGGCCCCGCAGGGCTCGAAGCGGCGCGCGTTGCCCGGCAGCGCAAGCACGAGGTCACGCTGGTCGAGAAGAGCTCGCGCTTGGGCGGGAAGCTGCACGTTTCCGCGGCGGCGCCTTCCAAGGAAGAAATTAACAACTTTATCAACTACCTGTCACAGCAGGTGTATAAAACCGGCGTGAATGTGGAAACCGGGCGCGCCCTGAGCCAGGATGACGTACTCGCAATGCGGCCTGACATCATTCTGCTCGCCACCGGAAGCTCGCCGGTCGTACCGCCGATTAACGGGGTCAACGGGCCGAATGTCGTGGTCGCCGAAGATCTGCTGATGCAGCGGGTCAAGGTGGGGAAGCGAGTCGCCATCGTTGGCGGCGGCGGCACCGGCTGCGAGACGGCTGAATACCTTGCTGCGCGGGGACACCGGATCGCCATCCTCGAAATGATGGCGCACATCGGTTTGAATATCGAGGCGATCACACGTCGCTGGATGTTTTATGAGCTGCGCAAGGCCGGCGTGACGCTGATGACCAGGTCCAAGGTCGTCCGTATCGAGCCGGACCGTGTGATCTACACCGACCATAACGACGAAGAGAAGACCTTCGAATGCGACAACGTCGTGATCGCCTTGGGATACCGGCCAAACGACGACTTGGACTTTTGCGACGAGAATCTTGAGATTCCCAGTTACCGCATTGGAGATTGCGAGAGGCCCGGGACTATTTTGGATGCCATCACCGCAGGAGCTAATATTGCCGCGCGCATCTAGAATAGGTTGCGAAACGATAAGGAGGTTCATTTGCCCGAATCAGACGCGCCTGCGAAATCCAACGTCCGTATGGACGAGATCCTGAACAGTGCGGCGAATTTTTTTTACACCAAAGGGTACCACGCAACTTCTATCGAAGATGTGGCCCGTGATGTGGGCATGCTCAAGGGTTCTCTCTATTACTACATCAAGTCAAAGGAGGATCTGCTTTACGGCCTTCTCCTGGGCGTGATGGAGCAAGGTACGGGGAAAGTTGAGAAGGCGCTTGAGGGAGTGAAAGATCCGGTGGAGCGACTGGAGAAGGGGATTGAACAGCACATCGAACACATCATCCGCAACCAGGTGCGCGTCGGGTTGTTTCTGCACGAGTTCGACTCGCTCTCCGGACGGCGCAAACAGCGGGTTCATGAATCGCAAAAGGAGTATCAAAAGATTTTTACCGGGATCATCAAAGACGGTCAGTCTTCCGGTGTCTTCATCAGCGGTGAACCTGATCTCCTGGTAGACGCGATGCTGGGAATGTGTAACTGGATTTACCGCTGGTACCACCAGGAGAATTCGCCGAAGCTGGAGGTGGTGAAGAAGACATTCATTGGCTTGATCAAGGGTGGAATTATGAAACGAGAAAGGTGAGTAGGGGAGAGAGTCATGAGCAATCAAACCATGCAAGTAGCGGAAGAGGTCGGGGGACTCAATTTCGACCTGGGGAAAGAAAAAGAATTTCTCCGTCAGAATGTACGGACGCTGGTGGAGCGCGAAGTTCCGCGGGAATACGCCCGCGAGTTGGACGAGAAGGAAGAGTTCCCGCACAAAGTGTGGAAGGCGCTGGCGGAAAACGGCTACCTGGGAATTCCCATCGCTGAGGAATATGGCGGAGTGAGCGGTGACATTGTGGATATGGTCATCGTCACCGAGGAACTGGCGCGCCGCAGCGGCTCGATCGGGCTGACCTTTTTCATGTCGAGTTGTTTTGGCGCGAAAACTCTGCAATTTGCGGGCAGCGAGATGCTCAAGCGCAAGTATCTCCCGCTGTTGGCAGAGGGGAAACTCATGTTTTCTTTCTCCCTGACCGAGCCCGATGGTGGCACCGACGTGCTTGGGGCCATGAAGACCCGCGCCGTTGAGAAGGACGATCACTGGGTGATCAACGGGCAAAAGGTTTGGACCACATCCGCAAATGTGGCCGACTACCTCGTGGTGGTCGCGCGCAGCAAAGAGGATGTGGTCAAGAAGGCGGACGGCATCTCGGTGTTCCTGGTAAAGAGCGACACCCCCGGGATTCGCCTCCGCAAACTCGATAAGGTCGGTATTCGGGCCACGCAGTCGTTCGAGGTTTTCTACGACAACGTGAAGGTGCCGAAAGATCACCTGATCGGCGAGAAGGACAGAGGGTTCTATCAAACGCTGAAGATGCTCAACAACGAGCGCATACTGACTGCCGCACTGTGCCTCGGAGAGGCTCAGGCGGCGTTCGAAGATGCGCTGCAATATGCGAAAGAGCGGCGCGCGTTCGGCAAGCCCATCGGGCAGTTCCAGGCGATCCAGCACAAGATTTCCTGGATGCGGACCAAGGTCGAATTGGCCCGGCTCATCACCTATAAAGCGGCATGGCTGCAATCGCTCGGCCGCGATTGTGCTGTCGAGGCCAACATGGCGAAGTTGGTGGCGGCGAACTTCGCCTGCGAGGTAACCGACGCCGGCATGCAAGTCTTCGGAGGCTACGGTTACAGCCGTGAGTACGATATGCAGCGCTACTGGCGCGATTGCCGCCTGCACAAGGTGGGGCCGGTCAGCGATGAGATGGTCTTGAACTTCATCGGCGAACGGATGGGATTGCCGCGGAGTTACTAAGGCGATTAGGAGCTGCGCGATTGAAACCACTAGAAGGCAAAGTCGCTATCGTGACCGGCTCGGGCCGCGGCATCGGACGTGCCACTGTGCTTCGACTGGCGCAGAGCGGCGTCCGCGTGTTGATCAATGACCTCGATTCAGTGCCAGCATCGGAAGTGGAGCGTGAAATTAGAGCGGCGGGCAGCGATGCTATCACTGTGCTCGGGTCGGTAGCCGACCCCAAGGTCGCGAGCGCTATGGTGGACGTGGCTGCAAGCAAGTGGGGCCGCTTGGACATCCTGGTCAATAATGCCGGGATTACGCGCGATGCCATGATTCATCGCATGACCGATGAGCAATTCAACCTGGTCATGGACGTGATCGTGCGGGGAGCGTTCAACTGCATCCGCGCGGCCGCCCCTTGCATGCGTGACGCCGGAAAGAAAGACCGTCAAGCTGGAAAGCATGGGCACCGGAAAATCGTGAATGTGTCTTCGATCGCGGGAGTGTACGGCGCAGTCGGAAACGCAAACTATGCAACCGCGAAGGCCGCCATCCTCGGACTGACCAAAGCGGTGGCCCGGGAGTGGGCGCCATACTTGATCAATTGCAATGCCGTTGCCCCAGGAATCGTGGACACGCGGTTGACCGCGGCTCGCGATGAGGAGAAGAATCCCGACCTGGGCATTCCTGCGGAAGTGCGGGAGAAGATCGTCAAGCAAATGCCGTTTGGCCGCATCGGCACGCCCGACGATGTGGCGGGCACCATCGAGTTTCTCAGTTCGCCGGCCTCCGACTTCATCACCGGCCAGGTGATCCAGATTGACGGAGGCGTGGAATTTATCAACGTGGTCGGTTGAGTCCTAAGCAGCCGGCCATGAGATTGCGGGAATTATGCCAAGACTGAAATTTGATCATGTGTCATTTCTCGTTCGGAACCTCGACCAGGCGGTCCAGGACTACCAGCAGATGCTCGACGTGCTGGATCCGGAGCAAGCGAAGCAGATCGTTTGGGATGAAGGCGTCGAACAGGGATACAAGCTTCGCTGGGCGACGTTTGTGAATCCGAATGGCGCGTCGCTGCAATTTTTCGAGAGTGAGAACCCGAACGATCTAAAGCTGCTCGAGAAGTATGGCGAGCGTGTGCATCACATCGCGTTCACTTCCGACGAGATCGCTGCGACGGTGGATGAACTCGACAAGGCGGGCGTTCCGCTGACCAGCAAGGAACTGACCAGCCCATCCAACCTCCCCTGGCTGAAGTGGACGTTCGTGCCTCCGAGAAAGGCCCACGGTGTGCTCATCGAAGTGGCACAGCGTTACAAGGTGCACGACGGCAAGTGGGTGAAAGACGAACAATGAAGAACAAGGTCTACAACAGCGCGGACGAAGTCATTGCCGACATCCCCGATGGCGCTACGATCATGTTCGGAGGTTTCGGCGGCGCCGGTTTCCCCAACAATTTGATTCTTGCGCTGCTGCGGAAGGGAACCAGGAATCTGACTGCGATCAGCAACAATTGTGGAACCGGCGACAGCGAACTCGGCCTGCTTTTCAAGAACAGGCAGATAAAAAGGGTGATTGCGTCATTCCCTGGTCCCAAATCCTTCTATTTCCAGGACCAATTCGCCGCCGGAGAGGTGGAACTGGAACTGGTTCCGCAGGGCATTCTCTGCGAGCGCATGCGCGCGAAGGGTGCGGGCATCTATGCATTCTTTTCCCCGGTTGGCGTCGGAACCGAGGTCGCTCTGGGCAAGGAAGAGCGCGTCATCGGCGGCAAGCGCTGTGTTCTTGAGAGCGCGCTGGGTGCGGACTACGCATTTATCAAGGCAGAGCGGGCCGATACCATCGGAAACCTGATCTACCGCAAAGCGGCACGCAACTTCAATCCCATTATGGCCACGGCCGCGGAAACTATCATTGTGGAAGCCGATGAAGTGGTTCCTGTGGGGACGCTCGACCCGGAGACGGTCGTCACTCCTTCGGTGTTCGTGGACCGCATCGTCGAAGCGAGGACCTTACGCTCATGAGCAAACTACGTCTCACTCGCGAACAGATTGCGCAGCGCGCCACGCAGGAGTTGCCCGACGGAGCTTGCGTCAATCTGGGCTGGGGGATTCCAAACCTGATTTCGCTCTTCATCCCACGTGACGTGATGGTGTATTTCCACAGCGAGAATGGAATCCTGGGAATGGGGCCGCGGGCCAGCGCAGAGCAGGAAGACCCTGACCTGGTGGACGCGATGAAAGTACCCGTCACGCTTCTGCCGGGGGCGGCATTTTTCAGCCAGGGCGATGCCCACGTGATGACCCGCGGCGGGCACCTGGATTTCTGCGTGATGGGCGGCCTACAAGTCTCCGAGAAGGGCGATCTCGCGAACTGGAAGGTTCCGGGAGCCAAAGGATCAGGTGGCATCGGCGGAGCGATGGACATAGCCGCGGGGGCCAAGCACCTCATTATTGCCATGGAGCACACGACCAATGACAACGAACCAAAGATCGTGAAGCGCTGCAACTACCCCCTCTCCGGGTTGGAGTGCGTAAAGGTTATCGTGACTGACATGGCGGTGGTTGACGTCACGCCCAAAGGCTTGGTGCTGCGGGAAGTGGCTCCTGGATTAACGCCTGAAGATGTGCAATCGGTAACTGAACCGAAATTGATCGTGCCAGCAACCGTGTCGGAGATGAATTTACTCCCCGTTGCCAATCTGTAAACCGTGGCTCGCTCGCAGACCGCTGATAGTGCAGGAAGGCCCGCAACGACTTGGTCCAACGGACATCCAAAATCGCGAGCGCCGAAGAAGCGGTGGCCCGGATCGCTGATGGCAGCACGGTTGCCGTCGGCGGACTCTCCTATTACGGTGCCCCGATGGAACTGGTCCGCGCCCTAATCCGGCGCAAAACGCGAGATCTCACGCTGGTAACGGCTGCGGTCACCTCAATCCAGGCGGACCTCCTGATCGCGGCGGGATGCGTCCGAAAGATCATCAGTTCTTACGTCGCATTCGAAGAGATGGGGCTCGCCCCGAACTTTCGCCGGGCCGCTGAGAAAAAGCAGATCGAGGTTGTCGAAATCGGCGAGGCATTTCTCGCCTTTGGCCTGAAAGCAGCCTCGAGTGGCGCTCCGTTCTATGCATTGCCATGGTCGCTGGCGGGCTCCGACTGCGTTCGTGTGAATCCTCTCTACCAACGCGGAACCGATCCATTCAACGGCAAGGATGTGCTCTGTGTCCCGGCGATAGCGGTCGATTGGACGCTGCTTCATGTCCGCCGCGCCGATGCGTACGGCAATCTGCAACACGAGGGCACGGCCTTCATGGATCCCCTCCTTGCGCGTGCTTCCCGAAAGGTGATCGCGAGCTGTGAGGAAGTTGTCGGAGCTGAAGAGTTACGCAAGGATTCTGGCGCCACCACCGTTCCTGCCATGCTGGTCCGCACCGTCGTGGAGTCCCGTGGCGCAGCCTGGCCGACAGGCAGCTTTGGCTGCTATGACGTGGACCGGGCGGAGATCAAGCGATACGCGAAAGCAAGCCGGAATCCGGCCGACCTTGAAGCATACCTGCAAGAGGCGATTCGCCCGCACCCGCTTGCCGCCGAGTCTGCGTCGAAGTTTTCGGCAAGCTCTGTTTTCGCCGAACGCGACCTTCAGCCTGCGTCGAAAGCAGAAGTCATCGCGACAGAGATCTCCCGCTCCGTTCACGATGGCATGTTCACGGGAGCGGGCACCGGCTGCTGGGAGGTCCTCGCCGGCCTGCGTTTGGCGCAACTCACGCACGCGCCGAACCTATGCTTCACCATGGGCGGAGCCGGCGCGCTCAATCCTCGTCTGCTGCATCTGCCGCCATCGCTGAACGGAGATGAGGGCCTCGCTAACTGCGAGGCGCGCGTCGGATTGGAAGAGTTGTTCGACCTGGAACTGGGCGGAGCCTTCGACATCATGTTCGTCAGCGGCATGCAGATGGACCAGTACGGTAACGTGAACCTGGTCTGCCTGGGGCCGCATGACAAACCGGCATTCCGCGGGCCCGGGACCGTAGGCCTGGAATTCGCGCCCTGCGTTCCGCGCTGGGTTGCGTTTTTTCGGAGCCACACCAAGCAGGTTTTCGTGGACAAGGTAGATTTCGTTTCTGGCAGAGGACACGGACCGGGAAGTTCGAACCAGCGGGTGGGGATGCCCGATGATCGTGGCCCGATGTTGGTCATTACGAACCTGGCGGTGATGGATTTCTGCCCAGAGACAAAGCGCATGCGTCTCAAAAGCGTCCATCCCGGATGTACCGTGGACCAGGTGAAGGAGAACACCGGGTTTGAGCTGGTCACTTCCGCCAAGGTCCCGGACACAGTACTCCCGACTCACGCAGAACTGCTGCTGCTGCGGAATGAAATTGATCGGGGCGGGCGGTTGGCGTCGCTCATCCCATGAGGCACACGCAAGCGGGAACAATCTTGAGGCACGACGGAAGAGCCGAATGAAAGGAATCGTAGGACATGCAGCACGCATACCTGCCTACCGCATTGCGCGTGAGGAGATTGCACGCGCCTGGCAGACCTCGTCCCTTGCCGGGCACAAGCGGGCGGTCCGTTTCGACGAAGACGCGCTTACGCTGGCCGCTGCGGCGGCACTCGATTGCCACAGCAGCCTTGGCGGGACGGAGATAGACGGACTGTTTTTCGCTTCCACGACGGCCCCGTATCTGGAGCGGTCCAACGCGAGCCTCATCGCTGCGCTGTGTGACCTGCCGGAGAAATGTTCGACGCTCGATCTCGCCGCGAGTCTGCGAGGCGGGATTAGCGGGTTGCGGCTTGCCCTCACTGGCCTCGACTCCGGGTCGAGCACGACCATCATCTGTGCCGGCGATTGTCGTGAAGCTGAACCCGGCTCCGCCGAAGAGATGCTGTACTCGGATGGGGGATCCGCGATCGCGGCTGGTACGAAAAACGTGATCGCGGAATTGATCGCCGACGCTACGGCCTACGACGACTTCTTCGACGCGGTTCGGCGCGATCGCGATCTCCACGTAACATCCTTTGCCTCTAAGTTCTCGATCGACCGCGGCTATATCGCTCCCATCACCAAGGTGGTAGGAGATGTGCTCCGGCAAGCGGGAAAAAGCGCCAAAGATATCGCCAAGTTCGCGGTTTCCTCGCCCGATCGCCGGGCCCACCAGCAGCTTGCCAGGAAGCTTGGCTTCAACGAAGCGCAGTTGCAGGATATCCAGTTCGACGATGGTGGGATCACCGGCACCGCTATGCCCCTCGTGCTGTTGAGCATTGCTCTCGAGTCGGCTAAGCCAGGCGATCTCCTGCTCGTCGCAGGGTACGGCAACGGCGCAGACGCAATGCTGTTCCGCGCCACCGACTACATCACCTTCTACGAGCTGCACAGCCCCTCCAGTGTGCAAAAGGCTGTCGCTATCGATTACAAGTCCTACACCATGTATCGCCGTGCGAGAGAATTCTTCCGCTCGGCGGACCAGGGGCTCGAGATCAGCAATGTCTTCTACGCGAAGGACGAGCCCCAGATCGTGCGTTTGCACGGCAGCGCCTGCCGCCACTGCGGCACGCGCCAGTTTCCGGTGGCACAGGTATGCGTAGGCTGTAACAAGGGCGATGGGCTGGAAGAAACCCCCCTGGCCCGAACCGGCGCAATCTACACATTTTCCGAAGATACCCTGTACCCATCCCCATTTCCGCCCACGGTAATGGCGGTGGTGGACCTCGATGGCGGCGGTCGTATCTATTGTGAGGTAGTGGATGTCGCGCCATCAGAAGTGAAGATCGGCATGTCGGTGGAATTAACCCCGCGGAAGCTCAAGGAAGGTGGCGGTCTCTACCACTATTACTGGAAATGCAGCCCGAGGAGAGGGAAATGAGCAAGTCCTTAGCGGACCAGGTCGCGGTCATTGGCGTGGGCTGCACCAAGTTTGGCGAAAACTTTGATCAGAGCCTGTCGGAGATGATGGTCGAGGCCGCCGCCGGCGCTTGCAAAGACGCTGGCGTGAGTCTGGATGATGTCAAAGCCGCGTGGCTGGGAACCTTCTCGCCCAGCTTCAGCGGAGGAAAAGCCACCATTACCCTGGCCGATGCGCTGAAGTTCCGCGGCCGTCCCATTACCCGGGTCGAGAACTTCTGCGCGACCGGGACGGATGCATTCCGCAATGCGGCTTTTGCCATTGCCGCGGGGCAATACGACATCGTAATGGTGGTGGGTGCAGAAAAGCTACGCGACCGTCCGGTGCGCGGATTGCAACGCGAAGGCATCCATCCTTACTTTGAAGCGGGGTCCACGGCACCGGGAATTTTTGCGCTCGTCGCCAACCGCTACATGCACACTTTCGGCATGCAGCGCGACACCCTCGCCAAAGTCGCAGTGAAGAACCATGCCAATGGGGCGTTGAATCCCAAGGCGCATTTTCAGATGAAAATTACCGAGGAACAGGTGCTCAAGGCCCCGATGATTGCCTATCCGTTCGGCCTGTTCGATTGCTGCCCTACCACTGACGGCGCCGCTGCCGCCATTCTCTGCCGTGCCGATCTGGCCAAGCAGTTTCGCAAAGATTTCATCGTGGTTCGCGGCATTGGCCTCGCGGTCATGTCGGGCAAGCCCTATCTGGATCCCACTGGTGACTATCTCGGATTTCCTTCCACTGAGGCCGCCGCTCGAGAAGCCTACAGCGCTGCGGGTATCGCGGAACCTTTAAAGGAAGTGGATTTCGCCGAAGTCCACGACTGCTTCACCTGGACCGAGATCAGCAACTATGAGGGTCTAGGCTTCTGCAAGAAAGGCGAAGGCGCGAGGTTCATTGAAGAAGGGAGAAGCTACCTGCAAGGAGATCTGCCGGTCAATCCCAGCGGTGGGTTGAAGTCCTTCGGACACCCGGTTGGTGCGACTGGCGTCCGCATGATCTATGAAATCGTAACCCAGTTGCGCGGAGAGGCAGGAGCACGGCAAGTGAAGGATGCGAAAGTTGGACTCGCCCACAACCTTGGGGGCCCGGGAGCGGTCGCTTGCGTTGTGATTCTTGGGCGCGAAGCCTAGTGCGGTCAGGTGATAGCACTTGGACACACGTCCAAGAACAATAGTGCTGGAGCGAAACAGGAACTGACTCCGAATGGGAGGACCTTGGGGTAGCTTCAGCGCTGCCGCAGGTCGGAACTACGGTGCCCGCTCGGGCACCGGATGCTGGTGCGGGAGACCAGTTATTCGAATTCCAGCACTGTGTACTTTGTGGCGGATGTTGAGAGTAATCAGGAGTGCGGTGATCTGCTCCACGATGCGCGCGTTTTCCAACTTGCCGCCATCGATCGCCCGGAGACCGGAGATTTGCGAGACGAGTTCAATTTACGGGAGCTTCACGATGCTCAACCGTCTAGGGCAGCCTCAGGAAATCGCGAATTGCGCACTTTTCCTGGCTAGTGACGAATCGAGCTATATCACAGGGCACGCACTGGTTGCCGATGGCGGGTTTATAGCGCAGTGAAGAAGGGGTGGCAGCCATGCCTTCACGAAGAGAGTTCGTGAGTCTTGTTGGAACGGGTAGTGCGCTGGTCGTGCTCGGCGGGAGTTTTTCATTTCGAGTACCTTCTGCATGGGGTCTCTCCACAGACGAGAAGACGAGTACCTTCATTTGGTTGAAAAAGGACGAAGCGAAACTTGTCGAGCGCCTTTCGTCTGCGATCATCCCGAGCGTCGGCAGTCTCGGTGCGGCAGAAATTGGAACGGTGTACTATATTGACCGCGTTCTGCATGCGGATGAAAACACTGGAGCGGCTGTGCGTGTGGATCTTGCGAAACTTGCGATTGCGGTAACACCAGAAGAGGAAAACCCACTTATTCTCGAGCGTATTCGACAGGATTTCCCCAATCTTTTCGCCACGATTCGAGCCTTGACGATTGATGCCTATTACAACAGCCCCAGAGTCTGGCCCCTGATCGGATATCCCGGGCCGCCTTGCCGGACCGACAAACTGGGATATCCGGGAACTGGAACCGACTTCGAAGACTTGCAAGGTAAAGAGAGAGAGTTATGAGCTCCCCAGCGGGTGTGGAACGCGTCGACGTCGTCGTGGTAGGTACTGGAAGCGCTGGAGGAATCTTGATCGGGCGGCTGGCAGAAGCTGGCTTGAAAGTGGTCGGTCTTGAAGTGGGCCGTCGATGGTCCCCGAAAGATTTCGGTGGCGATCCCGTCGAGATGAAGAAATTGAACTGGCCAGGGCGCACCCTGGCCGGGACGGACCCGGTCCCCATCAACGGGATTCAGGGCGTGGGCGGAGCTTCGCTCGTCTATAACGCCTGCTCGATGCGATTCCGCAACCGCGACTTTCTCTTGAAAACAACAACAGGTACAGGGGATGACTGGCCGATCTCCTACAAGGATCTTGAACCATATTACGACCGCGTGGAACGCGAGATTGGGGTCGCAGGCTATCATTTGATAGATGGCGACGAGCCTCGGCCAGCTTATCCGATGCCTCCACACCGGCTGACCACGAATGGCGTGGAGCTCTTTCACGCTGGACAAAAGCTTGGATGGAAGACATACCCGACGCCGATGGCAATCAACACAAAGTTTTATGGTGATCGTCCGGCATGTTTTCGTTCCGGATGCTGCAACCAGGGATGCCGTGTAAGCGCGAAGGGCAGCACGCTCGTGACTGCTCTTGCCAAGGCCGAGCGGCACGGTGCAGATATTCGCAGCCAATGTTTTGCACGACGCATCGTGCTGGACCAGCGCGGGCGGGCACGAGGTGTGGTCTATTTCGACAAGCAAGGGAAGGAACGATTAACGAGGGTGAGCGCATTGTGTGCTCCGCGAACGCCGTGGAAACGCCGCGCCTGCTGTTGAACTCCGCGACGAATCAGTTCCCGCATGGCTTGGCGAATTCGTCAGGAATGGTTGGAAAGCGGTTTATGTTCCATGTAGTGGGCGCAGTCTTCGGGAAAGTAGACCGTCCAGTGGAAGGCTTCAAAGGAATGCCCGTGGACGCGATGATCAAAGAGTTCTACAACGCAGACCCCCAATCCGGTCGAGATCGCGGCTTCCTCATTATGTCAGCAATGATGCACCCCCTAATCTTCGCGCAGTTGGCAGGTGCCAGCGGCCATGAACTGAAGGCTCACATGCAGGATTTCGATAAGCTCCTGGCATGGTGGTACGTGGGCGAGGACATGCCAGCGGAACATAACACGATCACGCTCGATCCCGAAGTGAAAGATGGCCACGGCATGCCCGTGGCGCGCCTGACACATACCTGGACCGAAAGCGATAAGAGGGTCTCACGCGATGCACAGATGCGAATCGAAGAACTGATGAAGTCCGCGGGCGCGCGCGATACGTGGAATTTTCCTGCCGGCCGGTGCGGTGCCTACCACCTGATGGGTTCGTGCCGGATGGGAAATGCCCTGGAAAGTTCCGTAGTAGATCAGTGGGGTCGGACGCACGATGTCCCCAACCTGTACATTGCGGACGGTAGTGTGTTTGTGACCAGCAGCCCTTCGGAGCCGACGTTGACGATACAAGCGCTGGCGCTGCGAACAGCCGATCAGCTCGTGCTGCAGGCAAGAGGGAGCGTTTGAACGTTTGCAGGCAGGACTCGATTTGCCGCGGCAGGAACCGCGTCACGAATTTGGAACGATTCGACACGAATCGGTCTCAGTAGATGTTCATAAGAGCGGTCGTCGTGGCTTGTGAAGCCTGCTGGTCAGTAGTCGCGACGTAGCGCATGGTGCTATTGATGCTCTTGTGGCCAAGTTGCTGTTTCACTAGGGCAAGATTGACATTTGCTGAAACCAGGTGACTGGCAATCGAATGCTTCAGAGCATGGGGATGTTGCTTTTCTGCTGCCAACCCGACTTCGTTGGCGATTGCCTTGAAGAGCCGAAAGAATTGAGAGCGATCAAGCCGCCCGCCCTTTTGACTGGTAAAGAGATGGTCAGAGCCATCATTCCGACGCTGCCGCAACCATTCCCGAAGGGCTTTGAGTTCGTTTAGAAGCGGCTCGCCGCGATGCTCCGTGACTGCCTGGGTAGTGCGTAGCGAGCCTTTGAGCCGTTCGACAACGATGCTGCCGTTCTTCATGTCAACGTCCTCAACTCGCAGATTGCACATATATTCCTTATCCGAGCGGGATGCGTCCGTCCAATCGGAACGTATCCTCTGACGACCCGTGTGGTCGCTGCGCCGAGCGCTCTGTTTGCTGCGGCGCGACCCAAGCCAGGAAGTCCCGGTTCAAAGGTAAGGTTACGGGCATTGTCGTCATCGCTGCAAACGATTACGTCGCAATCGAGTGCACCAGCACCATTCAGTAGATCCGCGGAGACGTTGTGAAACGCTGCCACTACAGATATCGCTTTGGGTACAAGTTCGGCAGCTTGTTGAGCGGCTGAACCTTGCCACACGCCGAGAACGCGCGTGGGGCGTCCGCCAACGGTTGCGGCTAGCGGGACGGTTGCGTCGATTAACGTCGTCCCCGGTTGGAACACGGGCTTCAATTGCTTCAGCAACGCAGCTTGGGCATCAAACGGGACGGTTAACACGCAAATATCGGCACCGGCACATGCGGTTGCGTTTTCCATTCCGGTGATTCTTGCGTCGATTCCGATCTTCTGTTTGACAAAGGCTGCCGCTTCTTCCGCACGCTTTGGGTCTCGAGATCCGATAATGATCGTTTCGCCCGCCTTAGCCCAGCGAAGCGCCAGGCCCAGTCCTTGGGGACCAGTTCCTCCCAAGATCGCGATAGGACGATTCATACGAAACTCCTGAGTTTCTGAAAGTTGCGGCGTCGCAAACCGTTCACAGTTGAGCCAGCGTCAATCCGTCGAAGCTGTGATGTCGGGTTAGGTGATGCTTACTTCCGTATAGATCCCGTACACTTGCTTCAGCGCTTCGCAGATCTCACCCACGGTCGCGTAGGCGCGGACGGCGTCGACGATAAAGGGCATGGTATTAGCCTCGGAAATGTTGCCGTTCGTCCCGACCGAAGGGTTCTTCACGGCCGCCTGTTTCAGCGCATCGAGCCGGCGCTGCACTTCTTCGTTCGAGCGCCGGGCGCGCAAGGCCTTGAGTTTCTTCTCCTGTGCGCGCGCGACTGATTCGCCAATGTACAGAATTTCCGGCGACTCTTCCTCAACCACAAAGTCGTTAACGCCGACCGTGATTTTTTCGTTCGCCTCGACGGCGCGCTGGTACTGGTAGCTGGCCTCGGCGATTTCCTTCTGCGGATACCCGCGCTCGATCGCTTTAACCATGCCGCCCATCTGGTCGAGTTTCTCGAAATAGTGGAAGGCGCCTTGCTCCATGTCGAGCGTTTGCCGCTCGACGAAGTACGAGCCGCCCAGCGGATCGACGGTCTGCGCCACCCCCGATTCGAAGGCGATGATCTGCTGGGTACGCAACGCGATGCGCGCGGCTTCTTCTGTCGGCAGGGCAAGCGCTTCGTCGTAGGCGTCGGTGTGCAGCGACTGCGTGCCGCCCAGCACCGCCGCCAGCGCCTGCAGCGCAACCCGCGCGATGTTGTTCATCGTCTGTTGCGCGGGCAGCGAGACTCCGGCGGTCTGCGTGTGGAAGCGCATCAGGCGGGTACGATCGTTCTTTGCGCCGAAGCGATCCTTCATCAGCCGGTACCAGATCTTGCGCGCAGCGCGGTATTTCGCGATCTCTTCGAAGAAATCGTTGTGCGCGTTAAAGAAGAAGCTGAGTCGCGGTCCGAAGTCGTCCACGTCTAGTCCGCGGCGGCGAGCCCACTCCACGTACTCCACGCCGTCGTAAATGGTGAACGCCAGTTCCTGAAGCGCCGTCGATCCCGCCTCGCGAATGTGATAGCCCGAGATGGAGATGGTGTTGAAGCGCGGCGTGAACTTCGACCCGAATTCGAAGGTGTCAATCACCAGCCGCATCGATGGCGCCGGCGGATAGATGTACTCCTTCTGCGCAATGTATTCCTTCAGAATGTCGTTCTGGATGGTGCCGGAAATCTTCTTCCAGTCGGCGCCCTGCTTCTCGGCTACTACCAGATACATGGCCCACAGTACCGAAGCCGGTGAATTGATGGTCATCGACGTGGTGATGGTTTCCAGGGGGATCCCGTCGAAGAGAATCTCCATGTCTTCGAGCGAATCGATGGCCACGCCGCACTTGCCAACTTCGCCTTCGCTGGCCGCTTGGTCGGAGTCGTAGCCCATTAGCGTGGGCAGATCGAAGGCCACCGAGAGTCCGCCGCCGCCGTGCTCGAGCAGGTACTTGTAGCGCTGGTTGGTTTCCTCCGGCGAGGCGAAGCCCGAGAACATGCGCATCGTCCACAGCTTGCCGCGGTAGCCGGTCGAGTGAATGCCGCGCGTGTAGGGCGGTTGGCCGGGATAGCCGAGGTACTGCTCGTAGTTCCAGTCGGAGGGCAGATCGGCCTGCGTGTAGAGCCGGCGAATGGGGACGTTCGAAATGGTGCTGAAACGGGCGTGGCCGTGCTCGTCGAGATTTGTGCCAGTCACCGCGCCAATCGGCTTTTCGGGAGCCTTGTCGAGTGTGGGGGCAAGGGTCTTCTCAGCCCAGTCCTTTTCCGACGCGGCCGGATGACGGCCTTCAAAGACATCAACAATGGACTCTTCGGCGATCGACGGCAGCTGCGGCGTTTTCTCTGGCATGCTCACTCTGGGATGCGCCAGCGGGGTTCTCAGAAATCGAAGATGCAGCCCCGCGGCCGCTTCAAACAACCAAACGATTGGTAGATAATATGAACTGTTTCCAGGCTGGCTGTCAAGCGCCTGGCTACCGCGATGGGGGACTGCACGGGTTGTATACTCGCCAATGAGGTAGGAGTGATCCGCAAGAACTGGGCCGTCAGCCCCGGTGGACGGCTGCCATCGCCTGCGCCAGCATGCGAGAAGCCTAAGATTATGAAGAGACTCCGGCCAGCGCTTGCCGTCGGCACCTGGCGCACAGACACGCACGAGAGCATTGCATGAGAATCATTGATCTACATTGCTATCCCAATACCAAGGGATGCATCGCCTGCCAGCAGCCCTACGTTGACGCCCTCGTCGAATACTGGAAACGGCCCTGGATAGCCAAGGACGAGGCAGAGGTAGTCCAAGATTTTGCAGATGCCGGGGTGGAAGCCATCCTGGTAGCACTTGATCTTGAGACGACCGCCGGTACCCTCCTTGCTCGAACGACTTTGTTGCCGCTATGCGCAGTCGCCATCCCGAGCGCATCATTCAAGCATGGGCGGCCGTCGATCCTTTTAAGGGAGAAACAGCCCTGCGGGAGGCTCGGCACGCCATCCAGGATCTGGCCATATTGGGCTTCCACTTCCACCCTGTTATAGGGCACTTTGCGGTCAATGACCGGCGTCTTTATCCTCTGTTTGAACTCATCAGTGAATTGCGGGTGCCGGTGATGATTGACGTGGGCATGACGGGCATGGGAGCCGGTATGCCAGGGGGCATGGGCGCCAAGCTGCGTCACGCTCACCCCTCGGCCCTCGACGAACTCGCGGCCGACTTTCCCAACCTTACCATCGTCGCCGCGCATCCCGGTTGGCCCTGGGTCGACGAGATGATTGCCGTGGCCCTGCACAAAGGCAACATTTTTTGGGAGCTGTCCGGCTGGGCGCCAAAGTATTTTCCGCCCCAGTTAAAGGTCGACATTCGCGGCCGGCTCAAAGACAAGATCATGTTCGGCAGTGATTATCCCAGCATTCCTTATGACCGGCTCTTCCGCGAATGGGCTGAACTCGGTTATTCCGATGACATCCTAGAGCGCGTTTTCCATCGCAATTCGGAGCGCGTACTTGGCTTGGTTTAACTTAGCTGCCTTTAGCTTATCCGGTTGTTTCAGCAGGCCGCAAGCGGTAGTGTAATGGGGTGCCGCGCCCTCCGCCGCGGTTCAACCTTAGAGCAAGAGCTGCAGCGGGTTGCCGGAGTGGATCTAACGCGGATCGATGGAATCGACGTCATGGTCGTGCGAACAATCTTGGCCGAAGCGGGCTTGATATTGGTCGCTGGAAAACAGAAGCCAACTTCGTTTCATGGTTGGGATTGTGCCCAGACAATCGGATCACCGGCGACAAGGTAGTAGGGCGAGGCACTCGCCATGTAGTAAACCGTGCGGCCACGTCCTGCGCATGGCCGCCAACGCGCTGCTGCGCAGCCAGCCCTACCTGGGGGCGCCCAATACCGTGGTTTGCGTACCAAACTGGGAGCCCCGAAGGCCATCACTGCGATGGCCCATCGGCTCGCCCGACTCGTCTATCGGATGTTGAAGTACGGTCAACGATATGTCGACAAAGGGGCAGAGTACTACGAACAGAGGACAGCTCCAGTTCTTACGAAAAAAGGCGGCCCAACTCGGTTTCCAGTTAACCGAGGCCAAAGCCAGATTGCTTGATTCAGAGATCTTTGCTGAGTAGGTTTCTGGAGAGGGGAGGTCAAGTGAAAAACACTTCTCCCAGCCGGAACGCCAGAAATATTTTTCGGGCATCCGGCCCCCCGCCACAGTGCCGATACTTCTTCTTTAGCTGCTTGACCGCTTTGGCCTGTCGCGATGCGGCCAAATGGTTTTCGTCCGACCACGTGGGGCGCTTCCTCCTCGGCGAAGTCGGGATCGAACAAGGAGTTATATTCGTAGGCCTATCCAACAGATCAGCGCCCTTTCACAGAAGTATCAGTACGTATTTACAACGACTTAGAAGAGGTGGGCGGCATGTAAGTCGTTGAAAGTCGGTGGAAGGCTGGGCAGACCCGTACCTCAATCCGTACCGCACGAAAGGCTGGCTCAATCTTCGTGGAGAAACTTTTGCCCAGGGGAAGGGCATGAGAGCGATCCCCCGACAGCGTGACAGCCAGCGCAATTGAACAAAGGGATCCCCCTCTGATACCACCGCTATTGACCTTCTTCAGGTACCTACTCCTACTGTGAGGAATTTCGCCCCCTCCGGCAATCAGAAGCGATTCATTCCGCCTTCTAGTTTACAGCGTGACGGGGTAAGCGCAAACCAATTTAGAGGACTTATCGGCACGACTGAAGTCGTGCCCTTCCCAAAACCCGCTCGAATCAGAGTTTTTCCGCAGCCTGCTAGATTGTTAGTGTTCATACCCATAAAAGCTGAATAGCTTTCCACGATCTCCTCCTGAATGGAAAAGGTCACTTCATCGGCTGCACGTCAGAAATGGAAGCATCGCAAAGCTTGCGGCAAGCAGGGACGGAGATCACCAGCACCGACCACCTTTATCACTCGGCACACGCTGATCGGGTGTTGAGACTCAGACGTAGATTGCGGCGGCTCTTTTCATTCTGCTCCATGCTCCTTTTCTATTCGCTAACTCTTTGCTCTTGGCAGCCTGTACTTGCCCTGAATCAATTGAACAGCTTGCCCGTTGCAGCCGTCGAACAGGACCGTGGTCAACAGGTCAACAACGTACATCTTGTTGACCACAGGTGGCTACGGAATGGCATGTTGGATCCCTTCGACGTACAATTTTCATTGCTCAACTCCCTTTCCGATGGGGTGGCGGTCTCAAACCTGGTTCTGCAGGCTGACGTGTTAGTCGCTTTGTCAGCGCTATCTCAGCAGGGGGAGATCTTGATCAACGACCTGCCGGAAGCTGGCGCGGTCGCTCGATCTCCCGCGTCCCGCGAGAGAGTAACGCTGAGGCGAATGTCTCGCGAGTTCGGCTGCCCGCAACGCGGGAAGATGGCACAACGGTCGGGTTCGTGGGCCGAATGAATTCTAAATCTGGCACACGACTGGCAAAACGGACTTGCCCAAAACCCCAGCAAGACCGCAGTTTTCGACTGATTCATAGTCAGTCGTCCACGCCGACGAGCGACTCATCAGAAATCATAAGAGCGCCTGGCCCGCCAGTAACGGATCGTTGGGTTTGTAACCCAACGACCTGCCACAGCACCGCTGGGACATGAATGAGTCAGGAAACTGAGACCCTTATAAACCGATTTCGACACTGGATTCCAGGACTCCGAGGCATAGTCCGACTCGAGGAACCAGGTCGACAGCGCTACGGCATTGTATGGATGAGTTGTCCGGGATTTTTGGTTGGATATGCACAGGATTGCCGAGGAATGGGCGAAGTGGATTGTCGAGGCCATTCACTAATGTGACACTCAGCAGCGCCTTACTTAGCCTCAAGTTTTGCTCGGTATTGAGGCAGTAGCGCTTGCCCAAAAACTCGGCTTCTTGCCCAAAAACTAAGGCATTTACCCCAGTTAATAGGCAAAGCCGAGGGGGGTGCCAGTACCAACTGGTAAACAGGCCAGAAAGGAGAAAGAGACAGACGTTCCGGACTAATGCGGTTCTCGATCGCCCGATCCGCTAGACCCGTAGCTCCACCACCGTGGCTCCGCCGCCGCCCTCGTTGATGGGCGGTTCAGTAACCGACTCCACGTGTGGATGCTTCTTTAGATACTGGCGCAGGGCTTTGCGCAGGATGCCCATGCCGCTGCCGTGGACGATGCGCACCCGCGTCATGCCGGCCAGAAACGCGCGGTCGACGAATTTCTCGACTTCGCTGGTGGCTTCATCCACGGTGCGGCCGATGACGTTGATTTCGGTGGGCATGTTGCCGCCGCTGA
>Ga0181536_10000939_pt1 | contig 34818 bp, 29 predicted proteins | sample PEATcosm2014_Bin_41_FD_121105 | JGI IMG/M metagenome (GOLD analysis project Ga0181536, IMG submission 121105) | Peatland microbial communities from MTU Mesocosm Facility, Houghton, MI, USA - PEATcosm2014_Bin17_60_metaG | ecosystem: Environmental > Terrestrial > Soil > Wetlands > Peat | place...
AAGCGCAAGATGAGCAACTTCCCGCTTCGTCCGCGCAACGCCTCCGCCACCGGTCCGGTCAACTATGCCCAATACGTCAAGATACTTAAATGAACAGTATTGGCTTTAGCCCCGCTCTTCGGCGAGCAAAGCTCGGCTGAAGCGAGCACCACATCACTCCGAGCGGATCGCCGCAATCGTGTCGATCCGCACCGCCCGCACCGCCGGTACAAGACTGCCCAACACGGTCATCAACATACAAAGTCCAATCGCGCTGGCGAAAGTGACTGCGTCGCCCGGCTTCACGCCCGCCAGGAGGCCTTCCATCGCCCGGCCCGCGGCATAAGCCAGCACGATGCCCGGCGCCACGCCGGCGCCCGCCAGCACGGCACCCTGCCGCGCGATCATCCCCACGATCTCCCCCGGCCGCGCGCCCAGCGCGATGCGCACGCCGATCTCCTGCGTCCGCCGCGATACCGCAAACGACAGCAATCCGTGAATGCCCACGCCCGCCAGGAGAAATGCGATCGCCGCGAAGGCTCCCAATACGCGCACCTGCGCCGAGCGCGAAGCCGTCTGCTCCTCCACGATATCCGCCATCGTGCGCACATCCGACACCGGCTGCTCGGCATCCGCGCTGCGAATAATCCGGCGCACGGCCGGCAGCAGTGTTCCCGGCCCGGTGGCGGAACGAATCACCAGATCCTTCGGCGGGTACCACGCCAACCACCCATCCGGCACCTGCCGGTATGGAAGGTAGACTTGCGGCTCGCTGTTCCTCTCCAGCCCGCGCACGCGGATATCGCCCACCACCCCCACCACCATGCGGTCGTGAAACGCCATCTTGAAATGCCGGCCCAGCGGATCCTGGTCCGGCCAATACCGGTGCACAAACGATTCGCCGACCACCGCCACGAACGGCGCATCCATGCTGTCCGATTCTCTGACGTCGCGCCCGCGACGGAGCGGGATCCCCAGCGTGGCGAAGAACCCCGGCGTGACGAACCGCAGGCTGGCTTGATGCGATCCGAATCTTCGCATTTCAAGCGGTTTGCCATCCACAGTGATCGGCCAGATTCCGCCGGTCATCGTCATGGGCAGGAAGCTAATGTACGCCGCGCTGGAAACCCCCGGCAGAGCCCGCACCGCGGAGAGCACCTGTGTGTAGAACGCCGCGCGGCGCGCGGTTTCGTTGTACTTCGGTATCGGCAGCGCCGTCCTCAGAGTCAGCACGCCGTCCGTGCGGAAGCCGGGATCGGTGGCTTCGATCCGCCACAGCGCCCGCACCAGCAAGCCCGCGGAGACCAGCAGCACCAGCGAAGCCATAACTTCCGCAATCACCAGCGCGGAGCGCAACCGTTCTTTGCGTCCGTCGCCCGCGCGCGTCCCTTCCCGCAGCGCGCTGAAATCGGCTTGGCGGCAAGCTCGCAGCGCCGGAAGCACGCCGAAGCCGATGCCGGTCAGGCCCGAGATCAGACCCGCAAAGATCAACACGCGCAAATCGACGGACGGCGACTGCGCGATGGGCAGCGAAGCTGGCACCAGCCTGGCAAGCAACGGCACGGCGGCGGCCGCTACCAGCACACCCAGCGCGCCTCCCACCAATGCCAGCACCAGGCTCTCGGTCACCAACTGGCGCACCAGGCGCTCGCGTCCCGCGCCCATGGCGGCCCTGACCGCCAACTCCCTTTGGCGCGCCAGCCCGCGCGCCAGCAGCAGATTCGCCAGATTCGCGCAGGCGATCAGCAGCACACAAACCGCCGCGCCGCTCAGCGCCATCAGCAGCAGGCGCGACTGCTGCGACAACTCGTCGCGCAAAAACTCGACGGAAGCCCTGGTCTGCCGATTCTCCTTCGGAAATTGCCTCTCCAGTTGGGCCGTCACCACGCCCATTTCCGCCCTGGCCTGGGCCAGCGAAACGCCCGGTTTCAGCCGCGCCACTACGTTCAGGTAGTTATTGTTGCGGTCCCGGAAATCGTCGCTATGCTCCTGGAATCGCGCCGGCATCCATAGTTCGGCGCTGCGGCTGGGAAAATGGAAATCGCGCGGCATCACGCCGATAACCACAAATGGCTCGTTGTCCAGATTCACCCGCCGCCCGATCGCGCCGGCGTCGCCGCCGAATACCGCCTGCCACAACTGGTAGCTCAGCAGCAGCGTTCCAGGCGCGCCTTCGCGGTCCTCCGCGGCCGTGAACAGACGTCCCATGACGGGCTGCACGCCCAGTAGCGGAAGCAGATCGGCGGTGACAGTCGCCCCTTCCAGCCGCTCCGGGTCGCCCTGTCCCACCAGGTTTACCGAGGTGTCCCAATAGGCCCCCATGCCTTCGAAGGACTTGCTCATGTGTTTCCAATCGACGAAGTTGGCGGGCGATAGCTCCATCTGCGAGTAGCCTGGCACCTTCTCCCACAGCGTCACCAGCCGGTCGGGATCGGAAAACGGCAGCGGCCGGATCAGCACGAAATCCGTTACGGAGAACGCCGCCGTGTTGGCGCCGACGCCCAGTGCCAGCACCAGAATCGCGGTAAGCGCGAATCCGGGCGAGCGGGCCAGCGTGCGCGCCGTGTAGCGCAGATCCTGCCCGAGGATATCCCAGTGCACGGCCGCGGCATTGAAGAGAACGTCGAAGACTGTCGCGATCCCAAGAGCGGCAACCGCCAGCGGGCCTGCGGCGTCGCGCCTGCGGCGCGCCCAGACGGCGCGCATATCGTCGCCGTACTCCGCGCGGAAAGACGCCGGATAGAGCCTCAGAAGAAGATCGGAGAAGCGCATCACGCCGTCCCCGCCGCGAATCCCCGATCGCGCGCCATCTTGACGAGTAGCGTGAGCCGGCGGGCCTCGGCCCGGGCCACGGCGGCGCCGAAGGGTGTGATCCGGTAATACCGGCGGCGCTCGTCGTCCAGTTCCGGAGCGGGACGATCCTGAGTTTCGACGATCAATCCTTGTTCGAGCATCCGCTGAATCGAGCGGTAAAGCGTCCCGGCGCTCAGTTTCAGTTCGCCGTTCGTGCGCGCGGCCACATCCTGAATGATGGCGTAGCCGTGCCGGTCCTCGACGGCCACGGCGAGCAGAATGTGGAAAGTTGCCGGGGGAAGCGGAAGCAGCGCCTCCGGTCCCAGAGTGTCTGTCATTTGCCTTATTATAGCCGGACTGGATATATTCGTAGGACAGGGCTCCCGGCCTGTCCCCCGGCAAGTAAAGCTCGCCTGAGAGTATCTCCCGCGCAAACCCACTACCCGTTTTACAAATGCTCGATCAAGTGGCCTCGGCTTTCGGTTAAAATTACAGACGCGTAGTGTGGCTGATTCCTTTTCTGGAGCGCGTCATCATGCTGGAAGCTTGTGCCCTGAGCGACAAAGGCTGCGTCAGGACAAATAACGAGGATTATTCCCGGATTGATCCGGAGATGGGATTGTACGTGCTGGCCGACGGCATGGGCGGCGCCAAGGCGGGCGAGCGCGCTTCGCGGCTGGCCGTCGATACGGTCTCCGAAAGCATACTGAACGCCCAGAGCCGGGATTCCCAGGCGCTGCTGGTGGCTGTGGAAGAAGCCAACCGGCGCGTACTGGATGCGGCCGCCAGCGATCCGGAACTGGAGGGTATGGGCACCACGCTGGTGGCCGCGCTGGAGGTGGGCGATGAGTTGCTGATCGCCAGCGTGGGCGACAGCCGCGCGTATTTGTTGGACCGGAACGGCTTCCGCGCGATCACGGAAGACCAGAGCTGGGTCAACGAAGTGGGCCGGCCGCTGGGCCTTAACGAGGAGACCTTGCGTACGCATCCGATGCGGCATGTTTTGACGATGGCCATCGGGGCGGGCGTAGCGCTGGAGATCAATTACTATCACGACATCCGCCTCGAACCCGGCGACCTGGTGCTAATGTGCAGCGACGGGCTGCATGGCGTGGTCGAGGAACCGCGCATCGTGGCCATTCTGCGGGGCGGTGCGCCGAACCAGCCGCTGGAAGAGAAGTGCCGGGAGCTGATCGAAGCCGCGCGCGGCGCCGGCGGTCCGGACAATATTACGGCGGTGCTGCTGCGGGCCGCGTAGGATCGGGTGGGCCCGATCCGGCTTGCCGCGCCCCGCCCGATCGGGTTTCATATGAAGGCGTTCCTCGCAAGGGCGCTCGCTGTCGCGTTTCCTTGCATGGCGATGGCTCAAATCGCCGTTCTGCAAATTAAAGTTCTCCAGGGCGAAGGGGCCGTGCATCAGCCGGGCGCGCGCATCGCGCGTCCCCTCACGGTGGAGGTGACGGACGAGACCGGACGGCCGGTGGCCGGCGCCGCGGTCAGTTTTCAGCTTCCGCCCGAAGGTCCCAGCGGTTTGTTCTCGAACGGATTGCGCACCGATCTGGTCCTCACCGACGCGTCCGGCCGCGCCTCCATTCACTCCGTGCAACTGAACCGGACCGGCGGGCAGTTTCGCATCCGGATTACGGCGGTGAAGGAGCAGGCTCGCGCGGGCGCGGTTTCCACCCAGTTCATCGGCGAGAACCACAATTTGCCGCCTGCCGCGCCCGCGAGTGCCGGTAAACCGAGTCCAGCCACGGCGGCGCAGACTGCCACGCCGCAGGCGCCGACTCAAGCCAGGGCGAAATCCGGTGAGATCACGCCGACGACTGCCAAGATGGGGTCCGGGAGCCATAAGAAATGGATCGTGGTGGCGGCCGTGGTCGCCGCCGGCGCCGCTGGGGCGTTCCTGGGTGTAACCCGCGCTGCGGGGAAGTCAACCGGCTCCAGTGGCACGGTCTCCAGCAGCGTAGTCTCGATTGGTACGCCCAACATCACGATAGGGAACCCATGAGCCGGCCGATTGGATTGTTCGCGCTATTGGCGGCGGCGGCATGCGCCTCCGCGCAGGTGACGCTGTCGACGGTCGAGGGCGGCGTGGCGACTCCCGCGGGCCAAGCCTATCCCTTCGGTCCGGTGGGGCTGGGGAGCGTGGCGGACGTCGTTTTCCGCCTGACGAACACAGGATCGAAAGCAGTCTCTCTCTCTAGCATTCTGATGACCGGACCGTACGCGCCGGATTTCTCCGTGGTGTGCGCGAAGTCGCCGGACCTGTGCGGCGGCTCGTCCTTTCCGGAACTGCCGCTCCAGATCAACTCCACGGGCACTCTGGACTTCACCGTGCAATTCGAGCCGTTCCAACTGGGAACCCCCAGCATCTACATGACAATCTGCACCTTGGCAAGCGCCAACTGCACAGACGCCGGCAATACGATTACGGTCTTCCTGTCGGGCACGGGCGTGCCACCGCTAACGGTGCTGCTCGACAACGAACCGCTGGGCGCCGGGGAAACCGTAAGCTTCGGCAGCGTCCAGGTCGGCTCAAGCCGGACCATCGCGCTGATACTCTCCAATCCTCAGACCAACCCACCCCTGGCCGTGCCCACGATCCCCACCCTGACCGGCGACGCCTTCAGCCTCGCGGGAAGCGCACTCTCGGGGCCAACCGTCGCGCCCGGTTCGTCCGCCGAACTGGATGTGACCTTCACGCCCACCGCCACGGGTCCGCAACAGGCGACCCTGACGATCGGCCTGCTGACCTATCCACTTCAAGGCACGGGTGTGGCGCCGCCTCCGCCTGTTTTCCCTGCTCCATCGATCCAACTGACCCTGCAGACAGCCGGCAGCGCGCAACAAGGGAGTCTTTCGGTCAGCCTGGCGTCGGGATCGGTGTCGAGCGGCAGTGGAACAGTGACGCTGGCCTTCCAATCCGCGGTCAGCGGCGTCAGCGACGACCCAACCGTGACCTTCGCGGATGGCACGCGCTCCGCCGCCTTCACCGTGGCGGCGGGAGCGTCCGCCGGGCAATTCGCGGATGGGCCATCCGTGGCGTTCGGGACGGGCACCACGGCGGGCACGCTGGTTTTCACCGTTACTCTGGGCGCCAACACCGCGCAAGCCAATGTCACGATTCCCGCGGCCCTCATCTTCATCAATGCGGCGGTTGCGACGCGCAACGTGGCCTGCGATCCCGCCCTGGTTTACTGCACAACCACCAACGTGCAACTTCAAATCAACGGTTGGGATAACACCCGCAGCGCGTCCCAACTGGCATTCACGTTCTTCAACTCCTCCGGCGCTCAAATCTCTCCAAGCCCCATCACCGTGGCCGCCGGCTCTGCATTCCAGCAGTACTTCGCGAGCTCCGACATGGCCGGTGTCTTTGGATTGACCGCCTTCTTTCCGGTGACCGGCGATTCCGACGATGTCGTCGCCGCGGTGGTCCAACTCACCAACTCCGTGGGCGCCGTCGAAAGCGCCCAGATTACCTTCTGATTCCTGGAGGGCGGGCTTTAGCCGGCGCGGGGCTTCAGCCGGGGCTTCAGCCTGGGCTTCAGCCAATAGGCGTTAACTTTAGGGGCGGCCGTCCAGAACTCTCCACACTGAATGGTGGTGGTATAAGTCGAGTTGCCAACATTTTGTGCCATAAATGTTTTAAGTTAACGCTTATTGGGCTTCAGCCCCGCTCTTGTATTCCTCTTGACAGATTCAAACACATGTTTTAAAATCCTGTTTGGACCATGCCGGACCGGAACCGATCGCATAACGGCGCCCCCCGCGACGCCACCGAAGTACGCATCCTCGAAACCGCGGGCCACGTCTTCTCCGAGACCGGCTTTCAGGCGGCCAAGGTGCGCGACATCTGCGCCCGCGCCGGAGTCAATCTCGCCGCGGTGAACTATCACTTCGGCGACAAGCTGGGGCTCTATAACGAAGTCCTGCGTTACGCCGCCTGCGCGGCCGGAGACGCCGCCACTTTCAATCCAGTGCTGCCAGGCCGCACGCCCGAGGCCAAACTGCGCGCGTTCGTGCTGGGCCTGCTGCAACACATGTACGGCGAAGACCGGCCGGCATGGCCCGTGCGGCTGATGACCCACGAACTGGCGCAGCCCACTCCCGCTTTCGATTACGTGGTCGACCAGATCATGCGCCCCAGGCACAACGCCATACGCGCGCTGGTGGGCGGTGTGATCGGCCGTCCGCCGGACGATCGCCAGACGCGGCTCTGCGCGCAAAGCATCACGGGGCAGATCATCCTTTATGCCCACGGCCGGGAAGTTCTCAAGAGGCTGTGGCCGGACTTCCAGTTTACCCCGGAGACTCTGCAGGAACTCGCCAGCCACATCGCCTCCTTCTCGTACGCCGCGCTGAAGAGTTTCGCCCGGCGCAACGCGGCGGCCAAACGGAAACAAAAGCAGACTGCAAGGTGAATATGAAGAATCCCACCCTTATCAATGCGCAGGCCGGACGTGCCCGGACCGTGATCGTTCTCATCGTGCTGCTGCTGGCCGCCGGCGCCATCACCGTCTGGCGGGTGGTGCTGGCCAAACAGGGCGTCTCCGCCAACACGATCATCCTGAGCGGGAGGATTGAAGGAGACGACTCCGCGGTATCCTCCAAAGCCACAGGCCGGCTGCTGGAGGCCAAGCTGCGGGAGGGAGACGAGGTTAAGGCGGGAGATGTCATCGCGGTCCTGGACGACCAGCAGTTGCGCGATCGGGAGGCAGAGGCGCAGGCTACCGTGGCGCAGGCCGAGGCGCGTCTCGAATTCTCGCGGAAGCAAATCGCGGTCCTCGAAGACCAGTTGGGGCAGAACTCGGTGGAGACCGGCCAGTCCAAGGTGGATGCCAATGGCCGCGTCAGCCAGGCGCAAGGGGAGCTGGCGGCCGCGGAAGCCGACTTGGCGCAGCAGGAAGCCGCCTACAAGCTGGCTCTCTTCGATAAAGACGCTTATACGCGGCTGGCCCAAACCGGCGCGGTATCCGAACGCCAGGGCAAGCAGGCGGAAACCACGGCGGAGACGCAAGCGGCGCTGGTAGCCGCGTCCAAACGCAAGGTGGACGCCGCGCGCGGCGCCCTTGCTACGGCCCAAGCCACTTTGAGCAATCCGGATATACGCAGCCTGCAAGCTGCCATGATTCACCGCCAAATCGCGCAGCAGGAGGCCGACATCGCCAGCACCATCGCCGATGAACAACACGCGCGGGCCGCCCTGTTGGAGGCCAAAGCCAACCGCAGCGATCTCACCGTTACCGCTCCTTTCGATGGAACCGTGGTGACCCGGACCGCCGAACCAGGAGAAGTGCTCACCGCCGGCACGCCCATTGTCACGCTGCTCGACCTGCACAAGGTGTATTTGCGCGGCTACATTCCCGAAGGGCAGATCGGACGCGTCAAGGTGGGCCAGGCGGCCCGCGTGTACCTGGATTCGAATCCCAACCAGCCGCTGGATGCCTATGTGCAGCGCATCGATCCACAGGCCACTTTCACGCCCGAGAATACGTATTTTCGCGACGACCGGGTGAAGCAGGTGGTGGGTGTGAAGCTCGGATTGAAAAGCGGATTCGGCTATGCTAAGCCGGGCATGCCGGCGGATGGCGAGGTCCTGGTGGCAGGCGACGCATGGCCGCCGGAAAGCCATCGCAAATGACGGGCGATCGCCATCTTGACGATGGTCGCGGCGCCGCGGCGCTGGCGGAGCCGGCGGAGATCCGCGCGCCGGATCGCGCAGTGGTACATACGCGCGACTTGCGCAAGAACTACGGCCCCGTGGAAGCGGTCAGGGGCATCGATCTGGATGTCCACCAGGGCGAGATTTTCGGCCTCATCGGCCCGGATGGCGCCGGCAAAACCACCACCTTCCAGATCCTCGCCGGGATCATGGAGGCGACCTCCGGTGTGGTGGAAGTGTTCGGCAAACCCGCCCGCGAATCGCGTGCCGCGGTAGGCTACCTGACGCAAACGTTTAGCCTGTACCCGGATCTGAGCGTGAACGAGAACATCCGGTACGTGGGCGATCTGCGGCACGTGCCACCGAAAGAGATCGTCGAGCGGGGCGACCGCTATCTGCGCATGTTCGACATGCACCGCTTCACGGACCGGCTGGCGGGACAACTGAGCGGCGGCATGAAGCAGAAGCTTTCGCTGGTCTGCGCGCTGGTGGCGCAACCTCGCGTGTTGCTGCTCGATGAGCCCACCACGGGCGTCGATCCGGTCTCCCGGCGCGAATTCTGGGATGTGCTGGCGCATCTGGCCGCGGACGGCCTGACGATCGTGGTGGCCACGCCTTATCTGGACGAAGCCGAGCGCTGCAACAAGGTGGCGCTGATGCATCTCGGCCAGATCCACCAATCGGGCACGCCGGTCGAATTGCGGGAGAGCCTGGGCATGCGGCGGCTGGAAGTCCATACGGCCAATCTGGCGGACGCCGAAGACAGGCTCACGGAAGCCGAAGGCGGCGCGATCGACGACGTCCAGCGGTTCGGCGACCGGCTGGACGTAATCGTGAAGGATCCCGAAGCGGGCCGCGCGGCGGTAGAGGCGACCCTGGCCAAGGCGGGAATCGCCGTGCGCGATATGCGGGTCGCGGATCCCATGCTGGAGAACATCTTCGTGGCGCGGCTGCGGGCCATGGGGCAGGAACTGCATGCGCCGCCGTTCCCCGGCCGGCACCCGCATCGCGATCTTGTGGGAGAGATCGCCATCGGCGCCGAGAATCTGACCAAGCGGTTCGGCGAATTCACGGCCGTGCACAACGTGAATCTGAACGTGCGCTACGGCGAGGTGTACGGCCTGCTGGGCGCCAACGGCGCGGGCAAGACCACCACCATCAAGATGCTGTGCGGGCTGCTGGAGCCCACCAGCGGCACGCCCCAGCTCACGGGCGCGCAGGGCGGCATCCGATCCGAAGAGGTGCGCGAACTGGTCGGCTACATGTCGCAGAAGTTCTCGCTGTACGACGATTTGAGCATCGATGAAAACCTGGACTTCTTCGCCGGCGTGTATGGCGTGCCGCAAAACGAGATCGCGGAGAAGAAAAAGTGGGTGATGGAGTTTTCCGGCCTGACGGGGAAAGAGCAGCAGATCACCGGGAGCTTGCCGGGCGGCTGGAAGCAGCGCGTGGCGTTTGGGGCGGCCACCATGCACGAGCCCAGCGTTCTGTTTCTGGACGAGCCGACCTCGGGCGTGGACCCGCTGGCGCGGCGCGCGTTCTGGCGGATGATCAACCGCCTGGCCGATATGGGCACCGCCATTCTGGTGACCACGCATTATCTGGAAGAGGCGGAGCAGTGCAATCGCCTGGGCTTCATGGCGGGCGGAGAATTAGTGACCGAGGGCGCCCCCAGTGCCATCAAAGCCCGGCAGGGTGGGCACCTGCTGGAGTTGCGCGTGGACCAGCCGCAGCGCGCGGCCGACAAGCTGAAAGAACAGATGGACCGCTGGCGCGTGTCGCTGTTCGGCGACCGGTTGCATGTAATCGTGGATGACGGCGTGGCGGCCGCCGAAAAACAGCTTGTGGAGAGGCTGCGCGATGCGGGCGTGGCCGTGCAGGATATGCACGAGGAGAACTACTCGCTCGAAGATGTCTTCATCGCGGTAGTGGAGAAGGCCCGCCAAGAGGGCAAATTTGCCGCGGAGGATTGAACTACCGCTCCCTGACGGTCGCGGCTCGGTAAGCCTTGCGAAATTGACGCGACTGTTGCCGAGCCGGGCCCAGAGGGCACCCCGTCAGGGAGCGGATATTAAGGATTGAATATGCGAAGAATCTTCTCGCAAGCCCGCAAAGAACTGACGCAGTTGGTGCGCGACCGCCTGGCGCTGGCGCTGGCGCTGGTGCTGCCGCTGATCCTGCTGTTCCTGCTTTCCACGGCTATCTCTCTGACCGTGCATAACCTGCCGCTGGTGATTCAGGATCTGGACGATTCGTCCGCGTCGCGCCGATTCGCGGACGCGCTTCGCTCATCCATTTCTTTCCACGTGGTTTCGTGGCCTCCGGATCGCAAGCCGGAGGATGCCCTCACGGCCAACCGGGCGCGCGGCGTGCTGATCGTGCCCAGGAACTTCGGCCACGACATGGCGCGCGGCGCGAATGTCCAAGTGCAGTTGCTGGTGGACGCGACCGACTCCAACACCGCCCGCATCGTGCAAGGCTACGTCAACCAGATTACCCACGCCTTCAATCGGGACTCCGGCGCCATGGCGGGCGCCACGCTGGTGGGCGCGCAAGTGCGGCTTTGGTACAATCCCGGACGCGATTCGCCGAAGTTCTACGCCCCCGGAATCTTCGTGATGGGCCTCTCCATGTTCCCCGCACTGCTGGCCGCCTTGGCCATGTCCAAAGAGGGCGAGCAGAAGACCATTCTGCAGGTCTACGTTTCGAGCATTTCGGCGCACGAATTCCTGCTCGGCAAGATTCTCGCCTACATGGTGGTTGCGGCCTGCGAATGGCTGATCGGGATGACCACCCTGCTGACGGTCTTCGGACTGCACATCGCCGGAGATCCGACGCCGTTCATGGTAGGCAGCGTTCTCTACGCGTTTTGCGTGGTCAGTTTCGGGACCTTCGTGGGCGCCGGCATTCCGAACCAGGCGGCGGCCATTCAAGCCGTGGCGCTGTTCGGCTTTCTGCTGGTGTTTCTGCTCTCGGGGCTGATCTTTCCGGTGGAAAACATCCCGGCCGGCCTGCGCTGGGTTTCCAATATCGTGTGGGGCCGGTATTACATCGAGATCGTGCGCGACGCCTTGTTGCAGGGTGGCGGATGGCCGGCCATGTGGTTTTCCGTTTTGATGATCGCGGTGCTCGGCGCGGTGTGCTACACGCTGGCCTGGCGGACCATGCGCCGCATGCAGGTGAACGCATGAGTGGGATAGGCCTCCGGGCCTGTCCTTCGACGTCCTTTGGCCCCTTGGACAGGCCGGGAGGCCTGTCCTACCAGGTGAAAGCATGAGCCGGTTACCCGCGCTGATGCGCAAAGAGTTCAACCAAATCCGGCGGGACAGGCGCATGGCGATTTCCTTGATCATCCCGCCTACGCTGCAGCTTCTGCTCTTCGGTTTCGCGCTGGACTCCACGGTGTCCCACTTGCGCCTGGGAGTGATCGACTGGAGCCAGACGCCGGAGAGCCGCGAATTGGTCTCCACACTTACCGAGAGCAAGAGCTTCCGGCTGGGCGGCCATTACGCCTCGGTGCACGATCTGGAAGCCGCCATCAGCCGGGGAAAACTGGATGCCGGCATCGTGGTGCCCTACGAGTTCGCGCGCGATCTCCGGCGCGGAACGCCGGTGGATGTTCAGATCCTGCTGAACGCGGCCAACGCCAACACGGCCACCATCGCGCAGGGTTATGCGGAGGGCGTGATCCTGTCTTACAACCAGACGCTGGCCACGGAAGGTATCCGTCCCAGGATTCGCACTGTGAGCGGCGCCGGCGGCGCTCCACCGGGCAATGGCGGCGTGGTGGACACAGTGACCGCGTTCTTATACAACCCGGGCCTGGTGAATGCCTGGTTCATCGTCACCGGGACGTTCGGCGTGTTGCTGATCCTGAACGGCTCGCTGCTGGCTGCCACCGCCATGGTCAAAGAACGCGAGCGCGGCACGGTGGAGCAATTGCTGATGACCCCGGCCAGTACTACCGATATCGTGGTCGCCAAGATCACTCCGCTGTTCGTGCTGCTGATGGTGATGGCTACGCTGGCGATCGGCATTATGCGGCTGTTTTTCGCGGTGCCCGTGCGCGGCAACCTGCTGCTGGTCGCGGCGAGCGCGGGCCTGTGCATCCTGAGCGGCATTGGCATCGGCACCTTTGTGGCGACGTTTACCAAGTCCGCGCAGCAATCCATGCTGACGGCGTTCTTCATCAATCCCCCGCTGGCGACGCTCTCGGGAGCCACGACGCCGGTGGAAGCCATGCCCTCCTGGCTGCAACCCATCACCTGGCTGAACCCGATCCGCCATTTCACCATCATCGTGCGCGCCACGTTGATGAAGGGCAGCGGCATCGACGTCCTTTGGCCGAACTTCCTGGCCCTTATCGGATTCACGCTGGTGCTGGTGTCGCTCAGCATCTGGCGTTTCCGGAAACAACTTGGATGATAAACAGATGACCATACGTTATTGCGCTGTTCTCTTGTTTGTGCTGGGCGCTATTCTCCAGGCGCAGGCCCCACCACCTCAGGGCACGCCGGCCGCACAGTTGCCGCTGTCGGGACGCCCCGGGCAGGGCGGCTCGGTGAATACGGTCGAGACGCCTGTGCCGGGCGTCACGTCGAGCGTCAACACGCTCAACACTTCGATGCAGGTGCAGGGTCCCTACGCCGGCAGCGTGGCGGGGACCGCCAAGCCATTCTCCGGCAAGCTGTCGCTGCGCGAGGCGGTGGCGCGCGGGCTCGAATACAACCTGGGCACCGAGGGGCTGACGCAAGCCATGCGGCAGGCTCGCGGACAGGCCCGCGTGGCCCGCAGTTCCCTGCTGCCGAACTTGAACGGGTACCTGCGCGAGGCGGTGGAAACGGAAAACTTGGCAGCCTTAGGCCTGCGCATCCACGTGCCCATTCCCGGCTTCTCCTTCCCCACCATCGTGGGGCCGTTCAACTACTACGATCTGCGCGCCACGCTGACGCAGACCGTGGCGGACCTGACGGCGTTGAACAACTATCGCTCCGCGCAGGAACTGGTGAAGGCCAACGAGGCCGCCCTGCGCGACGCGCGCGACCTGGTGGTGCTGGCCGCCAGCGGCGCGTATCTGCAAGTGATGGCGGCCGAGGCGCGCGTGAGATCCGCACAGGCGCAGATCGATACGGCGCAGGCGCTTTTCAAGCAGACCCAGGACCGGCGGGCGGTGGGGCTGAATCCGCAGATCGACGTGAATCGCAGCCAGGTCCAGTTGCAGACTCAGCAGCAGCGGCTGATGTCGCTCCAGAACGACGTGGCCAAGCAGAAGATCAACCTGGCGCGGCTGGTGGGGCTGCCGGTCAATGACGGCTACGAAATCACGGACGACATCCCTTATTCGCCGGCGCCCGATCTGACGATCGAGCAGGCGCTCAAGCAGGCGTACGAGACCCGCGCCGATTTGCAGTCCGCCGAAGCGCAGGTGCGCGCCGCCGAGCGTACCCGCAGCGCGGCCCGCTGGGAGCATCTGCCCTCGCTGGCACTTTCGGCCGACTACGGCGCTATCGGCGTCAACCCCGGCCAATCGCACGGCACCTTCACGGTGGTCGGCACCCTGCGCATCCCTATCTGGCAGGGAGGGCGGACCGAAGGCGAAACCCAGGAAGCGGACGCCGCCTTGGGGCAGCGCCGCGCGGAGTTGGAAGATGTGCGCGGCCGGATCGAAGCCGATGTGCGCGATGCGTTTCTGGATCTCAAAACCGCGGCCAACCAGCTCGAAGTGGCGCGCAACAACCAGCAAGTGGCGCGCGAGACCCTCACGCTGACCCGCCAGCGCTTCGAGGCGGGTATCACCGACGCGGTGGAAGTGACCCAGGCGCAGGAGTCGGTGGTGTCGGCTGATCTCGATTACATCACCAGCGTGTTTGCGCACAACCTAAGCAAAGTCGCGCTGGCGCGCGCCATCGGGCGGGCGGAAGAACGGCTGGGGCAGTTCCTGAAAATGCCGTAGTGGGACAGGCCAGGAGGCCTGTCCTACCTGCTCTCCTGGCGCAGCCATTCCTTAAACGCGTCGTGGTACAACACGATGCCTTTGCGCGAGTAGCGCAGGTAGCCCTCGCGCCGGAACTGGTTCATGTAGTGCGTGACGATCTCGCGCGAGGTGCCCACATATTGTGAGAGCAACTCATGCGTGAACGGCGCCAGGCGCAAGGCGCCATCCGGTTCAGGCGTACCCAACCGCTCGCTGAAGCGGATCAGGGACCGTGCCAGCCGGCGCGCGATATTATCCACCGAGAAGCTTTCGATGCGCTGCCCGAACTCGATGGTTCGCTGGGCCAGGAGTTGCAGCAGCGCCACGGCCAGCCGGGGCCGCTTGGTGATGATGTCCTCAATCTCCGCGGTGCTCCAGGACATCAACCGGCTGCTTTCCATGGCCGTGGCCTGTTCGGCGCGCTGCGGGAGATGGAGAAGCGCCGGTTCGCCGAAGAACTCGTCGGTTTGATAGATGTCCAAGATCACCTGATGGCCGTCGTCGGCCATGCGGGAGACTTTCACCTTGCCCTCGATCACCAGGTAAATGCCGGCGGAGGGTTGATCCTGGCTGTAAATGTTCTGGCCTTTCTTGTATTCCAGGATGCTGGAACACGGCAGGTGGGCCAAGGGATCTTCCAACGTCTTTTCGGGTGCAATCACTCTGGCAGTACTTGCCATACTCATTCCTCCAAGCGCTTTTTGATTTGGTGTCATTGTGGTTTCCCCTCCGATGCGGGAGCGCACGTTTGCGAAACAGTTTCGACGCTCTCGACGGTCATGATGGGGAGCGGCTCCTCTTTCGACAGCACTCCCCGGACTGTTACTTTGTGTCCCATGTGCCTGGCAAAATTATCCTCCGGCGACCCAGCCGCCGGCTTCAAACGGGCGGTGGGGTGGAGGTCGGTATCGTTGGTCAGCACGTATTCGCCGTCGCGTTCATCCACGCAGCCGGTTAGAGAAGCCTTGGCGGCAGGCCGCGCCTTGCCCGGCTGCGGCGCGGCGGCTGACAACGAAACAGCGAGCATCAGAAGTCCCAACAGGTACCGCATCCAATTTCTCTCCGCGCCTCAATGCACTTGGCGTGCCAGATCTCACAGTCGTTACGATCCGGCGTAACACACTATGAAATCTTATACTTTGTTTAGTTTCGCACAAAAACCGGCGGCTGGCGTTGGGCAAACCTTGCGTCTGTGCGGTAATTTCTGCCGGGGGCCGAGGGCGCTATATGATGTAAGAACGCATCATGCGCTATCTTCCGCTCTGTCTCCTGCCCTTGATGGCACTCCCCGTCTGCGCGGCCGAATACTCGGCCCCCGCTGGAATCCGGCCCGCCTTGCGCCGGCCCGGCGCCGCCAGCATCCTGCCGGGAGGGCGCATCATCTCGCCCCTGGGCCATCAATACGCAACGGGACCCGGACCGTTCGGACTGGCCATCAGCGCCAGCGGCAAAACGCTGGCATCCGCCAACAGCGGGCCGGACCGCTTCTCGCTGACGGTGCTCGAGCGGGACAAAAGCGGCACGTGGCAGGTGCACCAGTTGGTGGCGCCCAAGAAAAAGAAGGTGAAGGCCGGCGAACGCGCCGAGAAGGGTGACGATCAGTGGCACAGCGTCTTCATGGGGCTGGCATTCGCCACCGAACATAGCCTCTATGCATCGGAGGGCAACTCGGGCCGCGTGCGGCTGGTCGATTTGGCCACCGGCGGAACCAAGAAAATCTACGACTTGAACCGCGACGGCTTCGCGGACAGCTTCACGGGCGACCTGGCGTTCGACGCCGATCGGGGCGTGGTATATGTGCTGGATCAGGCCAACTTCCGGCTGGTGTCGATCGATGTGCGCAAGCAGCGCGTCTTATCGTCGCTGCGCCTGGGACGCCTGCCTTTCGCGCTGGCGCTCTCGCCGGACAAGCGCAAGGCTTACGTCACGAACGTTGGCATGTTCGAATACCATCCGGTGCCGGGCCTGGACGCCAGCAACCTCCGCGAGACCGGCCTGCCGTTTCCGGCTTTCGGATTCCCCTCGCTGGAATCGCGCGAGGGGGCACGCCGCGAGACCGGCAAAGGACCGGTGGACGTACCGGGTTTGGGCGATCCTAACGTGCGGGAAGCCAATTCGCTGGCCGTGGTCGATCTGGCGGATCCGGCGGCGCCCAAGATTGAGGCATTTATCCACACGGGGTTGGCATTCGGCGAAGGGACCGATGGCGGCAGCAGCCCTTCAGGCGTGGTGGCGACAGCGGATCGCGTGTTCGTCTCCAACGCGCATAACGATTCCATTACGGTGATCGATGCGAAGACCAACACCGTCACCGGGCAAATCGACATTCGCATTCCGGGCCTGGAAAAGCTGCGCGGCGTGCTGCCCATCGGCATGGCTTACCACGAGGCGACTGGCTGGCTGTTGGTGGCAGAGGCGGGCATCAACGCGGTAGGCGTGATCGACACGCGCCAATCCGGGCAAACGCGGCAAATGGGTGTCCTCGGGCACCTGCCGGCAGCCTGGTTTCCCAGCCGCGTGCTGATCGATCGCGACACCGTGTACGTGACCAGCGCGAACGGCCAGGGCACCGGCCCCAACGTTTGGCAATCCGCGTTTGCTTCCGGCGAGGCCGGCGCTGAAGGCTTGGTTTGGTCGGGCACGTTACGGCGCGGAAGCATTGCATCGTTCCCGCTGCCGGATACCGCGGCGGTGACCGCCGGGACTCGGACCGTGATGGACAACAACGGCCTGAACCCGCGCGACGAAGCGCCGGGCGCAGTTGGCACCCCAGGGGGCACGCCTGGGGCCGCCGGCCTGCCCAGCGGCGTGAAGTACGTAGTGATGATCGTGAAAGAGAACCGCACCTTCGACGAAGTTTTCGGCGATATCATGCGGCTGGCGAACGGCGCGACGGTTATGGGCGCGCCGGGGATTGCGCGCTTCGGGCAGTCGGGCCACGCGGAAGGCAGAGGCAATCGCCTGAGCCTGCAGCGCGTGAACGTAACGCCGAACCACCATGCGCTGGCGCTCGACTGGTCGTTCAGCGACAACTTCTACGCCGATTCGGAAGTCAGCGTGGACGGGCATCACTGGCTGGTGGGCGCGTATCCCGACGCGTGGACCGAGACGTCGTTCCGCGCCTCCTACGCCGATGGCCGGGATTTCCGTTTCCCGACGACTGCGCCGGGGCGGTTCAGTTTCGCGGAAGGCAACTCTTCGGTGCATCCGGAGGAGCAGCCCGAGGGCGGCACCATCTGGCATCATCTGGCGCGCCACGGCATTCCGTTTCGCAACTACGGGGAGGGCTTTGAGCTGGAGGGCGGGGACGAAGGACAAGGCTACAAGCCCACCGGCGCGCGCTTCGTGATCAATGTGCCCATGCCCGATCCGCTGTACCGCAACACGTCGCGCGAGTATCCGATGTTCAACATGAACATCCCGGACCAGTTTCGCGCCACGCAGTTTATCCACGAGATTGAGGAGAAATACGTAAAGGGCGGCGAACCGTTTCCGCGGTTCATCTATATCCACCTGCCGAACGATCACATGACCGAGCCGCGCCCGCAGGACGGCTATCCATACGAGGCTTCTTACGTGGCGGACAACGACTACGCGCTGGGGCGCATCGTGGAGTTTCTGTCGCGGACGCCGTGGTGGCGCGAGATGGCCATCTTCGTTACCGAGGACGACGCGCAGGGGGGGCGCGACCACATCGACGCGCATCGCACGGTGTTCATGGGGATTGGGCCATATTTCAAGCGGAACTACGCGTCGCACGTGAACACCAGCTTTCCGGGGATGTTGAAGACCATCTTCCGGCTGCTGGGATTGCCGCCGCTGAACCTGTTCGATGCGGTGGCCAGCGATTTAAGCGATTGCTTCACGAATACGCCGGACTACGATGGCTACCAGGTGAGGCGGGAGGATCCGCGGCTGTTCGATCCGGCGGCGGCGCGGGAGCCTCTCGATCCGCGGCCGTCGGTGAAGATGGACGATCCGGCGGAGGTGGTGCGGTAAGGGGAACGCGGGCAGGATCCGTTGGTGGCTGCTGAGCGGGCGAGGGGCGAGCGGGCGAGGGGGCGAGGGGGCGATTCGTTGGGCCGTTTTATGCAGCGGAATTTGACTTGCGCAAAATGTGACGAACAAAGCCTGACGCACCCTGATAATACCGCACGGCATCCGTTGCCGACGCCACCCCGGTTCCCGGCGGGTGCGAACTGGGTACAGAGTGGTCGCGCAATCGCCCTGACAAACGGAGGCGGACCAAAGCTCTTTCCTACCGCGAAGCGGTTTAGTTCACCAACGATCAAGGGATCGCGTTCGGGGTAAACGGATGCGAACGCGGCAAGTGTCGCGCCCGCACGGGCACGCTGGGATTCGGAAAACGTTGTTGGGCAATATCGGTAGCCAGACAACCTTACTTCGGGACGCAAGAGACAGCAAGCGAAAGAAGGGAAAACTGCAGCTCGGAGGATAGAAGGTAGGCGACTGGGTGTACACTTAATTAGGATCCGGAAATCCACAGTAGGAATGCCGGGACAAAGGGAGGTGTCAGATGCCGGAATATCGGATTCGGGTTGCACCCCATACCGTAGCGTATGCTGACGCGGAGAACCACAAGCTAGTCTTGGAGTTCGCCATCCCAGGAGCGCCAACGGATACCATCGATGTGAAGATACTGGAAGACAGGCTTCACCTGAGAGCGCCAGCAAAGGAAATCGAGTATGTTTCAGCACTGGCTTTAGGTTGGCCGGTGAAACCTGACAAAGCCGAAGCGACTTACGAGCACGGTTTACTCCGAATTGAGGTGCCCCTCAAAGATCCGATGGAAAATGCTGTGAAGCTCTCCATCAGAGCAGGCGATTGGCGCAGATTGGGATCATAACGTCAATCCCTCATGATCGCCAGTGGAATCTAGAAGCTGTTGTAGAGTGCTTCCAGAATGCCAAGAAATCCGGGTAGGCGGCGCGGGCCTTGGCGTTACCGCCGGCCAACGCATACGCCAGTTGAAGTCCCACGTGTGCGAGCGCGCCGGTTACGTTAATCCACAACCCCCCTGGGGATAACCGGGCCTGTTCACTTGACCTATCCTCGTCACAGACCGAAGCTCTCGATCATTGAGGAGAACGGCCAGTCTCTGTCGCCGGCCGTTCACGAGTATCGCGGAATGGCATGTGGAGCTTGTGCGCGATATCCGGCAAAAATTCCCGGAGGACGTCGACAACCATGCCTGACGCGAGGGCATAGCCACTTACCCTCAGGACGGGAGTAAGCCCGCGCTCGTTCCCCGGATGATAGGCGTCGTTAAGAGCGACAGCGGTCGCTGTCCCGAACCAGCGCGAAACATTAAACATGTGCTTGCCGCTGTCGCGCTGCGCCACAAAGGTATGTTCCACCGCATGGAAGAAACGCTGTCTGCCGCTGCCGTGAATCAGGCGGTAGTATCGAGGATCCTCCGAGAAGATCGTTGGATACGCGAAATCCGTGAAAAACCTCCACGTGGTCTGTCCGGCGAAGGCGGCGCTAAAGCGTTTCCTATAACCGTTGGCGCCTTGTCCGAAGGCGTGGTCCCGGTTTGATGCCTGATCCGAACCTGCGTTGAAGGCGGCCTCAAGAAATGAGATTGGATCAAACGTATCCCGAACGAACAGGATGAACTTGTCTTTCACTTCGAGAGAGCACAGCACAGTTCCGGGTTTGTACCGCGGCGGGTGCACCGAGTTAATCTCCAGTTTCCCGGCGAAGGCTCCCACCACCTTTTGAAATGGACCTTGGTAATCCTGCCAGCCGAAGAGCGGCGCCGGCTCCAGGCAAGGTGCTGACGCCTTCTTCGTGGTTTTGTCTTGCCGCGCGGAGTTCGATAAAGGTGCTTGCGGCAAAAAGGCATCCTGCGAAGTGGCATAAGGTGAAGCCACGCCCGGCAGAGCGACGCCCGCAATAGCCATCTCTGCGGGCGCAGCCTCCTGTGCGCGCACAACAGTGCCCCACGCGAGCGTCAGCAAGATTGCCGATCGCGCCCGTCTTCGAAAACGTGGACTGCACCTCATAGGCACTGGCAGGTGGTCGCCCGCCGACCTGCGGCACAATCTCCCAGCCGGACAGAAGACCGCCCGCATAGGTAGCAATTCAAATACCGGGTTCGCGTCAGCACGGACGAGCGCCGGCAGGCATCGGCACCGCTGGATTTCCATCCACGGGGCGGCAATTCGACGCACATCCAGCCTAATCCTGTAGCCGTGACCGCCGCTCGTTTTCGTGGCTGAGCCCGAGAGCGGACCGCTGCAGAAACAGCATTCGCAGATCGCGGGTGGCAACTTTTGCACCTCGGGTGCAGCCTTTGCATCTCGGCTCCCGCGAATTTCGGCTGGTGCCAATACTGCACTCTCGCGACGGTTGCCTACGACAAAGCCCGAGAACTGTTGCAACTGGAGTTCTGTAGCCGGGCGATCCATCAATGCTTCGGCGTGCCCGCTGCGGGTTACCGCCCGGCCGGAGCTTCAGCCGCCAGGCTTTTCGGGGCCGTAGTCGATGTCATCCGGCAACTCGTTCGTGTCGCCGGCGGCGTGGGGGAAATGCTTGGCCAGGTCCTCGCCGACTGCTTCGATTCCGGCGACCAGGCCGCCCGTAAAATCACCTTGCTTAAACTTCTCGGACACGGTGCGGACGATGTGATGCCAAAACTCCTGGCCAACCTTCTCGTGGATACCGCTGTCGCCTAACACGACGAACTTGCGGCGCACCGGCACGACGAAGAACAACACGGCATTGCGATCCTTCGTCGCGGTCATGCCCAGCCGCTCGAATGCCTTCTCGGCGGCTTTCCGAACATCGCCCCAGAACAGCGGCGACACGGAAACGCGGATCTCGCCGGAAGTCCGCCTCTCGGCTTTTTGAATCGCCTGCTTGATCCGATGCTTGTCGATGGTTACCATGATCCGCTCGCTCCTCCACCGCCGGACCGTCCGCCGCCCCCGCTAAATCCCCCGCCTCCGCCGCCGCCACCCCCACCGCCGCCGGACATGATGCTGGCCAGGAGGTAGAAGGCTAGTGCCGGATGCGTGATCAGGAGGGCCAGGAAAAGTATTCCCCCGATGCCAATGGCGATCCATTGAAAGAGGGTCAATGGCTTAGACTTCTGCGGCGTCCGCGTAGGCGTCTCGGCCTGCCCGCCGATGACTCCGATCAGCGCGTCGATAGCTGCCGTTACCGCGTCATCGGGATGGCCGGCCTGAATCCGAGGCACCATCACTTCGTCGATCACACGGGACGCGATGGCATCGGGGACTACGGCTTCGAGTCCGTAACCGACCTCGATCCTCATCTTATGATCCTGGGACATGATGAAAAGGGCCAGCCCGTCATCCAGCCCTTTCCGGCCCACCTTCCATTTGGCGAAGGCCCGGACGGTCCAGTCCTCGATCGGCGTACCGCCCGTGGTGGGGGCGATGTACACAATCAGTTGATGGCCCGTGGACTGCTCGTAGGCTTGGAGGCGGGCGTTCAGCGATCCCACCGTTTGCGGCGAGAGGAAGTTTGCGGTGTCGGTGACCCACTCGGTGGGCGCCGGAGGGATAGGCGTTTCAGCCGCGTATAGGAGCGCGGTCGAAACGAGCACGAAAAGGAGAAGCAAACTACGGCGCACAAGGCAACCTAGAACTTCACCTCGGGCGCTTTTTCGCTGCCGGCTTGTGCCTGAAAGTAAGGCTTGGCTGCGAACCTATCGCCGAAGAAGCCGACGATCAGCACTGTTGGAAAACTGCTCCGTTTGGTATTGAAGGCTTGCGCTGCCTCGTTGTACCGCTGCCGCTCAACGGTAATGCGATTTTCGGTGCCCTCGAGTTGCGCTTGAAGGTCGCGGAAGTTGGCGGTCGCTTTGAGGTCCGGATAGTTTTCGGAGATGGCCAGCAAGTGAGACAGCGCCGTAGACAACCCTTGCTGCGCCTCCTGATACCGTTGGAAGGCTGCCGGATCTTTGGTGATGTCCGCCATCGCGGCGGGTGTGACCTGGCCGACCTTGGCGCGAGCCTCCGTAACCGCTATCATGGTGCTCTGCTCAAAGTTCGCAGCGCCTTTGACGGTCGCCACCAGGTTGGGCACCAGGTCGGCGCGCCGTTGATATGTGTTTTGGACCTGTGCCCACTGCGCTTGGGTGGCCTGATCGAGTTGCACAAGTGAGTTGTAGGTGCCGCCGATTGAAACTCCCACGATCAGCAGGACGACGAGTATCACGCCGACACAACCAATGGTTACGTTTTTCCCCATTTATGATCCATTCCTCCGTTTAATTATAATTGAATGCGGCGGGAGATGGCCATTTTCCGGTGGGTGACGGAAACCGCTCCCTGACGGTCGCGGCTCGGTAAGAGTCGGGAAGGCTTACCGAGCCGCGACCGTCAGGGAGCGGTTTCAGCGCGTGCCCTGTAACCCCCGCTGCCCGCGGCACAGTAAACTTAAAGTCTGATGGACCGCATCGGACGGTACAAGATCGTGCGTGAACTGGGCCGCGGCGCCATGGGGGTCGTGTACCTGGCCACGGATCCCACCATCGGCCGTCCGGTGGCCATCAAAACCATCCGCCTCGGCGAAGTTACCAACGCCGAGGAGCGCGCCCGCCTGCGCGAGCGCCTGTTCCGCGAAGCGCGCTCGGCCGGCGTCCTCTCTCATCCGGGCATCGTCACCATCTACGACATGGAGGCGCAGGACGACATCGCCTACATCGCCATGGAGTACGTCAACGGCCCCACGCTCGACCAGCTTCTCTCCGGCCAGCCGCTCCCCCCGGACCGCATGTTCGCCATTCTCGGCCAAGCCGCCGTGGCCCTCGATTACGCCCACCAGAAGGGCATCGTGCATCGCGATATCAAGCCCGCCAACATCATGATCACCGAGGACGGCCTGTGTAAGATCACGGACTTCGGCATCGCCAAAATCAGCACAAACGAGCAGTTCACCATGACCGGCGCCATCGTGGGCACACCGCATTACATGTCGCCCGAGCAGGTGCAGGGACTGCCCGTGGACGGCCGCGCCGACCAGTTCTCGCTCGCCGTCATCGCGTTCGAAATGCTCACCGGCGAGAAGCCTTTCACCGGCGAGCAACTTACCACCGTGGTCTACAAGATCGTGGCCGAGGAGCCTGTTCCGGCGCACCGGCTGAATTCCACGCTCAACCAGCAGATCACCAACGTGCTGCGCCGTGCGCTGGCCAAGAAGCCCGATGCGCGCTACCCCAACTGCCAGAAATTCGTGGATGCGCTGGAAGCGGCTTGTGCGGCTGTCAAGGGCTGGAAGGCGTTGCCACGCGGCGGGAGCCTCAACCTGCCCACAGCCGTGGAAGCGCGCCGTCCCGCCAACGTCTCTCTGTCCCGCTCCACCGAGGAGACCAAGCCCAGCTCGCGCCGTAAGATGGGAATCCTGCCGGTGCTTTTCGCGATCCTGGTGGCGGCCGGTCTGGTGGTATTGATCGCCTGGCAGGCTGCGCCCTGGCTCACCGAGTCCAGTCCGAAGCCGGCCGTGACCCAATCCCAGCCGCCCGCTCCGCAGTCGGTATCGCCTCCCAAGCCGGCGCCCGAGGAGAAGAGACCCAGCGCCATGCCGCCCCCCGAGCTTCCCTCGGGTCCAACTCCCGAAGCGGCCGATCAGATCGAAGCCAGGAACGAACCGAAGGCCGAAAAGGCCGAAGCCGCCACGCCTGAGCGCGGTCCCATTCCGGCGCCTGTCACAGCGGACCAGCATACCCTTCCCGCCGCGCCGCGCCACACTGCGCCTGACTTGTCGTCCAGCCCGTATCTCAAGGTTTCCGTGGCCACCATCCCTGCCGACGCCACGGCCATGCTGGACAATCGTCCCGATAGCGCCTGCACCACGCCCTGCGCGCTGGATGCCACGCCCGGACAGCACATAGTCAGCATCAGCCGCCAGGGCTACCAAACCGAGCATCGCCCCGTCACCGTCGCCAACACCGCGGTGGAACTCCCGACCGTCGCCCTGCGCGTGCCCGGAGGCGTCCTGATGCTGGCGAGCACGCCCGCCGGCGCGCGCATCTTCGTGAATGGTGCGCCATCGGACCAGGTCACGCCGGCGAAACTGGTGCTGCGGCCAGGCAAATACGACATCGCCATTGAGAAGGATGGCAAGCGGTCTTCTAAAGAAGTGGAGATTCAAAACGGCACCACCCACTACGAGAAAATCATCATGGACATGACCATGGTAAAATGACTAGTCATGAAGGCTAAAGCCTGGCGCACCGAAATCCCGGCGGGCGAATTCAAAGCCAAGTGCCTCAAGCTGCTGGATGAAGTCCACCAGCAACGCCGCCAAATCGTCATCACGAAACGCGGCAAGCCTGTGGCCCGCCTCGTTCCGCTGGCCGAGGACCTGCCGGACATCTTCGGACGAATGAAAGGGACCGGCGAGATCCTTGGCGACATCGTCTCCCCCACCGGCGAAATCTGGAACGCCGACAAGGACTCGGATGATTGATGGCGAAGGCCCAATCCTGTTGGACACGCATTGTTGGGTATGGAGCCAGTTCGGGCACGACCACGAGTTCTCGGCGCTGGGGTTGTCGACGTTCAAGCAGGCAGCGAGGGACGGAATGCTCCGCCTTTCCGTCATCTCGGTTTGGGAAGTGGCGCTGCTGGAATCAAAGCAACGCCTCCACCTGCACATGGACTGCCTCGAATGGGTGCGGCGCGCGCTGGAGACGCCCGGACTCTCGCTGGTTCCTCTGACACCTGAAATCGCGGTCGAGAGCACCCGCCTTCCCGGAAATATGCACGCCGATCCCGCGGACCGCATCCTGGTGGCCACGGCGCGCAACCTCGGCGCACGCTTGATGACCCGCGACCAGGCTCTGCTCGATTATGGCCGCAAGCGTCACGCGCGCATCGTCTCCGCCTGATATTCTGTCTCCTGATCTGTGACTTCCCGCTAGCCCGCTGATTCCACGGGAAGCTGGTTGTGGGGCGGCCAATGTTGGCCTGGGGTCCCCTCTGGGGACGCCTTTCAGGCGGCCAAGCCGGCCGAAAAGCCGGCTGCGGGCACAATTGCCCGCCCCACAATTCGTAGCGGAATCGGTGGTTCTGAGAAGTCACATCCCCGTTGAATCCGGCGCCGCCGGGTGGCTGGGCTGTCTCCCGACTCCTGTTTTTACGCCGACTTGATCTCGGTCCATATCCTGTCCCGCAGCCGTTGCGTCGCGGACGGCATGGTGGCGATCCATTGCCCGCGCGCCAGCGTCTCGGCGGACGGAAACAGCGTCGTATTGCGCCGCAACGCTTCCGGCAGCAAGGTTTGCGCCGCCCCGTTGGCCGTCGCCGTACGCGAGGTCTCGACGATCGCGGCCGCCACCGGCGCGCGCAGCAGGTAGTTGATGAATTCGTGCGCCAGTTCCGCGCGGCGGCTTTCCCGCAGCACCACCGCATTATCGGCGTATAGCGGAAAGCCCTCGGCGGGGTACGCGAAAGCGAGCTGCGGCGCGGCGTCGATGGCCTGCTGTGCGGTCGTCGCCCAGGAGTGCGCCACCAGGATGTCGCCGGCCACCATTTGGTCGCGAAACTCGGCGTTCAGATAGGCGCGCAGCAGCGGCTTCTGCGCGATGGCTTCGCGCTCCGCCCGGCGCAGGCTGGCGTCGTCCGTCGAGTTGTACGAAAGCCGCAGCTTCAGCAGGCAAGCGCCCAGCACTTCTTCGGGATCGTCCAGCATGGTGATCCGGCCTTTGAGGCGCGCGCTCCACAGGTCGGCCCAGGCGGCAGGCGCGGGCGCGACCGACCGGTTGTACGCGATGCCCGTCGCGCCCCACATATACGGGACCGAGTATTCCAGGTGCGGGTCCCACGGCGGGCTTTGGAAGCGCGGTTCCAGGTTCGGCAGATTGGGCAGGCGCGTGTGATTGAGCGGGGCCAGCAACCCGTACTGGCGCATGGGCGGGATGCGATTGTGCGTCGGGAAGACCACGTCCCAACCGGAGTTGCCGCTCAGCACCTTGGCCAGCATCTCTTCGTTGCTCTCGTAAGTTGCGTAGCGCACGCGCACGCCGAACTCCCGTTCGAAGTTGGCGATCGTATCCGGCGCTACGTAGTTCGACCAGTTGTAGACATTGAGCCGCGGCCGCCCGCGTGCGCACCCGGCCAAGCCGGCGACGCCCATCAGGAAGGTGCGCCGATTTAATGTGGGACGGGCAACGAGAAGAGGCGGCCTGAGAGGCCGCCGCAGGCTAAGAGCCTGCCCCACGACGCGCCTCATGCCGCGCGCACCCGTTCCGAGATCAGCACCAGCGTGCCGAAGACCACCACGATTAACGCCGAAATCGCATTGATCACGGGACTCGCGCCGCGCCGCGCCATGGCGTAAATCACCATCGGCAGCGTCTCGGAATCCACGCCCGCCACCATGCTGGTGATCACGTAGTCGTCGAAGGAAACCGTCAGCGCCAGCAGTGCCGCGGCCACGATGCCGGGCAGCAGCGCCGGCAACGTCACGAAGCGGAATGCCTGCCACTCGGTCGCGCCCAGATCGAGCGCGGCCTCCTCCAACGCGGGACTGAAAGTCCGCAGGCGCGCCGCAATCACGATCACCACGTAAGCGATCGAGAACGCCACGTGCGCCAGGATCACCGTGTGCAGTCCCAGCCGCCAGTTGAGCCACCGGAACGACCACTGGAACAGCGCCAGCAGCGAGATCCCCATCACGATCTCGGGAGTCACCAGCGAAAGGTACAGCGAGCCGGAAAGCAGTTTCGAGCCACGCTTCCACAAACCGTAGGCGCACAGCGTGCCGGCGATGGTGGAAAGAATCGTGGCCACCACTGCGATGATCACGCTGTTCCACGCGGATTCGGCAAGCTGCTGGTCCTGGAGAATCGCGCGGTACCAGTGCAGGGAGAAGCCCTGCCACACCGTGAAGCGCGACGAGTTGAAGCTGAAAACGGCCAGGATCACCAGCGGCAGATGCAGGAACAGGTATACCGCCGCGGCATACAGACCCAGCCAGACAGGCCGGGAGGCCTGTCCTACTTTGCGCTTCATACCAGCCCCTCCCGCTCGCGCCGCAGCATCAGCAGCACCAGCGCGCCCACCAGCGCCATCAGCCCGACCGAGATGGCCGCGCCGAAGGGCCAGTCGCGCGCGTTGGTGAACTGGTTCTGCACCAGGTTGCCGATCAGCACCGTGCGGCCGCCGCCCAGCAGGTCGGGTGTCAGATAAGCGCCCAGCGCCGGGATGAATACCAGGATGCTTCCGGCGCGGATGCCCGGCGCGGAGAGCGGCAGGACGACGTGCAGCAGGGTGGGCCAGGGCTTTGCGCCGAGGTCGGCGGCCGCCTCCACCAGCGCCGGATCCAGGCGCTCGAGGGTGGCATACACCGGCAACACCATGAACGGCAGATAGCCGTACACCAGGCCGAGCAGCACCGCGCCATTGTTATATAGCAGCGGCAGCGGATCGTGAATCAGGCCCAGATGCTGCAGCGCCGTGTTGATCAGTCCGGAGTCGCGCAGCAGGAACAGCCACGCGTAAAGCCGCACCAGGAAGCTGGTCCAGAACGGCAGAATCACCAGTTGCAGATAAATGTTCTTGCGGCTGCCCGCGCGCGAAATGAACAGCGCCAGCGGAAAGCCCAGCAGCAGGCAGATGGCGGTGGTCGCGGCGGCCATCGCGAAAGACCGCAGCACGATGCCCAGATACAGCGGATCGGCGAGGCGCTCGAAATTCTCCAGGGTCCAGGGCAGGCCCAGCCCGCCGTATGCGCCGCGCGTGAGCAGGCTGTAAACGACAACGATGGCGAACGGCGCGGCGAACAGCACCGCCATCCAGATCCAGGCGGGCAGCAGAAACCACGCGCGCAGGCGTTCCCAACCGGACACCGTTTTCATGGAAAGATCATTTCGTCGGATGGATTCCAGCAGACGTGGATGGCTTCGCCCGTCTGGTAAGCGCCGTGCTTGAAGGAATCGTCGCGCGGAATTTCGGCGACCACATCTTCGCCGCTTTCGAGGCGCGTCAGCACATGCACGCAGTTGCCCAGGAAGACCGAGCCGGTCACCGTGGCGGGACGAAAGCAGCCGCCATTCGGCGGCAGCGTGCGCGCGATGCGCGTCACCTCCGGACGCAGACCGACGCCGTCGATCCAATTCACCGCACCCAGAAACCCGGCCACGAAGCGCGTGCGCGGGCGCAGGTAGACATCTTGCGGCGTGCCCACCTGTTCGATCGCGCCGGCGTTCATCACCGCCAACTGGTCGGACATCGAGAGCGCCTCTTCCTGATCGTGCGTCACCAGCAGAAACGTAATGCCCACGCGCCGCTGCATTTCTTTGAGTTCCAGGCGCATCTGCTTGCGCAGTTTGGGATCGAGCGCGGCCAGCGGCTCGTCGAGCAGCAGCACGCCGGGCTGCAGCACCAGCGAGCGGGCCAGGGCCACGCGCTGCCGCTCGCCGCCGGAAAGCTGCGCCGGATAGCGCGATTCCTTGCCCGCGAGGCGCACCAGCTCCAGTGCTTCCCGCACCCTTCGCTCGATATCGGGCCGGTTCTTGCGCTTCAGCCCGAAGGCGATATTTTCCGCGGCCGTCAGATGCGGGAACAGGGCGTAATTCTGAAAGACGGTGCTCACGTTGCGCTGGTAGGGCTTCTGCTCGTTGACCACCGCGCCATCCAGCAGCACGTCGCCTGAAGTCGGCTGCTCGAAGCCGGCGATCAGGCGCAGCGTGGTGGTCTTGCCGCAGCCCGAAGGCCCCAGCAGCGAGTAGAATCCGCCGCGCGGAATCTGGAGCGAGATGCCATCCACGGCGCGCTGGTTCGGGAAATGCTTCACCAGGTTGCGCAGTTCCAGAATTGGCTCCATTTGACAAGCATGTTACCGCAAACTTGGTATCAAGCGACGAAAAGAATTCAGTTCAACGGCCTTTTTCCAGCGTCCTGCCCGACAGAACCCAAAGGGAACGGCCGATAAGAGATGCGGGACCGCGTTATCGACGCACATCGCTGCCCGGCTTTTCGTTGCTCGTAAGCGATGGTCGTGCTCTGCGCTGTCAAGGGCCTTCCGGTTCCCGCGAATTCTTCGAAAGGATCTCATCTTGGTGACAAAACCTAGTGACCTATCGCGCGCCTTTACGGTGGCAGTTTGGCTTTTTTTGGGCGCCGCCGTTTCGCATGCGCAAACACCCCTGAAATCGATAAACCCGGCCGACGGGCGGATGATCCCCGCGGTCAGTCTTGCGCCAGACGTTGCCGCCGCGGGTCAAATTACCGAAACATTGGTTAGCATTACAAACCAAAACCCAACCGGCGCTTCCCAATTGCAACCGGGGGACACCTTCACCCTGGATTTCGATCTGGCGGACGGCCAGATCGTGACGCTGCCCACTGTCGTGGCGGTCGCCTCCGCCACGCTGTCGCCCACGGAGTTCATCGTTACCCAGGGCAGCAATCCTTCGCAACTGGCGATTACCTATCACGGCGGTCCGGCTGACTTCGCTTTGGGCGATTCGATTACGATCAATCCGGTTCTGCGGGCGCCGAGCACTCAGCGCGTAAGCAGCGTCGTTCTCCAGCTTCCGAATCAGGTCCGCTTTGCCACCGCGGCGCGGAATGTGGCAACTTGGTCCTCGCTCGCTTTTCCGACCGGACCGCCTGGGCCGGAAGGTCCGCCTGGACCCGCTGGACCCGCTGGGCCGGCAGGTCCCGCTGGACCCACTGGGCCGGCAGGCCCTGCTGGCCCGGTCGGGGTCACCGGCAAAACGGGGTCTATAGGTCCGATCGGACCCGCCGGCGCCATTGGTGCCGCTGGCCCGACCGGACCCACCGGCAAGGTGGGTCCCATTGGCCCGACCGGACCCACTGGCAAGATGGGTCCCGTTGGCCCAACCGGACTCACAGGCCAGGCGGGAATCACCGGTGCGACAGGTCCCGTCGGCCCAGTCGGACTCGCTGGCGCGACAGGTCCCATTGGCCCGAAGGGAATCACCGGCGCGACAGGTCCCATCGGCGCAGTCGGACCCGCGGGCGCGACTGGTCCCGCGGGCCCCACAGGCTCCATTGGCGCGGTAGGGCCCACCGGCGCGACTGGACTCACTGGCGCGACCGGACTCACTGGCCCCATCGGGCCGACCGGGGCGACCGGACTGACTGGCGCGACCGGACTCACCGGCGCTACAGGTCCCGTTGGCCCGATGGGTGCCACCGGCGCGACCGGACTCACTGGGGCGACCGGTTCCGTTGGCCCGATGGGTGCCACCGGCGCGACCGGACTCACTGGGGCGACCGGTTCCGTTGGCCCGATGGGCCCCGCCGGCGCGACAGGACTCACCGGCCTGCAGGGGATCCAAGGCGTGGCCGGCCCGACCGGACCAGCTGGCCCGACGGGTCCCTCGGGTGGCAGCGTGTCTCCCGTGATGCGCACCACCTCTTTCGACAGCCCTGGCGAAGCGAATTTGCCCACCTCTGGGACGGGCGTGTGCCCTGCCGGCGGTTACATACTCTCCGGCGGGTACAGCATTTCCGGTCCTGAAATGGAGGAGATGGAAATGTTTGGGACTTTCGTCTCGGAGAATATGCCGACCGACAGCGCCACGTGGACAGTTGCGGTTGTCAACCAGTCCCCGTTCGACCTGACGGTCACGATCAACTATCTGTGCACTCAATAGGGAACCAGCGTCCGGCAGCCGTGGTCTCGTGTCTGGACTCCACGGCTGCCGGCCAGGCCGGGCGAAATACCCCACACCTTCGATTCGGTCCTACAGCCTGAAACTCCACACGCGGCGAGCCTTCGGGCCGCGTGGAGCCGTTGCGGGTCGATTTTTGAAAGGCCGCTTCCACAAGCGATGGCGGGTGTCTTCAGGCCCGGTGGCAGTGGGCCGAGGGCCGCGCGCGCACCTCCCGTCCAACCCCATTTGACAAGCGCGTCACGGCAGCCTTAGCATCGAACGATGCCCAAGTATCCGTGGATGCTGCTAGCCGTGTCGCTGGCAATGACGCCCCAGGCGAAGGCCCAGAGCGGAGCCGAGCTGTTTGAGAAGAACTGCGCCGGCTGCCACCAAACGGGGAGCCCCACGCACGCGCCCGCTCCCGAGGCGCTGCGGCAACTGTCGCGCACGAAGATTCTCGATGCCCTGACCACGGGCAAGATGATCCTGGTGGCGGGCTCACTGCCGGTCATGCAGCGCATGATGATCGCGGCGTATTTAGGCTCCAAGGAGCCGGAGGAGGTGAGCGGCGGTCCCTGCCCGTCGGCGCCCGCGCCGCTGAAGGACCTGCGGGGCTGGCACGGCTGGAGCGTGGACCCGGAAAACAGCCGCATGCAGAGCGCGGCTGCCGCCGGTTTGGACCGCTCCCAAGTGAGCAAGTTGAAGTTGAAGTGGGCGTTCGGGTTTCCAGGCGCAACGTCGGCGCTCGGACAGCCATCCGCCGCGGGCGGGCGCCTCTTCGTGGGCAGCGCGGGAGGTGCAGTCTATGCGCTCGATGCGCACACCGGGTGCACTTGCTGGACCTTCAAGGCACCCCAGACGGTGCGCACCGCCATCAGCGTGGCGCCGTACGGCGACGGCCACCTCGCGGTGTACTTCGGCGACGCACAATCCGCCGCCTACGCCGTCGATGCGGACACCGGCGCGCTGCTCTGGAAGACGCGCGTGGATGAGCACCCGTTCTCGCACATCACCGGCACACCGGCGCTCTACGAAGGGCGGCTGTATGTGCCGGTCTCGACCGGCGCCGAGGAGTTCGTAGCGGCGGGCGATCCGAAATACAAGTGCTGCACCGCGCGCGGCAGCGTGGTGGCGCTGGATGCGCGAAACGGCGAGCGCCTCTGGAAGACCTACACGATTCCCGAGCCGAAGCCCACGCGTGTGAATTCGGCCGGCACGCAAATGATGGGACCATCGGGCGTGTCGATATGGTCCGCGCCCACGGTGGACGTAAAGCGCAAGGTGCTCTACGTGGGCACGGGCAACGAACACTCCGGTCCGGAGACCACCGCCAGCGACGCCGTGCTGGCGCTCGACATGGAAACCGGCAAAATCCTGTGGTCCAAGCAACTGACGCCGGCGGACCACTGGAATGTGGCCTGTGTGCTTCCCGGCCAGGTGAATTGTCCGGAAAAACCGGGCGAGGACACGGACATCGGTTCGTCGCCGATACTGGTCTCGCTCACTGGCGGCAAGCGCCTGCTGTTGGTGGGGCAGAAATCCGGCGTGATGTGGGCGCTCGACCCGGACGCGCAGGGCAACGTGGTCTGGCAGAAGCGCCTGGGCAAGGGCGGGGTTTTGGGCGGCATCATGTGGGGTCCCGCCGCGGACGCGGAGAAGGTGTACGTGCCGCTTTCCGATTTCACCCTGCGCGGACCCACAGAAGGCGGCGATCCCAAGCTGGGCGGCGGGCTGTTTGCGCTGCGTATCGCGACAGGCGAGCAAGCTTGGTACGCGGCGCCTGAGGAACCCAAATGCGTGGGCACCCTCGGATGCACGCCAGCGCAAATGGCGCCCGCCACGCTGATTCCAGGCGTGGTCTTTTCCGGCTCGATGGACGGCCATCTGCGCGCGTATAACACGTCGGACGGCGCGGCGATCTGGGACTTCGACACTTTGCGAGATTTCCCAACGGTCAACGGGGTAAAGGCCAGGGGCGGATCTATGAGCGCTTCCGGAGCCGTGGCCGCCGGCGGCATGCTGTTTGTCAATTCAGGATACGGCGCGTTGGGCGGCATGCCAGGGAACGTGCTACTGGCGTTCGCCGCGGAGTAGCGCCAAACGGCGAACTGAAGTTCGCCACTGCACGCTAAAGCGTGCGCCACCTGAACGATCAAAGCCCATGTTGTTGGATCTACAGAGGGTGGTGGGTGGTGGGTTGTGGGTCGTGGGAATGGGGAGGCTGAAACGGGAGCGAGTGGTTGTTGAGGGGTGTGAATTCTGGCTGGCGTGGGGAAAGTTGTTGCGTATCGGTTGGAGTCGTTGGTGAGGTTGTCAAAGATCAGGGGGGCAGACTGCTAACGGCTGTCGGGGGTAATGGGGGAACAGAAGCCCGGGTGGGCCTCTGTGCCCTCCGACATCACGTAATCCGGGTGCGGAGCGAGGGGCGAGATTCGCTCGCCGGGGTTGGGGGCTGGAGGCTGGGGGCTGGGGCTGGTTTGCGCGGGCTGCGGCTGGCGGGCCTGGCGCTCCTTTTGTAACTGCTTCAATTCCCGCATGGCAGAGGTGAAGGAACGCTCCAGGCGGGTGCGTTGCGTGGAAACTTCGCGCAGCAGGGCAAACTGCTCTTGGATCCGGATGTCGGCCTCGTAGATTGTGCTCTCGCCTCTGGCGATTCGGGCGAGCAGCCATTGGGAGGTCGACATTTGTTCCAGAAACATCCGTTCGGTGCAGGTCTGGGGCTGCCACTCGGCAACGAGCGCGGCCCACAGCCGCTTGTATTCCTCGGGGTCTTCGCCGGGGATGAGGGTGCTGCGGGCACGCAGGCCGTAAGTGAGGGCGTTGAGGCGCACGGCAGCCTTACCCTCAGGAGTTTTCGGACCGGTGGAGTGCGTGGCATTCTGCCGGTTGGCTTCTTGTTGTTTGCCGGAAATTATCATAATTGGAGTTGCCTCGGGGGTATGGGATCAAGCGCCCTTACCCGATTCCATAATAGAGGGCGGGTGCCGAGGAACGGACTTACCGGGGCGAGTGGTGGGGCAGTAAGTGGTTTGATTGCTGTGGGGTGCGGGGAAAGAGTTTATTATCGAAACGTGTGACTCGAAACCGGCGGGAGTGGGAGCGGGTCCAAGACAGGCCGTTCATCTGTCCCTGCCACGAAAGTGTCGAAGGGCCAGAGCCACCAAAGCGCCTGCGGCTACTTTCGGTAAGCTGGATCGAAGTTGTCTACTATACTAGCCACACATCCGATTTCATTTCCGCCGCGGAGAAGACAAACTTTTCCCCGTCTGGGCTGACGCTGGCGGTGGCGATATCTTCTGGTGTTACGAAAACGCTGTGCGGGGCGCCGCGGCCCGTGGGGTTCACGGGTATCGACAGCAGTTGTTGTGAGCGTAGGCGTATATCGAACCTCCGTCCGGCGACCATCCGGCGGGATTGCACCAGCAGCCGTAGAGGAGTGTCTCCGAATTGTCGATTAGTGAAATTACCCAGAGGCCGCGTTGAGCGAAGCCACCAAAGGCGGCAGACGCTTCGCGTGCCCATAAGCTCGCAGCTTTGCGGTGAAGGGGGTAATGTGGGTCACAAGGAGGTCCCTGTGACCCATCCACGAAAAATGATGCTGGAGGAACTCCAGCGTCGCACTTGTCCAAGCTTACCGCGGAATGCTACGGGCCGTGGGAGACTATAAAATATTTTGTGTAAATGGTTCTCCTGGTCGATAAGGAGACCAGGTGGAAATTAAGACTGAGTTAATCGACGAGCTCCTGAAGGATTATCAGAAGCCGGAAGACATCATCGGCG
>Ga0181536_10000942_pt1 | contig 34777 bp, 40 predicted proteins | sample PEATcosm2014_Bin_41_FD_121105 | JGI IMG/M metagenome (GOLD analysis project Ga0181536, IMG submission 121105) | Peatland microbial communities from MTU Mesocosm Facility, Houghton, MI, USA - PEATcosm2014_Bin17_60_metaG | ecosystem: Environmental > Terrestrial > Soil > Wetlands > Peat | place...
CCGCACCTCGCGCTCGGCGAGCTGCTTGAGCATCTGGAGCCCATCCAGGGAGACCCCGGAATCCACGAGGCGCTTGGTGAGCCGGGCGATCGCCGTGTCCCGCGGTGAGTAGCGCAGCTTGCCGTGCTCGCGGGTGGGGCTGATCAGGCCGAGCTCCTCCCAGTAGCGCAGGACCCGGGGGGTGACCCCGGTGCGCTCCGCCAGCCGGGGGATGGCGACCAGCTCGTCCTCATCGCCGGGGGGCGGTGGCGGGGGTGGGGGTCCTTGCATATCTGCCATGATCGTGTAAGATTACCTCATCCGGTCGGCGGGCATCGGTAGCCCACGCCGTGGGACGCGTCCGATCGCTATCACGTCCGACCACAAGGGCAAAGGAGGAGTTCACATGGCCAGGGAAGATGACAAGAAGCCGGCGGGTGTAGCCGAGCCAAACGTCGGCACTGAAGCGGGGTCCACGCAGGACGCGCCCGAAGTGGGCGAAGCCGAGCCGAATGTCCGCACTGAAGCAGGGTACACGCAGGACGCGCCCCCTCCGGGCGAAGAGGAGCCAAACGTCGGCACTGAAGCGGGGTCCACGCAGGACGCGCCCCCTCCGGGCGAAGCCAGGCCCAACGCGTAGACCCGAGTAGAGCAGGCCGGCGGTTGTAACGGTGCCGGGCCCCATTGCCGAGACGCTTGCCGGTCTGCTCCTCGTCGCGACGCTGGGGTGGGCGATCGTTCGACCCTGGGGATTGCCGGAGGCCGTGGTCGCGGTTCCGGCCGCTGCCCTGCTCCTGCTGCTCGGAGCCCTCTCGCTGAGCCAGGCCGGCGCCGAGGCGAAAAGCCTCGCGCCGACCATCGGCTTCCTGGCTGCCGTCCTCGTCCTGGCCAATCTGTGCGATCGCTACGGCCTGTTCGAGGCCGCCGGGACCTGGATGGCGACCGGCTCTCGGGGCAGACCGGTCACGCTCCTCGCGCTTGTGTTCGCGGTGGCGAGCACGGTCACCGCCGTGCTCAGCCTCGACGCGACGGTGGTGCTGCTGACCCCCGTCGTCTTCGCAACGGTGGCGCGGCTTCGGCTGCGGTCAAAGCCGCACGTCTACGCGTGCACCCACCTCGCGAACTCAGCCTCCCTGCTCCTGCCCGTCTCCAACCTCACCAACCTGCTGGCTTTCAGCGCCAGCGGGTTGTCGTTCGTCCGCTTCGGCGCAACCATGGCGCTGCCATGGTTGGCGGCGCTCGCCGTGGAGTGGCTGGTGCTGCGGAGGTTCTTCGCCGCCGATCTCGTCGGACACGCCGAAGCCGTCACCGCCACCCGGCGGCCGGTTCCCGTGTTCGCATGCGTGGTGGTGGTGCTCACCCTTCTCGGGTTCTTCGTCACATCCCTCTTCCACGTCGCTCCCGCGTTTGCGGCACTCGGCGGCGCCGTCACCCTCGCCGTGCCGGCCCTGGTGAGCCGGCGCGCCGCAGTCCGCGATGTCGCCCTCGCGCTCGAAGTTCCCTTCCTTGCGTTCGTGCTGGCCCTCGGCATCATCGTGAAAGCCCTCTCGCTCCACGGGCTCGGCTCGCTCGTGACCCACCTCGTGCCGGGGGGAACATCACTCGGTTCGCTCCTGCTCATCGCGGTCGTCGCTGCCGTGCTCGCCAACCTCATCAACAACCTGCCGGCGGTGCTCCTCCTCCTCCCGGCGGTGGCCGCCGCCGGTCCGGGGCCGGTGCTCGCGGTTCTGATCGGCGTCAACACCGGGCCCAACCTGACCTACGTCGGCTCGCTCGCCACCCTGCTCTGGCGACGTGTCCTCCGGCAGCGCGGAGAGGAGTTGCCCATCTCGGAGTTCATGCGCCTGGGCGCCTTCACCGTGCCGCCCGTGCTGGTCGCCGCGACCGTGGCCCTCTGGCTCTCCCTGCGATTGGTGGGATGATGCCACCCGTGCGGATCGTCGTCTGGGTGGTCGAGGGGACGTGGCAGGGCTGCGTCGACGCAGCCAGCCACAACCTTCCCCCAGGAGCCCAGGTCGCCGCTTCTCCACGTCACCCCCTCCGATGTCACCGAGGGCGCTGAGGCGGCCGCGGCAGGGCTGCTCGGGCGGGCGTTGCCCGGACGCCGACCCGCTCGCACCTTCCAGGACGTTGCCGACGAGGCCGCCGCAGAGCTGCTCGCCGCCGCCGCGGCGCGGCTCGGCCGTCAGGATGCGGAGCTCCTCCATCGTTGGGGACGGGTCGAGCGCGAAGTCATTCGCGCAGTCGCTGAGAACGTCGACCTGCTGATGGTGGCCCGCGACGGCGACCACTCGCGTCTGGGTCCGCACAGCCTGGGCCCCGCCACCCGGTTCGTTGTCGACCACGCCCTCTGTGCCGTGCTGCTGGTATGGCCCGATCAGCCGCCCGGTATCGAGTCGATACCGCCGCCGTCTCACGGGTAGAACCCCCTGCCGGCCCGCGGCTGAGCGGTGGGGGAGAGGGGTGTTCGGCAAACCGCCCCGAGTTTCATAGACACTCTGGAGTGTCCTGGGTTTGGTGGAGGAGGGGAGTCCGGCGTTGCATCCAACTAAATCCAGCCATGTCCAGCTAATTTCAACAGATTCCATTTCACGGGGTGTAGGTCTCATTCCAACCGTTTCGCCGGGAAAGTACTCTTTTCTGAACTCGATTAGTCGGGGCTAAATAAGCACCAGTCTGGGGGACCAGGGGTCCGCGGTTCAAGTCCGCGCTCCCCGACAGCCGGGCATTTCGACGGTGCGCAACCAGCTGCCGCACGGGTGGAGGCCGATCCCCGCGCCCCCCTGGCGGTGTGACTTGCGCCCGACGCGCCACGGTAACGAACCTGTCCCCGTCCGACTCCCCAGCGGGGGCCGATTGGGCCGCTGCCTACGATGGGGCTCTCCAACCCAGGTCTGTTCTTGGGCTGTCCTGTGAGCCATGCAACCGATGAACGATGAGCCCGGCAATCCGGCGCGAGCGTACCGCGGGCGTCTCGGCTGGGTGGTGCCGACGCTCTGCGGGCTCGTCCTGACCACGGGCCTGGCGCTGTGTGTCACGACCGCCGCGCTGGTTGCGCGTGCGCCGGGGACGGGCGCCCAGGCGTCGGTGTCCAGCGCGGGGGCCTGCTCGGGATGCACGGCTCCCGGCGCAACCGCCGCGGCACGCTGCGCAACCTCCACTCCCATACCGACCCCAACGTCCGACCCCAGCGCCACCGCCACCCCTGCCGGGGGCTCCCACGACGTCGTCCGTTCCTTCACGATCCTGCAGGGTCAGACGGTCACCAACGCGGTGACGGTTCCCGCGGGGTCTCCCTCCCTCGTGGTCTCCGTCAACTGGCAGACGGGGACGGTCTCGACCACGCTGCTGAGCCCCGGCGGGCGGCTCATCACGGCTGCCACGCAGGCTTCCGACGTCACCCTGGACGGCGACCCGACCTGGCAGTACTACCTGGTCTCCTTTCCTGAGACAGGGGTCTGGACATTCGAGTCCACCGGGATCTCGGTCGAACCGGGCGGCGAGAAGGCCAACATCAACGCCGAGGCGATCCCACAGATACCACCCATGGTCCTGGCCTTCGCCAGCCCCACGGCCGGAGGCGCCCCGTTGACCGTCACCTTCACCGCGTCGGCTTCCGACCTCGAGGGGGGCGCCATCACCTCCTATGCGTGGCAGTTCGGCGACGGCACCAGCGGCATGGGGGCGAGCACGACCCACACCTACGCGGGGTGCGGGACCTACGTCGCCACGGTCACCGCCACCAGCAGCGAGGGCCTGCAGGGGTCGTCGACCACGGACCAGATCGTCGTCAAGGCGGAGAAGAGCCCCTGATCCTGGTGGTGGCCCTGGGACATCCGCCCTGCGCGCCGTCCCTTGCGGCTAGTGCACTGCCCCGGAACAGCTTGGCGGTTGTAGATAGCGCCGGGCCACCCGCTGGAGTTCACGCGTCCCGGCGCGCCACCGCAGGCCCGGAAGCGTGGGAGCTCGCGATCAGCAGCTCAGTCCCAGAGGGTCCTGTCGGGGGCGAAGGCGCGGAGGCGACGATCCTTGGTGACCAGCTGACATCCGAGGGAGAGGGCGGTCGCGTAGATGATGCGGTCAGCAGGGTCTCCGGGAAACGACTCGCCCAGCCCGCCGGCCGCCACGGCGACCTCCGGGTCGAGGGGGACGGCCGTGACCCGCGGCTCCGCGTCCAGGCCCTGCGCCACCCATGAACCGGCCTCTCGGTCGAGGGCGATCCTACCGAGGCGCACCAGCGTGGCAAGCTCCCAGCAGCTGATGGTGGCCAGCATGACCCGCTCACCGTCGAGGGCCGCGCGGGCCGCGGACGAGAGCCGGTCAGGATCGGAGCGGAGCCAGATCCAGGCGTGGGTGTCGAGGACGATCACCGTCCACCGGGCTCCGCGTCCCAGCGCTCCCCGGTCGGACCGAGGAGCTCATCCTCCCCGACGAGGAACGTGACGCTGCCGAGGAGGGTGGCCGGCTCCTCCATCGGTACCAGGCGGGCCACGGGTCGGTTGCGCTTGGTGATGATGACGGTATCGCCCCGCGACGCCACCTCCTCCACGATGCCGAGCGCCTTGGCCTTGAGGGTGCTGACGGAGACCGAGCGGGCCATCGCAAGATCATACCATAGTCACATGATCATGGTCATCCCACGGCTGGAAGACGGTCGGCCTGAGCGCGCCGCCAGACCCGCTCGGCGACACGAGCTCAGGCGGGCCCGTCCCGCCACCATGCGACCCGGATCCGGCTCAGGCCCGGGCGAGGGAATGCTGGATCGCCTGGGAGACGGCGCCCATGAGCTCCGAGCGCAGGCCCAGCTGGGCGATGCGGATGTCGACGGCATGGGTGGTGGGAGCGACGGCATGACGGCGAACCGATTCCTGGACACCGCTCAGGAGAGGTTGGCCGGCGGTCGCCAGCTCACCGCCGAGGATGATGGCGGCGGGGTTCAGGCAGTTGCACAGGTCGGCGAGGACGCGACCGAGGACCCGACCGCTCTCGGTGATGATCCGAGCGGCGACCGGATTGGCACTGATGGCGGTGAGCGACCCGTCGGTGCTGGGGGGCAGCCCGGGGAGGCGTAGCTCGGCGAGCTGCCGGTGGACCTCGGTGATGGAGATGACGGTCTCCAGGCAGCCGCGGTTGCCGCAGCTGCAGACGCCGTGGGCGCCGGGCAGTTGGACGTGCCCGATCTCTCCGGCGGCGCCGGTCGCGCCCCGGTACACCTCGCCGTTGAGCACCAGGCCGGCGCCGATGCCGTGCGACGCCTTGACGTAGACGAAGTCCCGGCATCCGCGCGCGGCTCCGAAGCGGCGCTCGCCATAGGCGCCCATCTCGGCGTCGTTGTCGACGTGCACCGGCCGGCCGATCCGGCGGGCCAGCTCCTCGCTCGTGTCGAGGTCAGCCCACGTGGGGTGGTCGCCCAGGGGCCGGGTCCGCCCGGAGGTCGGTTCGAGAGGGCAGGGGACACCGGCGGCGACGCCGAGGACGTCGGCCTTCGCGATACCGCCCTCGGCGAGCAGATCGTGGACGAGCTGCGCGGCGGAGTCCAGGGCAGTCCCGGAGCTGTCATCGACGTCGAGCAGCTCCCGCCGCTCGGCCAGCACCCGGCCGTCGGTCCGCGCCAGCGCGACCGCGACGTGGGTGTGACCGACATCGATGCCCACCACGGATCCGTCCGGCGCCGCCGGCACCAGCAGCGCCGAGGGGCGGCCGCGCGCGCTGCTCGGACCGCGCCCGTCGCCGCGCTGCTCGACGACCAGCCCGGCGGGAAGCAGGTCCTGGACCCCCTCGGCGACGGCGCTTCGTGATAATCCTGTGACACTACTTAAGTAGCCGCGCGTCACACCGCCAGGGTGGTTCCTGATCACCTCGAGGAGCAGGCGTTGGGAACGGTGCCGGCGGGCGGAGGGGGGCGGAGGCACGATCGGCGACGAATTATACCTGTCAATGGATAAAAGTGTCCCCCAAAAATCACCCTGGTGGCACGAATCCTCCGGTCAGCGGATCAGCACAACGGAGTTGCTACACGTCGATGCCATCTGTGGCACTGGCGTGACGCCTGCCGCCGCCGCCGCTGCTATTCAATCTGTGGGGCGCCGTCATCGGGACTCGCGCGAGGCGAGCGTGACGGGGCCTGGAGCCAAGCCACATGCCGCGCCGCGTCACCCGTCTTGTCGTCCGGCGCCTGAGCGCGCTCAGCCGCCGCTTCGTCATCCGGCTTCTCGCGCCCACCCTGGCCGCGACGGTCGCGGTCATGGTCATCGTGGTGCTCGTCGTCACGTCCAGCTCCGCCGCGGCGCTGTCGACCGCGACCGGCTCTCACATGGAGGACCTCGCGCGCGCGGCCACCGCCCGCCTCGACGCCTGGGAGGACCTGGTCCAGGCCGAGCTCTCGGGCTATTCCGCCGCCCTCGAGGCGAGCCCCACCTCCCTGAGCACCGCCGGCGCCGAGCTGCAGCGGCTCTTCTTCGCGAACAGCTCGGCCTTCACCCAGATCGACCTGGTGGACACCGCGGGTCAGGTCGTCGCCTCGAGCAGCGGGAGCGCCGCCGGGGTGTCTTTCGAGGGGGGCAGCTGGCTCGTCACCGCTGCCCAACAGGCGCTGATCGCCCCGATCCAGAGGGGGGACGGGACTCTCCAGTGGTACGCGGCCCAGCCCGCCACCACCGGGGACCTCAGCTTCAAGGGCATCCTGGTGGGCGTCATCAACACCGCCCAGCAACTCGGGCCGGTGTTCCTCAGCGTCACCGACAACACCTCGGCGGCGATCGTCCTCCAAGCGGTGGGGCCCGACCACCTCCTCGTCTTCAGCTCCACGATGACCGCCCAGTCGGACACCCAGATGATCCAGCAGGGCGCCCTCACCGAGAGGGTCGACACGCCGGCTGTGCGCGCGGCCCTCCAGAGCAGCGGTCGACCGGGAACCGTGAGATACGGCAGCGGGGGAGGGGACACCATCGTCGGCTACGCCCGTGACCTCCCCCTCGGCTGGGCGATCGTCGCCACCGAGCCCGCCGACATCGCGCTGGCCTCGATCAGCACCCAGCAGGCGAACGCGACCCTGGCGCTGCTCGGCGGCGTCGTGGTGCTCGTCGTCGTCCTGCTGCTCCTGTCGATGCGTCTCACCCGGCCCATCGGGAGGATGGCGGCGACCGCCCGTCGCATCGCCGCCGGCGACCTCTCGGCGCGGGTGCCGCCCGCCGGGACGGCGGAGGTTGCGACCCTCGCGGAGAGTTTCAACCTCATGGTCGAACGCCTGGGCGGCCTGGTCACCCGGGTGCAGCGGACCAGTGTCGACCTGGCGGAGTCCGCGGCGGGCCTGTCGGCGGCCTCCAGCGAGCTGGCGGCCACCACGGCGCAGCAGAGCTCGGCGGCGAGCGAGACGTCGGCGAGCATGGAGGAGCTGGCCCGCGCGTCGACCCAGATCGCCGACACCGTCGACCAGGTGGCGCAGCGGGCCATGGAGACCCGGGAGAGCCTCGAGCAGGCCCAGCAGGACATCCGGGCCACCAGCGAGCGGACGCTGGCCCTGGCCCAGCGCGTCCAGGACATCAGCTCCATTCTCGCGATCATCGACGACATCGCCGACCAGTCCAACCTCCTCGCCCTCAACGCCGCCATCGAGGCGGCCCGGGCCGGGGAGGTCGGGCGCGGGTTCTCCGTGGTCGCCGACGAGGTCCGCCGCATGGCCGAGCGGACGAAGGGGCTGGCCGGCGACATCGCCGGGATCACCCGGGGCACCACGGCGGAGACGAGCGCCACCGTGATGGCGATGGACAAGGGGGTGGCCGAGCTCCAGAGCGGCCTTCAGCTCATGGAGCAGGTCGCCGAGGCAAGCTCCCAGGTGCAGCTGGCCACCCGGCAGCAGCGCACCGCGTCGTCCCAGGTGGTCGACGCCATGGAGCAGGTGAGCGTGGCCAGCCGGCAGGTGTCCGCCACCGCCCAGCAGATCGCGCTGGCTGCCGGCGGCCAGGCGACCATGGCCTCCGAGCTCCGCCGCGGCGCGACCGTCCCGGGAGACCGAGCCGGCTGAGAGCAGGGCACGGCCCCGGAGTCACCGGATCCCCCGATGCTCTCGGCCACCTCGGAGCCGGTGCGGGCCCGGTGGTACGGTGCCGGTGACGGGATGAGCGACGCTGAATCCGGCCCGACGGGTCCATCCGCGACGACCCTGCGACCGCTGACCCGGGCCGACCTGGCCTCCGCGGATCGGGTGTTCCGGCTGGCCTTCGGCACGTTCCTCGGCCTGGCCGACCCCCTGACCTTCGCGGGCGACTCGGATTGCATCGCCACGCGGTGGCGCGCCGACCCCTCGCTCTCCTTGGGCATGCGCCGCGGCGGCGAGCTGGTGGCCTCCAACTTCGTGACCCTCTGGGGCAGCGTCGGCTTCTTCGGCCCGCTCACCGTGCGCCCCGACCTCTGGGACCGGGGGCTGGCGAAGCAGCTGATGGGAGCGACCGTCGCCCTTCTCGACGATCACGGTGTGCGGTGGGCCGGCCTGTTCACATTCGCCGACAGTCCCAAGCACATCGGCCTCTACCAGAGGTTCGGCTTCTCCCCCCAGCAGCTCACCGGGCTCTTCACGCGCTCCGCCGCGAGGTCGGGAGTCCCGGGATGGTCGAGGCTCACGGAGGCCGACGATCGCGGCGCCGCGATCGCGGCGTGTGCCGAGATCACCACCTCCATCTACGAGGGCCTCGACGTGCGGCGCGAGATCGCGGCGGTCCTCGATCAGGGCCTCGGTGACGTGGTGCTCCTCGACGGCGGCGACCGCCTGGACGCCTTCGCGGTGTGCCATGTCGGCAAGGGGAGCGAGGCGGGCAGCGATACCTGCTACGTGAAGGTCGGTGCGGTCCGGCCGGGGCCCGGCGCCGGCGAGATCTTCGGTCGCCTGCTGGAGGCATGCGAGGATCTCGCGGTGCAGCGGGGGGCATCGGTCCTGCTCGCCGGCATGAATGCCGGGCGGCGCGAGGCGTACGCGGCGGTGCGGCGGCATGGGTTCAGCGCGGGAATGCACGGCGTGGTCATGACCCGACCCGACGATGTGGGGTACAACCGGCCGGGTGTCTACCTGATCGACGATTGGCGTTAGCCGGCGAGAGCCCTCAGACTGGCCAGCGCCTCGCCGCCGATGCCGTCCGGAAGAGAGCACCCGGGTGCGACCACGAACCGCGGCCCCAACCGCTCCACGAGGGCGCCGATCCGCGCTCTCGCCGCCGCGTCCGCCGGACCGGAGCGGTTCTCGGCGATACCGCCCATCACGAACTTGCCGGGCAGGGCGCGCGCCCCCTCGGTGAGCGTGAGTGAGCTCTCCACCTCGCTCCATCCGACGATCTGCACCGGGTACGCGGCGTACCGCTCGACGCCGCCATCGACAGCCCCGTGGAGGTGGAGGAGGCGGAGCTCCGCTGCGCCCGCACCCCGGAGACCGGCCAGGTCATACGGGGTGCCGAGCTCGCCGTACTCGCTCGCGCTGAGCACGTCCTGCCCCCAGCAGGAGTAGTACACGCCATCGGCGCCGGCTTGCAGGCATGCCGCCGCCAGCTCGCTGACCACACCCGCCAGCGCCCACAGGACGGCGTGGGCGACGGAGTGCTCTCCGTCCGCCATCTCGCGCATCCCGGCCGGGCCGGTCCAGAGCCCGACCAGGGCGAGCGGCGAGAAGAGGGTGACCAGCACCACGTCGCCGGCGTCCAGCTCCGCCCTCACCAGCTCCACGGTGCGCACGTACTCCGCGGCCCGACCCACGGTCGCGATCGGCCCGAACCTTCGCAGCTCGGCAACCTGCGCCCAGGACGACAGCGCGTGATCCTTGAACAGGAGCGGGATGTCGGGCATCAGCTTGGCCGCCGCCAGGCGGTGATCGCGGTAGAAGGCCACCGTCCGGCGGGCCAGCTCACGCGGCTCGTCGATCCGGAAGTGCTTCCAGAGCAGGATCGGCGGGTGGTCCAGCGGTTCCGACCGGACCAGCGCGCGCAGCGGGCTGCCGCTGCCGGGGATGGTCACCGCTCCGCCTCCTGAGGTGGCCGCCAGGTGGATCCTTGGGAACCGGCCGGCGGCCCGATCCCCGCTACGGTTCTCAAGTCTCGAATCGTAGCCAGCGGGGCCGGCCGGGCGCCCGCGGTCAGGGAGCGGACAGCTTCCGACCGCTGTCGGGCTGAAGGTAGATCCGGAAGCTCACGGTGTGCAGGCCGAAGAGGGTGGCCACGGTGGCGCGGCGGGGCACCTCCACGGCGTCGGGCCGCGTGGCCAGCCGCTCGGCCGCGCCGCCGTCGATGGCTCGCAGCGACCCCAGACCGGTGGCGGCGACCGCCGCCGCCAGCTCGAGCCACAGCAGGAGCGCTGGCCCGCGCCGTAGGCGCGCCGGAGCGCCGGCGATGACCATGGCGGCATCGCGCGCCGCCAGGCCGACGCAGTGGGCTCTCGATCGATCCGCCCGCCGACCGCCCCGGCCGGACGCCACCTGTTAACGGATCCATCACCGAGGGGCCATGGCTCCATCACCCGCCGGCCGCCGGCGCGTTGCGAGACTCGCCGGTGCCGCTGAATCTTGTCCCGATTCAGCGAATGGGGAGAGGTGCCGTGACCGACGAGACCGCGCTTGCCGTCGAGGAAGTGGACGAGAGGAGACCGAGGAGGAGGAGGTCACGGACGAGGCTCCCGAGGCCGACGTGACCGCGGCGGAGGAGGCCGCGTCCGAGGGCGCGACCGCTGAGGAGGAGAGCGCCGGCTGACCGGTGGGATGGGCCGGCACCTGGACGCGTAGAGCCATCGGCGCCGCCTGCCGTACCATGCGGCTGCCGTGGCCGGCTCGCTGAGGATGGACCAGCTCGAGGGCTTCATCGTCGAGGCGAAGTCGCAAACCTACGCGGGCGGCGGCGGCTCGATCCTCGCGGCGCTCCCCGGCGAGCACGAGCATGCTTACGCGAGAGGGGCGTGGAGCTATCGGGACCGCTACGTGGGCGGCGTCGACTTCTGCGGCGAGGAGGTGGTCCGGCAGCACCAGGCGCCGGTCTGGGCGATGGTGTACTACGGGACCATCCTGCGCCCCGCCGAGCTCGACGGCGCCACCGCCGGCCGGGTGATCAAGGCGGCGCTCACCGCGCTCTACGAGGAGGGCCGGCTCCTGGGTGGCTGGACGGCCGAGGTCGACGGCTGGCACTACCAGGACACCAGCTCCGGTGACGTGAGCCGCTTCACCGGCGAGGAGCGGATCAGCCTCGCCGGTGAGGCCTGCTACCGGCTCTGGTACGCGGGCGGCCTCACCCGCGAGTGAAGAGATCCGCGCCCAGCCTCCCTCGCCCGCTCCCGAGCGCGTCGAGGTGGGCGAGCGTGGCCTCGAGACGGCGCTCCGAGCGATGGGAAGAAGCTGCGGCCTCAGCGGCGCCGGAAGAGCAGCGCTCCAGGGCCACGAAGAGGCGCTGCTGCTCGCCACCCGAGAGACTGGAGAAGGCTGCTCCCCGCTTCTCCTCCAGGCCGCTCCAATGCACCTCCTGGGGCGCGAGCGACGCGAAGAGGTCCACGGCCTCCCAGACCTTGATCCGGTCGGGCAGCGCCGCCTGCTGGAGCTGGCACCCGATGCGCTGGCGGAGCTCGCGGGTCTGGCGGGCGGGGTCCAGCCCCAGGACCCGGATCCGACCCTGGTCGGGCCGGCGCAGGCCCTCCACGCACTCCACGGTGGTGGTCTTGCCGGCGCCGTTGGGACCGAGCAGGCCGAAGATCTCGCCCTGCTCGACCTCCAGGGAGACGTCCTCCACGGCGAGCACGCTCCCGTACGCCTTGCGCAGGTGCTCAACCTCGACGACGGCGGTCATCATCACCCCGCGGACGATCGGCTCTCATCGTCCCGCCCCCCTCGTCCCCAGGCGGCGCCCCGGAATGGTAGGGGACGGGGGGTGGAGGCTGCGGTCACACGAATTTCACGTGCCGCGACGGTTGACGGGTCGATGATCGCGGCGTGAAAGTCCTGGTGGTGGAGGACGACGAGGAGGCGGCCGGGCACGCGCCGTGGCGGGAGCGCGCCGGGCGCGAGCCGTTAATCGCTGCACCCCTGCCCTGGCTCCGCCTTCATGCCTGATCCCGCCGGCATGGGCCCCGCGGTCACGCGGCCGCCCTGACCGCGCGCTCCGTGGAGGAGGGGAGGAAGCCGCGATCTGGCAGAATCCAGGTCGCGCACTCCCCGCTGGCAGTACGAGGTTCCGAGATCGTGGCCGTCCTCGACCCGTGTGACAACTGCGGCCGCCCGACGCCCATCTACCGGCTCGCCGCGGTGATCCTCGACGGCGGGATGGCCCGCGTCTGCCCGCTCTGCGCCTCGACCGAGAAGGAGCGGATCGCGACGCCCTACGCCCCCCGCGCCGACCAGGGGGCGATCCAGCCGAGCACGGCCCGCGACGTCTGGTGAGCCCGGAGCCCTTCTCCGTCCGCCTGGCCCGGCGCGGCCGCGAGATCGGGTCCCTGCTCTGCCTGGGCCTGGATCCCACCGGGTGCCGCGACGCCGCCGCGGTGGAGCGCTTCTGCACCGAGATGCTGGAGGCCGCCCTCCCCCACGTGGTCGCGGTCAAGCCGAACCTCGCCTTCTTCGAGCAGCAGGGGTCGGCCGGGCTGGCCGTCCTGGAGCGGGTGCGCCGGCTGGTGCCCGACACCCGGCTGGTCGTCCTCGACGCCAAGCGCGGCGACATCGGCAGCACCGCGGAGGCCCAGGCCCGGGCCCTCTTCGACGTCTGGGGGGCGGACGCCGTCACCGTCAATCCGCTCCTGGGCGGGGACGCGGTGGCCCCCTTCCTGGCCCGCCCGGGGACGGCCGCCCTGCTGCTCGCCCGCACCAGCAACGCGGGTGCCGCCGATTTCCTGGAGGCGCCGCTGCAGGACGGCCGGCCCCTGTACCGGCTGATCGTGGAGCGGGCGCTCACCTGGTCGGGGGAGGCCGAGATCGGTTTCGTGGTCGGTGCCACCGCGCCCGCGGCCGTCGCCGAGGTCCGGAGCCTCGCCCCTGCCGCCCCCCTCCTGCTGCCCGGGGTCGGAGCCCAGGGTGGCGACCTGGAGGCCGCGGTCGTGGCGGGGCTCGACGTCGCGGGCGGGGGCCTCCTGGTGCCCGTCTCCCGGGGCATCACCGGCTCCGCCGACCCCCGCGCGGCGGCCGCGGAGCTGTGCCGCCGCATCGAGGCGGTCCGGGCGGTGGTCTCGGGGCGATGAGCGCCCGCGCCGTCATCGAGCTCTCCGGCCACATCATCGACAGCATGGTGCTGCCCCGGGTCTTCGACAGCATCATGGACATGGGGGCGACCTTCCACGTCGAGGAGTTCCGGGTCGGGACCCGCCTCGACGAGCCGTCCTTCGCCCGGCTGACCATCGAGGCGGACGACGAGGAACGGCTCGCCGCGGTGGTCGCCGCCTGCCAGCAGCACGGCGCCGCCGTCGTCGGCGCCGAGAACGCGGCCACCCAGCCCGCCCCCTCGGACGGTGTCTTCCCCGACACCTTCTACACCACCACCAACCAGCCGACCTCGGTCCGGGTCGGCGGCGAATGGGTGGTGGTGAAGGACATCGAGATGGACTGCGGGGTGGTGATCGCGGAGGGCGGCGCCCGCGCCGTCCCCCTCAGCGACGTCCGGAAGGGTCAGGCGGTGGTGGTGGGGCGGGCGGGCGTCCGGATCACCCCGGTGGAGCGGGGGAGGGGCAAGGAGGTCTTCGGCTTCACCACCAGCTCGCTCTCCCCCGAGAAGCCCAAGCACCAGGTGATCCGCGAGCTGGCCGGCACGATGCGGGAGGTTCGCGCCAGGAATGGCCGGATCTGTTTCGTGGGCGGGCCGGCGATCATCCACACCGGGGCCGGGCCGCACCTCGCCCGCCTGATCAGCGCCGGCTACGTCCAGGTGCTCTTCTCCGGCAACGGCCTGGCCGCCCACGACATCGAGTCCCAGTTCTTCGGCACCTCGCTGGGCATCGGCCTGGAGAAGGGGCTGCCCATCGAGTCCGGGCACGAGCTGCACATGAGGACGGTCAACCGGGTCCGCGCCGCCGGTGGCATCCGCGCGGCCGTGGACTCCGGGCTGCTGCGCCGCGGCGTGATGTACGAATGCGTCCGCAACGGCGTCGACTACGTGCTCGCCGGATCCATCCGCGACGACGGTCCGCTGCCCGACGTGGTGACCGACATGCTGGAGGCCCGCCGCCGGATGAGGAGCGCGCTGGCCGCGGTGGACCTGTGCATCATGTGCGCCTCCATGCTCCACGCGATCGCCACCGGCAACCTGCTGCCGGCGGCGACCCGGACGGTGTGCGTCGACATCAACCCGGCGGTGGTCGCCAAGCTGGCCGATCGCGGCTCGTCGCAGACGCTGGGATTGGTGACCGACGTGGAGTCCTTCCTGCGCGAGCTGGGGGAGGCGCTGTCCGCGGAGCCGGGATGAGCGTGCTGCTGGTCTCCACCGGGCCGGAGCCCGAGCACGCGGCGGCCGGTCACCCGGAGCGTCCCGACCGGGTGAGCGCGATCCTGGAGCACCTCGCGCTGCAGGAGGACCTGGCCGCCACGCCCCTGGTCGACCCCGTCCCGGCGGACGAGGCGGCGGTCGAGCTGGTTCACACCCCCGCCCACGTGGCCGCGGTGCGGTCCATGGCGGAGCGGGGCGGCGGGTGGTTCGACGGCGACACCTACTGTCTTCCCGGGTCCCGGGCGGCGGCGCTCCGGTCGGTGGGCGCGGCCCTGACGGCGGTCGACGCCGTCTGCGACGGCCGCTCCGCCCACGCCTTCTCGATCAGCCGGCCCCCCGGGCACCACGCCAGCGCCGCGACGGCGATGGGCTTCTGCATCTTCAACAACGTCGCCATCGCGGCCCGCCACGCCCAGCGCCGGGGCCGGGAGAGGATCGCCATCGTCGACATCGACGTCCATCACGGCAACGGCACCGAGGCGATCTTCTGGGACGACCCGTCGGTCCTCTACACCTCGCTCCACCAGTGGCCCCTCTATCCCGGTACCGGGGCGGCCACCGACCGCGGCGGGGCCGGGGCTCCCGGCCTCACCCTGAACGTCCCGCTCGCCTCGGGAACCACCGGCGACGCCTGGCTGCGGACCTTCGACGGCGCGGTGCTGCCCGCGCTGGCCGCGTTCCGCCCCGAACTGGTGCTGGTGAGCGCCGGCTACGACGCCCACACCGCCGACCCGCTGGCCACCCTCGACCTGACCGCGGCCACCTATGGCGCGGTGGCGAACCGGCTGCGCGATCTCTGCGCCGACGTGGCCGGCGGCTCGGTGTGGGTTCTGGAGGGAGGATACGACCTCGCCGCCCTGGGGGAGTCGGTGGCCGCCACCCTGCGCGGGCTGCGCTCCGGGGACGAGAGCTGACGGCCCGGCATCCGGCCCGGCGATAACCGGAAGTGGGACGCCTCGTTAACCTTTATAGGATGCGCTCCCTCCCGTCCCGGGTCATCGCCGCCCTCGCCGCCACCACCGCCGTCACCCTGGGCGGCTGCAGCCTCGCCGCCTCGACTGCCTCGCCGAGCGCCACCGGGGTTGCCACCCAGCCGCCGGGGAACGGGGTGAGCGGAACCCTCACCCCGACGCCCGGAGCCTCGGGGTCGTCGGCGCCTCAGACCAGCGGGGAGCGGACCGTACTGGTCCAGGACGGCCTCCGCATCCACAGCTCCCCGTCGCTCTCGGCCTCGGTGGGGGGCACGGCCGCCTGGGGTGTCACCCTCACGGTCCTCGGCTACGACCCGACCGGCGGGCCGTGGCCGGACTCCTCCACGCCCGGCGGCTGGTACCACGTGGAGGGGGCGACCGTCACCGGCTGGATCGTCGCCGACCCCACCTACACCGCCCCCGGGGTGTTCAGCTCGATCGCCTTCCAGGACAAGCAGATCGACGACGCCCTGTTCCCGATTGATTGGACCTATGCCGACGACCCCGGGGAGGTGGTGTTCGAACCCCAGACCGGGTCCGACGTCCCCACCCTGGTGGTGCGGTCGGCGGCGACCCTCAGCGCGCTCGGGACCCCGGGGCTGACCGGGTACAACGAGGTCTCGAGCAACGCCGAGACGGTGGTGTGCGGGTACACCGGGACGTTGGTTCTGTACACGGCGGTCACGGGTGCCACCCCCGAGCCGACCATGGATCCCGGGGGCGCCAGCGTCACCCGGCTGGCCGACTTCGCCCAGTTCCGGGCGACCCTGTCGTCGAGCTTCGCCCTCGATCTGGAGATCAACTACGCGACCGCGGACGACTACACCGTCTTCGAGAACTTCCTCGCCAGCCTCCGCTTCCCGTTCCCCGACTGCGAGGCCGGGACCGGCTCCGCGAGCCCCAGCCCGAGCTGAGCCGGCGCCGATGCGCACGACCGTCCTCGACGTCGACATGAGCCACACCCACATCGCCGACATCAGCGACGACGCGGCACGGTTCGTTCAGGGATCGGGAGACGGTTTGCTCAGCGTCTTCGCCCCCCACGCCACCGCCGGCCTGGCCCTGATCGAGACGGGCAGCGGTTCGGAGCCGGATCTGGTGGCGGCCCTGGAGCGGCTCCTTCCCCGCGACGCCCGCTACCAGCACCAGCACGGGAGCGCCGGGCACGGCGCCGATCACCTGCTGCCGGCGCTGGTGGCGCCCTCGCTGACCGTCCCCGTCGGCGCCGGTCGGATGCTGCTCGGCACCTGGCAGCGGGTCGTCCTGGTGAGCCTCAGCCGGGACAACCTCCACCGCCGCGTGCGCCTCTCCTTCCTGGAGGGCTGAGCGCCCCGTTCCGGGGCCGGGGACGCGTCCGCTCGTGGCGGAGCCCCCCGGGCACCCGCCGGCGCGCCGGTCCCTCAGTCCAGGTTGACGAAGTGCTGGGCGTTCAGCCACCCCGCGCTCAGACTCATGAGAAGGCCGGCCGCGACCACCAGGGCGACGTAGGCGATCCCGATGAGGACCCGGGTGCGGGCGGGGAGCGGCGGCGCCTCGCGGCCCATCCTGGCGGCCTGGAACCTGCCCCACACCGAGTAGCCGCCGAGCACCAGGATGAGGATGAGCATCGGGTTGACCAGGGTGGCGCCGAGCCACTCGCTGACCAGGATGGCGGCAACCATGACCAGCCCGGCCAGATTGAACCATTTGCTGACGGCGCTGGCGACCCGGCCCCCATCGAGGGGGAGCATCGGGATCAGGTTGAAGAGGGTGATGAAGAAGCCGAAGTAGCTGAGCGAGTACGCGAACGCCACGCCCGGGGCGGTCGCGGGCTGGGCCAGCGCCCAGAGGTAGACGGCCAGGGTGGCGCAGAAGCCGGTGACGGGTCCGGCGATGGCGATGATCGCCTCGCGGCGGCGGTCGCTGGTGAGGCCGCGGCCCGCCGCGGTGAAAGCGCCGAGGAAGGGGACGAAGACGGGCGCCGACATCGGCACCCCCATCGCCCGCGAGGTCAGGAAGTGGCCCATCTCGTGGACGAAGATGATCAGCACGAGCCCGACCGCGAAGGCCCATCCGAAGATGAGGGCATAGGCGGCGACCGCGACCACCATGGTGAGGGCGGTGAGGCCGAACTTCCCGAAGTAGCCGAGCTTGGCGATCGCGGCCAGCGCCGTGAGCAGACCGCCCACGAACCCGCCGCGCCGCCGGGGCGCGCTTCCCTGGGCGGGAGGGGCGCCGTAGCCGGGGGCGGGCTGCTGCCAGCCGCCCCAGCCGGGCGGCACGTAGGCTGGCCCGGAACCCGGCTCCGGAGGAACGCCGGGCACGGGGTGGGGCTGGGCGTAGGGGGCCGGCGGGGGATAGGCGGTCCACGGCCACGGCGCGTACGGGGCGGCGGGGTGGGGCGGGGGCTGCCCGCCGTCCGGCCTCGCGGGCGGTTCGTACCCTTCGGGCGCTGCAGGCATCGCTGCGATCATCTCACGGCCCACGAACCGGGCCCCGCCGGGAGCGCGTCCAGCGGAGGGGAGGCGCGGCCCTGTATCGTCCCGGCTCGCATGGACGACACCACCCTTCACGGCTCCCGGATCGCCGTCGTCGGCGCCGGGGTGATCGCCGAGGCGATGCTCTCCGGCCTGCTCAGCCGCGGCCTGGTGGAGGCCGCGGCGGTGACCTGCAGCCACCCCCGGGAGGAGCGGCGCCGGGAGCTCCAGGAGCGCCACGGGGTGGCCGCGGTCGCCGCCAACGCCGAGGCGGCCGGCGGGGCCGACGTCATCCTCCTGGCTGTCAAGCCCCAGATGCTCACGGCCGTGATGCCCGAGCTGAAGCCGGTGATGCGGCCGGGACAGCTGGTGATCAGCGTCATCGCCGGAGCCGGCACCCACGCCCTGACCCAGGGTCTCGACCATCCGGCCCTGGTGCGCTGCATGCCCAACACCCCCGCCCAGATCGGGCAGGGGGTGACCGTGTGGTTCGCCACCCCGGCGGTCGACGCCACCGGCCGGGCCAGGACCCGGACCATGCTCTCGGCGCTGGGACGGGAGTTCGAGGTCCACGACGAGCGCCAGGTCGCCATGGCCACCGCCGTCAGCGGCACCGGCCCGACCTACATCTTCCTGTTCATCGAGGCGCTCACCGACGCCGCCGTCCACCTCGGCTTTCCCCGCCACGTCGCCCGGGAGCTGGTGCTCGACACCATGCAGGGCTCGGCCGCCTTCGCCCTGGCGAGCGGCAAGCACGTTGCCGAGCTGCGCGACATGGTCACCTCCCCCGGCGGCACCTCCGCCGCGGCCATGTACGAGCTGGAGCGGGGCCGGCTGCGCACCGTGGTCAGCGACGCGGTCTGGGCCGCCTTCGAACGTACTCTCGGCATCGAGGCCGCCCTGGAGGGCCGGCCCCCGGATCCCTCGGCCCGGCCCCGCTGAGGGGCGACCGGAAGCACGGGCGCGGCCGGCGCCGGGGTCACCGCCCCCGGTGCGGACCGCTTCGACGCGCGCCGGGTGGGCGCGTCAGTCCGGTGGCAGCGACGCCAGGATCGCCTGGGCCAGCGCCCGGGCCGACGCCGCGGTCAGCTCCACGGCGACCCGCGCCGACGGTCCGCGCTCCCGGTTGAGGAAGTCGACATTGAGGGTGTGCTCGGCGGCGGCGTGCTGGGGGTGGTCGAAATAGACGGTGGCCTCGGTCACCGGGAACCAGGCGGCGACCCCCTTGCCGCTTCCCTGCACGGCCACGGTCTCGGTCTGGTAGGTGCACATGGGTGGGCCCTCCGAGGGTGCGGTCAGGAGCTGAGGTAGCGGCCGTACCACTCCCAGATCCGGGCCCACCCCTCCAGGGCGGCCTCGACCCGGTAGCTGGGACGGTCCACGGCGAAGAAGCCGTGCCCCGCGCCCTCATAGGAGTGGAACTCATGGGTCTTGCCGAGCCGGGTCAGCTCGCCGTCCAGCTCGGCGACGTGCTCCGGGGACGGGAAGCGGTCCTCGGCGCCGAACAGGCCGACCAGCGGGCAGGAGAGGTTGGGGGCGAGGCCGATCAGCGGAACGAAGCTCACCGGAGCCTGGGATGGCGGCGACCCGGTGACCCCCGCCCCGTAGCAGTCGACGGCGGCATCGAAGGGGAGCCGGCAGGCGGCCAGGAAGGACTGGCGGCCTCCCGAGCAGTAGCCGATGACGCCGAGCTTGCCGTTGGAGGAGGGGAGGGAGCGGAGATGGCGGGCGGCGGCGTCGACGTCGCCGACCAGCTGGTCGTCGGGCACCCCCCCGGCCGCGCGGGTGGCCGCGGCGGCGTCCTCGGGGCTGGCGCCCTTCCCCGCGCGAGAGTGCAGGTTGGGGCAGATCGCGAGGTAACCGGCGGCGGCGAAGGTCCGGGTCACCTCCTTGCTCCAGCGGTCCCAGCCGGGCATGTGGTGGATGACCACCACGCCCCCGAAGGGGCCCTCACCGAGCGGCTGGGCGAGGTAGGCGTCGATCCCGTCGCCCCCGTGCCCGGCGATCCGGATGGTCTGCGCTGTCAGCGCGTCCGCGACGTGTGGCATGGCTCTCCTCCCGAGGGATCCCCGCTTGCGACCACCAATGTCGCACAGACGGGGCTGCCGCCGCGACGGGTCAGAAGAGGGCGGAGGCCAGCTCCCCGCGGAGCGCCTCGACGCCGGGATCGATGTGCCGTTGTGCCTCGATCGCACCGATGACGACCCGGCGCAGTCGCGACCGCTGCGGTCCGTCGCTGCCGCGGATGGCGGCGATCATCTCCCGCAGCCCGGCCGTCCCCTGACCGTCACGGACCAGGGCGGCGAGGCCGGGGTCGCCATTGCGGCAGATCTCGATGCGGGCGCGCAGTCCGTCGCAGACCTGGTCGTCGCGGGCGGGGGCGAGCACATCGTCCGCCTCTTCGAGACGCCCCGCCGCGAACAGGAGGGCGCCGAGCGCCCGGCGCGGAGCCGCGCCGTCGGGCTCGGCCAGCAGCGCGGCACGCAGGCTGGCCTCGTCGGCGGGCAGTGGGGGAGGAGCGGCCGCCGGAGCCAGCATGGCCAGGAAGCGCTCCACCTGGGCCCGCGGCTGGAGCCCGACGAACTGCGACACCACGTCGCCATCCCGGAACCCCATGACCGCGGGGATCCCCTGGATCCCGAAGCGGGCCGCGGTCATCGGGTTGGCGTCGACATCGAGCTTGGCGAGGGTGATCCTGCCGTGGCGGGTCACCGCGTCCTCCAGGATCGGCCCGAGGGTCCGGCAGGGCGCGCACCAGCCGGCCCAGAAGTCGACCACCACCGGGCGGCGGCGGGACGCCTCGATGACCGCGGTGTCGAAGCTGGCGTCGGTGACGTCGACGATGGGGGGAGATGCGAGCATGGCCTTGATTCTGCCTGAGGTGAGGCCACCGGCAGCTGCGCGGCCCTCCCGGCGCTGGTCGGGCCCCCTCCATCTCCGGCGTGGGGATGCGTAACCTTGGCACCGACATTCCAGCAGGAGCGCACCATGACCGCTCGACGGTGGGACCGCCTCGCCCGTGGCTCGATCCTCGCGCTGGGCTCGGCGCTGCAGGGGGGCACCCTGGTCGTCCGTGACCAGGACGGTGCCCACGTGCTGGGTCATGGCGGCGAGGGCGCTCACATGACCATCCATGACCAGCGGGTCTGGGGGATGGTCGCCGCCGGGGGCGGCAACGGGCTCGGCGCCGCTTACATGTGCGGGTACTGGGACACCCCGGACCTCCCCGGGCTGCTGCGCCTGCTGGCCCGCAACGTCGACCGCATCAACCGGCTGACCACGCCGCTCGACGGGGCCCGCCAGATCGCCGGGCGCCTGCGTTCACACCGCCCCACCCGGGCGGCCGACCGGCGCAACATCCGCGTCCACTACGACCTCGGCAACAGCTTCTTCGAGCTCTTTCTCGACCCGACCATGGCCTATTCGTGCGCCATCTTCGAGCCCGGGGACGACGACCTGGAGGCCGCCTCGCTGCGCAAGTTCGACCGCGTCTGCGACCGGCTCCGGCTGGCGGCCGACGACCACCTGCTCGAGATCGGCACCGGCTGGGGCGGTCTGGCCATCCACGCCGCCCGGCGCCACGGCTGCCGCGTGACCACGACCACGATCTCGCGCGAGCAGTGCGACTACTCGCGGGCGCGGGTCGCCGCCGCGGGCCTCTCCGACCGGATCACCGTGCTCGACCAGAACTACCGCGACCTGCGCGGGACGTACTCGAAGCTCGTCTCGGTGGAGATGATCGAGGCCGTCGACTGGCGGCTGTACGATGAGTTCTTCCGCTGCTGCGAGATGCTGCTCGCCCCGGATGGGCTGGCGGTGCTGCAGGCGATCGTCATCGAGGACCGCGCCTGGTCGTCGGCCCGCTGGCGGGAGGACTTCATCAGGCGCTACATCTTCCCCGGCGGTTTCCTCCCCTCGGTCAGGTCGCTGGTCGACGCCGCCAACCGGGCCAGCGGGCTGCGACTGGTGGAGCTCGACGACATCGGTGCCAACTACCCGATCACGCTGCGCCACTGGCGCGAGACGCTCGACAGCGCCCACGACCAGGCCGTCACGCTGGGGTTTGACGAGCAGTTCCTGCGGATGTGGCGCTTCTACTTCGCGTACTGCGAGGCGGGCTTCCTGGAGCGCCGCATCAGCGACGTGCACCTGACCTTCGCCGGCCGCGCCTGGCGGCGGATGCCGCCGCTCCGTGGTATGAAGGCTGAGGTCAGCGAGCAGCCGGTTGTCGCGAGTGCTGCAGGAGCGCCTGCCTGATCCCGGCGTTGGGCGCGCATACGCTCCGCCGCCGCTGCCGCCGCCGGTGGCGCGTCAGCTGATCTTGGTGACCCGGAACTCGATCTGGGCGGAGCTGCAGCTGCCGTCGGAGCAGGTCTCGACGTTGACGATGGCGGAGAAGTACTGGCCGTTGAAGGGGGTGTAGCTGACGGTGCAGGAGGATCCGCCGGCGGCGTTGCATTCCGAGGCGGCGGCGTCGATCGACTACTCGAGCTCGCTGTTGAGACCGGCCAAGTCATCGTCCGACAGCTGGTACTCCTGGCCGCCCACGCAGCCGACGTAGGAGGCGCACACCGAGATCTGATAGGTGCCGGAGGGAAGGTTGGTGGGGAACCCGGAGGGGAGGGCCTCCTGGGGGGCGGTACTGGGAGCCGGCCCGACGGTCAGAGTGGCCGTGTCGCACGCGGAGTTGCCCCCCAGGTCGATGGCGCAGACGCCGAAGGAGTAGGTGCCCGCCGCGGCCGGTGTCCCGCTCAGGGTGCCGTCGAGCCCGAGGGTCATCCCCAGCGGGGGGGCGCCGTTGGCGAAGGAGTCGAGCTGGAAGTAGTAGGGAGGCGTGCCGCCGCTGACGGTGGCCACCTTGGCGGAGCAGGCGGTGGTGGCCGCGGGGCAGTCGGCATCCAGGCCGGTGACGGTGGGGGAGGGCTGCACGATGGTGATGCTCAGGTCGATCTCCACGGAGGCGGAGGGATCGGACGAATCGAAGACCACCACCGTGAAGGGTGGGGTGATGGTCGTCAGGCTGGAGCCCAGCGAGGGGGCGACGCCGGTGAGCTCACAGCCGCTGCTGAGGGCAAAGCCGGCCGGGAGCACGGACCCGGCCTTGAGGATGCAGTGATAAGGCGGGGTGCCCCCGCTGGCTCCGATCCGCGCGGAGCCCGCCTGTCCCTCGACCCACGCCGGGAGAGCGGGAGAGCTGACGTAGAAGCCCGCGCCGTTCAGCTCCAGCGGTGACGGCTGGAGAGAGACCTGAGGGGCCGGGAGGTGAGTGACATTCCGGGGGGAGGAGGCGAAGCCGTCGATCCCCTCCTGGAGTCCCGTGGTCCCGGCATCGGCGGGGAGTGTGGCCGACGCCGACAGCGACACGGGCGTGTCGCCATCCATCCCGTCCAGGTTCCCATCGGTGATGTCCTCGGTCAGGGCGTCGGTGAGGTCGAAGTCGCTGACCTTGAGGCTTGAGGCCTCCTGGTCGAGGCCGCCCAGGACCAGGCCGTAGTCGCGGCAGTCACGATCAGTGGTCTCGACGTCCTGGGGGTCGGAGGCGATGGTGGGGGCGATCGTCTCCGTCGCAGGGAGGCCGTACTGGCGCGCGATGCTGTCGGAGGACATGGCGAGGGCGGTGGTGAGGGGCTGACCGGCGCCGGCCAGAGCGAGGGTGCGCGCAGCGACCATGGTGGTCAGCGGCGTGACCGAGGCGCGCTCCTGGCGGGCGGGGACCACCGCGCGCAGGGAGTCATGGGGCCCGGCGGTCATGGTGGCACCGCTGATCTCATCGATGTAGGTGCTCCCTGAGGTGGTGACCACGAGGGTGTCGGTGGGCGCGGACCGGATCGTGATGGTGTAGAAGCCGTCGGCACCGGTGGTGGTCGTGCCCAGGAGGACCCCCTCGTGCCCATCTCCGCTCTGGACGTGCACCTCGACGGTGGCGCCGGCCAGGGGGTCGGCGAGGATGGCGTACCCGTAGACCGTGGTCGTGAAGCCGAAGAGGAAGGCGCCCGCGCCGAGGACCCCGAAGAGGCCGGCGAGGACGATCAGCTTGACCCAGGACCGCCAGCGCCGCGCGGCGACGACCCCGAGGCAGAAGAGTGCGGCGAGGCCGCAGCCGATCAGGACGAGAGGGTACTGCGAGAGATCGAAGGGGTTGGACATCTCATCGGGCGCGTCGCACGCGGCAAGCGTGAGTGCCGCCGGTGCCTGGTGGCACCGGCAACCTGTCCGTGCGGTCCCGCCTCCGGGCTCGTGGGAAGGAAGCTTCCCATGTCAGGAAGTCTGGTCCTGGTCTTGACGGTCGCCGGGCGCTTCTGAGGTTCGTCACTCCACCGTGACCTCTCTGAGCCGGTGGAGCGCTTCGAACGGTGCGCCGCGGTGGGGGAGGGGAGGCGAGGCCGGCGGCCGCTCGGGGGTCGCCCCCGGCACCAGGCCATCCATGTGACATCAGGATGCCCATGATGGGTCATCAAGATGTATGCTGCGAAGCATGCGGACGACGGTGGTCCTCGACGACGACGTGGCCGCCGCGATCGACCAGCTGCGTCGCAGCGATTCCGTCGGTCTCAGCGAGGCCGTCAATCAGCTGATACGCGCCGGGCTTCGCCAGGTCCCACGGGCGAGGAGGTTCCGGCAGCGCTCGGCTCCCCTGGGTCTCCGGATCGACGTCTCCAACGTCGCGGAGGCCCTGGAGACCCTGGACGGGGCCGGCGGTCGGTGATGCTGCTCGACGCCAGCGTGCTGCTCTACGCGGCCGACTCGGCGAGCCCGTTCCACGAGCGGGTGACGGCGTGGTTGGAGGGGGCGCTGAACGGACCCCGCCGGGTGGGGTTCCCGTGGCCCAGCGTGACGGCCTTCCTGCGCATCGTGACCCACCCGAGGGCCCTGGACCGGCCGCTCACGGCTGGGCAGGCGTGGGCCTACGTCGAGGACTGGCTGACCTGCGACAACGCCTGGATACCCCTGCCGACGGCCAACCACGCGGCGGTGCTCGGTGGCCTGATCACCGCCTACGATCTCCGAGGCAACCTCGTGGCCGACGGGCACCTAGCGGCCCTGGCCATCGAGCACGGGCTCCAGGTGTGCTCGGCGGACACCGACTTCGCGCGCTTCCGCCAGGTCACCTGGGTCAACGTGCTCGCCGTGTGAGCCAGCCGGGGGGCGGGGGATGGTCTCCAGAAGGTCCGGTCCCAATCTGAGCTTTTACTCCTGATAATCCATCTTATCAGGAACAAAGCCGGGAGCCGACGGCGGCGCCGGTGAGATCTCCCCCGTCCGCGGTCTGAGATCACGCCCACGTGCGAACCGGGTCGCCGTCATCCATGACGCGACCACCCGCCGCTCCACCGCGGCGGGCGGAGCGACCGTCTCCGAGGGCGGCGCCCTCAACGGACCCCTCGGCCTGGCGGTCGCGCCCAACGGCGACATCCTCACCACCAACGGGGGCAATGGCAACCTGGTCGAGACCACGCCCGGAGGAGGCCAGGTGGCGGTCATCACCCTGGACAACACCCCGGAGCCGCCCTTGCCCAATGGCAACGGAACCCTCTTCGGCCTCGCCGTGGCTCCCGGTCACGGCGGCCTCTACCTCGTCGACGACGGTACCAACACCCTGAACCGGGCGCGCTGACCCCCTCCCCGGCCGGCGCGGCCGGCCGGGACGCAGGGTCGGGAAACGGCGGCCTCCGCGAGGATCTCGCGGGGGCCGCTTCCGTTTCCGTGGGTGATGACGTCAGTCCCGACGATCTGCCAGGTAGTCGACGAGAACGTCGCCGTACCCCAGCGTGAAGTCGTGGACGATGACCTCGGAGTAGACCACACGCCGGACGGGGATCTTGGCCAGGAAGGGGTCATAGGGTGAGTCGCCGAACTCCAGGGTGCCCTCCCCCACCCGCAGCTCCTTGATCACATCGGGTTCGATCACCGTCGAGTTCAGCTTGAGCACGTCGGGTGGGGCATCCACCTGAACTGACGGGATCACCTTCAGGAAGCAGATGGGATTGGTGGGGCGCTCCGGGATGGGATCCACCGTCTGCTGGATGGCGAGGGTGACCCTGATGATCCTCCTGCCGTAGCGGGTCACCTCGGCGAGGATCCTCCCGTCCTCCTCCTCGACGACGATCTTTTCCGCGTCCTTCTTGGGCCAGCCGTAGACCTCCCGCCCGCCGACGATCGGGTTGGCCACGTCGAGGTACAGGACGACCGCGAACGACCCCGCCGGCTTGCCGTCGCGCACGACGGGCACCAGCAGCCCCGCCTCGTTGTAGGGGAGGTCGTAATCGGCGAGCAGGAAGTGGCCGATGTAGAGCACCGCGGGCTGATCGAGATCGGGCTCGAGAGGAGGCGGCACCAGCCCCTCCAGGACCGCGGCATCGGTCGTGAAGCGGATGTTCACGGCCTTGCAGTCCCGGTAGCGATAGGGCGGCCGCTCGGTGACGGGCGAGATGACGGGCATGCTGAATGCGCTCGCCAGGGCGGGCGTGGCGGGCCCCACCCCCGCCGGTCGTGGTGTCACAGCTTGTGCCATGGTTCTCTCCAGTGCTCGCGATGGACGCCGCTACTTGCCCTGCACGAAGGCTGGATCCGTGTACGCCGGATCGGGGTAGTGATAGAAGCCTTCCCCGCGCTTGGTGCCGGTGGCGCCACGATCGACGTAGCTGCGCAGCAGGTCGGCGTTGGCGCGGAGCTGGCCGTCCCCCGTCACGCCCGCCCAGTACTCGGTGATGTGCCATGCGGTGTCGATCCCGACGTCGTCGAGCATCCCGAAGGGCCCGATCGGCATCTTCATGATCGCCATCCAGGCGCGGTCGACGTCCTCGACCGAGGCCACGTCGTTGGCGACCAGGGTGATCGCCGCCCTGTTGATCGCGGTGTACACGGCGTTGAACACGTAGCCGATGCTCTCGCGGCGCATCCGGATGGGAATCTGGCCGATGCGGCGCGCGAAGTCGACGAGGAGCTCGGTCGTCTCCTCGGAGGTACCCGGGTGCGGCATCACGTCCGCGACGTTGGCCGACCACACCGGGATGTGGAAGTGGAGCGCCGCGAAGCGGTCCGGCCGTCCGGTCGCCTCGGCGAACATCGACGGGAGGAGGGTCGAGGTGTTGGTGGCGAACACCGCGCGCGGCGGGCAGAGCTCGTTGAACTGCCCGAAGACCTGGCCTTTGAGCGCCGGGTCCTCGGGCACGCATTCGATGACCAGGTCGGTATCCGCGCCGGCGCTGGCCGGATCCCCGGTCACCGTGACGCGAGACAGGGACCGCTCCAGCTCGCCGGCGTCGATCACGCCCGCCGCCAGCTGCTCCTCCGCGTATCCGCGCAGCCGTCGGGGGGCCGCCTCCCGGGCGGCGCGGTCGGTCTCGTAGACGACGACCTCGTAGCCATGGGTCGCGGCCTGGAGGCCGATCTGCAGGCCCATCGTGCCGCTGCCTATCACGAGCACCCGGTGCACGTCCTCGATGCGCATGGCATGCCTCCTGCTGAGATACCCGACTCGAGTCCGGGGGACAGGCCCGTGGTGCGGCGGGGCTCGGCGGTCACCACACCAGCCCTGTCCATGGGTCCGCCCAACCGGGCGCTGGCAGGCTAGCGCTGTCCCGAGCACGGCACCAGGGGCCTTCGACCCAACGGGGGACGCCTCCCCCTCTCCCCTCTCGGGCGTGCCCGGCGGACGGTATGATCATCAGCCTGTGAAGGCGGGACAGCCCTCCCTGACCGCTCGCGGCGTGGCCCTGACCCGGTCGCGTCTGGTCCGGCCCCAGACACCGGAGGGCGACCCGGACGCCGAGCTGCTCCTCTATGCCGGCCTCCAGGCACCCTTCCACTCTGCCGGCGTGGCGCGCCCCCGCGGGCATGCCTACGAGGGGGGCACTGCCCGGCGCCATCGCCACATCGCCGAGCGCACGGCGTTCATCGACCAGGAGACGCTCCGGGCGGTGACGGGCGGGACCCCCCAGGTGGTCATCGTGGGCGCCGGCTACGATGGCCGGGCGCTCCGGTTCCGCCGGCCCGGGGTGCGTTTCTTCGAAGTGGACCACCCGGCGACCCAGGCGGACAAGTGCCGCCGGCTGGAGGCGCTGGGGGTGCCGCTCGACCACGTCACCTTCGTGGAGATCGACCTGATGACCGACCGGGTCGACGCCGTCCTGGCGCGAGCCGGGCATCGCGACGACCAGCCGAGCGTCTTCATCTGCGAAGGGCTGGTCCGTTACCTCTCGCGGGTGGTCGTCGACCGGATGCTCTCCGGTCTCCGGTCGCGGGCCGCCCGCGGCAGCCGCCTGCTGATCACCGTCGCGGAGAGCCCGGGCGACGACCGCCGCGCCGGGCGGCGGCTCTACCTCGCCGCCATCGGCGAGCCGACGCGCTCGACGTTCGCCCCCGGGGAGGTGGGCCGGGTGCTGGCGAGGGCCGGATGGGCGGTCGACCGCGAGGCGCGTCGCACCGAGCACGACGGTCGCGAGCGACTTCTGATCGCCGCTGTCCCCGCCGCCTGAGACCATTGCCGCCACGCTTCCGCCTCGGGGGCAGCGGGACGCGTGCCTACGCGCCCCCGGCGCTCGCCCCTCCCCTCGGCACGTCGCGCAGCCGCCCGCGGTCGACAGGCTCCCTCGGCGACCCGGGGGAACCGAGACCGCGCTCGAAGAAGGCCCAGTGCTGCTGAAGCCGGGGCGGGATCTCGGTGCCCTCGTAAGGGCCGCGCTCGACGAAGCCCCGGGAGCGGTGGAGGCGCTGGGCGTCGCTCATGAACCGGCAGGTGTCGAGACGCAGGGTCCTCGCCCTCATGGCCTCCGCCTCGCCGATCAGCCGGTCGAGGATGGCCGAGCTGATGCGGCGGCCGTGCCAGCTCGGCACCACGTACATGCGCTTCACCTCGGCGACGCCCTCCGACAGCCGCCGCAGAGCGCCGATGCCAGCCGGCTCCGCGTCGTGCTCGGCGAGCAGGAGCACGCCGTGGCGGCGCCGGAACTGCGCGAGGCTGGTGTGCACGCGGCGCGGGTCGGTCGGTGGATCGTCGACTCCGTACTCGTCGCGCACGCGACCGTTTGCCCACCCGAGGTACTCGATCATGACGCCCGCGACGGTGCCGTCGTCGATGCCGGCCTCTGCCTCACGGAGCTCCCAGGTGGTGCTATCCGGGATCGGCCTCACCACGCGCTTCGAAGAAGGATGCGGGCAGCGGCCACTCGAGGTGCAGAGCCTCACCGGGGGGAAGGGAGTCCCAGACCGCATAGCCGTGGCGCACCGCCCGGATGGCCCGTTCGACGGTGCCGTCGTCCACTCCTCGCAAAAGCTCGCGGATCCTCCACCGGTACGCCTCGCCGCCGGCGGGAGTCCGAGCGTGGCGCGCGGCGGGCTCGAGCAGGCTCGATCCCCGCTCCAGCCGCGTCCGGACGCCCTGCGCCGTGTCGGGCCCATCGCCCCACCGGTTGACGACCGCATTGGTCACGGTCTTGGCCACCATGTGACCGACCCACTGTTCGCGGGCCAGGTCGTCGAGCGGAGCATCGGTGACCAGCCGCACCCGGCCGCGCCACGGCCGTCGACGGCGCGGTTGGCAGGGGCGAAGCCGCCGCGGGCGAGGACGCCCCAGAGTCCGTCCTCGATGCCGAAGAGCGATTCGACGACCAGGTGGGGCAGGTCGTGGATGACGTGAACCGCCACCCGGCGCGCCTGGCCATCCGCGAACGTCATCCAGGTTCGGTCACGGTCGGGCGTGTCGCCCCTGACCATGGCGATGCTGACCATGGGCCAGAGACTACCTCGCGCATGGGACCGCCGGGCACATCCGTAGAATGGCCGCGCCCGCGAGGATCCGCCCCGCTCCCCGGCCGCACGAGGGACGCCGCGACCTCCTCTCCGGGTTGATACAAGGAGTGGCCATGGCCGACAGGCTCATCGACTTCCTGGTGACCGGGGATCCCGCAGCCGCGCGGGCCACCGCCGAGCAGGCGCTGGTGGCGCGCAAGTTTCGGGTGACGTGGCACGAGGACTGGACGGCCACCGCCGAGCGCGGGTCGGCAACGATGAATGCCCTCGCGGGCGCCCTCGCCCAGTACTTCAAGGTGGGGGTCCGACTGATGAGTGCCGGACCCGGTGAGACGACGGTGCGCATCGAGCGGCAGTCGTCGGGGGCGATGGGCGGGCTGATCGGCATGTCCCGGGTGCGCAAGAACATGGCCACCCTGCGCGCGGAGCTGGAGGCGACCTTCGGCGCCGCCGGGGTCCTGCGCGGGGTCAGCGAGGCGTAGCCGAACGGTGCCACCGCGGCCCGGGGCCGTTCACGACGGCCGCCGGGCCGCATCATTACCGCGATGTCGGCTCGCGTCCCCCCGAAGCGTCGCCCCACCGCGCCGCATCGCGCCCGCCTCCCCGCCTGGGTCAGCCAGGTTCCGGGCCCCACGGACCCGCTGCCCGATCAGGTGCAGCAGTTCCTCGACTACCTCCGCGTTCAGCGCAATCGTCCTCTGACGACCGTTCGCGCCTACCGCTATGACCTCGCCAAATTCGTCGCCTTCGCCCGGGTTCGGACCCCCGGGAGCGACCTCTGCGAGGGGCTCGACCCCGCCGCGCTCCGGCGGTACCAGATCGAGGTGGCCGAGGCCCTCCCCCATCCCCGCACTCGGGCCCGCGCCCTGGTCGCGCTCCGCCAGTTCCTCGGCTACGCCTACGACGAGGGCTGGACCTCGGCGGAGCTCTCCCGCCGGGTGGTTGTGCCCCGCTACATCGTCGGCGACCCCCATCCCATCGCCACTGAGGTGGTGCCCCGGCTCCTGGCCGCCCTCCCCCGGGGGGGGCTGCGCGACCTCCGCGACCGCGCCTTGATCCATTTCCTGATCAGCAGCGGATGCCGGATCAGCGAGGCCTGCGCGCTCGACCGGGGTGACGTCCGGCCGGAGGGTTTCCGGGTTCTGGGCAAGGGGGGCAAGCACCGCACCGTCTTCCTCACCGACGACGCCTGGACGGCGGTCCGGCAGTATCTCCTGGCCCGCGGTCAGGACGCGTCCCCCGCCCTCTTCATCAGCGTCGCCCATCCCGACATGCCCGGCGGTCGGGTCCTCCCCGGCAACCGTCTCACCACCGACGGGGCGCGCCGGGCGCTGACAGCGCTGCGCCGCCGATTCGCCCACGACCCCGAGGCCTATCGCCTGATCGAGGGGCTGCGCAGCCCCCACGCCGCCCGCCACACCGCCGCCACCACCCTCCTCGAGGCCACCGACGGTGACGTCCGGCTGGTCCAGGAGGTGCTCGGCCATGCCACCCTGGAGACGCTGCGGGTCTACACCGAGATCACCGACCGGCGCAAGCGCGCGGCCTACGCGCGGCTGGGCGACTACCTCCGCGAGGTCGGCCGGGACTGACCCGCGATCTCAGCAGATGATGTCGGGCTCGGCCGTACCGTCCGAATGCCGGATCTCCGGCTCGAGGATGATCGCGGCCGTGATGCTGTTGGCGATGAAGCACTCGTGGTGGGCGCGCACCAGCAGCGCGCGCGCCCGCTCGCCAGCCCCGGACGCCACGACCAGGCGAGGTCTCAGCGTGATCTGGGTGATCCGGACAGGCTTGTCGTCATCTGGCATGAGCGCCTCGGCGGCGTCCTCGTAGCTGATGACGTCGATGCCGTCGCGCGCGGCCAGGGCCAGGAAGCTCAGCAGCTGGCAGGAGCTGGCGGCCGCCAGCAGCAGCTGCTCGGGATTGGGAAGCTCCGGGCGTCCGCGAAAGGACGGGTCGGCGCTCAGGGTCAGGGCCACGTTCCCGGGTGCGGTGGAGACCCGATGGGTGCGGTCGTACGCCGCGTAGCCGCCCCCGGTGGACCCCCGCCAGGTCAGCTCCGTCCGGTACCGGTGCACGCGGTCTCTCATCGCCGCTCCATCCTAGAAGCTCGAGGAGGCTGGTGCCGGGGCCACCGGGCGTGGTGGGGTCTCCCGAACGTGGGACGGGAGCCACGCGTTGAGGATCTCGAGGAACTGGTGCGGGACCTCGAGCATCGGGATGTGGCCGACATCGTCCAGAACGTGGAGCTCCCAGTCGCGGCGCCGCCGCTGGGCCTTGCGGGCGGCGTCCGCGCGCACCAGGCGGTCGGCGTCGCCGTGGACGATCAGGGTCGGGGCGCTGACCCGGCCGATCAGGCGACGGAACCCGACGCGGTTGACCAGGGCGCCGGCGATCGAGTGGGCGGCCTGGACGTAGGCGGCGTCGTTGTCGCGGCTGCGGCCGCGTTCGCGCTCCAGCTCGATGTGGGCCTCGATCACGTCGGCGGGGATCAGCTCGGGCCGCTGGGCCAGGAGGCGGATCGCACCGGCGACCAGGTCCTCGACCGAGAGCCGGTCGCGGACGTGGTGGAGCACCCAGCGTCCGAGTGTTGGCACCAGGTAGGAGACGAAGGCGAGGACGACCAGCGGGGGGCGCCGGCGGCGCCACGGGCCCGGGAGGACGGCGTCGACCAGCACCAGGCCGGCGACGCGCTCCGGATGCCGGGCGGCCTCGGCGAGGGCCACGAGCCCTCCCATGGAGTTGCCGACGAGGACGACGGGCTCGGTGCAGGTCTGGTCGATGACGCGATCGAGGAAGTCGGCGTAGCCGCCGACCGTCGTCGGGTGCCCGGCAGCCGGGGTCCGGCCGAAGCCGGGTAGGTCGGGGGCCAGCACCCGCCCGTAGCGGGTCAGCTGGGGCGCGACCCGCATCCAGTTCAGGTGGGACCCGCCCAGCCCGTGCACCAGCACGATGCGCACCGGTCCGGAGCCCCATTCCGCGACATGCGCGGGTCCGTCGATATTCAGGGTGGCCGACCACATCGTGGCTCAGATCCTAACGGGCCTGGGTGGCTGAGCCGGGGCACTCCGCCGCTACCGACCCCGCGGCGCGTCGTGCTCGGAGCGACGCCGGGGATCGGCGGCCCAGACGTTGCCCAGCACCTGGACGTCGCCGGTGAAACCGGCGGTCCACGCGGCGGCGACGGCATCGGCGATCGGGGGATGCAGCTCCAGGCTCAGCAACTCGGCGCGTGTGACCCAGCGGACCTCCGCGATGGCGGGGTCGCGGACCGGGGGGTGCGGTGGGCTCACGGCCGGGCCGGCCTCGAGCCCGCCGGCCGCCGGGTGCGTCCCGCCACCCGCCGCGAAGACCAGGTTGACCAGGTGTCGACCACCCGGCTCGATGGCCTCGCAGACGATCACGAGGCGGCCGATCTCCACGTCGACGCCGGTCTCCTCGAGCAGCTCCCGGCGGGCGGCGGCAACCAGGGTCTCCCCGCTCTCGACACCACCTCCGGGAAGGAGCCAGTAGCGGTGCCGCGCCTTCCGGTGCGCGACGAGGAGGAGACGGTCGCCACTGGTGAGGCACACGGCGACCCTGATGCGCGGCTCCACAGCGGCGATTATCGGCAGATCCTTGACCGCGAACATGTGTTTGGCTTATGCTCACGGGAATGGGAACAGACGTTCCTCCTCCCCACCTCCCTCTCCCCCACCGGCGCCCGTCGCGGGGCGGTGGACCAGCGTGATCGTCGACCGCGAGCCCGCCCGCCGCGTTCCCCGTCACCGGCCCCGGCCGCTGGGCCGTGCCCTGGTCGCGGGAGCCCTCACCGCCTGCATCGGGTGGGGGCTGGCCGGCGGCGTCGGCGCCAGCGCCACCCCGACCGCGGTGGCGGCCGTGGTGGTGCGTCCCGGGGACACCGTGTGGAGCATCGCGGCCGGGCATGCTGCGGGTGGCGACATCCGCGACGAGGTGGCCGAGATCATCGCCCTCAACCGTCTGAGCTCGCCGATCATCCAACCGGGCGAGACCCTCCGCCTTCCCGCCGGCTGAGCTCCGCGAGGCCGGCTGGAGGTTCCCCCGGATCGGGGCACGGCATCGCGGTGCCGAAGAAGATTGCCTGCACCGGGTCAGTGGTCCCGAGCTAAGACGAGACCTGCGCCCCTGGCAGGCCACCGGCGCAGAGGCGAAGGCTCCTGCCTACGAACTAACGCAAGGCGCGCGCGTTCCGGGCTGCTTCATCTGGGCGGCCCTCGACACGGTTCAGCGAGCCGAGGCGGCCGGTGGCGCCACGCGCGTCCGCGTGGCACCGATGGGCTCCCCGCGGCCGTGGAACGCATGGAGGAAACGGGATGAGGAAGTGGGTACTGGGAATCGCCATGGCTCTGGCGGGGGCTGCGCTGATAGCCCTGGCCGTGATCCCCGGTCTCTTCTCGGTCGCACCCAAGTTCGGTGACCTGACCGCCAATTTCAAGCCGGTGATGACGGCGCCGGCGCTGTCGGGACTGCGCAGTGACCTCAACGAGATCAGTGCGGCACAGAGCCAATTCGGCACCCAGATGGTCCCCGCCCTCGCCACCGCTCTCGGCACCACACCCACCGAGCTGTCGGCGTCGCTGGCCCAGCAGTTCCCGGCGGTGTCGGGCGGGCTGCAGGGTGTCCCTGCCATCACCGGCAGGTTCGACCAGGTCCTCGCCACCCTCTCCGCCGAGCGCGGCAACTTCGAGCAGGCTGCCTCGATCCCGACCGCATCGATCTCACCCACCTCCATCCCGTGGGTTCTCCTGGTGGTCGGCGTGGTGCTGATCGCCGGTGCCGTCGTCACCCGCAGGTGGTGGCGCGTCGGGCTCGCGCTGGTGGTCGGCGCGCTCCTGGTGGCGACCCCCCTGGTGCTGTCCCTTCCCGGCAAGGCCACGGCGGCCGACAGCATGAACGCGCAGATGGGCCCCCTCTTCACGGCCAAGACGGTGGCGGGCGCTGAACAGTCGCTCGCCACCATGGAAGCCATGAGCACCCAGCTGCAGAACGAGATGCTCCCTGCCCTGGGTCAGATGCTCTCCCTGCAGCCCGCCCAGTTCGACGCCTATCTGGCCGCCAACTTCCCGGCAGTCAGCTCCGGGCTGTCGGCGCTGCCGAAGTCCATGGCCCAATTCAAGGCGCTCGTCACCGCTTTCCAGAGCAGCCTGGCCGACTACAACGACATCAGCTCGAC
>Ga0181536_10000943_pt1 | contig 34776 bp, 31 predicted proteins | sample PEATcosm2014_Bin_41_FD_121105 | JGI IMG/M metagenome (GOLD analysis project Ga0181536, IMG submission 121105) | Peatland microbial communities from MTU Mesocosm Facility, Houghton, MI, USA - PEATcosm2014_Bin17_60_metaG | ecosystem: Environmental > Terrestrial > Soil > Wetlands > Peat | place...
CCCCGCCATCACCCGCCCGAGCAGTACGTGCACCCGGCTTCCTGCGCGCGGTTCACTCCCCAGACGCCCGACGGGATGATCGTGATCCCGGGCAGCACGTTCGCCGCACATTCCTTCGCCGCGTCGTCCGCGCTGACGCCCGCGTTGCCGGCGAGCTTCTTGCTTTGACCGTGCAGTGCCATGTCGCAGGCCCCGAACACCGCGCCCGCCGCGAGCAGCCGGTCAACCGCCTCGGCGTCCGTCCGCAACACGCCAGGTTTCGGATGCAGGAACGGATTTTTCACCGCCGGCGCATTGGTCTCCGGGTCGATGATCTTGAACGACTCGCCGATTTTGTATTTTGCCCACATCGCGCTGGCGAGCGCGATCGGTAACGCCCCGGCGCGCAAAATGACAACCACCGTCGCCTCGCCCGGCGAGGTATTCGTGGCCAGGAAGTTGTGCGCGAAGCCAAGCGGGGACCCGCCGTTGATCTGATAGCCGTCGACCAGCTGGCGATGCCGCCCAGCAAGCTTGCCTGGCCAGTCCGGGCCGTCGCGCTCCGCCGCCGCCGTCTGTGCGCCGGACCGCGCGGGCAACAGCCCCGCGAGCCCAAGTGCCGTCGCGCCGGCGAGGCGGCCGAACAAACTCCGGCGTGCCGCGCCATCGGTCGTTTCAGGGCCGCGATTGGTCATCCGCTCCTCCATCGTCCGCGTGCTTTGGCGTGGTTGCTTAAGGCGGCGGGATCGGCTCCCGGCGTCCTGACCATTCCGGACGGCAGGTTGGCCGCTCCAGGCTGGGCTCACAAGATGGTTCGCGACGAAACCGGATGCCGCGCGGCGCCTGGCCACCCGTCCCGGGCGCCGGCGGCCGCGCGCGGGAACTCCTGGCCCGCATCGCGTCCCGGGATCAGCGTGACCCACGAGGCCCTTGCGATCCGGCGCGTCCCGTCCTTCAATACAAACCACGAAATGGAGGACACACCCATGGGCAACATCCACGCCAGGCTGGCGCATGTCGGCGTCTACGCGCACGACAAACCGCTGTTGGAGAAATTCTATACCACCGTCCTCGGCCTGATGGTCACCGACAAGGGCCAGGGCCGCGGCGGCGTCGAACTGACCTTCATGAGCAGCAGCCCCGACAATCACCACCAGTTCGTCCTGGTCTCCGGCCGGCCGGAACCGTCCGGTTTCAACCCGATCAACCAGGTGTCCTTCATGGTCGACTCGCTGGCGCAATTGCGCGAGGTCCACAACCGGGCGCTGGAGAACGGCGCCACCGGCATGCGCATCACCTGTCACGGCAACGCCTGGTCCTGCTACTTCCAGGACCCCGAGGGCAACACGCTCGAAGCCTATCTCGACACGCCGTTCCACGTGCCGCAGCCGCATGGCGTGCCGTTCGACCTACAGGCCCCGGACGACGAAATCCTGCGCTGGACTGAGGATCATTGCCGCGGCTACGCCGGCTTCATGATGATGGACGCGTTCAAGCAGCAGATGCGGGCGAAACTGGCGCACTGACCCCAGCCATCGCGCGCCGCCGTCAACCGGGCGCGCCGGGACCGTCGCCGGATCCATTCCGAAGGAGTTGTCCGATGTCAGTCACGCTCGACCCTTTGGTGAGGGACCTCGTCGCGTTCGTGGCGGACCGGCCGCGGCCGTATGACGAGGTGATCGACGCCTGGCGCACCTCCTGCCCGCGGCTGACGGTGTGGGAGCACGCGATCGATCGCGGTCTGATCACCCGCGGCCGGGGCGAAGACAACACCCTGATCGTGCAAGCCACCAGCGCCGGCCTGCGATTGCTTCAGGAGGGCGGGCGCATGCCGCCGCGCCCGGTCGCGAAGGCCTGATCGCCTTCCGGCGGCGGACCGGACCAGAACCGCCCCAATAACCCGACCATCGATCGCGCTCGGTCTGAGGCCGGTCAGCGCCGTGCCCGCGCGGCCGCACCTCAAGCCATCCCCGAACTTCGCCGTCAGAGCCGCAGTTCCACACATACCGGCACGTGATCGGAGCCCCTGGGCCAGTCCCGCGCCTCGGTCAGGATCGTATGCCCGGTCAGCGCGTCTCGCAGATCCGGCGTCACCCACACATGATCCAGCCGCCGCCCGCGGTTGGCGACCTTCCAGTCCCGGTTGCGATACGACCACCATGTGTAGACTTTCTCGGTCTCCGGCACGAAGTGGCGCACCGCGTCGATGAAGCCGGTGCGCATCCACGCATTCAGGCCCTCGGTTTCCGGCGGCGTGTGGCTGACGACGTCCAGCAATTGCCTGTGGCTCCAGACATCGTGTTCCAGCGGCGCGATGTTCAGATCGCCCACCAGGATGGTCCGCCGCAGGTCGCTCCGCGCCGCGAACCAGTTGCGCGATTCCGTGATGAAATCCAGCTTGTGGCCGTATTTCGAGTTTTCCTCGCGGTCCGGCACGTCGCCGCCGGCGGGCACGTAAAAGTCGTGCAATTCGACCGGCCCGGATGGCGTTTCCAGTTCGACCGCGATGTGCCGGCAGTCGCCCTTGCCGCACCAGTCGGGCGCGAAATCCAACACATTCAACGGCAGCCGCGACAGGATCGCGACGCCGTTGTAGCCCTTCATCCCGCGATACGCGACATGCGGATAGCCCAGCGCGGGCGGGCCCTCGGCCGGAAACAGCTCGTCCGGAACCTTGGTTTCCTGCAGGCAGATGACGTCCGGATCGAGCGCGGTCACCAGATCGTTCAGCAACCCGAGCCGCAACCGGAGCGAATTGATGTTCCAGGTCGCGACCCGCAGTGTACGCGCCCCGGTTTTTCGCGACGGCATCAGACGATGCGGGTCCGCACCGTGCCGACGCCCTCGACCATGCCTTCGAGCAGATCGCCGCGCTGCACGGCGGCGACGTTCTCCGGCGTGCCGGTATAGATCAAATCGCCCGGTGCCAGCCGCACGAGGCGCGACAGATACGCGATCGTCTCCGGAATGTTCCAGATCATCTTCGACAGGTCCGACGTCTGGCGGACCTTGCCGTTGACCTTCAGCTCGATCAGCCCTTTGGCGGGATGACCGATCTTCGATGCCGGCACCATCAGGCCGATCGGCGCCGAGTGGTCAAACCCCTTGCCCATGTCCCAGGGCTTGCCTTCCTTCTTCGCCGCGTTCTGCAAGTCGCGGCGGGTCATGTCCAGACCGGCGGCATAGCCCCAGACATGGCGCAGCGCATCGGCTTCCCGAATGTCGGTGCCGCCCTCGCTCAGCGCGACCACCAGCTCCATCTCATGGTGCAGGTCCTTGCATTGCGGCGGATACGGCATGTCGGCGTCGTTCAGCAGCAGAGCGTCGGCCGGTTTCATGAAGAAGAACGGCGGTTCCCGATCCGGATCGCTGCCCATCTCGCGCGCGTGCTCGGCGTAGTTGCGGCCGACGCAGAACACGCGGCGGACGGGAAAAGCCCCGCCGCCGGCGACGGGGACGGCGACAACAGGGGGGGCGGGGATCACGAAATCGGGCATGCTTCAGGGTCCTGGTTGGGAGGCGGTTCGAACGGTGAGCGAAGCGGCGTGCCAGCGTCCATCGCGGCGAGTGTGCCTCAGGTGTCCGTCGCGAGGAAGAGTGGTAATTAGCTTCTTATGCCTCAGTTCGAACGTTGGGCGGAAGCCAACCAGTCGACCCGGCACGGTGCCTCCCATTTCGCGGTCTCCGCGCTGTCGTGGATCCCAAGGTAAGGACCAGGCGGCCACCAGCCGGCTTGCGCGACGAAATCCGCGGGCCACACGAAACTGCCGGAACCACGCCAGGTCGCATCCTCACGCCGCTGCATACGGACTGAATAGCGACCGTCGGAACGACGACGGCCCGCTTCTGCCCGTCGGTGCTTTCGATCGTATCCACAACCTGATCGGTCATTCACGCACCTGGCGGGCTTCAGTCGCCTGGCCCGATCTATGGCTCCTCGCCCAGGAGCCAATCGAGCGTGAACGGGCATTCCGCTGGCGGCGCTGGCGCGGGCAGACCATCAATGGCTCTGGGCATGGCCCGCAGCGCCCGGCGCCAAATACGATCCAGGTCGATCCGTTGCCGCATGGACGGGACGAACCTGGATGCCGCGTCGCCACGAAACCGCATCGAGTCCGCGAGCCAGGTCTCCATGTCGCGGCAGGAAGGCCACGCCTCAGCCTTCAGCCGGTGGACGATGGCCTGGACCAGCAGTGACTCCACCGCGAAGCGCTGCTCATTGCCCACGGCCTCGATCTCCTCGGCGATGTTTGGCCAGTCCAGTTCCGCCTCATTCACGAGCTCACCGGCGGCGCGGCGCCGTAGCAATTCGCCCTGACGCTCCGACCACAGCACGATGTCTTCGTCGTACAGATCACTCATGGCAGCAACCGCTCCGCCGGTTCGTGGATCGCCTGGTTGATTTATGATTCCTCGCCCAGAAATTCGGCCAGCATCACTTCCTCGAATGTCCATGGACAGACCGAAGGGAAGGTCTCCTCGGGAAGATCGATCTCCCGCCCCGCGATCAGCACGGCGTCGCCATAGGCCGCGGCGAGAATATCATCGAGGCGTGGTCGCAGGCCAGGGTTGCGAGAAACGATCCGCCCAGAGCCTCGACGCTGTTCGAGAATGGTGAGGCGCCAACTGTTGCCGCGGCGGTCTGGTTGAATCCGCCGCTTCAACAAATGCGCCAGCATGACCGCGAGCCGGCTGATCAACTGGTCCTGCTCGGCGCGGCCCGTGCTCTCGATTTCCTCGGCGATGTTGGGCCAGTCGAGTTCCGCGTCGTTCACGAGTTCCCCGGCGGCGCGGCAGCGCAACAATGCGCCCTGCCGCTCCGACCACAGCACGATGTCCTCTTCGTACAGGTCGCTCATTTGTTCCCGTCAGGTGTTCATCGCATCGAAGAATTCGTTGTTGGTCTTGCTGTATTTCAGCTTGTCCAACAGGAACTCCATGGCGTCGACGGTGCCCATCGGATTGAGGATGCGGCGCAGCACCCACATCTTCGACAGCACGCCTTTCTCCACCAGCAATTCTTCCTTGCGGGTGCCCGACTTGGTGATGTCGATCGCCGGGAACGTGCGTTTGTCGGACAATTTGCGGTCGAGGATGATTTCCGAGTTACCGGTGCCCTTGAACTCCTCGAAGATCACCTCGTCCATGCGGCTGCCGGTATCGATCAGCGCGGTGGCGATGATGGTCAGCGAGCCGCCTTCCTCGATGTTACGCGCGGCGCCGAAGAACCGCTTCGGCCGCTGCAACGCGTTGGCGTCCACGCCGCCGGTCAGCACCTTGCCCGACGACGGCACCACCGTGTTGTAGGCGCGGGCGAGGCGGGTGATGCTGTCCAGCAAAATCACCACGTCGCGCTTGTGCTCGACCAGGCGCTTGGCCTTTTCCAGCACCATCTCCGTGACCTGCACGTGCCGGGTCGCCGGTTCGTCGAAGGTCGAAGCCACGACCTCGCCTTTGACCGAGCGCGCCATGTCGGTGACTTCTTCCGGCCGTTCGTCGATCAGCAGGACGATCAGGAACACCTCGGGATGGTTGGCGGCGATCGCGGCGGCGATGTTTTGCAGCATCACCGTTTTGCCGGTGCGTGGCGGCGCCACGATCAAGGCGCGCTGGCCCATGCCGATCGGCGAGATCAGGTCGATCACTCGCGGCGTATTGTCCTTGGCGGGTCCCTTGGCGACCGACTGGAAATTCTCCATTTCCATCTTCAACCGGCGATCGGGATACAGCGGCGTCAGGTTGTCGAAATTGATACGATGCCGCACCGCGTCGGGCGGCTCGAAATTCACCTGTTCGACTTTCGCCAGCGCGAAGTAACGCTCGCCGTCTTTCGGCGCGCGGATCTGGCCTTCGACGGTGTCGCCGGTGCGCAGCGCGTAACGCCGGACGAGGTTGGGACTGACGTAAATATCGTCCGGGCCGGGCAAATAATTCGCTTCCGGGCTGCGCAAATAGCCGAACCCATCGGGCAGGATCTCCAGCGTTCCCTCACCCAGGATGATCTGGTCGGATTCGGCGAGGGATTTGAGAATGGAGAACATGATGTCCTGCTTGCGCAAGGACGACACGTTTTCAATCTGCAAGGATTCCGCGAAATTCAGCAACTCGGCGGGGGTTTTGGTTTTTAGCTCGGCGAGATGCATTGTTGTCTCTCGGAGTTTGTCATGGGTGTTCTCTCATGGAAAATTTCATTCCGGGGGGGAGTTTCGGTCCGGCGGGACATTTCGTTCCGGCGGACGTGTCATTCCGGAGGGGATTTTTCATTCCAGGGGACGCGCCGTTCCGGAGGCGATGGCGTTCCCTGGATGGCGATTTCGTTCCGGAGGCCGGAATTTCGTCGCCGCGACGGCGTTCCCCCAGAATGGCGGCCGAGGGCGGCATTCACGCACCGGCCTGGCGTCGTGACGGTTCGAACCCGCCGCGTTCGGGAGCCGCGACAGGCCTGTTCCGGCGTTGGACGCCGGAAGGCCGCACCCTAGGGAGGGGTTGGGTCCGCGTCAACGCATTCCGGCCAACTGGGCGCATCACTCTTCGGGCGGCGTGGCGGCGATCGGGATCTCGCGCGCCTCGGGTTGGTCGCCCATGCCCGGCGCCCGAATTTCGGCCTCCTCGGTCTCGGGGCCGGTCATCTGGGGCGTTTCTTCCCCGTTCTGGTAGCCGGGGCGGTAGCGTTGCTGGCCGCCGCCCTGATGGCCGTTCACCTGCCCGGAACCACCCTGGCCGCCGCCTTGGCCACTACCCTGGCCCTGCTGCGCGACGGCCTGGTTCATCAGGTTCAAAACGCGAAAGTAGTGCTCGGCATACTGCAGGTAGCCTTCCGCCATCACGCGATCGCCACCGCTGGTCGCGTCACGGCCCAGTTGCAAGTATTTCTCGAACAACTGCTGGGCCGTGCCGCGGACCCTGATGTCCGGGCCGTTGCTGTCAAAGACGTGGTTGCGGTTGAGCGGGGTGCCACTCGCCACGTGGTGGCGCATTCCGCCACCACCACCCCCGCCGCCACCCCCGCCAGAGCGTTGGTTGCGGCCGCGCATGCGTTTCATGTTCATACTGGTGCCGTCGTGCTTTCCCGTTGTGTCGCGGCATGAGGGTCCCGCCATCGTGGGGGCCCCGAGGGAGTGTCCCCGGCCTACCGCAATTGATCGGCGTTGGTAGCGTATTGCCCCGGCCTGTTAGAAAACCCTGGGCGTTCAGACACCGCCGCGTATAGCGGCTCGGTCTGGTATCACACTATCCCGGTTACATGGTGGTGCCAATGGGTATTTTCAGGGGGAGGGGTGAAGAATCATCGCGCGTGGGGTTCCCGACAGATCGGAGCGGGTCTCAGCCCGGAAACCGGCCGCCGCGGCGATCCCGCCGACCGCGTCGGATTGACCTTGCCCAATTTCCAGCACCGCCGCCCCCGCCGGCCTCAGCAGCCGCGGCAGCCCGGCGATAATGGCTCGATAGGCCGTTAAACCCCCATTTCCGCCGTCCAGCGCGGCCCGCGGTTCATGCCAGCCGACATCCGGCATCAGCCCGGCAAGCTCCGCCGTCGCGATATAGGGCGGATTGCTCAGCACCAGCTCGAACCGGCCGTCGATCGCGCCAACCCAGTCGCCGCACAGGAAGGCGGACCGCTCGGCGAGGCCCAGATCGCGCGCGTTCCGGCGGGCGAGGTGCGCGGCGGCCTCGGACCGGTCGATTCCCACGCCAAACGCGCCACGCCGCTCGTGCAGGAACGCGAGCAACAGGCACCCGGTGCCAGTGCCCAGGTCGAGCACCCGAATCGGCGCTCCGCGGTCAGGACAGAGTGCCAGCGCCGCCTCGACCACGGTCTCGCTATCCGGCCGCGGGATCAGCGTCGCCGGCGAGACGTGGAAGCGCAGGCTCCAGAACTCCCGCCAACCCAGAATGAACGCGAGCGGCTCGCGCGTGGCGCGGCGGGCGACCAGGGCCGCGAAATCGGACGGCGGGACCTTGACGGTCAGGTCGCGGATCAGGTCCTCGGTCGTCCAGCCTAAAGCATGGGCAAGCAGGAGACGGGATTCAAGGCGGGGATAATCGACGCCGGCCTCGGCGAGGACATCGGCGCCCTCGCGCAACGCCTCGGCGATCGTCCGGTCGCCGGGTTTCCCTCCCCCGTCATGGCCCTCCCCCGACTCGTTCGGGGGAGGGCCATGACGGGGTGGGGTCGGCGCCTCGCTGTCCGAATGACAGCGCTGGGCGGGTCGCTCGCTGTCGCCATGCCGGGCGGAGGCGGGCGCGGGCCGTCCTCTCTCAACAGAGCTCAAACGGTCAGCCCGGCATGCACCGCGCAACCGCGCAGGAACCCGGCCAGGGTGCGATGGAAATCCGGCTCATCGAGCAGGAACGCGTCATGGCCCTTATCGGACGGGAACTCGACAAACGACACGTTGGCCCCGGCCCGGTTCAGCGCCCGGGCGATCGTCCGGCACTCGGCGGTCGGGTACAGCCAGTCCGAGGTGAACGACGCCAGCAGGAACCGCGTCTTCGTGCCGCGGAACGCATTGGCCAGATCGCCCTGGTAGTCCGCCGCCAGATCGAAATAGTCGGTGGCCCGCGTGATCGTCAGATAGGAATTCGCGTCGAAGCGCTGCACGAACGTGCTGCCCTGGTGGCGGAGGTAGCTCTCGACCTCGAACATTTCACCAAACAGAGCGATGGCTTCGGAGGGGTTTTTGGGTGCGTTTTGCAGCCGCCGGCCGAATTTCCGGGTCAGCGCTTCCTCGGACAGATAGGTGATATGGGCACACATCCGCGCCACCGCCAGCCCTTGTGCCGGGATCCGTCCGGACTTCCAGTATTGCCCGTTGGCCCAATTGGGATCGGCGAATATGGCCTGCCGCCCGACCTCGTTGAAGGCGATGTTCTGCGCCGAGTGATATGCCGAGGTGGCGATCGGCAGTGCCGCGAACACCGTGTCGGGGTACGACGCCACCCATTGCAACGCCTGCATCCCGCCGAGCGAGCCGCCGATGACCGCGAACAGCCGCTCGATCCCCAGATGGTCGATCAACTGCTTTTGCGCCCGCACCATGTCGCGGACCGTGATCGCCGGGAAATCGGTGCCCCATCGCTCACCCGAGCCGTCGGATTTAACGTCCACCGGGCCCGTCGAGCCCATGCAGCCGCCCAGAATATTGGCGCAGATGACAAAGAACCAACCGGTATCGATCGGCCGGCCGGGTCCGACGACCTCCGCCCACCAGCCGGGCTTGCCGGTGATCGGGTGCGGCTCGGCGACATACTGGTCGCCGGTCAGAGCATGGCAGACCAGCACGGCATTGGTCCTGGCGGCGTTCAGCGTGCCGTAGGTGCGGTAGGCGACGGTGTGGCTGTCCAGTTTGACCCCGCACTCCAGCGTGATCCCCCCGTCGAAGCGGACGTGGGTATGCTCGATGGTGGGCGGGGTGGCGAGTTCGTCCATGACGCGGATCAAATAGGACGGCGACAACAGCATCGCAATGGTTGGGGCATCGCGGCGTCCGTGCGGCGCGGTTTCGCTCCTACACGAAGCGAAAGTCGCTCCCGGATGTGCCAGGAGTTATGTCCGACCAGGGAACGCTCGGGCGGTGCCGCGCAACGGCGCGAATCCGCCGTCCGGTCAGGGCTATCGCATTTGGAATTGCTGATCCGCCAGCCCCATTTTTTGCGTCGTTTCGGGGCCTCTCGCCGAGGTTGCACCGCCCGAAGCGCGGCGGCGGAAGCCAATTCGCCTCTGGCGCTTCATGTGCGATTCGCCTGGGCGTCCCGTATGATCCAATTGCTTGCGCGCTCCGTGCGGTGCTATGTTGATCGTGGCCAAACCGGAGCGGGACTATCCGGGTGTCTCTCCATTCATCAGGCGTATCGCGCCGGAGATACCCATTATGCTGTTGTGGCGCCGCGAGGCCATCTCGTTCGAACTCGACGATGAGATGACTTCGGACCCAGTGGTTACCGTGGTGGTGGTCACCCCGGTTGGCAGATTGAAATTCATGGCGGAGCCGGAGGTCATCGGATCTGTTTGGTGGTTGCGCCGAGTACATGTGGAGGGCGCCAGGCCGAATGCGGTCGGCATTGCTAACCTGATACGTGTTGGCTCAGGCCCTGATGGAGAAGTTTGACTACGATGAAGTCGTGGTCGAAGGTTCGGTTCGAACAACTGGTGCACATCCCGGCCGCCGCCCGCGCGCCCTCCGGTTCTCCCGCCGTGTTCATCCTTCGCCTGCCGCGACCACCGGGGAACGGTCTCCCGGAGACGATCCCCGCGATGAGGGCACTGGTTCGTCGCGGGATGGACCTTCTGATGGCGAAGCGAGCAATTGAAGCGCTGTTGCAAAATGCCGAAGTGGTCGTGAGCCTGCCACAGGTCGAGGACCCGAAGCTCCTCGGCGCTGAGTTGGCCGCGTTCGGCATCAGCGCGGCGTTGGAGAAACCCGTGCGCACGGGATTTTCGGCGGCCGAGAGTATGTGACCCTGCTTTGTTGGCCGCTGTCTGCCTGGTCCGCGACCGGTCCACGTCCCGGCATCAAGCCATCCGCGATGCCTGGTCGCGGTGCGCTCCTCCGGTTCTCGCATCGCGAGAATGAAGGATCCTCACACCGTGAACTGCTCGACGATAATCCGCTCCGACAGCCCCTGATCCGGATCGAACAGCACCGTCACGCTGACCGACCGGTCCTCGGCCACCGCGACCGAAACGACATCGCGCACCTCGGTAAAATCCGCCACCGCCGCCGTTGGCCGCTTATCGGCTTCCAACACCTCGAACAGCACCTCCGCCGTGCTCGGCAGCAGCGCGCCGCGCCAGCGCCGCGGCCGGAACGAACTGATCGGCGTCAGTGGCAACAGGTTCGCCGATAGCGGCACGATCGGACCATGCGCCGACAGATTATACGCCGTCGATCCCGCCGGAGTGGATATCAGCACGCCGTCGCAGGACAACTCCGCCAGCCGCACCCGGCCATCGATGGTGATCCGGATCTTCGCCGCCTGGCGTTGTTGCCGCAGTAAACTGACTTCGTTGAACGCCAGCGCCTCATGCACCGTGCCCGTCGCCGTCACCGCCGTCATCCGCAACGGATGCAGCACCGCCTCCTGCGCGCGCTCCAGCCGGCCCGGCAGATCGTCCACGCTGAACGTGTTCATCAGGAACCCGACCGAGCCGCGGTTCATCCCGTAAACCGGGATCTTCCGCTCCAGCACCCGGTGGATCGTCTCCAGCATCGCGCCGTCGCCACCCAGCGCGACCACCACCTCCGCCAGGTCCAGCGGGCAGTTCCCATACCGCTGAACGAGTTGCTGCATCGCCTCCTGGGCGACCGGCGAGAGTGCCGCCTCGAACGCGATCCGGTTGGCGGAAACGGCGATCAAACGCGTTTCCGATGTTCCAGCACCGGCATGTCGCGCCGCACGCGAGCCGTCACCGCCGGATCCAGCCGCGCGGTCGCCCAACCGATGCCGTCGGACACTTTGGCGACGGTATGCCCCCAGGGGTCGGCGATCATCGAGTGGCCGTAGGTGAACCGCGCCTCGCCCTTGCCCTCCAGGTGCTTGCCCCAGGTGGCGGGCGCGGCGAACCAGCATTGCGTTTCGATGGCGCGGGCACGGATCAACGCCTCCCAATGATCCTTGCCGGTGGCCAGCGTGAACGCCGAGGGCAGGAAAATCAGATCGGCCCCCTGCTCGCGCAATTTCCAGAACAGGTCCGGAAAACGGATATCGTAACAAATGGCGCAGCCGACCGTGATGTCGCCGGCCTGGTAGGTGACGACCTCCTCGCCGGCGCCATAGGTGTTGCTCTCTTTGTAGCCGGTACCATCGGGTGCCGTGATATCGAACAGGTGCATCTTGCGATACCGGGCAATTTCGGTGCCCTCGGGATTGAACACCACGGTGGTGTTGAACAGTTTCTCCGGCCCCTTCTCGATGATCGAGCCGCCGTGCAGGTGAACGTTGAGCCGCCGCGCGGTGCCCCGCATGAACTCGTACGCCTCGCCGCCCGGTTCGTTGGAGCCTTGGGCCGGCAGGGTTTCGGCATTGGCCTCGCGCACGGTGCGGTCGCCGCCGAGGCTGTCCCAGACTTCCGGCAACGAAACGATATCGGGCTTGTCCTCGGCCACCGCCGACTCGATCAACCGGTTCGCCTGGGCGATGTTGCCGGCTTTATCGGCGCCGGGGTTCATTTGCACGACGGTGACACGCATTCGGACCTCTCCCGCGAAGCGGCTCGCGGCGGGAGAGAAGCTTATCGCCTGTGCGCTGGCAAGGCGGGGGTCGCGGTTCGCCGGGCGGCATGCGCCACCGCGCGGATCTCGCGAACGCCGCGCGTCAACGCCCGGTCGGCGTGCCCATATAGCTGCCCCGAACATCCGGCGGTCCAAAACCGGAAATCGGGCGCCGCCCCGCGTCGGGGATATCCATCTTCTGGAACCCGGCGGGGACCTCGAACAACGCGGCCGGCTGATCGCCATAGGTGACCTTCAACGCCTCAAATTCCCGGTGCCGATCCGCGTCGTCGCTCCGGGCGCGCAGCAGCACACCGTCACCCGTCAAACAGACCTGACCGTTGTGGTCGTTGATCGTGGCGTCATAGGTCGTGCACCCGACACCGGCGATCGTGTCGGTTCCGGTCTTGCGGAACGCCGCGTTGGTTGCCTGAAACATGGCCAACATGCCCGGATCGGCCGGCCGCTCCATGTACAGGCTCCGCTCCGCCATGATCACGGTCATCCGGGCGGCGTCGACATCGACGATCGCATAGCCGCGGCCATTCGGTCCGTCGATCCGGATGCGGCCGGTTTTACTGGCGAACCGCATCGTCACCGCCTTGCCGGGCTCGGCCGCCGCTCCTGGTGGCATCCCGCTCGTGCGATACTCCACCGCGACATCCCGGGCGGGGCGGAGCAACGGATGATCGTCCGCCAGGGCCGGCGCGGCGGCCGCCAGCGCGGCCAAAATCAGCAACGTCTGTCGCATCGTTATTCTCCTTGCGCCGGGACCGTACCATCCCAGAGTCGCGGTGACCACCAATCGCGGGTAACAATTCATGACGAAACCCATTTTGGCGACCAACCTGGGGACACAAAGATGGCGGAACCTGGGGCGGATCCTGGGCGGATCGGCATCGATGTCGGCGAAAAGCTGCCGCTGGAGGACGCCGTCGCATGGGCGGCGCGGCACGGCGTGCGAATCATCGACGTCCAGCTCGACGGCGGCGGCAATGCCTTCACCCGGATCGACGCCGCGCGCGCCGGCCGGATCCGCGGCCAATGTGAGCGGGATGGCATCCGCCTCGGCCTGCACACCGCCTCGGCGGTCAATGTCGCGGAACTCGCGCCACTGGTCGGCGACGCGGTCGATGCCTACCTGAAAGCCTACGTCGACGCCGCCGCCATGCTCGGCGCCGGGTGGATCGTGGCGCACGCCGGCTATCACTTCAGTTCGCATGTGACGCAACGCATGCAGGCTGGGCTGGAACGGCTGCGCCGCGTCGTCGCCTATGCCGAAACGAAGCACACACGCCTGCTGCTGGAGAACCTGAACAAGGAACCGCCCGACGCCGAGGTGCATTACCTGGCGCACACGGTCGAGGAGTGGCGCTGGTACTACGAGAAAATCCAGTCGCCCGCCTTCGCGCTATCGTTCACCGCCAACCACGCGCATCTGGTGCCGGAAGGGGTCGCGGGTTTTCTCGCGGCGATCCCGCTCGAACGTGTCGCCGAAGTGCGGCTGGCCGATTGCTTCCGCGAAGGCAAGGAGGAGCATTTGCCGCCCGGCCAGGGCGATTTCGACTTCCCCGGATTGTTTCGCGTCCTGCACGCGCGCGGCTACCAGGGGCATTACACGAACGCGTTTGGTTCGTTGGACGATATGTTGCTGGCGCGGACCAAATTCGCCGCGATGATGTGAGCCAATTGTCATTGCGAGGAACGTAGCGACGAAGCAATCTCGCGGTTCATGCGCACGAACCGCGAGATTGCTTCGCTTCGCTCGCAATGACAGCGGACTTCGCTCGCGATGACAGCGGACTTCGCTCGCGATGACAGCGGACTTCGCTCGCGATGACAGCGGACTTCGCTCGCGATGACAGCGTACTTCGCTGGCGATGACAGCGGACTTCGCTGGCGATGACAGCGGACTTCGCTCGCGATGACGCCGGACTTCGCTCGCGATGACGCCGGACTTTGCTCGCGATGACAGTGGCGGGGTAGCGGACCGCGCCCGGGCCACGACGCGAAGCAGACGGCGCGGCGAGGTAACCGCCATGCGTGACAGACCTCACGCCACCGGCCGGTTCGCCGTCAGCCACTCCAGCAGTTTGCTGGTCAGCGCCGCCAAGGTCAGCGGCTTGGACAATTGGTCGTTCATGCCCGCGGCGAGGCATTCCGCCCGGCTGCCATCCATCGCATGCGCGGTCAGCGCCAGGATCGGCGTGAAGTGCCCCGACAAAGCCTCGACCTGACGGATCGCCCCGGTGGCCTGATAGCCGTCCATTTCGGGCATCTGGCAATCCATCAGCACCAGGTCGTAGACGGCTTCCCGGTATGCCGCCACGGCCTCGATGCCATTGATGGCCGTCCGCACCTCACAGCCGAGGGTCTCCAGCAGCGCCTGGGTGACGCGGAGATTGGCCGGGTTGTCCTCGACCAGCAAAATCCGCACGAACGCGCGTCCCGCCTCGCGCAGCATCGCCTGAAATTCCCGCCCGGCGACGGTAACGTTGCGCGGGTGCGCGGCCACCGGCATCGGCGGCGGCGGCGGGCTTCGCCGTAGCCTCGGCGCGGCCTCCAGCACCGGTTCCGCCGCGGCTTTCTCCAACGGCAACGAAAGCCAGAACGTCGAGCCGACGCCAATCATGCTTTGCACGCCGAACTCGCCGTTCATCCGCTGGCTCAGTTCCTTCACGATCGCGAGACCAAGACCGCTGCCCCCGTAGCGGCGGGTCGTCGATCCGTCGCCCTGGGTGAAGGCCTCGAAAATCCGTTGTTGCATCTCGACCGGGATGCCGATGCCGGTATCGCCCACCTCGAATCTGATCCGAATCGTACTGGATGTTTCATCGGACGCGGAAACGCGCAGCGCGATCCCGCCGGACGTGGTGAACTTGATCGCATTGTTCAACAGATTGCCCAACATCTGCGCAATGCGGCGCGAGTCGCCGAGCAGCCGGATATGCAACGAGTCGGGCAGCGATACCGCCATGTTGAGGCCTTTGGCCGCGGCCTGCTCGGCATACTGCTCCCGCAGCCCGCCGATCAGCGCATCGAGCCGGAACGGCGCCGGTTTCAGGCCGATCTTCCCGACTTCCATTTCCGACAGATCAAGTACGTCGCCAACCATCCGCAACAACGATTGCGCCGAGCGGCTCGCCTGGTCGATATAATTTTGCTGCGTGGTCGACGCGCCCGACAGCCGCAACAGTTCCAGCATGCCGACGACGCCGTTCAGCGGCGTGCGCAGTTCGTGACTCATATTGGCCAGGAACTGGGTCTTGGCGCGATTCGAGGTTTCCGCCTGGCGCAAGGCCTGCAAGGTTTCCGCCGCCTTGCGTCGCAGATTCGCCAGCATCGTGTTAAACGCCAGACCCAGACTGCGAACTTCCGAAGGAGCCCAGTGGCCGAAGGTGGGGGCGGAGACCTCTTCGTTGCCCATGATGACCGCTTCCGCCGTCGCCGCAACCTGCCGCACCGGGCTGGTCAGCCAGAGCGCCACCAGGTAGCTGATCAAAGCCGCCGACACGAAGGCCGCCACGGCGATCACCACGGCCAGTTCGTTGACCACGTTGGCGCGCCGCCGCAATTCGCTGATCGGTTGCGGCACCATCACGCCCCAGCCGGTCTCCGGCACCACCGCGTAGCCCGCGATCATCATGCCGTTGAAGGCCGGCGAGTAGAACTGACCGACGCCGGTCTCGCCGCGCATCATCGCGGCGACCACCGGCACGCCGGAGATGTCGCGCGACGCCGCGACCCAGTCCTTCAGCGGATGCGCGATTACCTGCCCGCTGCCGTCGGTGATCACCGCGTGTCCGCGGTCGCCAAACGCGATCGCTTGTTGCAACGATACCAAGTACCGCGTGCTGACGACGCCCAGCCCCAACTTGCCGCCGGGCAGCGCCTTCACGAGGTAGAAGATGGGCCGATTGGCGGCGTCATGATACAGCTTGGACAGCACCGGCTCGTCCGGCATGTCGTCCGCGAGCGCCCGTAAAGCCCTGAAGCGCTCCGGCTCCAGCGGATTTTGCGTCTCGACGTCGTCCGTCAATCCCTGAAACACGCCGTCGACCGAGCCATCGGCGTTCAAGATGCAGATGTGGATGACCTCGAGCGCGGTCAGAAGGTTGATCAGGCCCGGCGTCGGCTGTGTCACGGACCCAGTGGCGAAGGCCATCGGAAACGCGGATTTCAGGTCTTTGACATAGCGCGACATGGTGGAGGTCAGATTGCGGGCGACCAGCAAATGCCGCTCCCGCACCGAGTCGAGTTCGTTCTGGAAGGCGGTCTGGCCCTCCCAGATCGCGAGCACCGCGATCGGCACGCCGGCGACGAGGGTAAACGCCACGAACAGCAAATGATGCATTCGGGGCCACGCCCAGCGCCTTGGCTGACGCGCGGCACCGGCCTGGGCCGGCGCGCTGGCGGCTTGCGCGGAGGTGTCCGGCGGCGGCTCGGTCGGGTGGGCGATTCCGTCCATTGGTGATCGTCCCAGGTTTACCTTGGGTTCAGGCACGGCGGGTTCAGGCACGGCGGGTTCAGGCACGGCGGGTCAGACACAGCGGGTCAGACACGGCGGGTTCAGACACAGCCGTCGCCTGAGAATACAAGTCGCGCGCGGAAAAAGTAGCCCCACTCGCGTGTCAATCGTATCGCCAGGACGTCACCTACGCGGCGTTGATCACGTCCGCTGACTCGCGCCGGCGATGCGGCCCCGTTCCACCCAACCCCGCTCCGGTGCGCGATCCCAGGGCGCGGCGCGCCCTCGTACGCCGGGACCAGTACCACCGCGGACTGGCCAACAGGCCGAACGACGTCGCGAGCAAGCCGGCCGCGCCGGGTTCCGGTATGTTGTTCTCGCTCGCCACCGCCTCGCCGATCGCATTGCCGAGCGTCAACGCTTCCTCGACGGCGATCGGCGTGTGGATCCCGCCGACGACCCGGCTGAACTCGGCACCGTTGGGGCCTTGCGATGCGTCGGAAATGGTGGCGAAGGTTTCGGTGATCTGACAGATCAGCAGACTGTCGTTGGCGCCGCCGTTGACGATGTCGTTGCAGCCGGTGCCGGACGCCCATTCACTGGGATTGAAATAGAACGTGGTCGAACCGATCGTGCACGAGACCGGGTTATCGCCGCTGTTCACCACCAAGGTTCCCTTGAGCGCCGCGCAGGCGCTGGCCGGGGCGTAGATCGTTGGCCCGTTGTTATACACGAACGCGAGGCCGTTGGTGCTGGCGGGGGTGACGACGCATGCGATGATCGACCCGGTCGGCGTGCCGCGCAACGGCCCCCCGCCGTTGCAATACGCGTCCGAGGTGGACGTGATCGGCATGGCGTCGGTGTTGAAGAAATTCTCCAGCACGGTCGCGGCGGCGCCGCTGAAAGCCGGATGCCCGGCGACGTAGTCCGGGTGCGGCGGCGTCGCGATCAACGACGACCACGACGGGTCGCAGGTGGTGAAGTTGGCATTCCAGCTGGCGCAGTCCTGGATCGCGGTGACCGGACGCCACACGGTGTTGGCGGGGTTGTACTTGGTCTCCCACGCGGCGATGCCGGCATCGTTCTCCGCCTCGCTCACCAGAGACGACAGCCGCGCGGTCTGCAACGTCGAAAGTCCTTGCGACTGCGCCAGACTGTCGGTGATGGCCAGCCAATGCCCCGGCGGCGTGTAGCTGGTGCCGGGATCGTTCCAGAACAGCGCCGCCTTGGCCTCGGCGGTCGTCTCGGGCGAGAAACCCGCCGCCGCGCAGGCACTCTGAATTTTGGCCGGCAAGACGGTGCCGGACCCTTCGCACTCGGTCTGCAACAGGTTCTGGGCGTACGCGGCGGAGGTCACCGGGAGCGCGTTCGGGATCGTCGCCTCGAGCGCGGTCATCTGACCGGCCGACAACCCGGACGGCGCGACCGAGCCCCATTGCGGGAACATCGCCGGCCGGTTGGTTGGCGGGATGTAGGTGCCCGGATTGGTGTTGGCGGGCGTGTAGGGATTGGTGATGCCGTTCAGGATCGCGGTGGCCGATCCGTCGGTCGCGAGCGCCGCGTTGTTACCCACCGTGTAGCCGCGCGCGGTCAGGTTCGCATCCGCCGCCGTCGTCCCCAGCGCGATCCCGCCGCACAGCGACACCAGCCCCCCCGACGGGCTGCCGCAGGCGGTCAGATTCGGCGTGCCGGAGCTCTGCGCGATCCCCAGACCGTTCAGGGCGGTGGCGTAGGTGGCATTGATTTCCCCCAGTACCGTGGCCTGGATCGAGGCGCTGCCGCCGACACCCGTACCGGGAACGCCCAGCCAAATGGCGTTGGCGAAGATGCCCTGCAAAGCCGTGTAGCCGGCCGACAGCGCGGCGGCGTCGACCGAGACGCTGGGTACCGCCGGCCCGGTATAGGCCACGGTGGGGTAGACCAGCCCGCTCGCCGCGTCCGCCGCGTCGAACATCGCCGCGTCGACGATCGCCATTTCTCGCGCGACTTCCGGCGGGCCGGCGACCAGCAGTCCCGTCGTCAGGCGGGCGTCGTTGATGAGTTCGCTGTTGATGGTGAGCACGGGGTTCTGGGCATTCGCGCGGCCCGGCGGCCAAAGACATCCCAGGCCGGCGGCGACACACAGCATCCAGAGGAAGCAGCGATGGTTCGGGTCCACGCCCAGGTGACGCGACGGCACCATCCGCGCGGCAACCCGCCGGATGGTGATTTGTGAAGCTCCGCCACTAACCGAGGGTTGTCCCCACATGTTCGATCTGTCCCAAAAAGAAGCTATAGCATCGCTAATTATCCCGCGCCAGAGGAGGAATTCGTCTGAATCAATGGATTGAGCAACTGATCGCGCGCTAATTCCGACACCATGCCGCAAAAAATCCTACAAATTCCTTTCAATCCAGAAGGGCCAGCGCGTGCCAAACGCCTCACCGCCCCTGGGCCGGCCAAGCCGCATGACCCAGCCCGCATGACCCAGGTCGCGAGACAGTGACGTTGAGACCGGCGCCGTCAGCGGGACCGCGATCCCCGGAACGTCCGCGCGGCTTCGGCCGCCGCCGCGGCGTCCATGCGCCGATACCGTATCAGTGGCCCAGTACGACCAGCAGAACCCCAAAGACGACGAGCGACAGACCGGCGACGTCGGACCGCTTGAGGATTTCCTTCAGATAGAACCGGCTGAACAACAAAGTGAAGACGATCTCGATCTGACCGACCGCGCGGACCAGGGCCACCTCGGCGATGGCGAACCCGGTGAACCAGCAGGCGGACCCGCAACCCGACAGCGTGCCGACCCACATGGAGCTGCGCCAGGAGGTGAAGGCTTTCCGCAACTCCGCCGGTTCGCGCCAATACAAGTACGCCCCCTGCATGAGGATTTGCAGCGTGTTGGTGATCACCAGCGTGAACAGCGCGCGAACCACGAGGCTGGGTCCGATCAGCGACTGGTTGCCGAGTTTGATGAACACGGTGGTGAAGGCGAACACCGTCCCCGCGCCAAGCCCACACACCGCCGCCGGCTGCACGGTCGCCGCGAGCAACTCCTTCGGCTTCATGCCGCGGCCGACGAGCGACAGCGTCATCACGCCGACGAGACCGATACACATCCCGATCCAGGCGAGCGTGCGCGGGTGCTCATTCAGCACAAAGAATGCCAGGATGGCGCTTTGCACCGTTTCGGTCTTGGAATACGCGGTGCCGACCGCGAAATTCCGATAGCCGAACGACATGATCAACAGGTTGGTGGCGACGATCTGGAACACCCCGCCCAATACGCAATACAGCAGGAACAGCGGATTGATCGCCGGGATGGCGGCGCCGGTGACCGCGACCGCGATCAGCAGCAGCACGAGCGCGGTGGGCATTCCGTAGAGGTAACGAACGAAACCCGCGCCGTTGACCGACAGCAGTCCGCGCAATTTTTGCTGCATCGCCGTGCGCCAGCACTGCAACAGCGCCGCGGCGACCGAGATGAAGATCCAGATCGGCATGGTCGAAGTTCCGCGTCCGGTTGCCTCCGGACCGGCCCGGCGACTCGGAACCCATGGTAGGGAGGCAACGATGCCGGTCAAGCAGGTGCGATTGACCGATGCGCCGGTTTTCCGGATGCTGATCCCGAACAGCGGGGAGACAGGACGATGGCGACCGATTTGCAAGAACTGGAGCAGGCGCTGCAAACCTATTTCGATGGGTTATACGAAGGCGACACCGCGAAACTGGCCGCGGTGTTCCACGATGAGGCGCATTTGTTCAGCGTGACCGACGGCAAGTTGGACGACCTGCCGCGGGCGCGCTGGTTCGAGATGGTGCGGAACCGGCCCTCGGCGCTCAGCCGCGATCTGCGGCGGCGCGATTGGGTGGTGCTGATCGACCGCTCCGGCCCGAACACGGCGTTCGCCAAGGTGCAATGCCAGATTCCGCCACGCTATTTCACGGATTACCTGACATTCGTGAAACTGCCGGAGGGGTGGCGGATCATTTCGAAAACCTTCCACACCGACACGCGATGAAATCTCCCGTTGATCGGAATGATCTCGACAACCGGCAAAATCGCCGGCCGGGTCCGCCCGCTGTCGCACTCCGGGAAACCGGGCGTGGCGGCGTGATCGGCCGCGGCCTGGCGGCCGAGGAGCGCCGCGCGCTGATCGAGTACCTCAAGACGCTTTGACGCGGACCGCGATGGCGGCCGGCGTTTGTTTCCAGCGCCCGGCTTATCCCGTAATGTCCCGGCACACCGCGCGAGAGAGCGCGGACCGGACATCAGGGGGATCGGATGATCTACGATTATATCATTTGCGGCGGCGGGTCCGCCGGCTCGGTGCTGGCCAACCGGCTATCGGCCAGGAGCGCCAACAAGGTGCTGCTGCTGGAAGCCGGCCAGGACACGCCGCATGGCAAAGTTCCCGCGGCGGTGCTCGATTCTTATCCGGGCACGGCGTATCTCAATCCGAATTTCACCTGGAACCAACTGAAGGTCACGACCGAGGTCATCTCCCACAACAATCCGGAGGCGCCGCGTCCGCCGCTGCGCACCTACGAGCAGGCCCGCATTCTGGGCGGCGGCTCGTCGATCAACGGCCAGCTCGCCAACCGCGGCGCACCGACCGACTACGATGAGTGGCATGCTCGCGGCGCCACCGGCTGGAACTGGGACAACGTGCTGCCGTACTTCAAAAAAGTCGAGCGCGACATGGACTTCGACGGCCCCTGGCACGGCGGCGAGGGCCGCATCCCGGTGCGCCGCATTTTTCCGGATCTGTGGCCGGAACACGCGAAAGCCGTGGCCGAGGCGTTCAAACAGGCCGGCTGGGAGTATATCGTCGATCAGAACGCGGAGTGGAAGGACGGCTATTTCCCGATCACCATTTCCAACGCGTATGAACGCCGGGTGTCGGCCGCGATCGGTTATCTCGATCCCGGAACCAGGATGCGGAACAACCTGACGATCTCCACCGAGACGCAGGTGGCGAGCCTGATCTTCGACGGCAATCGTTGCGTCGGCGTCAAAGCGCTGGCCGGCGGGCGGGAGCAGGAGTTCCGCGGCAACGAAATCATCCTGTCATGCGGCGCGATCCACTCGCCGGCGCATTTGATGCGCGCGGGGATCGGTCCGGTCGGGCATCTGCGCGATCTGGGGATCGACGTGCGCGTGCCGCTGCCGGGCGTGGGCCAGCGGCTGCAGGATCATCCCGCGGCGGCCGTGGCGGCGTTCCTGAAGCCGCACGCGCGCATCATTCACGACTACACGCGGCGGCATATTTATGTCTCGCTGCGCTACTCGACGAACCCGCCGCAAATCCCGCCCGGCGACATGATGACGGTGGTGACCAACAAGACGTCGTGGCACGCCGTGGGCGAACAGATCGGCTCGTTCATCGTCACCGTCTACAAGACCTATTCCGACACCGGCGAAGTCAAACTGCGCTCCGCCAACTGGCGCGACGAGCCGTCGGTGGACTTCAACCTGCTGTCCGACCAGCGCGACCTGGAGCGGATGATGGACGGCGTGCGCCGGTTCAGCGCGATGCACCTGACCCCGGTGATGGAGGCCGTGACCGCCGATCCGTTCCCGGCGAGCTACAGCGACAAGGTGCGTCAGGTCGGCCTACTGAGCCGGAAGAACAAGCTGCTGACCGACGGCTTCGCGAAGATGCTCGATGGGCCGGCGGCGCTGCGGAAATATTTGCTGAAGAATTATGTCATGGAGGGGGTGAGCATCCACGATATGCTGACCGATGACGAGAAGCTGGAAGCGTTCGTGCGCAAGGCCTCGGTCGGGGTGTGGCACGCCTCCTGCAGCTGCCGCATGGGGGCGGCGGACGACCCGATGGCGGTCACCGACAACGCCGGCCGGGTGCGCGGGGTGGACGGACTGCGCGTGACCGACGCCTCGATCTTCCCGGCCGTGCCCTGCGCCAACACCAATTTCCCGGTGCTGATGACGGCGGAGAAAGTGTCGGATGCGATATTGGCCGGGGCCTGAGCGGTTCGTCGCGCTCCTTTGGACGCTTGCCAGGGCGGGTGGGGCTTGCTAATGCCGCGCTTCCGCTGCTGGCGGCGATGGGTGCATAGCTCAGTTGGTAGAGCAGCTGACTCTTAATCAGCGGGCCGTAGGTTCGAGTCCTACTGCACCCACCAATCAAATCAAGGACTTAAGATCAAAATATCTTCTGATAGCGGAGACGCCCAATTCTTTGGGGCTTCGCCAGGGCTTCACTGACGATCAGACACTCAGGCACGCGGCGGAACATAACAGGACAGGCGCTCGATCCCGGGTGCCCGCTCCGGTCCCGACTATAGGCTTCATGGTAAGCAGGCGCGCCGCCTCAATCGCGTACAATCCTCTGGCCTGTGGACCGTGGTCCCTCCCGACGCGGTGGCGCCGAGCGTGCAATTAACGCCGCCAACCATGATGATGCCGCTAGCCCCTGAACGCTGACGGTGGCGGTTTGGTAAGCAGGTGCGATGGGTCCCGTTTGCCGCGGCGGTTGTGTGCCTTGTCGTTCCCGCCTGACGAACCCGTCGGGCTGGGGTGTCGTCACCAGTGCCGACGCCGGTCCAGCCCCCGATGGCCTGGACAGCGTGACAACCTGATAGCCACTCAATGCCGCCTGAGCGTCCTGTCCGTCGGGCGCCCTGGACCCCTACCCCGTTGAATTGGTCCCCAAGCCAGCGCCTCCCTCCTCCCGACCGTCGCGCGGCATGTCTCGGCTCCCGGGCGGAAAGGCATCACCTGACAATGCCGGCGGGATGTTCACAGCCACATCCGATTTTCGCAATTCATCGTCACCAGCGTCACCAGCGTCACTTACGTCACCGCAACGGTGTGGGCGTCGAGGGGCCGAAGGCCCGATCCGCGTCGAACCCTTTGATCCGACGCGGCTCACGTTGTAATTGGGTCTAATCAGGTTTCGCCCGGCGGAACACGATTATTCTCCCCGATGGTTGAACGGGATCACCCTTCGAAGCCTTGGGCGGTGCAGGCAGCTTCAGTCCAAGTCCCTGCACGGATTTCCTCGGAGGACCATTGGAACCGGCCTGGCGGGCGGGCTGGGGCCCTGCTGGGATCCTCGTGGGCCCTGATCCTCTTGGTGATGTATGCCCAGCATCGTGCGGGCCGGCATTAGAAGTGCTCGATGATTGTGATGGTTGCATTGCCGGTGATGGGTTCCTCTTTATGATCGTTATCTGACCTTTGCGAGGCCCATCCTGACCTGCCGATTTTTCTTCCGTGTCGCTGATCCATCGGATCGTGATAAGACGAGGTCCCTTCCCTCCCTTACGTGTCCATCTGACCGCGACTCCGGCCAGGTGTAACGGGCCCTCGAGCCGCCGGAGGAAGCCGGAAAACTGTGCGGGGCCATTTGGCCAAGATCTATCCTTCCTGGCTTCACCGGACACGCTCTGGTTCAATCGTGCCCGCAACTCGGTCGCGGTGCCGGCCAGCCCACCGGGACCAAACTCTTTGGCGAGCTCGATCACGGCCTCAGCAAACAGATCGTCTTCGGTCACAGACTCCGAGGTTTCTTGCCGATTGCTTTCCAACGCCACAAACATCTCCTCTTCGGTCCAGTCGAATGCCGGAGCGGCTGCGCAAGCGAGAAGCGTGAAGTCGGCCATCCGGGGCAGATGAGAACGTTTTAGTGTCGGCAAGCGTTGGAGTGCCGTCACTATACCGTCCAGCAGAAGTGCCAGTATGCCCGGAGCCGCAGCATCAAACCTCTCCCATATTTCCGATACCGGCCGCCGTTTGTGACCTGGTATAACCGGCAAGACGAGGGAGAGAGCCCGATCGGCGAGATCGCCACGAAGCAACAGGTTCGGAATGCCCGTGAAAATGATTGGGCGCGCAACCCGTATGACGGACTCACCGGCGTCGGTGTAGAGCTGTCGTCCGCGCCGAGCGCCACCTGATGCGATACGGCACAAGGCGTCGGCAAGGCCAGCGGGGATGTCGCTCAGGTTGTCCAGTGCCACGACCCGGTTGTTCCCCGCAGCAATAAACAAATCCCTTTCGCTGGGTGTTCCACCATGAAGGTTCCCTATGTTTGGGTCTACCAGTCGCAGCAGGATGTCTGCCGTTGTGGTCTTGCCAGTGCCCTGTCCGCCGCTCAACGCGAGCACTGGGTAAGGCCCCTTGTGGTAGAGCGCGGCAACAAGCCACCCGACGACGGCCTTAAAATCATCTTCGTTTTCGAGGTTTAGCAGTTCGCGCAGGTTTGTCAGGGCGTTCGGATCATGCTTGGGGACCGGGAGAGCTTCCATTCCGGGTGACCTGATTAACGGCACGTCAGCCTGGTCCTCCACGATCCATCCATCGGCCGTCATGCGGACAATGGACCATTTTTCGCAGCCGAGATCGAGGTAAATTGTCCCTTCATATTCCACAACGCGCACGTCAGGTCGCCGGACCTCACCGGCAAAGGCCTCGGTTTCACAAATGTTCACGACCTCTGTCATCTCATGTTTGGTCACGCTGCGGAGAGAACGTCCGGTTTTAGGCAAGGTCGAGCTGGTTCGCAGCCAGATATCGCGCACCTTCAGAGAGAAATCTCTGCCTTCGACTGCGTAGCGGGAGATTTGGCTGTCTTCTGTAAAAGTAGCATATGCCTTGTGATATTTGTCACGCCAAAATTTCACACCCCTACCAAGCAAATGTGCGACAATCTGTTCGGCCTTTGTTTGGCGCGCACCGCTAACGTTCTCAGAGCCGACGTCAACTGGCAGTTCATCGGTCAGCGTAACGCTGGTATGGTCAGTCATTGGCCGCATCCTTTAATTTGGCGAGAAGCATGTCGTTGAAATCACCAGAGGCTGGAGGATGAGTGACCCTCACGCGGCGCCTCTCGTTCCGCCACCGCTTGCCGGCGACACATGCCGCTTTTATGCCGGGTGGGTCGGGATCGAAGGCGATGATGACGTCCGTGACCCAAGGGGGCAGCAGCAGTGCCCGTTCCAGGTTGCCCGATGAGATAGCAGACCAAGAAGGTAACCCCAGGAGGAGGCCCGCAGAGGCAGCTGTTTCAATTCCTTCCGCGAGTACCAAGGGCTTGCCTGCGACCGGTTCGGCCAACCGGATAACGCCCCCCGATACAGGGCCCAGGGATGCTTTCCGCGGGTCTACGTCGGCCTTTCCTTGCCCGTCCGAGGCCAGGTAGGTCCGGTGCACCGAGGTCAACGAACCACTGACATCGACCACCAGCGCCACCATCGCGGGCAACCGACCGCCGCTCGGATGGGAGACATCGCCATGAAATCGAAGTGCCGGGGAGTCCACGAGGTGCGGGATCCCGCGACAGGCGAGGTAAGTTTCGGCTATGGTGCCAGCCAAGGCCTCCGACTCGTTCCATAATCTGTCGGCCAGCTCCCACTTCCTGGCTTGTCTGGCAGCAAGGTCTTCGGGAGGAAGAGCCTCCGGCGGTGTCCAGTGAGCGCCAGTGAGGAAATTAACGGCCTCGCATAAGTCAGCGTCATCGCATCCGCTGAAACAGTGAAGCTGGAGTTGTCCCCGCCTCGTTTTCCGCATCCAGAACGCGTTATCATAGCCGCACGCTGGACAGTTGCCCTTCCATTCAGTTGCGGGTTTTTGGTGTATGAAATTTGCAAATATATGCGGTGTCAGGTTCATCTGATTTCTCCTGTATCAGGCGCGGAGTTGGCAGACGGTCACAGACTGTGATAGACATTCGGCGTTCTAAAGCCACAAGTGTCTATCGCAGCCCCGCCGGTTCGCCCCGCGCGGGGCTGCTTCGTTCAGACCTGTTTGGCGGGGCTCCGGAATGTCGCCGGCGGTAGGGAGGCCAGGTGCCGTCGCAGAGATTCCATCAGTATCAAGGTTCTTTTGCCGCTTTTGATCGCGCTGACCTGCTCGGTGGCCAGGCGCCGGTAAAGCTCTGAGCGACTGATGCCTGTGATGCGGGTCGCCTCCGTGACACTGACAGCCAGTGCCTCGGTCGGAGGGGATTGAGGGTCTGTTTCGCGAAGCGCGGAGGCAGCGCTGTTTAGCGGCTTGCGCTTCAAGATAAGGATTCTAGCCATGTCGTCGTGTCCCTGGATGTTGTGGGACTCCTCAATAACCACACGGACACGATAACAACACCAGGAATTCGAGGCCTGGTATAAAGCGTAAGCCAGCCGAAAGTCATGATTTTCTACAGTCGAAATATCTACGCAAATCCAATATGTTATGTGATTCATGTAACTGAAGCGAATTGTAGTGAGTCGCGTGAGCATGCTGTTCTAGGTATTTTTTCCTGGCTTAGCTCGAATATCAGAGATAAATTTCTCACGCAGTTCCGACACGGCCGTCCCGAACTGCCTGCTGGCATCCAGTTGCCGGGCCTGATTGTAAAATTTTTCGCCAGTGCGCAGGCTTGTGTGGCCAAGCAGTGTAGCGCTGACCCGCATCAGGTCCGGCTGGTCGATCGCAACAGACGTAAGTAAGCAATCGCGGAACAGGTGCGGCCAAACAGCTCTTCCGAACCTCTGCTCGGTGTAACGTTCGATCAGGCTGCGCAGCGTAAATTCTTGCATTTTTTCTCCTGACCGATCCACCCACAGAGAGCGGTGGGCAACCTTTGCGGAGCCGCCACTTGCCCGGCGCAGCAAGACGGGCCGCCGCGTCTTGATGAAGGCCTCCAGATACGGAAGCAGATCTTCCGGAAAGGGCTCGTCGATTGCGCTGCCGGTCTTGGTCTCATCGGCGCTGAAAGTGAGCCAGTATCCTTTGCCATCCCACCGAAGCGACTTGCCGATGGTGATCGCCTGGAAATTCCTGATGCGTAACGGGCGTGCCGCGAGTAGGGCGATGATCAGGCCTGACTGGTAACGCTGTGTCGCCGCGAGCTCTCCGCCCGCGCCCAGGTCGGCTTCATCCATCAGCTGTTTCCCATAATTATAGAGATCGAGCGTATTCTGGATGGCATACCGTTTTTCGCGGGATGGCTTCGCCTGAAACTTCAGCCGCGCCACCCGGCGGTTCAACCACGACCAATTGGCGTCGGGGGAGAACGCCTTCGCCGCCGAGAGCAGTTGGGCAACCGCCATCGTGACGCTCACCGACGAAATGTTGGGTTTCAGATCAGGGATGTAGGCCTTGAGCCGGCTCGGCGTTATCCGGTCGCTGGGGGCCTCGCTCACACTTAGCAGACCCTGGCGGGACAGCCAGGAGAGATACCTACCGTAGCCGTTTTCATTATTCTGCAGGGTCCGGTCTCTCCAGAGGGTCGCCGGGTTGTCGAGGCCTCCAGGCCCTGTGCCGAGGCGGGCACGATCCCAGGTCAGCCGGTCAGCGCTGGGCCAAAGCGCGGGAGGCCAAATCAGCATGGACGCTCGCAATGCCTCCTGCGCCGCCAGGGTCTTCGCGGGGGTCATCGCTGGCCTCCATCATAATGGGACGTCGTCTTGCCGCGCCCTGGACGGAGGGTTTCCTGGCGCATCTCGAGGATGTGCTTGTCGAAGAGCCGGAACGCCTCGGACTGTTGAATATCGGCGTAAAAGCGGTTCGTCGTCTCCAGGTCCCTGTGACCGAGCACGCGCCGCATCACGTCGAGTTCGCCGGGGTGGCTCCGCAGATACAGGAAGCAACTGAGGTGACGGAACAAATGGATATTCCAATCGAGACCAAGCTCTCGCTTCAGCGCGTCGCAAATTCCTGAGGCGAAGACCCGGCCTACCTTGACTTCACCATTTTGCCTGGGAAACAGAAATCGGGGACCTTTCCCACGATGCTCCGGCTTGATCAGCAGGTTCCGATATTTCTTGAGATAGATATCAATCAGCGTCGTGGTTTGCCTGGGGAGTTCCAGTTCTATGTCCTCGCCGTTCTTGGTTCGCTTGCCCGGGATGAAGAGGTGCATCGCCGCTCGCTTGCCGGGCTGGCGCACGAAATCTGTGTCGGCGTTGATCTCGGAAAGGTTTTGCAGCCGTATCGGGCACATTATTTCCAGTTCGATCGCCACCGCCGTGCGAACGAGGCGGGCGGCGTCCATGGGGGGCAACAAACCTGACTCCGCCCGCTTAAACAGCTTATAGGGAAGAAGGATCATGTCCCGGACCAGGCGGGGATCGCGGAACAGGGCGATCCGGCGCCGGTTCTTCTCGGTCATCCCGACACGCCGGCCTCGGCCACCAGCCAGTTTCCTGCGCCGACGGTGGATGAACTCCGCGAGTTGTCCGTCCCCGAGCTGGTGCCTGGCGAACGACCCCAGAAGGATGAGAAACTCCTGGAGCTGGACACAATCGGGGCGCCCGCGACGATCAATGAAGAATTGGCAAATGATGTCGACATTCTCCCGGGTCGTCAGGGCCGTGATCGCCGTGATGTCCTCGATGGGCACGCCCCGGTGGACGAGGGCCGAGGCCATCTGGCGGATCTGAAACTCACGGTGGCGAAGGGTCGTCGGGCGTATCCCCCTGGGAGGCGCATCCTCGTCGTCAGGCGGATTGGCCACGAACGCGAGATATGCGGTCAGGGAGTCCTGGAACAATATGGAGAAGTCCTGAGCCGGGAGCACGTATCCCGTCCGTTCAATCGTGGGCAGGGTCAATCGCTGTTGGGGCCACCCAGCCACGCGATCCACCGCGGCGTTCCAGCCACGAATGGCGCCACGAACGATCTGGCCCGGGTGTCCTCGCAGGCTGGACCTGTCGAGGGACCGGGCGAACCGCTCCATCCAGTGGTCGCACACCTCGTGGGGCGCGACATCATGGTCGGACAGGTATCCGACAAACCGCGTGATGGGCACGTCCCAGCCGCTCTTTGGAAGCGACTCATAGAATGGGGCCCACGCCTCGGACAGTGGTGTTGTCCGACGGCCCGACATGACTTCGACCCCGGCACTTTGCAATGCCTTCAAAATCCGACTGCGAACCGATGCCCAACTTCCTCTTGTCAAGCCTGCCATCGCTGGGGAGATCGTCGCGAGATGCCGCCTCAGTTGCGCGGGGTCAGATGGAAGATCATCGGGGGCACAACCACTGACGCGCGCCAGGGTTTGGATGGCGCTGATCTGAAGTTTCACTTCCTGTGATCCGGCGTCGGGACCCCGCAACAGCTTATGGCGAACGTCCGCGAGAGTGCAGATCGGATGGTGGGAAGACGAAACCCTCTTCCCCGTTATCACGAGCTTGGCTTTGACCACGACCTGTGGTTTAACCATTTCCTGCGTATCAGACATGTCTTTTCCCTTTCAAACAATGTGGTCCATACTGGGTTATTTTCAAGAACATAGAGCGAGTATTCCTTGGATATTGTCTTGCAGTGTTCTGGATATGAACGTTTCTCTTAGTCATAATCACAGGTATTTAAGGCCTTCTTTGGCGTCATATTCGCATGAATTTGAGACTTCATCGGGGAGAAGAATGTCTCGGGACACATACGCGGCGAGGCAGTCCGCCGAGATTTTTGGACGCTTGCCAATCCGGATGGTGATCAAGTCACCTCTGGCGACAAGCCGTTTCACGGTGGATCTGGACACGCAAAGCCAGTCCGCCGCCTCTCGTAGTGAAAGGAACGGTGAAGCGATCAGGGGTTCAACAATCACGGGATCGCAGTTTGCAGTTGATTGCATTACGAGGTCAGAACGACAATCGTCAGGCAAAAGACGCGTAATGTCCCCAAGACTGGACGTGGGAACGCCTCGAATTGCTCGCATGGGAATTCATCTCCTCGAACTCATATCGAGAGAAGACTCCCAACAATCGCGCCGTGTCACCCTGTTTCTTTGAGAGTGGCCTGCCAAACGTACCAGTCTTGATCTAACGAAATCCGTCCTCCAGACCTGGCGCCAGAACCACATGCGATTTAAGCCTTCGATGTCGGGAGGCGTTGATGGGTCAGTTTGAACGGTCGCTGTGGGGGGGATTCCGGTGATCGCCGCTGCAGTCGTCCTACCGCCGCTTAGGGCGGAGAGCGGACATTCCCGAAAAGTCCTCGCCGCCATCTCTCGGCGGGCTTCAGTCCGGTGTCCCAGAAACCTCGGGCGGTACAGTGGTTGGCGGCATTGGCCCGATGAATCAGCCGCGACGTTGACGATCAGGGAGCGCCAGCGGGAACGAACCGTTGCACGCGCCGAGCGGTGTCGACCTCGGTGGTGAAGACGTCGCCGTGGCTGTCGATCGCCAGGCTGTGTACCCAGTGGAACTGGCCGGCATCCCGGCCGGGCCGGCCGAAGGCGCCGAGTACCGTGCCATCGGCGCGGCGGAGAATGCGAACTTCGTTGTTCTGCCCGTCGGCGTTGAACAGCAGGCTCTGTCCGGTGTCTGGCCAGAACGCCAGATCCCACACGCTGCCCATGCCCAGGGTCCCCGGAACGATCCGCCACTCCGCGACAAATTCGCCGTCCTTGTGAAACACCTGGACACGGTCGTTCCGCCGATCGCAGACATAGACAAGTCCGTCCTTCGCGAGCTTCACGCAATGCACGGGCGTGCCGAACTGACGCGGAGGCGGCGCCGCCGGATCGTAGCGCGGCTGCGCGGCATCCGAGGGTTGGCCGCCGTAGGCGCCCCAATGCCGCTTGTAGGCGCCGCTATCGGCATCGAAGACGATGATGCGGCGATTGCCGTAGCCATCAGCGACGTAGACCTCATTGGCCGCTGGATCGACAGCGATGTCCGCAGGGCGGCCCAGGCGAGTCACATCGTTGCTGGCGGCGCCGTGCGCGGGATGGCCGATCTGCGAAACGAAGACGCCTTCCTGTGTAAACTTCAGGATCTGACCATCATTCGCGCCGTTTCCGCCAAGCCAGACGAAGCCCTTTGGATCGATATAGATCCCGTGCTCGCTCTGGAACCAGTCGTAACCCGCGCCTGGGCCACCCCAGGCCCGCGACACGTTGCCCGAGGGGTCGAACTGGATCACCGGCGGCGCGGCGCGCCGTTGATGATCGGTCACGCTGGCGGGGCGCTGGATGATCCAGACATTGTCCGCGGCATCGACCGCGACACCAGAGACCTGGCCGAGAATCCAGTTGTGTGGCAACGGCTTCGGCCAGTACGGATCCGCCCGCATATGCGGTGGCTCCGTCGCCATCCCGCCTACCGTCAGGGCACCGGTCGCCAGCAGCCAGGCGGCGAGCGCCACGCGGAAGATCGCCCGCTTCATTTCACGCCGAGCGCGGCCTTCCAGTCATGGAACACGTCGATGTCCAGGCCGTCCGGGTAGAACAGGTAACCCGGTGCGTGCCCGGCTTTATCGGTGACGCCGTACTGCCAGACAATTTCCTTGGTGTGCCGGTCGATTACCAGCACGCGGTTGCGCCAGTCGTCGTTGAGGATAATGTCGCCGGTCGGCAACTCGAGCGCGAGCGAAGGATGGTTGAGCATCTTCTCACCCGCCTTCTCGATGTATTCCCAGGTCACCTTGCCCGTCGCGGGGTCGAAGATCACCACCCGGCCGGGCTTCGAGTAATCGGCGACGATCACCTGGCCGTCATGCGTGGGATAGGCGTCCGAGGGATAGCGGATGTGCGGCGCCTGAACGCTCCACACGACCTTGCCGGCGCGGGTGACGCGGGTGATCCAGGCGCCGGGAATTTCCGTGATCAGCACGTCGCCGTTGGGCAGCGGCGTGGAGCCGTTGGGCAGGTTGAGGAAACGCGGCGGGTCATGCCGGCACTGACCGGGTTGGCCCCATTGGTCCTTCAGTGTGGCCTTGTCGCGGTCGATGAACAGAATGCGGCAGTTGCGGATGTCGGCGGTCATCACCGTGCCGTCCGCCAGCAGATGCGCGTCGTCGGGGAAGTTGAATTGCTCCGGGCCGCTGCCTTTGGTGTCCGGCTGGCCATAGCTCCAGACGATCTCGCGGGTGGCGTAATCAATGATGTGGATGTCGTAATTGTCTTCCTCGTTGACCATCAGGCTGTTGCCGTCAGGGGAGAAGAACACGTCGTCGTTGCCGCGGTAGATGCGGAGATCCGGTGAGGGGAATTCCCAGACAATCCGCTTGTCCGGCGCCACCTCGATCAGGCGGTTGTTGCGCCGGTCGGCGATCACAATCGGGTACGGCAGGGGCTTACCCCAGGACGGCACCGGCTTTTGCTCGGTTCCCACCGCTGGTGGCGGCGGCCGAAGTGCCACACCGCTGGAGACCGCACCGGCGCCTCGCATTTCCGCGGTGACGGTCACCGGCTTGCCGTCGGGCTCCGCGGCGCGCGCGGTGAGCGCGAAGACCGGGTAAAGCGCGGCGAGCGCGACAGCCGAACGCAGCGCGGCGATAAGCCAGGGGCGCATGGTGTTTGGCCTCCGAAAAAGATGGTCGCCGGCATGCGAACTGCCCGCGGCGCCGATTCCCAACCGCGAACCGGATCGAGATCAATCGGCCTTTTTTGGCGGCCCGCTTTGATTCAGATCATATGAGAGCCGAGGTCGGTGCTGCGCCTGTTTGGTGGGGCCGTGCCCAGACCGGCTTCAAACCGAAACGTAACCCGGTCGCCGAACAGCCTCGGCGATCCGCCCTACGCCCGCCCCGGTGCCCGCTTGTCCTCCCCGCCCCACGATACACCGGCGACATCGGCACCGGCAGCGCGGGCAACACCACGCCGCCGCCCGAGACCGTGCCACGAAACAACCCGCGCGCGGCGACGTGCGGATCGTCCATCGCCTCCCGCGAACCGGCCACCACGGAGCAGCATCAATCCTGCTCCTCGAACAGCGCCCGCCAATGCGCCGCGGTCCTGACCCTGAGGGTGACCGTGGCCGCGGACCGACCTGGCCACTCGTCAGAGACCAACATTCAGGATGGTCCTGGTGGAGACACCAATCGATCGGGGGCCGAGACATGGATAACGGCGTTGCCGTCCATGGCGGTCCTGAGCATGCGGACAGTCCGAGGCCGTACGACCGCTACCGCCGTTGTGGGTGGGAGGCTGACCTTCGTACCGCGTGATCCGTGACCTGTTCTGTTCGCGGGCGTGAGACATCCAGACCACGGGATGGGGGGTAGCAAGTCCATCTCCTCGGAAATAGTTTCTCCCTATGCGGAGTTTGGCCAGTACGAATGGGCCAACCATCGACAGGACAGGACGGCCGGATCGAAGTCGTCATATCACAGGAGGACATGCGATGAAGCAACCCAACCGAATCAAGGCCACCATGCGCGCCGGCCGCAAGGCCTATGGCTACAGCCTTTCCTTCCCCTCCCCGTGGGTGATCGACATTCTGGGGAAGCTCGACTTCGATTACGTCTTCATCGACGGCGAGCACGGGCCCTTTGGTCTGGACCAGCTTGAAGATCTCTGCCGGACCGCCGAACGCCACAACGTGACGGCATTCGCCCGGGTGCCGGACATCGGGTCATCGACCATCCTGCGCTATCTCGATCGCGGAATCATGGGCATCCTGGGCCCGCACATCGCCACCGAGGCGGACGCCCGCCAGCTGGTACGGGCGTGCTATTTCGGCCCGCTTGGGGAGCGGTCATTCGGGGGCAACCGGGGCACCAGCTACAATGCCCTGATCCCGGACAAGGCGGCGTACTACCGTAAGGCGAACGAACAGATGCTGGTGTGCGCCCTGCTGGAAGACGTCGCCGTGATCGACAACCTCGACGCCATTCTCGCGGTGCCGGGTATCGACCTGTACAGCATCGGCCCGAACGATTTCGCGCAAAGTCTCGGATATCCCGGCCAGCCCGACCATCCGGAAGTCGTGAAGACGATGGGGGAAATCACCCGCCGCATCCAGCAGGCGGGCAGGACGATGCAAGCGGACGTGATGGAAGGGGCGTGGGTCAGCGATATGCTGCTGGAGGCGGGCCGCCGTATTTTGCCGGCGTAGTGCGGGCAAACTTCCGGCATTCCATTCGATTTCGGTCGGTAACGCGCGGCGAGGCGATTTTATCCGATGCTCCGAACCGGGCGCATGTTCGGGGGGCACCGGCCGTAGGACCGTTTTGGGTTGGATGAGGCGGCTCACGCCAGGGAACCCCGCAATCGCCGCTTAGGGTGGTAAACGGATTTTCCCCAAAAACAGTTCCTGGTTCCAATTGGGGCAGCTAGTCCCGTCTCCTTTGTGATCAGTTTGGTCGATCCGCTTCAATGGCCAGCGTTCTTGCTGGGGAACCCCATCGACCGAGGCTCCCCGGGGTCCCCTGGGTTGACACCGTCCGGCCCGATGCGCACCGTC
>Ga0181536_10000944_pt1 | contig 34776 bp, 34 predicted proteins | sample PEATcosm2014_Bin_41_FD_121105 | JGI IMG/M metagenome (GOLD analysis project Ga0181536, IMG submission 121105) | Peatland microbial communities from MTU Mesocosm Facility, Houghton, MI, USA - PEATcosm2014_Bin17_60_metaG | ecosystem: Environmental > Terrestrial > Soil > Wetlands > Peat | place...
CCCCGACCCCCTCCCGAGGCACCCATTCTGGGGGTCTAGAACCGTGCGAACACGGCACCCGTTATGCCGTTTTGCCCCCCCGCTAGAGGGCAGTCCCCTGAGGTGCGCTCAGCCCGCCCATTATTCGTCAATCCCTCAGAGAATTGCCCTTTTGAGCGCTCCCCCAGCGAACGGGCCTACTCCGAGCTCGCCGAACGCCTCCGTACCTCTCCGGCGCGGCCCTCCACCGAACCGGAGCTAACCCCTTCCGCCCCGGGGCAACCCGGGGCGCCTCTTTCTTTGGGGCGATGCCAGGCTCCAAGTTACCGGGAAGAGGCGCTCGGGACCCCATTTATATCCGAATTCGGCCGTTTCGTGACCTCTCCGGCGGCAAGTATATGGCCGGGCCAGCTTCACAGTCCGAAGGGTATCCCGATGAGCGCGTCCTCATCAATCGAGTGGACGGACGCAACCTGGAACCCCGTGACTGGCTGCACAAAAGTGAGCCAGGGCTGTAAGAACTGCTATGCGCTCAGATTCGCCGAGCGCTTTCGGGGTGTCAAGGGCCATCCCTACGAGCAGGGATTCGACCTTAAGCTCTGGCCAGACCGCCTCAGACTCCCGCTCGATTGGAAGGAATCCAAGAGGATATTCGTCAACTCGATGTCGGATCTCTATCATCCTAAGGTTCCGGATTCCTTTATCCGAAACGTATTCGCGACGATGATTCAAGCGCGGTGGCACACGTTCCAGATACTGACGAAACGGGCAGAGAGGCTGGGCCAGCTCGGGCCTTCCCTCCCGTGGAGTTCGAACATCTGGCAAGGCGTCAGTATCGAGAACATGGCCGTCGCCTGGAGAGCCGATGAACTTCGGAAGGTGCCCGCGTCAGTGCGGTTTCTCTCGCTCGAACCGTTACTTGGATCTCTGAAGGGACTGGATTTGACCGGAATTCAATGGGTGATTGTCGGCGGGGAGAGCGGACCGCGGTCCCGTCCGATGAAGCGAGCATGGGTGACCGAACTCAGAGACAAGTGTCGGAGGGAGTCCGTTCCCTTCTTCTTCAAACAGTGGGGCGGGGTACAAAAGCATCGGAACGGCAGAGTCCTCGACGGCCGGACCTGGGACGGATTCCCCGGTTCAGCTTGAGGATCCTAAACTACGACCCTTGATGTCGTTCAGGGCCCCCTCCACATCTCTGGCTGAAAGGTGCTCGAGTCGGCCCGCGATTGCCTCGTATCCCTTCCAATAGGGCGACTTCCCCCTCGTCGAGCGAGTGTAGATGTGGACCTCGTAGAGTGGCCGGTTTTCAATATCCCGAATAAGACACGCTTGCCCCAACTGTCGGCCTAACACTTCTCTGATTTGACTAGCGATTGCCTCGCTTGCCGAACCTCCGCCCCTACGAAGAATGTCGGCGACCATCAGCCCGGTCGTCGCCTCCATCGTGGGTGACTCTCGCTGCTGCCCTTCTGCAGCGGCAAGGACGCGTTCGATTCCGGCAGGGAGGGTAAGGAAAATGTCCAGGGCCTTGAAAGCCTCCGACAATCGTCGAATGGTGTCCCATTTGGCTTGGAGGGTTTCCTGATCGAGAACCATGAGCACCATCGAGTTCTTCTCACCGACCTTTTCGACTATCGAATCAACGGAGTCGTTACAATCTCCCTTGATCATCGTCACCCGGGGGTCGGGGTTGATCGCGATTCGGTCTCGGAGCGCCTCGCTGTAGCCCCGGTTGGATTCGACCAGAATAATCTGGTCGAATGCCCTTGGCGCCGATAGTCCGACGAACGGCGAACCTGCAATCACATCGCCGTTATCCATCCGATTAAGTCCACATCCCGCGAAGAGATCTAAGTAGACCGATTTCCGGTAGGTGTAAGCGTCGTGGACCACCGATCGCCCAACAGTTGAGAAGACGTCGGTAGCGTGACGAATCGCAGCGAGCTTCAGACCGGTGTGCCATCCGTACGTGTGAGCCACTTCTGGGTGAACTGTAGCGACACGCTCGCCAATCTCGACGAGTGGTGCGAGCTGGTCTTTGAGCCAGCCAGCATTTGTTTTCTTCCGTCGTCCTACCTTAGGGCTGGTTCCGTCGACCACATTCACGACCTTCGTCTTTGGCAATCAGCACGAGACGTGCGCGCGAGCATATCCGCGTCGTGGCTGGCTAGTCGTGTGTGTGGAAGGTGATGTATTCGATGGCGTGGAGTCGTAAAGCAGCCCCTCATTTGACGAAAACTTGGATCCCCTGGGTTGAGAGACGCCGTTTCAAACTGGCCATACCGTCCGCGTCCCCAGTGTCATCAAAGACCACGACCATCAGGTTCGGGCCGTAGTGTTGTTGATATCCGGCCACCTGATCGGGTAGCCGCTGCACGGACCCTGCCGAGCCCGCGATCTTGAGTTCGATGCCGATTCCGCATACCTGAATGTCAACGGTTCCTTGGGGAATCGGAACCTGCCTTTGGACGTTGAGTCGCCCGAACTCATTTCGTAACGCCTGAGCGAGTTCAATCTCGTATTCCCGTTCCCTGCCAAATCGATCGCTCGGGCGGTATCTTTCAAGAAATATGGAGAGTCGAGCGAACTGAGGGACTCGAGGGCGTGGAACGGGGGGCGTTGCCGGTTGCGAGACTACCCCTCCTGCCGACGCGGTCGACGGCGGCCCAGGTGCGGAGGGGGACGGCTGAGGAGGGTTCTGGACTTGTTGGGCTTGCGCAGCCATCACCTGTTGCCGCCGGAAATAGTTGCGTTGCGCTTCCTGAGCGGCGATTGCTTGGCTCGTCTTGTTCAGCTGCCAGAGGATGATGCCCCCGATAACAATCAGCAGAAGACCAAGATAGAAGAATGCGTCCGCCGCGTAGATATTGGCCGGTGACAGAAAGATCCCGGCGAAGAAGAGTACCACTCCTGTAAGCAACAGTGATAGACCGAATCTTTGCGTCGTCATCGCACTAGCGCGGACCCATCCGGCCTCGAACCGACTCCGCCCTCCACTGGGGGTCTCTCTCCGCTTAGCCGAATAGCAAACGAAGCATCAAGGCGTTGCCACTCTGCTCTGGGCGGTTCTCACGATGGGAGGGACAGCGAACTGTTGAGGCGGGACTCAGGTAATCAGGAATCGATGAACATTACAACCAGTGAGGGTCTATCTGGCGCATGGCAGAACCTAGGCCTATGAGATTTTCTTGTTGGCTATGTCCGAAGTTCTATCGTGGACCAGGAGCCCTCCGAAATCATGTCATTACGGCTCACGGGGAAGCCCGATGGAAGGAAAGGCCCGCGAACTGGGCGCTATCAAGTGACGGGCGTCGTTGGGAGCCGGGAATCAACTCTTGACTGTGGGCAAGGAGTGGCGCCGATGACTCGCCCCACTAAGCGGGCAACATAGCTCGGGGACAAGTCACCAAATACGCGATGACGGTGTCGGAGCGAGGACTTTGTCGTCCAGGGGCGTGTTCCGCTGACGAAACAGAGCCGAACCTCGGCCCTGATGGTCGAAGTTGACCTTGAGGGGATCGCGAGGGACTTCCTCCATCACGCGGAGCAATGTCGTGGTCGTCACGAGGAGAATATCAAGGAGAGAGCAGAGTTCGTCCTCCGAACGAAGGCCCTAGAGCCGCTCGGGATTGACTGGGCTGATTACGAGTTCAAGGGAAACTTCGGCGCTATCCGAGCCCGGAGGGGTGATGCCCTCTATGGAAAGGTCGTCATTGAGTACGAGGCCGCCGGTAGGCTGGATTCAAAGGCTGGGGTAAGCCACGCCTTTGACCAGGCCACTCAGTACATCCGGGATCAGGAGAGACGCGAGAGCGAGTGGGGTCGGTACATCGGAGTGATTCTCGATGGATTCAAGATCGGGTTCGTTAGATTCAAGGCAGGGGCTTGGTCTACCGAGGGACCGCACCCCGTCACGACTCAATCGGTGCTCAAACTAGTCTCTGCGATTCGGGGGCTCCGAAAGAAGCCCTTGAAGGCAGAGCTCCTCAACAGATACCTTGGCCCGCAAAGCGATGTCGGGAAGGCAGCAATCCGCTGCCTCTACGAAGGCCTGGTGGCTACCAGGAAGGTCCGAGTCCGGATGCTCTTCAATGATTGGAGGCGGGTCTTCGAGCAGGCCTGCGGCTACGCCAACGAGAAGATGGAGGGCCTGGAAAAGGAATACGAGATCAAGTCTGACAAGCCAGACTACGAAGCCCTGCTTTTCGCGATCCATTCCTACTACGCATTGGTCATGAAACTGATCGCGGCAGAGGTGGCCTCGCAGTACGGCGGAAAACTGATGCGATCATATTTCCGAACCATAGAGGAAGCCTATCTCAAGGGAACGGGGGAGTTGCGCGAGGGGCTCAGGGCCCTCGAGGACGGTGGACTCTTCGCGGACTTGGGGATTAAGGGATACCTGGAGGCCGACTATTTTGGTTGGTACCTTGACGCATGGTCGAAGGACATCCAGTCGGCGATAAAGGGAGTCGTAGGAGCACTTTCTGATTTTGACCCGGCTCCGGTAGAACAGGACCCGGAGGAGGTCCGGGACTTGCTCAAACGGCTCTACGAATATCTGGTTCCGAGAGAGATCCGATACAACCTGGGCGAGTACTACACGCCTGACTGGCTCGCCGAGGTCGTCTTGGACGAGATCCACTTCGATGGCGATCCGAACAAACGGTTTCTAGACCCAGCGTGCGGAAGCGGCACCTTTCTCGTTTTAGCGATCCAGAGGGCCCGGCGGTTCGCAGAGGACCACTTTCTCGAACGGAAGGTCGTCCTCAACCAGTTGCTTCTCAACTACGTCGGCTTCGACCTAAACCCACTCGCGGTGATTGCCGCCCGAACGAACTACCTCTTCGCCCTGGGAGACCTAATCGCCGAACGAGGCGACGACGATGTTGAGATTCCAGTCTACCTCGCGGATTCGGTGTTCACCGAGCGCAGGGTGACGTTCTCCGCCCAGAAGGTTTACACGGTGAAAACAACGGTCGGCTCGTTCGAAGTCCCTCAGGGCGTCGTAGATTCGCATCATCTGGACAGAGTCCTCGCGTTAGTCGAAGAATGTCTGCAACTGGACCTGCCGCTCGATGAGAGCCGAAAAACCTTCTCGAAGAGAGCTAAGGAAATAACCGAGATTACGTCGCATGACCGAGACTCGCTCGACGAGCTATTCGAGTTATTCTGGAATCTCGAGGATTCCGGGGAGAATCACATTTGGGCCAGCGTAATCAGGAACTCCTTTGCCCCTCTCTCCAAGGGGAAGTTCGACGTCGTTGCAGGCAATCCTCCTTGGATCGGTTGGGAGAATTTGCCGGAAGCATACCGGAAAGATTCTCAATCGCTCTGGACGCAGTACGGACTCGTACGCGGGAAGAGCGCAGGTATGGGGGTTGCGAGAAAGGAACTAGCAACGCTCTTTGTTGTTGTGGCGCTCCAGAGATATCTCAACCCCGAAGGCCGTTTGGGATTCCTCGTGCCGTTTACGATTTTCAAGTCCCCCGCGAATGAGGGATTCCGTGGTCACTTGACCGCCACGGCCCATGTCTCCCTCGTTCATGACTTGGTCGAGCTTGCACCCTTCGAGGGGGCAACAAACCGCACGTCAATGATTCTAGCTGAGCCGGAGGGGACGACGACGTTCCCGGTTAGATGCGTTACATGGGGCCGGAGGAAGGGCGTTGTGATTTCCGAGGACTCCCCAGCTAGGTCGGTAATTGCGGGTACGACAAGGACGGAAATGGTGCTCTTCCCAATCGACGGCGAAAGTCACCCCGAGTCCCCGTGGGCGATTCTTCCCGCCGGGTCAGTTGCGGCAGTCAAAAAGGTCCTGGGCTCCTCCGGCTATTCCGCGCACGCCGGACTTTTCACGTCGTTGAATGGGGCGTTCATCGTGGATCTGGTTGATCAATCCGGGCGCTTGATGGCAACGAGCCAGGTCGATGCCGGACACTACGCAGTCGAGCCCGTCACGAAGCCCGTGGATCGAGACCTAGTCTACCCCCTTCTCCACGGAAAGGATCTGAAACCTTGGTGCGCGACGCCTTCTTCTTTCATCGTCCTGCCTGTCGGCCCTGATGGTAATTGTCTCTCTGTGACTGAGATGGGGTCGCGTTACCCTCGTACGCTTGCCTATCTGAAGGAGTTCGAGAAGCAACTACGCGAGCGCTCGGGCGAACCGTACAAATCGACTTTTTCAGGACGGAAGACAGTCACTCTTGAGAAGGGAAGAACCGGACCCGCTCCGTTCTACTGGCTTTTCAACGCGCGTACCGCGATATCGAAGTATAAGGTGGCCTGGAAGGATACAGCTGGGAAGATCTCGGGAAAAGGAGAGTTTTCGGCGGCGGTTCTGGAGCCCGTCACCCTTGCCCCGCTCCCCCTGGAACCGCCTGTTCCCCTTCACACGATCATGTTCATCGAAGCGTCGTCAGCGGCTGAAGCACACTACCTCTGCGCCGTACTGAACTCGAGTCCGGTCCGACTCGCTGTCGCATCCTACACGATGGAGCGGCACATTGCAACTCAGGTCCCCAAGAAGGTCCACATCCCCGATTATGACCCACGAGATCCAGCTCACAAGCGACTGAGCGAACTCTCTGTCCGGGCCCATGCCTCCGCCAGAGCCGCCGATAGTCATGCGGTTGAAGTGTTACAACGAGAGATCGACGAAACGGCAATTGGGCTATGGGGCCTCAATCGAGCGGAACTCAAGACGGTTCACGCTGGTCTTAGAGTGTTTGAAGGAGAGTCCACCTAAGGGCGAACCCCGTCGCGGGGTGAGATTCCATCTCTGGCACGCCGGGCGCATCGAAAGGCGGTCAGAACTGAATTGAGAACTGCACGTGAATGTACCGAGCCATAGACCACATCCTTGACCAACTGATTACCCGGTGGAAAGACTCGACGGCCTTCTTGTTGATTACTACGAAAATGATTCGGTAGTGATCACCAAGCGTTTGAGCGGCAAGTTGTTCTGGGTACTGGAAACTGAAGAATAGGCCGCGGAGGCTCTTCTCCATCGGACCTCGTGTAGCTTTCACTTCGATGAGTCGCATCCTGCGGAATCGTTCAGGTGGCATCTCCTGTATCATCTTTGCAGTCAGCTCGCCTTTGGACACGCGTCTCCCAGGAAGTTGCACCATGTCGAATGCACTGGCTGCGACCGGGAGCCGTTGAAACCTGGTTCCCATATCGCCCGAAGCGATTCGTTGGACAATCGCACGTTTTGCCTTTCCGTCAATGACGAAGATACCAGTCGAGAGATTGGCTAGGAATCGGTAGGCTTCCCTCGCGACAGATTTGTGCCCTGCAGGACTTGCGTCTTGCTTTCTCTCCACCCCGTTCGAGCTTCCGTTGCCTCGGCCTCGACTCCTGGGAGCCATTTGATTGCCTTGTTCTACGACACGCCCATTGGCACTTGAATTCCGCCTGCGCATCGCTCGTTCCCCTCTTCGCGAGGAACGAACGCTTAGCGCACAGGAGCCGTTAGATTTTGGGTGAACCATCCTCACCGTGACGGTGGCCGGCTCAGGCGAGCACGTAGTCCATACATACCCTACATCGGCCCACGAAGGTATGCGAGGTCAATATCTCATTCGAATAAAGTCGTGCGATCTCGGCAAACTCTGCGACGCGGGTTTTCGCCTCTCGTTCGGCGGCCAAAGCGGAATCGATAACCAGAAGGATCGTGGGGTCGTTCAGCGCCGCGTCGTAAGCTCGTTGTAGAGGCCCAGGATCGGATTCTGCGGCGGTCTGCCCTTGGAGGAACACGTTGCCTCGCGAGAAGATCATACCGCCCGAACCGGGCAGTCTCGGCTCTCCTCGTTGCTCTTCGGCCGACAGAGGGCGGTCGAACCTTCGCACGCCCCCATTCGAGCGCTGTTCGAACATCACCAACGCCAACTGCGGCGTGTCACACCACGTGAGCCGGTCGGCGTCCATCCTGCTCCGTCGAAGGTACATCTCTGGCCCGTACGCTCCGCCAATCGCTGCATCCAATCGATCCAAGAGTAAGGCCATCGCCTGGTCCAGGGCGGCGAAGTAGGCTTCAGTCGTTGCAATGGCCCGATTCCAAGCATCTCGAACCGGAAGGTCCGCAAGCATGTGGCTGAGACCGAACCCCCAGTTGGGCAACCCGGAGATTGGTCCGGTTACGCCTTGGAAGGCGGTCTGGATCCCACGGCTTAAGCGCTCGTCATCTGGGTAGGGTACATGCCTTGGTGTCAGCATCGCGGTCGCGCAGGGGGCGAATACGTGGGCGTTGAGCTCGTCCGCGTGGTCACCGTACCGTTCGCGATCTCGAAGTACCTGAGCGGCGCGCTCCTTGCGTCGGTCAGAAGATTCGGTTAGGGTCCACCCCAGGACCGTCGTAACGAGACCTCCGACAACGCCGACCAGTGCCAGCAAAGCGGTGGTCCCGCTCTGTGCCCCGATGGCGAGTCCGATGAGAACTCCCATCGAGAGGCCCACGACCAGAGCAATCAGGACCGGAATCAAACTGCGCACGGCCCTGTGAGCACGACCCTCTAGAAAAGAGCGTCAGACATCGCGCTATGTGTGGGGTCCAAACCCGAACTCGATCCATGGGCCTCATTTCGCAGCCCGATGGTCGATGCGAACCTTGACCGCCTCCACCTCGGTGTCCTCGGGCCCGTCTGGCATCCCTTCGGCCTATGTGGCGAGCAACCGTTCAATTATGCGGAGCAGGTCCTCCCCCCGCATCGCGCGTCCCTGCCTTCGCGAGGGACGTGCGATGCAACACAGCATCTCGTACCAAACGCCAGAGCGACCCACGCCGACCGAACCCACCGTCACGGTTTCGCGCCTGCGGACCGTCACCGGGTACCGCTTCCCCTTGGGGTCGAGTTAAACTTCAGGTTCCTTTGGCGTGGTATGGGCGGGGGCCTGCTCCGCCAGCGGTGAGAAAACGGCCGGCCCCTTCTCGTTCTTGCGAAGGACGACACCCGCGATCACGAGCACGATGCCCGCCAAGAGTAGGGGTGTGCCGAATGTGGTCTCTGCCGTAGTGACATGGTACGTGACATTGACAGGCCCGCTGCCTGCGGGCAGGTTCAGAGCGAGGACCATGCAGCCGCTCTCCGGCTGTTCGAACGTGAAACTACCGCTAGTCCCCGAGTCGGTGGCGGCGGTGGCTCCCGGTACATCATAGCCGCTGCCAGACGGGCCCGAGTACCCTGACATCGTGCATTCCGGTCCCGGTTCAGTGTACGCAACGATCTGCACGCTCTCGGAAGCGGACCAGGACACCGTCGTCGGGATGGCCCCGGTCACCGAAAGCCCCCCTGCCCGGAACGCATAGAAAGCTAAGCTCGAGTCTGTGTGCAGGGACCCAGCGGGCTGTGGTGCTAGCGGGACGAACGACAGGATGGCTCCGAGGATCGTCACGATGACGCCCACCATGAGCATCCTCGTCCTCATCGGCAGCCGACGTTGCGAACCTCCGTCCTGAGATAAGAAGGCCTCGAGTCTTTCGGCGCAGCGCGGACCACCGATCTGATTCCTCCTTCTGGGGGATCACTCCCGCGCATCGCCCGTCCCTGCCTTCGCGAGGGACGTGCGATGCAGCAGAGCACCTCGTATCCAACGCCTGAGCGCCCAACGCCGACCGAACCCACCGTTACGGCTTCGCGGCTGAGAACCGTCACCGGGAATCAATAACCGCGCAAGCGCGGCTGCGGAACCCGGATTCGGTGCGACTCGAGAATTCGGTTCGTGACGTAGTTCGAAGGTGGCCTGCTTACCGAATTCGTGTATTGCGCGAATCGCGAGTTCAGAATCGAGGAGTTTGCGTTGCGTGCAGGCCAGTCCGATGTGAGGAAATGGAATCGTGAGTCTTCAGTCCGGGGGTTACGAGCCCCTGGGTGAAAAGGATTGACTCCCACTCTATCACGGGTGCGGAAGCGAGGCGGGCGCCAAGGGGAGAAAGGGAGACCGTTTTGCGGAAGGGAAATCGATGGGAGTCGACTTCACTGACTAGTCCGATCTTCTGGAGCACACGGATCGCTCTCATGGACGTAGCCCTCTCGAGGGGGATGGAACGACAAAGCTCGGTGACGGGGACGGCGTCCTTGCCGTAGAGGGAAATCAGAACCTCGAGGGTTCCGGCTTTTTTGTCAAGGGCAACGAGACTATCCAACAAGCCGGGAACGCTCCGGTGCCGGCTGGCAGTCCACAGAAACTCCAATTCTGTGAACCAGACCACCGTTCACCTTGCTCGATGAGATCGCCAGCCGACTCCCGGTGGTCGGTGGCAAAGAGTGATGCCCATCATGGTTCGAATCGATGAACATCGGGACTGGGTGAGCTTTTCATGATATATAGAATTCATCCGGGAGGGCCTGACGCGAGACATTGAACCGATTCCCTTTCGGCGGGGCTGTCGATCTTTGTTCGGACTTCAGGCGATTCGAGGAAGCAGTCTGGATTGGCGCGATGTCCTCGGGGAGCATCAGGGGGCGGACGCTGGGGAGGTGAGGACACCCGTTCCTGGATGGTCGCGGCGCCTGCTACGAACTCGATGGGTGGCTTGTAGTGCGGAGTAGGGAGGCTCCAATCAGTAATCGCATCGTATCAGCACGTGGCTTTGCATATGTAGCCGTGTACGAACTTGGATCGACGGTCTCTGCGCATCGTTGAGATGTCGGCCGCGCTCTCCCCCATCCCATTCTTGAGGTGCCGCACGCGTAGGTGGAGTCTCCGCGCACGAAAAGTTCGCTCGCGGCCGGGGGGCTCGCCAAAATATGAACGCTTCCGTATAGACCTGGAACGTGATTACCATCGAAGGCGAGTGTATGGCGATTCGTCAATCCCTGCGGAGCTTGAGGAAGCCTTGGTCGGTAACAGGGATTGTTCTCGTGGGGCTGTTGATCTACCTGCCCCTGGCGAACGCTGAGGTCCAGAACTCCCCCTGGACCTCCCCGTGGGATGGCAATACGGGCGGGATTGGCTGCAACGGTGGCAACACCTGGCACGAGTCTCTCGGAACATCCAGTGGCTACGTCTACGAGTACACCAAATCATGGAATGTCGGATACTCTGGATGCGGCCTGTTCGGACCCTGGGCCAGTTCGGAGGATCTCGTTTCGGGCTTGCACGGGTCCATCTTCACGTGGACCAAGTCTAATGGGAACTACATCTTCTCGGTGACTTGGACGATTGCGTTCAGGATAAGTGCAAACCAGACGGGAAGTTCAGGATGCTCTCCTGGCTCCCCCTCCACCCAATGGAGCATGGGAATCTCCTCCAACGGTTGGAACGAGAACACCGGCACGAGCTTCTCGTCGAGCAATTGGATTCTCACGATTGCAAGCGGGTCGCTGACCAGCTGTCCGTCCACGCACTCTCAGACGTCCTCCGCTCAGCAGTACATACTGGACGAGATGGTCTGGATGACCTCCGGGGACTCCTACCAAGTCCGTAGCGCCCTCTGGCTCGACGCCACTGGGTCCAGTTCCGCGAGCTCCAGCGGCGATGCTACGGTTGACGTGTGGTACAACTCCGGCGGACAACAGAATTACGCGTTGCTGGATACGATGTCCGTCGGATAGCGGAGATCCTTCTCCCCGACGCAGGTGAAGAGCAAGGCGATTGTACGAAGTCTGGTTCGAGCAGCCAGCCTGAGTACAATCGGCGGGCATCCTAGTCCTAGCGTGGCGTTCACGTCCGCGGACGGGAGAGCGGTGGACTCCTGCCTCAGTGAGACGTCTCTCGCAGCCCGTGCCGTGACGTGGTCCAACGTGAGAGGTGCCATCGTTCGAACCACTCAGCGGTTGGGCCCCCAATGCATATTACCTCAAACAGGGTCCAAGCGAGTACAGATAGATGCTTGAGTTCCGGGACGTTTCCAAACGATTCGGCAGGAGCCGACGGGATGCGCTTCACCGACTCACGCTCACCTTCAGTGAAGGTGAAGTGCTCGGTCTTGTCGGCCTGAACGGGGCAGGCAAGACAACCACAATCCGGATCGCCGCCGGCGTCATTCTAACGTCGGGCGGCGACGTCGTTGTCGAAGGAAAGAGCATCACGACCGACAAAGCGCAAGCCTCGCGTTCCATCGGTTGGGTACCGGAGACGCCCGCACACGATCCCCGTGCCAGTCTGAGCCGTCTCTGCAATTACTATGCAGATCTCCGCGGCGACCACGGCAGTACCCGCGCTCGAGATTTGCTGTCGGAGTGGGGGGTTCTGCAGTTTGAGGGTCGAGCATTTGGAACCCTCTCCTTGGGCGAACGAAAACGCTTCGCTCTCGCGGTGGCTGGCGTCGGCGATCCCGCCTACTACCTCCTTGATGAGGTGTTCAACGGTCTAGATCCCTTGGCCTTGACCCAGGTCCGAAACTGGATCCTCCAAGGCAAGAAGACTCAGAAAGGGTTCTTGGTGTCCTCCCATCAGCTCAGAGAAGTCCAAGCGATTTCGGATAGGATTGCCTTTTTGCACGAAGGTCGGCTGATTCGATGCCTCGACGCCCGTGAAATCCCCAGCTCGAGCCGAAAGCGTCTTCAGATTGCGTTCGATCCAATCGATGCCAACGCGATGCGAATTCTTGGGTCGTTTGGCGAAGTAGAACAGGGTCGTGGCGGAGTAACTCTGACCGGAGAGGGCGTTGATCCTGCCGCAATCAACATGAGTCTCGTTCGTGCGGGGTACTCAGTGAGACGGCTCGAGGCGGCAGATCCCGAGCTAGAGACGTTCTTTCTCCATCTGATAGGGGAGCAGTCGTGAATCCTTTTCTGCCGGAAATCCGCCGCTTGTTGAGAACTCCTGCGACGTGGTTGCTATTGATACTCCTGGTCGCCGCATGCGTTCTTTTCGTGGTAGTCTCTCCTCAGTCAACGCCTTCTCCATCTCAGTCGGTGAACCTAGCGGTCACTGTGACCTACTCCTCGAGCTATGTCTTCTCCGTCTACACATTCGACGGAGCTGGAGTGCCGGTTGGAGGAGCACAGGTCCACATCACTCTTGAGACTCCGAATTCCACACTTCCGCCAGTTGGCAGCGTCTCGGGGTTCACGTCATCAGCTGGATTCTCCAGCTTGAGCCTAATGGTCCCTCCCGCGGTTTACTATGCCGTCTACTCGGTCGATTCCAATGGCCGGTCGGCTGTAATCGGGGTGGAGCTGCCGGTTCCCCAAATTGGTAAGATCGAACCGGGACCCGGTACGTTTACCCTCGTACAGGTAGGTGATTTCTCGTTAACGCCGAACCTCGTCGTCGCTTTCCCGACACCCTCGGGATTCGCATTAAGTGGCCTTTCGGTCTCTTACTACATCAACGAGTCAGGGCAGGGAGTGAGCGGTCCCTCCAGCAACCTAACGGGGGATGTCGGACCCCTCGCCACCATGGCGATGCGGTTCCAGTTCAGCCTCCCCCCAGGTGCCAGCAGTGGATTTCCAATCGTTTTTCAGCTCCGCAACGGGTCAGGCGCAATCCTCGCGAGCCAATCGTTTGACCTCGGCAGTGTCGTTGCGGGCTACAGTGGTGCGGCGCCAAGCGGAGAAATCCTCTCCACTTGGATTCAGTGGGTGGAGTTTCTGGTCCTGGCCTTCGGAGTGTTGATGGGGTACGTTGCTTACGGGAGGGATCGTATATCCGGGGCCCTGGAGCCCGTGCTGGCCCAGCCTGTCAGTCGTGTCCAAGTGCTCTATGCCAGGTACGTAGCCGCGGCGGTAATGATTGCGGGCGGTGTCTCTGCATCGGTCGTGTTTTTAGCCGCATGGATAGGTCTCTCGGCTGGCATCTCGACTCCGGCTTCTCTCGTTGTGGCAGTGTGGGGGTCTGTGCTCTGGGAAGGCCTCGTGATCCTGGCGCTCGTGATGCTGCTTTCGCAACTGTCCATGTCACACATCACGGTCCTGGGAGGAGGGCTAACGTTGGCCGCTGTCCTTTCGCTTTTTTGGAAGGACGTTACTTCGGTGGTTGGCGATTTTGCCAAAGTCCCTTCCGTGACACAAACCACGTCCACTTGGCAGGGTACCGTCGGATTACTGTCTCCTGCGAGGATCGTTGCAAATCCTGCAGGTTGGGTACTGAACACTCAGACGCCGAATGGCGGTGACTTGCTCTCCATCTCGCCGAATCCCGTCCTGGCCTGGGTTGCATTGGTTGTGTGGCTTTCTCTTCCCCTCGTTGCCTTGGCCTTGTGTGCGAGGTACCGCGATTGAACCGCTATCGAGGGTTGGTATCTCGTTCGGATTTCGACAGCCATGGCCTCCCCCTCCCGAGTTGCTGTCCGACCTGCCAGTGACGTTAGTTTGCTAGCAGAGTGTGGCACCCCAAATCACGAGTCGAGCCGCCTGAGGGAGCAAGCTTGGTGGTGGGTTGTCCCTCGGCGAAAGGGGAGGGAGCGGAGGTCGTTGTGGATTGGGTTCGGGAGTGAATGGCTCAGTTCCACCGCGATGTGATTACGCGAGTTGTTGGAATGGAATTCCATCCAACTGGGGTCGGTCTGCCATCTGCATCGCCCGTCCCTGCCTTCGCGAGGGACGTGCGATGCAGAGCATTACCACGAGTCCGACACGAGAGCGCCAAACGCCGACCGAGCCCACCGCGACCGTTTCGCGCCTGCGGACCGTCACCGGGAACCGCTTCCCGCGAAAGTGCGCGTGCGGCTGCGGGTTTCAGATTCCGCGGGACCCCGAGGTCCGCTACGTCGTGAACTTCGGCGGCCCACGACCGTACCCCGCCTACCTCCGCGAGCACTCACCCGACTACGGGACCTACCACAGCAAGCCCCGCGCCCGCGAGGACGCAGCGCCGCTCCCCGGATTCACCCGCGCGAGCGAGCTTCCGCGTCCGCCCGCATCACCGAAGCCACCTCTCGCGCCTCGCCCCACGATCGAGGTTGCCCACGAGGAGTCCGAGGCGGCCCCGAATCCCGAGGCGGGTCGCGCCTGGGCGTCCGGCCAGCTCGTCTTCAACGCGGGCCAGTTCGAGTCGGCCCGGAGCGGGTTCGCGGACTATGCGAAGGACGGGGAGACAGGGGAGCAGCTCCGGACGCGCGTGAACAGGATCATCCTCGAGGACCTCGAGCAGAAGGTGCTCGCGCTGCGTCAGCTCCACGCGAAGCTCCGGGATGTTGACGCGGGCGCCTCACTTGGGGCGGTCGTGGCGCGGTCGAAGCATTTCTGACGCGGCCCGGGGGTTGCATGTTCGAGTTCCGCCTGCGCATCTTGGATGTGCGGGAGCGCGAGACGGACCCCCCTTCTTTCCTCGGGATCGTGGAGGGGTTCCCGCAGATACTCGTCCATGCCACCTCGCCAGGTCAAGCAGAGCGGGACCTCGAGAACGCACTCAGCGAGCACCTCGGACGGATTCAGGACCGCGAAGCGACGCGAATCGAACTGGACGACTTTCCCGTGGCCCGCATCACAAGGATCCTTGTGGGTCGTCCTGACCAGTGATTGCTGGTCGTGCGGGAGCGCGGCCAGACGAGATTAGCCCGACTTAGGGGTTTCATGGGCAACTGAGGGGCGCGCGCTTTTGTATGCTCTGACGTTTCGCAAACCGGTGCCGGGCCAACTCTCGAAGCTGAACTTCTCTGGGGTTGAGGGCGAGTCAGACGCAATTCTTCTCCAGTGCTTTGTGCCTACCAGTGAATACGCTCGGGTCAAAGCCGGTAGCTCCGTCCTGATTCTCGGCCCAAAGGGAACGGGGAAGTCCGCGATTCTGAGAAAACTGGCCGAGTCAGATTTGAGTCCAGCGGACTTCGTGGACGCGTCTCCTGACGAGTTTCTGTGGGAACGGATTCGGAGCTTCGCGGACGAGACCGGGACCTCCCGTTTTTCGGCAATGCATGCTTGGCAGGTACACGTCCTCCTCTCGATCGGGCTCGCACACTTTGGGGGTAATGAGAGCACCAACGTCCTGCCCGAGTTTCTGGATTTGGCCAAATCGGCGGGTGTTGTTCCTGGACCAGATGGTCGTCTCCCCGTGCTTGGGAACCGCGAGCTAAACGAGGCCTCGCGGAAGTACCTAAGCACAATCCGGAATCGGACAGCGCAAGCGCTTGCTGTGTTGTCGCAAGTGGTGGAGGCCACAGGGTCTGATGCTGCGCCGAGGACTGTTTTCCTCGATCGAATTGACTTGTATTGGGATCGCAAACCCGCCGCTCGACGCGCGACCGAGGGTCTCCTGCTCGCTTGGAAGGAACTTTCATCGGCCGCGGCATCCTTGTCCATCAAGATTGCACTTAGGTCCGATGCGTACCGGTTGCTTGAGTTCAGTGAGCACGACAAAATCCAGCGTAATATCGTAGAGTTGCACTGGACCCAACTTGAGCTCCAGAAGCTCCTTGCCCGCCGGGTCTCGTATTGCCTCCACGGGACATCGTCAGACGCACTTGAGGTGTTGAACGAAGTGTTCCCGACCCATGTTTCGGGCGTGCGTGGGGCCGGAGGCCTCCAGGAAACCATGCCATTCATGCTTCGGCTCATTCATGAGCGTCCCCGCGATTTGTTGAATCTCTGTAATCTAGTCAAGCAGGAGTCAGAAGCGGACCAAGATGCCTTCACAGCTCAAGCCATAGTTCGCGCCGCCGAACGCTTCTCAGAGGAGAAGCGAATAGCGATGGAGAAAGAGTACTCCATGCAGGTTCCAAAACTGCGGTTGGTCTTCCAAGCACTCGCAGGATCTCGCGACCGGGTGACGTATCCCATCCTGAAGGCACGTCTAAAGACCGCAGCCCGCGAGACTTCGATGGATTTCGATACCCTCGCGACTCGACTTGTAGAAATCGGCGTGCTCGGAATACAGACTCCTCGAGGGGAGGAGTATTACACGACTGATTCCGCTTTGCTGAGCCTCGCGAGATCGAGATCGACTACATTTGTGATTCACCGCTCACTCAGAAGCAGTCTTCACGTGGTAGAACGGCGGGAGAGGACCAAACCGGAGGAGATTGAGTCTCTTCACCGCGAATTGGTCAACGCGCGACATCAGGCAAATGAGCTGAGTTCGAAAATGGTCGGGGATCCAATCTTCACCCCAACGATTAGGACAGAGGCTATCGCTGCCAATCCAAGAGTCGCTGATGATCTGGAAGGATTCAAGTCCTTTGTCGAAGACATGTTCCAGTTCATCTGCGAGTCGGCGGGTCAGGGGGTATCCCGCATTCCCCAAGATATCCGCGACCGCTATCGAGTCTTCGAACGTGTCAAACAAATCAGGGCGGACTTCGATCACGATCTGGCACACGGCAAGGAGAAAGACATTCGCGAGAAACAGAAGTCCTTGGGTGATTACTACCGGGAGTATCTAGGCAAGTCATTACCGGAAGACGAACAGGACTGGCGCAGACTGCAGTCTCTCCTTTACGGCGAGCTCATCGACATGGTTCAAGCGATTGTGGATCGTCTCAAGGCGCCGTCTCAGCCAAGTACTTCCAGTCCCGCTGGGTCTGGAGCGGCTCAATGATTGGCTGCAACAACTGAGCTCCTCGCGATCGGTTATCGATGGCGCATCCCGGCCGACGGGTCGCGGAACCGAACCGGGCGTGTTCTACAGCGTCACTCCCGTTGCCTTCAACGCCTCGATGAGATCGTACTTCGACGCGGTCCTCGAGTCAAGAAACTCCTGCCAGTCCAGGTACTCCCTTTCGCCTTGGGCTTGACGGGCGAGTCGCATCCCTCGCGAAAGATTCACGAACGTGTTGTTTTGGATACGGTGAGCGAGGGCCACCGAAGGAGTACCTTCGGGAGTGAGGACGGTGATTGCCTCAGCGAACCCGGTCGGCGGAACGATGCACGCCTTCGATCCCGCCTTCGCTAGGTCTTGAGCGCACGTCCGGTCCTTGGTTATCAAGAAGGTTCGGAAGCCTTCGTGCTCGAAACGCCGTGTTAGAGCAGTCAGACTGTAGTCGGCCTCCCGGGTCTTGACAAATCCCGGACACGCGGCGAGTTCTGCGTCGCTAACGGTCTCAAAAGCCAGGCATCTCTCGAGGTCAGCTCCGATGACCATGCGATCGCGCACTTCGTGGAGGATCGCAATCGTACTGAAGAGGAACGGTTTCAAAGGAGCCAAGATGTGGACCTCCCTTACCAGGTCTCCCCGTCGTTGCTTGTGATCGTCAGTCCACCTCCCGAACAGATCGAGAAGAGCAGAGGTGTCGAAGACGACTCGAGGCGCGGGATCCGACACAGAACTTCTGTCGAGTGACGGCAGGACTCTCACCTCCAGCGGTCCTCAGAGCACGAGAATAGGCTCTCCCGCGCTCACTTCCACCCCTGAGAAGCGCTCACCAGTATGTCGAGGTTCGCGCAGTCCTCACAGCCCCGGGTCCCCTTGGGTGGCTTCTCGGCATCGAAGATCCTGCGTGCCTTCCGCAAGAGCGGAGGAATCTTGTCCGGGTCGAGGTCGACGGGCACGACTTTCGCGTGGAAGCCCATCCGGAACCCGTCCTGAGTGCGGGCCTTGTCGAGGAAGTCAGCATCCCCGTCCGTTACGGGCTCGGTATAGACGAGGGCGACCTGTTCCACCGGGCCGAGTCCAACACGATCTGCGATCATCGCGTAGCCGTTCAGTTGGATTTCGTACATGGGAAACAGCTGGTCCTGACCCGCGGTATGTCTGCCGGTCTTGTAGTCAATGATGCTTTTGCTCCCGTCATCTCGAACCAGGATTGCGTCGGGCGCACCCGTCAACCGGACTCCCGTGGTCTTGTCGTCGATGTAGAAGGTCCTCGAGTTCGGGGGCGGGATGTAAGAGGTGAACTCTCCCAGAGGCGAGAGCCACGATGGGACCCGCTTGAAGCGGTCGAAGTGGGCGTGGACGACCTTCTTCGAGTACGAATCGAGGGACGAGAAGATGCCCGGGAACGGCCCCCCGAAAGGAAGATCGTAGTGCTGGCCGAGCCAGAAGCAACGGGGGCAGAAATCGGGTAGCGCGAGCCCTCCGAGGTTCTTGGCTGAGATTCTCAGGGACGGTGTTGGGACCATGGGGCGTATCACACAGTCAATCGCGGGTAACGTATCACCCCGTCGTAACACCTTGGGTGAACCGAAACGGGATCCAGAAATCAAATTGAAAGGTCGCAGCTTGACCTATACGATGTCGCTGTCTTTTACAAGGTTCCTTTCGATTCCGATGTGACAGATAGGGCAGTGCATCATTCCGGTGGGCCAGCAAGGACCGCAGAACACTTTTCCACACCTGCGGCACTGTTTTTGCCTGAAACGATCCTGACCGCACTTGGCGCAGATTCCCTGCCTAGGCACGCGATTTCGCATTCTGTGAGGTTCATTAAGACTGTTGCCCGAACCCGCCTCGCGCAATCACGCTTGTCGCGGCCGGTCATCGAACGCTCCCATCCTTCATGAAGGTCGCGCGGTGGCCTCGTTCGTGTCTGATGGTTGCGGGTTCGACCCGGGTCTAAAGCTCTCTATCCTGACGATCAGGCTCTCCATTTGACTCACCCATGGAGCGCGTTCGGTCGAGTCACCCACGTGCGGATGCCGAACGTTGGTTCTGTGCATTCTGCTGGTGACGGTCTCCGGTAGCTTCCACGTCTCTCGTTCTGGCGAAGATAGGCAGACCGATTCGTCTGCCGAGGCGCAGCAGATGTATCTGCACTTCCCCTCTGGGCTCTCGTCTCCAACGTAACGCTCGTCGCTCCAGGGCCCGAACTTTTCGCTATCAAAAACCGTCGCGTTCCGATACCACCCCACGACTCGCACGCCGATTTCATTGGGCGGCACGGAGACCCAGACAACGGTAACTCCGCCAACTGAGTCCCCGACGCTGTCGTCGTAGATTCGTTTGATCCGGAGTCGGCCTCGATTAGCTCGAAAGTACCCATAGACGCGCCCGTCGGTGGCGCGTTTGAAGTTGAAGGCCTCGTTGCCAGGACCCCCCCGTTGAAGGCCCTCGAAGTTGCCCCTTGGGTTATCTCCTCGATTGATGCCGTCGTAGTTTTCAGACCAGCCTATCTTGGCGAGGATAATCCTGTCCCGGTCGATATTCGTCACGTAGCGCGGGAGAGTAGTAGGGGCGTATGAACCTCAGGGTTCCCCTCCAGCGCTGATTGCGGTCCCGTCATCGGACGCGCGGTCCCGTCTTGAATCTGGCTTTAACTCGGCCTAGCATCAGGGCGGCGGCGGAAGTGGCTTTCCGCATCGGACGCAATCCGCGGACTCCCGCGCGTCTGATTGACCGCAAATGGGGCAGTATCTCGGTGCGGTTTGAGCCACCGGCCGCAGTTGATCGAATGAAGCGTGGAGGTGCGTTGGCTGTGAGAGCTGTTGCTGCACGGGCGTAAGTTGTTGCAGAAAGAGATGCTCCTTCTTTTGGGACTGGACCGATTTGGTCTTGGCCCAGAGCCCCCAAACGAGGAACGGGATCCCCAGCAGGACCCAGATCAATCCGCCGCTGATGCCTCCGAGTATTATGACGAATCCCAAGAAGACGCAGAAGATACCGAAGAGGATTCTTTTGGTTCCTACCTTCGTGAACCAGGAGGTGACATCAAGGCGCGGAGTGATGCCGGCCGCCCCAAGGCCCCAAACGGCCAGAATGAGTCCAGGGATGAAGTAGAAAAGTCCAAAGAGACCGGCCGACAAAAACCCTTGAGTTCCTGTGACAAAGAAGACAATTCCCGTAAGCATGAGCAGGCCACCCAGGAGGATTCTGACGACACCGGCCATCAGGGCGTGTTAGCAAGAACCGGGTGATTAGCCTGCGGGCCTGTCCCGTCACAGGAAGAGCCGTATCTGCACATTCGGACCCCTTGTTCAGAGAGGGGTTTTGTAGCGGGAGGTCAGGCGCCCGCCGGGACCTAGGCTGGTCCCGCGCGCTGATTACGGTCCCGTCATCGGCCGCGCGCCCTTCATGAAGTTCGCGCGGGAGCGAACACCACATTGCCGCATAGTTCCGATACGAATCGATCCTTGAGTTCAGAAAGGAGCGGTATGTCACACCATTGATATCTGCGCTAGCCGTACGGGATGACACAGATGGTTCGATTCATTCACACGGCCGACTGGCAACTCGGCATGACCCGGTCCTTCCTCTCCGAGGAAGCTCAGGGCCGGTTCACGCAAGCTCGCATCGACGCAATTCGGACGATGGCGGACCTCGCGCTCAAGGAAGGGGCGAGGTTTGGTGTTGTAGCTGGGGACGTATTCGAGTCGAATCTGCTCTCTCCCCAGGTTGCCGCCCGAAGTCTGGAGGCAATGCGAGCTTCACGGCTCACTTGGTATCTTCTTCCGGGAAACCACGATCCCTTGGACGCCTCGAGCATCTATCAGCAGAGAGGCTTTCTCGACCACAAGCCCGAAAACGTGAATGTAATTTCAGACGGGGTCCCTATCTTCATAGACGACGGGATCGAACTCGTTGGGGCACCTTGGCCCAACAAGAGACCTCTCCGTGACCTGGTACAAGTCACACTGAAGGATCTTCAACCCACACGCGAGCGGACTCGGGTAGCCCTCGCTCACGGGGGGGTCGACATACTTGCGCCCGACAAGAAGAACCCGGCCAACATCAATCTCGCTGACGCAGAGAGAGCCATCCAGGAGGGGCGCATCCATTACTTGGCTTTGGGGGACCGGCATAGTTCTACTGCGGTCGGTGGGACAGGCCGCATACGCTACTCGGGAGCGCCAGAGCCTACGGATTATGACGAGGATCGCTCTGGATTCGCTCTTCTCGTTGACGTGACGCCTGAGAAGTGCGAGGTGCGGGAGTTGCCGATTGCGCGGTGGCGTTTTGCTCGAGAGACCTTCGATCTCTCGGGAGATGCTGACCTTCCGCGGTTGCGGGCCTGGTTCGATGCTTTTCCATCCAAGGAGAACACCATCATCAAGATTGGACTCAAGGGGGCTCTGAGCCTTCAGGGGCAGTCCGAATTGACGCGGCTTCTCGAGGAAGAACGTCATCTTTTGGGGGCTCTCGAAACGTGGGAGAGAGAGTCCCAGATTGTGGTCCGCCCGACAGCCGCGGATTTGGATGCACTCGGACTCACGGGGTACGCCCGCGCCGCTCTGGGCGATCTACAGGCCAAGGCTGACGAGAGCCCGGGCGGGACTGGGTCAGCGGAGGTGAGGGACGCTCTGTCGCTCTTGTACCGCCTGGTCCAGGCCAAACCTACGGGAAAAGAGGAGAATCCATCGTGAAGATTCTAAGCCTCAAATTGAAGGATTTCAAGGGGGTGGTCGACGGCGGAGTGCAGCCCCGCCCTTCGGGGGTCACCGTCATCGTGGGGCCTAATGAGATCGGGAAATCGTGCTTACTTGAGGGGTTCGATCTACTGTTGAACGAGCTCGACTCAAGCGTCAAGCGCGAGGTCCGAGAATCGAAACCTGTAGGCCGGGACGAAGGCCCAAGCGTTGAGGCGGAAATCGAGGCGGGGGCTTATCGCTTTACGATCAGGAAGCGGTGGCTGCGACGTCCCGAGACTGAGTTGCGTGTCAGTCGCCCTCGAGCAGAGGTCAGGACCGGCCGGGAGGCTCACGAACGCATGCGTGAGATTCTCGAGTCGGCGGTGGACATCGAGCTTCTCAATGCAGTCCGCTACCTTCAGGGGACGACTGTCGGTCCACCCCCACTTCCGACAAGAGGTGTGCTGACCGAGGCTTTGGACAAGGCGACCGGCGGAGCATCAGACACCGATGAGAGCGCAAGCCTCTTCGAGGCTGTTCAGGAGGAGTACCGAAAATACTTCACAGCCAGCGGAAAGGAGGTTCGCGCGACCCAGGACTTGCGGACGCAAGTCACAGCGCTACAGACACGCGTCGCCGAACTCCAAACAGAGGCTACGAAGGCCCAAGAGGAAGCCGATCGGCACGAGCGCCTTTCAGGTGAACTCCTCACTCTTTCGCGTCGTCTCCACGCACTCGAGGAAGATCAGAAGGTGTGGGGGGAGCGGCTCCAGGAAGTGAAACGACTCGAGGATCGGACGAAATTGGCATCCGCCGAGGTCGAAGCCGCGCAGGAGCGCTACTCAAGGGCGGTAAGTGCAGTCAATGTGAGATCGGAGCTTGCGCACGAGATAGAGGAACGTAACCACGAAGTCGAGGGTCTAAGGATCGCCTACGATGCGGAACTCCCTGAACTCGAGAGGGCCAAGCAACGCCACCAAGAGGCTGAGGGGAACTTGCGAAAAGCCGAACAACTGATGGAAGATGCGGAAAAGACCGCCGCCCTGAGGAAGAACGACCACGAACTGCTTCGTTTACGGTTCGACTCTCGGCTTCTTTCTGAACGCGGAAAGAGGGCCGAGCGCGCCTCGAACGATCTGCGGGGGGCTGTGCAGGCCTTGGCCAGAGGCGGAGTCACAGACGAAGAATTGGAGAACCTACGTGGGCTGCATACTAATCTCACGGTCTCGCAGCAGAAGCTCGAGGTCGCCAGTCCGGCCCTCACGATCACGGCTCTGACCGACTTCCGTCCGGTCGTGAGCGGGGAGCCCATTTCTCTCAAGAAAGGAGCCGTACATTCGGTACCTGTTCCGGACTTGGTTGTCGTAGAGATTCCGACCAAGGCGCGTCTCGAGATCAAGCCGGGGATGAGCCTGGGAAGATTGCAAGATAGCCAACGTGACGCTCGCTCTGCCTGGGATGTGGCGCTCGCTAAGGCCGAGGTGAACAATCTCACTGAGGCGGTCGAGTCGAACCGCTCTCGGAACGAGGCGACCGCGCGGAAGAAAGAGGCAGAGAGGGCACTTCGCCAAGCGCTTCGGACCGACGAACCCGAGCCCTTCGCGAACGTGGAGGAGTTGCTCGCAAAGCTCCACGAATTGGAATCACGTGTGGAGAGACTCGAGCGTGAGCGTCCGACGAGTCTCCCTCTGCCTGAAAAGAGAGAGATTGCAGAACGTCTCGCGAGAGAAGCGCAGCAAGCACTCATCACCACCCAGACCAGTGTGAAGACTGATAGGGACGTTGCCAAGCGAGTCCGCGATGACTGGGGCAAGAATCAGGTGAAAGAGGCGGAGCTCCGCTCCAGGCGGGACCAGGCCGCCGAGATGGCCGAAATCCGACAAAAAGTGCTCAAGGAAGAGCGAGAACGGACCCCCGACAGCGAGCTCCAGGGGATGGCGGAGAAGGCGCGGGGGGATGCGGAGCGGAAACGCGAAGCAGACAACGCGGCTCACGCAGAACTTCGAAAGGCCGACTCGGACGGGGTCCGGGCCCGATCTCAGAGTGTCGATGCGGCAGTACTCAAAGCGAGGACCGAGTCGGGAACCATCCAGACAGCACTGACTGAATCCGCGACACGTCTGGAGATTGCCGCGAGCAAGGGAATCTATGACATTCTTGGGGCGGCGCAGAGGGAACACGACTGGAAGACGGACGAGCTCTCCTCAGTCGAGCACCGAGCCAGCGCCTCAAAGCTATTGTTCGAAGTCCTCTCGCTCCGACGAATCGAGGCGCAGCGCGCCTATGTCGGACCCTTGCGCGAACAAATTGAACAGCTGGGGCGGCTGCTTCACGGCCCGACCTTTAAGGTGGCACTCACTGAGGATCTGTCGATTGAGAATCGCGAGCTGGACGGGACCCCTATCCCATTCAATCTGCTTAGCACTGGAGCTCGGGAGCAACTCGGGATTATTGTGAGGCTCTCTGTGGCCATGCTTGTTGGAAAAGACGGTCAGGGAGTTCCGGTCATCATCGACGATGCTCTAGGATTCTCCGACCCAGAGCGCCTCAAGGCGATGGGGGCCGTACTCGACCAAGCCGGGAAGGAATGCCAAATCCTCATCCTAACTTGTTACCCGGAGAGGTACGGTGCGGTGGGATCGGCTGAGGTTTTGAGATTCGGTACCTAGGCCCAGAAGAGATGTGAGGAAAAGGTCGCATTCGGAATCCCTCGAAGCGCTGACAGGCCAAACCATTTCGACGCCTCTCGCGGTCACTCATTGACAACGCGCGCCGCGGATAACGCCCGCGCAATCGACCGCGGTCGTCACTTTCAACGTGGCGCGACGACCCACAGAATCGCGGAAAGGGCGAACATCATCGCGAGGGCGATCAGCGCGGCGAGCAGTCGTTGACCCAGCGTCATGGACCTCGACGAACGCAGGGGCTTCATGGCCCATTTAGGGCGCAGTATCCGAAGGCAGCACGTCTCACGTTTCAGCTTTTGATTCCGTTGCTGGTCGCGCGCCGATCGACGATCACATCTGAACTAAGCTCCTGGCAACTTCTCTCACAATTGCGGACTCGTCGAGCTTCAAGTCGGCCACAGAAACCCCCGGAGTGATGGTCTTCGTTGCCTTCTCCTCGTCGCTCACAAAGAGCATGTTGTCCAGGCTCGCTATCGCCCGCCGGAGTCGAAGCTTGGCCTCATTCCGATCAACGTAGCGCGGAAGTGTGCTCAGGAGTTCTTGTTTTGCGCTCTTGTAGAGCTCGGCCTTCCTCGCAGCGATGATTGTGATCAACTCGAAATCCTTGGGCTCCATTTAGCCACCCACTGCCTTGCCAATGGCAAACTTGAGTAAGTCCCCCCCCACCGTCGACAGAGCCGAACTAGTGGAGCCTTTGACCATCTCCTTGAGTACGACACTTTCGAGACCGGTATGACTCGCCAAGTCGTTGAAGACTCCATGTTCATATGCTGCGGTCGCCACCTGTGCCGCAATCGCGTCAGAGGGCTGATTGGCAGCAGCTTCCCCGACCGAGCTTGACGCGCCGCTGACTGACTTGGGACTCGCGCGCCCCGTTGCCAGTCGCTCTTCGTAGACCTTGTAAAGACCGTACCCCATCTTTGAGTAAGTGAGCGCGGTGTACGCCGGAATCGCGAAGGCACCAACCGGCGGAAACGCAGTCGAGAGGCCGTAGACGATGGCTCCGGTCAAAGCCGACCGCCCGGCGCCGCCGACGTAATCGAGGAACGATTGGGGTTTCGGTTCGGGGCGGACGTAACGTTCTTCGAACCGCTCCATCGCGTTCCGCTCAAAATCGACCGTGACATACCTTCGGCGACTCGATGAACGCCCCGATGATCGATATCCTCCGTAGGCAGATCCATGATTCATGCCTCCGCAGCTGCAGTCACACGATGAGCGGCGTGACCTTGCATATACGCAGCTGGAATCGCACATCGATATTCGAGGTTTGGTCGTAGAAGAGCGATTAAGGACAGGGGCCAGCAATCGGGCACCCAGAGAGACCGAGCGACGAAGGATCTAGTGCCACGAGCATGGCTAGTATCGCCACAGCTACAATGATGGTGACGACTCCCCAAGCCCACGGTGGCATAGAATCTCCTGCCGCTGTAATCGTCGAGGGCCCGACCGCCTTTTAACCTCTTGCGAGCGAGGGGAGCGACGTCGTCTCTGAACGCGCGCGGGCGCGCGCGCGTTTATCGCGGACTGGAGCACCAAGTCACCTTGTGTAACCAACTCAAGGTGGAGACCATGCGTTCGCACGTCTCGGTCCCACGCGCCGATCGCGGTCCCGCCCCTGGACGAACCCCGCGAATGAATTCGTCCGCTTGCGGGGACTGGTCAGCCTCCCCGACTCGGCCGCGCGCGTCCCCCACGAACCCGGCGCGACCGTGCGTTAGCCAACTCTGATATCGGCGCAGCGACATACCCGGGCGTGGCGGCTTCGCCTGAACCCCCCTCGTCAAAACCCGGTCTCCGAACCCGAAATCGCGTCATCAAGGTGGTGGTTGCGGTCGTCGTGGTCGTGGTGTTCGTTTCTTTGTTCACGGTCCCACTAACCCATTCCTTTTCTCTAATGGTCCCGAACGAGTTCAGTTACCAGCAGGCCCAGCAGCCAGCCTCTCCACCCACTCTACCCCCTGGAGCAACATTGTCCCCACCTACCGGCAGTCACGTTTGGGGTACGTTTTCGACCGGCGGTGGAGCGGCCGACTTCAGGATCCTTGACGACGATGGTGGCCTCTTAATCTACTCCTCGAATTCGACCTACGGTACGTTCAGCTTCACAGCTCCTTCACCTCCAATATGGTTCGAGGCCTGGGGCGGCGCCTCGGTCAACGTCTCGGGCCAGTTTAGCACCCCGCTGTTGTAACCCTGAAGCGATACGACAATACGGTCCTGGGTTTCCCTGGGGGAGAAGGAGATCATGCCCACTCGTCCCGCGCGCTGATCGCGGTCGTCCATCGGCCGCGCGCGCCCTTCATGAAGCCTGCGGGGCCGCGAGACGTTGGCTGCGAAAAGATATCCGAAGTGGGACCGTACCAGAAAGCGCTGGCTGAGCTGTATGACTACTGCCCCTGGCCTTGGCGGGCGCGATAGGATAACTGAGTGGAGGAAACACCCAACCGCAATCGTCTGCGCTGTCTTGATCGGGGTCCTGCTGCTTGTGCTCGCCCTGCCCTCGCCTTGGGGCTTCGGGGCTTTTGAAACCAGGCAGACAGGAGGAGTGTTGGGGCCCTACACTCTGGACGCGACGAACTACTACGCTCCCATCGAGATTTCGTTCCCTCAATGCGCGTTCGTGGTCGCGCACTGGGCGGTTGTGACCGGGGGACCGACCAACTTCTCGGCGGGCTCAGGGGAGTTTGTCGCCGACTCGGATTGTCATGGACCGCCGCCTTCGAACCAGTCGTGCCTACCCTCGGGTTGTAGCTCTATGGGGCCCCCCCCGATCTGTTACGAGGTGGGCATGGGCGGATCGTGTTCGTTCACGGCGACGCAATCCCAGTACTACTTCGACATCTTCCAAGCCAGCGGCCCTGTCCCGGCCAACGAGTCGGCCGCCGTGACTATCGATTACTCCTGAACCGCCCTGGATCCCTTCCAGGTCGGCGTAACGGCCCGGCAATCCCGCGGCCACGCGCGCTGATTGCGGTCATGTCTTCGGTCGCGCGCGTCCCACATCAAGCCGACGGGGGCTCGCTCAGAGACATGGAGCGGAAGGTTCTTCGGACCGGGTCGGGTAAGTTGAGCCAGGATGTGGAGCAGCGGGAATTACCTGGTCGCGGCGATCATACTTCTTATCCTCACCATCACCGCAGGGTCCGCGACTACCCAAGTGCCCACGCAGACGCCTTACACCTATGAATGCGGGAATCCGCCCACCACCTGCGTAGGGTATACGACAAGCTACACGACGGAGTATACCGGAACAGGTCTAGCCCTCCTTTTCCTAATCTTCAGTATCTATTGTTTTGTCAAGTACCCCTCGAGGAAAAGACAGGAGAAGGAGGAGGAAGCGAGCGCCACCGCGTACGATTCATCGCCGAGCGTGGAACCCGCGACTCCGCAGTTTGCACCTCCTTCTCCTCCAGCTCCGCCGACCGAACGATATTGCCCTTCCTGCGGAATGGGAAGCGCACGGACCGCTACCTTTTGCGGTGGGTGCGGGAAGCCGCTCCCCCCTCCTCCATAGCCAACCGCGATCGAACGATAGAGGCTAGGTCGGCCGTCTTTTCGATGGCCCGTTTCGACTCTACGCACGCCGGGCCGCGCGTCTGAGTTCCACCATCCGAAGCATTCGGGCTCTCGCGATCAGTTGGAACGCATTCCTCGCCATGGCTTCCGAGCCCCATTCAAAGTCAACCCCGTTGACTTGGACGACGTAGCTTACGGAGCCGGGGGTCGGAATGGGGATGAGTGCGACCACAACTAGACCACCTGACTTTGTTCGGGTCAACAGCTTGAGACCGTGAATCTCCTCGAGCGCCCAGGCCTTCCAGGAGTAGAGGTACTTGGCTCTCTTCTTGGGCCGACCGGATGTGTACAGGAATCTCTGATTCGTAACAACGATACGAGGGTCTCCCGCTTCGTCCGAGTAGAGGGCTGCGGGAACTTCGGTTGGAGCAAGTGCGAAGGTCGCCGCGACGGTGGGAGGGAGCAAAACCTGAGGGAGAGCTGGCAGCCGAGCGGGCGCTCGGGGAACTGTCATAGGGGCTTCCTCAAGAGTGACTGGAGCCGGCGGAGGGGGCGCCGGCGGCGCGGTCTGGTTCCGGGGAGGTTCGGTGAAGGGTGGAGGAGAGGGAGTTTGGGGACTGCTTTGCCATGATGGGGTGGATAGTGGCTTACCACACGCCAGGCAGAAGCGGTGGTGGCCGGGGTTTGCCTGACCGCACTGGCCACAGTAGATCACGTCGGCCACGTCCGCCTCCCCTGGCTTGAGCGACGGAGCTCGCCTATGAAAGTGTGTTGCTCGGGGTGGTTATCTGCTGGTGGGACGAGTTTCTGAGGGGCGTGCTTTCGTGCCGGGCCAAGCTCGATCCAACGCGCTCCTCGCGACTCTTCTCTGCCCCGCGCGCTGATTGCGGTCCCGTCTCTGGACGAACCCCGCGAATGAATTCGTCCGCTCGCGGAGGCGGGTCAGCCTCCCCGACTCGGCCGCGCGCGTCCTTCATGAAGTCGCCGCGTTTCGGTCAAAGCAGGAAATGAGGTACGACCTGAGGCCCTACACCGAGGCATTCTGGCGCGACTCGATCCTCCTTGGCATTGCAGCAGCGCTGGCCGTTGTCATCGGAGCGTCACTCGCTGCGCTCGATTACAGGGCAATCGCGAGCCAGCCCTTTCAATCAACCTCAGTCCTCCGCGAAATCATCATCGTCGCCGGGATTGTCGGAGGAACCTACTCGCTGGTCATCATGCATGTCTCGTTGACACTGCGAGAGGCTGTGGTTTCGGCCGACGGCATCCGACTCAATCGGAGGAACGGTCGATCGAGTGAGATCCTCTGGGGGCGACGGACGTTTCGGGTTCTTGACGACTCGCATGTCAAGCGATTTGTGACTCTCTCGGAGGATGACCCGAGATCCCACCTGCGCTAGCGGCTGATCTACTCCCAGGGGATCCTGATACTCGCTAGCCCCGTTCCCGAGGGAATGGCGCGCGAGATTCTCTCAACGGCCCGCAAGGCCGGTCTTATCGCAAAGGAGCGAGTTGTCCCGACGGGACCTAAGGCGAACGAGACCGAGTACACGCTTCAGAGGCGTTGATACGGCTCCCTGACAGTCGCCCCATCCTGCCGTCTCCGCGTTCTTCGCGGTTGCCCGTCGTCCGCGCGCCGATCGCGGTCCTCCATCGGCCGCGCGCGTCCCACTTCAAGGCCGCGGACGGGCGGACACCTGCGATTCTTCGTCAAGGAGCGCTGCCGATCGCAAACGCAGGGCGCGACTCATGAACCAAGCGGCGAACGACCCGAAAAGAGCACCCAGAGACCACACGAGTGCGTAGACGGTCTGCGGGTAGGGTTGAACGTAGTACGCGACACCGGCTGACCCCTTCACGGGGATAGAGAGCGCCAGAGTAAGAGCAAACAGCGCCCCCCAAGCTACGAACGACGAGAAGGCTGCAACCAAGACGGCGCGGACGGGCCGTTGCCACAGGTCCACCGCCGCAATTGAGAACCAGATGCTTGACAGGATCACGGCCGCGTCAATGATTGTGAGGGCCGGGCCGGTCCCAAACCGATAGTCTGGATGTTGGGAGCTTGACCCGGGGACCGGGATGAGCGAAACCGCGACGGCAACTCCGAGCAACGCAAAGGCTGCGCTCAGGAGGATCAGCCCGCGGCGGCGTGACCGGGCATGGGGCCGCGTCAACTGTCCGAGCCTCATTCCGCGATGCGTTCCACATTATCAAGCGGCTCGTGGGGTCGAAGCAGCGAACTCGTGCTCGCCTTCGCGGCGGTCCTCCCGCTCGTCGCGGCCGTCCCTCGGCCTCGCGCGCTGATCGCGGCCAGGTCATCGGCCGTACAGGTCGTCGGTCAACGCCGAACGGCCGCAACCGTCAACAGAGCGGTCCCGAGAAGAAGCAGGGGGAACGCGATCTGGATCTCGGAATCCCGGGTCGATTCCCAGTACCACCACGAGGTTGGGCAGGACTGCCCTGGACCGCACTCGACCCCGCCTGGATTGGACTGCGTATCCAGCCACAGCCAGACGAGCCCTAGTCCCGCCAACATCACTGCGATCCCCGTGACGAGCAGGACCATGCTCGAGCGGCGCATCCGGGGGTTCGCGCCAGCGCTCATCGCGGTCCGCCCTCGACCGCGCGGGTCGCAGATAAAGCCCGCGCGGGGCCTGCCGCCCGCGCGAGCATTATCCCGACACGGCCGCCCTCGCGGCTCGGATCGCCGCTCGGGCGGCCTCCGCGCTCACTCCGTGTCGATGACCGCGATGAGCGCGCAGAGCGCCTCCGCAATCGACGCCGCGAACCCGTTCCCCGAAATCAACCGGCCCGCGAGCCGCAGGCCTGGTGCGAGCCCGCAGCCGCCTCGTCCATCCCGTCGCTTCCCGAGCCCCCGTTTCGGCGACTACTCGCGGACGCGGTTCGAGTCGCGGGTCGCGTTCGGCGGCTCGGACGAAGGCGAGGACCCGGACGAGGTTGCGACCCAGGCGCGGCAGTTCAGCCTCCGCGAGATCACGAGCGGATTGCCCGATGATTCCCGCGAGGCCGATGAGAAGCAAGCAGAGCGACAGCTTCGCGGCCTACGCGCCCGCGTGAAGGCGGCCCGGGCAGCCGTTTCGACCTCTCCACGGCTGGCGGAAATCCTTCAGCGCGACTGGAGAAAGTCAGCCCAGTTCTACGCGAAGTTCGGGATTACCGAGGCGCTCTTCCAGAACGGGGTCCGTGTCGCGCCCGGAGATGAGCCTGATAACCCTGCGACAGAATCACCTCCGCCGATCGCAGTGGACGAACTTCCCTCAGGCGAATGACCGAGAACGCTGAGACGCCGGCAGTGTACGACGTTCGTGAGCTGAGCGCTAAGCTCGTTAGGCTCAGTCGAATTGGCTGGGGAGCTTCCTGGGGAATCCTCGGCGTTGGCATCATTGTTCTCATCGTCTGTGCCGGCCGCTTGCTCGGGCCATCGCACGGTGGTAATCTAGCGGTCCTCGCGACCGGGGTCGGCTTCGGCGTCTTCCTAATCGGGCTATCCTATTGGTCGATCCGTCACAGTAGAAAGGGTGCGGATGTCGTCAGCGTCGACAATGAGGGCGTTCATCTCCACTACCGAAGCGGGCGTGTAGCCCACCTTCTGTGGGCGGACCCGCACCTCGCCTTCAACTTGCAGGACGGGAGCGTGCTCCCTGCCGAGGTGACTAAGGGTGGGCTACTTTACACGCTGATAGTGAGTACCGGGGACACCCCGCTTCCAATCGAGGCGTTCTTCGACGTGCTGACTCGCGCGCAGCAACACGGGCTGGTCGCACGGAGCGGGCGGGATCGCATGCTACTGATGCCCCGAAGCATGTGGTTGATGGAACACCACATCCGCGGTTCGCGTCACCGCGCGAAGAATTGCACGGTCTCACCCTGACTCACGGGTCGCGTTCGGCGGCCCGGACGAGGATGCGGAAGAATCAATCGCGACCCCGACGCGGCAGTTCAGCCTCCTGGAGATCACGAGCGGCCTCCCGGACGATTCGCGGGAGGCGGACGAACGGGCCGCGGAGCGGCGGCTGCGCGAGCTTCGCGCGCGCGTCAAGGCGGCCAGGGCGGCGATTTCGGCCACGCCCGGCGCTGACGGGGTCCTCCGACAGGACTGGGTGAAAGCGGCTCGCTTCTACGCGCGGTTCGGGATTACCGAGACGCAGCTCCGGAATGGCGTCCCGTCATTCGAGTGCCCCTCAGCGGGCGATCCGTTTCACGGTTCGGTCGCGAATCCGGCGGACGCGCTGACGGAGTCGCGGGCTCGAGGGGAGGCGACGCTCCTTGCGTGACCCACCGGACAAGACGCGAGGTGCCGCACCTCGCGCCATCGCACGGCGGCCGGCCTTACGAAACGGTCAGCCGGCGCGTAGGCCGCGGCGGGCGCATCATGAAATACGCGAACCATGGTCTGCGTTCAACCCAAATCGATGAAGATGACTACGCGCGGCGAGCGCGTGGTCTGGACCGCGCCGGGAGCGGCTGCAGACCCCTGCGGCGGGGCGGTCACGGTTTTCGCTCGGCGTTTTCGTCGGCGCAATCGCTCTTGGAGAAGAGGAAGCGTGACGACTGGTACAGAAAGGGGGACGACAGTCAAGAACAGCGTGCGCGGCCGACAGAGCCTGAAGACCCGCGAGCGCTTGCTTCGCCTGGCGCCGGTAGTGATTGCCATCTGTCTCGTGATGATACTCGCGTCGATATCGACATCGTTCGTAAGTCCCGCCAGGACCGAGGAAGCCAGCCCGTCCAGCCCGAACACCCACCCGGGGTCCTCCGCGGTGGCGGCGCACAGGAATGTCACAGGAACTGCGACGAGCCCGCGTTTTTCACCCAGCATCGCAGCGACCAGCCCGACATCTTCACCTGGTACAGTTGCGGCCAGAGGCTCCGGGGTCATCGACCCTTACAATTACTTCTCTGGTGAACCGGCTCCGATGGGAGTGGCCGACTGGGGGGTCAATGGGTCCAGTCCTACCGGATACTCGTATTTCACCGACTCATTCATCGGTGAGGCCCAGATCACGTCCCTTGCCACTAGCGGGCCTGCGGATTCTATATGCAATTCGCTGCCCAATGGGAACCTTAGCCTTCAGTTGAATGTTGTCCTCATGATTCAATCGAGTTCCTCGCAGAACTACTATTACTGGATCCAGGACGTTGCTAGCATCAGCATCGAGACCCCACAGGCTTTCTACGTCGCCTATACGGACAACGTCTGGAATCTTTCAATCCCAAATGCCACGATAGCGTCGACCTCAAGCGTGACAGGGAGTAACGGCTCCCTCGAGGGGGGTTACTACGCGGCCTGCGCTCCCCAGACGGACAATACCCCTGTACAAGTTCTGAATCCTTCCACGGTTGAACTCCAAGTCAACGCCGTGATGGCTAGCTCGAACGAGCCCGAGGTGGTTTTTTCATACCACAACACCACTCGGCCGTATCAGGATGTAATATTCGACAATGTGTTGTTCCCGTTCGCAAAAGGGGCTACGTTCAATGCCTTCTCGGTTTCTGGACTTACGCCTACGCCGTATACTGAGGCGTTCCCAACTGGGAACTACCTTCCATTCCCCCAGAATGCAGAGCTGACCTTCGGCGGGATTGACGGCAATTATGGTAAGTCTATTGCCAATGACACGCAATCACAGGTGAACCTCTATCTCGAACGGGACTACACCCCCTATGGTTATCAATACGTTCCGGCAGCCTTCAATTTTGGAACTACTGGCGAGAGGATGACCAACGTCTATGAGGTCAGCAATCCCCAGCAGGCCACAGAGGCACAGATGTCCGCCGGGTCTGGATCCCTGGCCTCGCTCTACCACTGGGATAATCTCTGGTTCTCCGCCTCGAACGCGGTCCCCTCCCCATTCTATTGGTCGATGGTCGTGAGCGGAAACAATCTCCTCACGCCGTACTCATTGAGTTCAAATGGAGGCACCTACATCCCCATCATGGTCCCGGACGGCACGTACTCCTACACGATCACCGTCCCGGCTGGGTGGACGGCCTGGTACTCGAGCGGACAGATTACCGTCAGCGGCTTCACCATCGTGCCGGTTACCTTCCTTCCTCCGCCCCCGACGGGAATCGCGCAAACCGGCGCGACGACAACCAACGTCAGTATCGGTTGGACTAATCCTTCGGGAGTCACTACGCCCTACACGATATTCTGGATGCCCAGTGGTTGCGGTAAGCTACTGAACAAATTCACCGCTGGTGCGGGAGCCACTAGCTATACGGTCACGGGCCAGAGCGCGGGGACGCAGTACTGCTACGACATGGCGGCCCTGTTGAATGGGGTCTCAGGAGGCACATCAGCTTCGATGACCGCGACGACGCTTACGGCAGCACCGGGTTCGTTCGGCGAAAGCGCCGCGACGGCCAGCTCGATCACGATGTCGTGGACGGCACCGACCACGAACCCGAGCACGGGCGTGATCGCTTCCTACACGATGACGCGGTACGACAATACCTGCACC
>Ga0181536_10000946_pt1 | contig 34750 bp, 35 predicted proteins | sample PEATcosm2014_Bin_41_FD_121105 | JGI IMG/M metagenome (GOLD analysis project Ga0181536, IMG submission 121105) | Peatland microbial communities from MTU Mesocosm Facility, Houghton, MI, USA - PEATcosm2014_Bin17_60_metaG | ecosystem: Environmental > Terrestrial > Soil > Wetlands > Peat | place...
CGCACGTTTGCTCCGCGCTTCTTTCAGACCCTCCGTCGCCGGAGCGCCCTTGCGCTTCGCTATGACTTCACCTCCATCAGGTTGTCAAAGGGACTTTCACCCTCGAGCTGTCGAACATGCTCGGCACACATAAAAAGGGGGCAGCCACCCTCCCAGATGGCCACCCCCTTTTCAAGGAGTTCTACGCCACTGACATTATCAGAGGCTGGGCGTATAGCAAGGGTGCTTTGGTAACTTCACTGGGCCTCGGGTATTCGCCTGACTTTGGCGATGGCCCTACTTGCATGATTTCCCTTTCTTGATCAGCTCATAGCACGCATACCAATCGCCCGCCAGAATCTCCTGTCCCCGCCTCAGCGTGATCGAAGTGGTCGCCGGGATGTAGGAGTTTTTCTTGGAATAGGGAATGCCGTAGCAAATCTCGTCGTGGACGAACCCCTCGACGACATCCTTCTGGTGAGCGCCCATGATCGTGCCGCCGACCCGGGCGCTGTACGGCTCGGGCCAGAGATTCCTCGGGTCCTCAGGGTCGCCGCCGTCTTCGAGGGAGATCAGGTGGTCTTCCTCGTAGCAGGCCATGTTGTCGGAATGCGCAACGCACCGGGTCGTGTCCACTTTTCCCGTGTTCGGATTGATGAGCAGCGCCCTCGCCTGGTGGACAGTGTCCCCGTATTCCCGGAGCTGTTTCCTCTTCAGCCTGCTCGTGTATTGCGCTGGGGGCCGGATGAGCCTAGTGCTCCAGCGGCGGCTGCATATGGTGTCACCGATGTTCCGCTGCGTGACCTCGGGGTTAGCAGCGCCCGGCGTCCTCACCGGGTCGGGGTAGATGTCCGCAGGGCCCATGCGGGTGGGTTGAGCCGGGGGCACACGCGCCAGGACGCTGCAAATCACGATGGGAATAGCGAAAAGGACTTGCCGTTTCATAAGGCTGCCAGCAACCGCCAGCCGGAACAGTAGTTTATATTCGCAGGCAAGCGGTTGGTAGCCGCAAGGTATACACCCGTTGGAAGACGAATTCAAGTGCTGCGAGATCTCCTGAGAAAAGCTTGGTCATTTCTGGTGCAGCTTCTCGACCGCGATCTCCAGCAGGACTTCGATGCTTTCCTTTGCGTTGTCTTCCAACGTCGGGGTTGACCGCAGGATTTCAAGAGCTTCTTCAATTGCCTGGAGTGCGGTTTTCTGTTTCGGTTTGCGCGTGGTTTGACCACCAGTGGTAGAATCAGCCACATTATGCGCCGATTTGCTTTGTTTTCGCTATTGCTGGCCTTGGCAGTTGTGGTGGTCGGAATCTCCTTCGCCTTAATGCGGAATCTCCACCAGCCGCTCCTCGTGTACGTCATCGTGATGCCGATTTGGGTGACCTTGCTTGTGATCCTGGTGATGGTCGGGCGGGCCACGTTCAAGAAAGGGCAGATGAGGGACGAGCGATAGCGAAAGTGATCTGGTGCGTGTTTGAAAGGACTTTGGTGGCGGCATGGGATCAGAGGAAGGCAGACGTGATGGGGCGACCGCACACTGCGCTGACAATTGGTTATGCCAATCGAGTGTAGGTGATTGATCCCAACATCAATCCGAAGTCGTCAATTTGAACCTGCGCGAGCCGCGCATCCCATCCCATCCGGCTGGCTCGATGCTTAATCCTAGCCGTTTCCTCAGTCGAGAGGTTATCTGGCGCGGCGGGATGGACGGCTGTCTTTACGTGAACAAGTGTGACCTTCGTTCCCTTAATAGCCTCGATGCCGGTGTAAACCGGAGACCGCTTGTTTCGGAGACAATAGTAACCCTTCGATGTGAGGTCGGAGATCACATGCCGCTCTCCGCTCGATTGAGTTTCTTCTGGCGTCATATGCTGCGCGTCCGTTGAGTGCCTGGTCTTCCTCGCATGAACGCAAATTACACCGTCCCGGCGCTGCCGGTCATTCTTCCCTCCACCTTAGCGCAACGCATCGTTGAGCAAGTGAGCCAATCTCACACCGGCTTTTTCTAACTGAAGCTCGATTACTGGTTCGGCCTGCCGCTCATACTCGGGTGTGATCGGGTCCGGATTCTCGTTGGTCAGGTTCCTGTAGGCAATCGTTTGAGCGAGCCGGTGCCCCTCCATCGCCCAATCCTCGATGCTCCCTTTCTGCCATTCAGCTTGGTCCTGAGGTGTGATCCGACTCTCCAGTTCCGCCGCTAACGCCGCAGGATTGCGGTTGATGTGTTCGAGCAAGCCGGTGTCCCAAACCCAGTGCAAGTTATCAGGGTGACGTTCAAACACCACATAGCGGGTGTTGCCGCCCTTGTCGCCGTTGTCCTCATCGTGTAGCGGTTGGTGAAGGTCGCCCACGAAATGCACAACGAATTTCAGCGCCTCAGCCTTCGCTGCCTTGGTTGCTGCTGGGTCTCGCAGGACGCCACGGAATTCTTCCGTCTTGGCCACGACGCAATCACCATGCGGGCAGTCCCGCGCCATGTCAATTTTGGGTTCGGCCAGTGGGCAGTCAATGTAGTGCCAAGGCGCCGTTTCGCGGTGCTGTGTGCGGTAATCATCTGCCCAGCTCGCAATCACGTCAATCCCGCTGCCGTCCAACAGGGCGGTTGCCTTTGCCTTCGCGGAGTCCGTCATGTCGTGCTCGGCAATAAGGGCGATGATCTGGTGGCCCTCATGGCCCCACGCCAAGCAAGGCCGGGGCCAGGAAACAGCAGTCAGCAAGACAACCAGCACTCGCACTCTGCTCACTTGGCACATAATCCGCGCACCTTCCTCTCACTCTCGAATCTCTAACGGTAATCATATCGTGACCGCCCAATCTTGCCTTTGTCAACCGTTAGCTCGGGGGCTATGGCACCAAAGTACTCTTGCAACCAAGAGAATCCCTGCTATCGTCTCTGGTGTAATGTACTCCTTGAATGGGGTGGCCATCCGGCATGGTGGCTGCCCCTTTTTGTTTCCGCCCTAGCACCCCTTTACCCCGATCGAGTCAGTGTTACAATGCCGCGCCATGCGCCGCTCTGAAATGTATTCTGTCGTAGTTGTCTTCGCCGCGGTTATGGGGGGCATCTCGCTCGATTTGCTGCGGATTCTGCATCGGTCGTTCCTTTCTAACCTCCCCGTGATTCCCATCTAGAATGTCGTGCTTGCGGTCCTAACTAGGGTGGCGTGGGCCGCATTCGGGACCCGCCCGCCGTCCGTTAACCAGATACCCCAAGACAAAGGGGACGCCCGGTAGTGATCTGTCGCCCGCGCTCTTGACAAGCAATCTGTCAATTGATACCAGTTACCCATCCATGTACTGCTGGAATTGCGGCAAGATCGTCCCCAAGGGGCAGATTTCTGCCCGGCCTGCGGCGAGCACGTGCCCACCACCGCCAAGCGGTACCGTTCAGTTATTGATCAGACGCGGAAAGAACTCGGCGGCGAATTCTTGAGTGTCGATGAGGTCGCTGAAATCTTGAACGTGTCTCGGGACACGGTTATACGGCAATTTGAAAATCTGGATGGTGTAATCGACATGGGCCACGAAGAAACTCGCCAGAAGCGGCGCTAACGGAAGCTCAGGATTCCGCGCCGGGTGCTCGAAAGATACTTGATGGAGCGGACGCGCAGGCACCGCTTCGACTAATGCGGTATGCCTGCCGCAGCCCTCTACCGAGAGTCCAGCGTCCGCGCCGGTTTGGCAATCCTTGCCGAGCCAGTTTACCCGCACTGGGCCTTCGGCTCCCCAACGCTCGCCGGTTCGGAAGACACAGGAATCAACTGCGACCAGGAGATAGTGGTTTTTCTGTCAACTCTCGGGGGCCGCATGTGCTATGCTGGCCTGCCCGTCAGCCCCAGCGGAGGCGGCGAAGATGACGATCAAGCTTGAGATCAGGCTCAAGTCCTACATCGCCCACCCGATGACCAGGGAGCGGTCCGAGGTCATCTCCATCCAGAAGGCGAGCGGCTTCAACCGGGTCCGCAGCCAGGCGAAGCGCAAGCAGACGCTGGCGGCGGAACTGGAGAAGCGGGGCATGAGCGAGGCGGACTACGCCGCCCTGACGGAGAAGGCCAACGCCCAGTTCTTCACCCTGGATGGCACCGTCTACATCCCGAGCCGCAACTTCCAGTCCTTCCTGGCCCACGTGGCGCACGTGGCACCGAAGGCGGTCGCAGCGGCGGGCTACCAGATCATCCGCACGGCCGTCCAGGTCCGGGAGCCGGGCCTGGTGACGGACAGGACGGTCGCCGACGCCAAGGTCTTCGGGAGGTACGTGAAGCTGGAGGTGAGCAACGAGCGGTCGTGGCAGGAAAACGCGTACATCGAGGACGCCACGGCGACCGGCACGCTCGACCTCGACGAGACGATGCTGTCACCGAAGGACCTGCGCCAGATGATCGAGTGGGGGGCCAAGTACCTGGGCATCGGGGCGGCCCGGTCTCAGGGGTTCGGCCGGTTCGCCATCACCAAGTTCGAGACGTAGTCAGCGCCAATGACAATGCCTCTGCCATTGCCCATGACGATGCCTGTGAGCCGATGCCATTGCCAGCGCCAGTGACGGCGACTACGACTCTGCTGATGCCGGCTATCGCCCTGCGGCGGTAGTCGGCATCGGACGCTCCTGGTTTTCTCATGGTGTTTCGGCAAGCGAGCGCGAGGGGTGGGAGTACGTCCTTCTCGCACACATTGTTCGACAAGGGGACAACGGATAGTCTCTGACGTAGGAAGGCGTCATCCACGCGAATCTGGCAGGATGGTCTTCTGATCCGAAATCCGCTTGTCCAGACGTGGCATCGAGTATATGACGGAGTAACAAAACCTCTTATCGCCAAGGAACGGCACAATGCTGATTCTAAGATTACACGACACCTCGACAATTGCCGACAACCGTGGCCAGCCGGGCAGCGGAAATCAGGGATAGCAGTATTCAAAAGCATCAGGGGAAAAGCAGTTTTCCGGTGTTCAGCACCACCTGCGCGGGTCACGGGCCTCCGGGGCATGGGCGCACTCTGAGATAAGAAACCGAAAGAAGTGATGGCTCGTGAGGTTTCTTTCTTTGGTAGCGTTCCACCCCTCCGTCCGGGGTCCAGGGATTTGTGGAGCTCGCCAGTAAAATCGGCGTTACAATGTCGCGCATCGGAATTGTTCTCGTTGCCAAGGACGGAGACGTTCTGCCATGCCACACTTCGACCTTGTACCAAAGGCCCTGCGAAGAGCCCGAAGGCGTTGCCAAGCATGTGGCACGTCGGCAAGGCCGATTTTGGCGGTTCACCACGTCATCCCTGTCGCCCTTGGGGGTCGTGATGTGCTAAGTAATCTCACCACAACAGATGGCGCCGCAACCACCAGTTCCCGCGCTCACACCATCCATTAAGTAGGCAGCCACAGGAATCAGGGCTGGCCAGATTTGCGTTGATGGCCGACCTTGAGTTGGTGCCGAGCATTAAACGCGCAGCCGCGAGCCTCAAGTTGGTTCTCAAATCCGGCTGTGATCTGCTCCCGCTCCTCAACGTCCAGGGGAGATGCATCAACGTGGGCATGAAATCATCGACTCGCATTCTCGATGACTTCAACCGTCGCTTCATCAGGGTGGGGGCCGCAGATGGTAAACAACGATGTCGCCGATGGTATGCCCACCTGTGGGCTGAGGATTGACTGCGAGTGCTTGCCAGGGGTTCTGGATGTCAGCCTCGCAAGTCGCGCCAATTCTGCGTCCTTGCCGGCAGCGTGACCGTTGCAAAACACAACCACCGTCAGTAGCTTACGGCATCATCTGGCGGAATTTTAGGGATGAATCTCTTTTTGCCTCCGCGCACAAGCCCGGCAGTTTGTCGCATCAGTGTTAGCAAAGGGACGCGAAAACAAGGCGCCTCAGCTGTTGAAACACCAACCTCGGCGTTGGCGGCTTTCGGGCGTATCAACGGGATTCTCTTGGTTCATTACATTTGGGGGTGGCCGAACTGCGCTGCTCCTCTGTCTCTGGGCGCCCGACACAATCGGGGTGAAAAAACTTCCCTAACCCCATGCTGATCGAACGCAGCCAGAAGCGCCAGCACAAGCATTAAGACAGGAACCGCTTGGAGTGGAGTTCGGAGCCCTGCCCAAAAACCTCTCGGACGAGTCCCCCTTAACTGCAAGAAAACACGAACACTCTCAGCGCTGATCATGATTGCCCAGAAACACCCGTTTGTGGACACGTGGGGCTTGCGGTGTGAGCGCCCATCTAAGGGGAAACATTCTTCACCGGTTTGAACGAAACCAGGCTTCAGCGTGGGGAGTTGGCTAAGAATGGCCCGATAAGTGCCCGTCGGAGCAAAGCGAGATCCTACCTACAGTAACTTAAGATCCCTCTGGTAGCGAATGCGCATCCACTCCAGGTCGACCTTGGGATCGGCTTTCTCCGCACATTTGAGGGCTTCGGCCTTGTCGGCGGCTTGGTAGGGTCGGGGACTGGCGCGGCAGCTCCGAGAGACCTCCGAGCTCCGTTTCCGGTCCCCGCCACGTCACACGTAGCGTGCGGATTTCCCGCACTACGCGTTCCTGTACGCTTCACGACAAGGGTTATGGGGCCAATCGGGTCGGGGCGGCTTCCCAGGAGGGCGGCTGATAGTCCACGCGGTACTCGTGGAAGAGCCCGAACGTGCCATACAACCACTCCCTCCGCCACCTCTTCCATCCGAAACCTTGGCGCTGTCTGGCTCTTGCCAAGTGGCACCGAATCTTCTTCTCTACCCAGTCTTGGGTATACAAGAAGCACCGGCGAGAGTTGCCGACCGCAAAGTAGTTCACCCAGCCGCGGAGAATGGGATTGATCTGCTCGATCAATCCACTCAAGGGCTGAGAACGATAGTTTCGGAAAATCAGCTTGAGCTTGCGCAGCAATGCCGTCCGCTTCTTGCCTCGCGGCATATACAGCGGCATCCATCGGCCCCGCCAAGCGCGGATCGGACGGAACTCAAACCCCAGAAATCCGAAACTTTCTCCCTGCTGAAGATCCACCTTCCGGCTCTTCTCCTCGTCCACCTCAACCTGCAGCTTGGCCAACTCCTCCCGCAGCCGCTTCTCGACCGCCGTGCGAAGCCACGCCTGCCGAGGATGAGCGTCGACCAGGACCACCAGATCATCGGCGAACCTGGCGTACTCGACTTTCATCCACCGCCCCTGGCGGGTGACTCCCTTCGCCCTCTCCAGCATCTTGTCCACCTCATTGAGGTACACATTACTGAGCAAGGGTGAAATCACCCCGCCTTGCGGAACACCCTGCTTCCCCGACGCCTTCAGCAGCAACTTGAGCAACCACAGAACCTCGGCATCGTTCACTCGCCGTGCCACCTTTTCCAGTACGATGGAATATCGAACCGTATCAAAGTAGGCTCGCAGGTCAAGATCGACGACATAGGTCATGTGCCTCACGATTGCTTCCGAGCCGCGTTGAATCGCAGCGTGGGCTGACTTCTTCGGCCGGTAGCCAAACGACCCCGGTTGGAAATCGCCCTCGAAGATCGGTTCCAGGATCAGCCTCAACGGTCCCTGGACCACTCGGTCGCGAATGCATGGAATCGAAAGTTGGCGAACCTTTCCCCCTTCCTTCGGTATCCCTACCTTCCGCAGCCGTCGAGGTCGATATCTCCGCTGCACCAACTCCTCGCGAAGCTGATCGAGAAATCTCTCCAGGCCCTCAGCTTCGATCGCCCGGAACGTGACCCCGCCTACTCCCGGGGCACCATCGTTCTCCTTGGCTAACTGATACGCTTCCCAGGGGGTTTCTCGTTTGCAGACGTGGAGATACAACCCCCAGAATCGCCAAGTCGGTCCAGCCTTCGCCTTGACATAAAGTCTTCGCCTCAGGTCTCGCAGCTTGAAGGGTGCTTTTATCATTTCACCCCTGCCTCCCGTGTTGGCCAAGACTTGCTGTGCAGCAAGGCCCCTTCGCTCCATGGGCGTTACCCCATTTCTTTGCTACTCCGAGCCTAGCCGCCACCGTCTCGCCGTCAGCCGATTTCACGTTGTCTCCGGTTATACGGCCTACCCTGCTCCACCGATTTCTCGATGGCGCGAGGACGGTTTCTCCAGTTGCTTGACATGCCCTTGTCACCGTGCTGCCCCTACCACCCCGCCGGAGTGGCCTGTCGCCTCGGTCAGCCCGCGACCTGCCATGCTGCCTTCGCCCGAAAGGGGAGGGCTCGGCCTCCGGAGCTAGTCTTTTCGAGGCCACCTGTGGGTTCACTTGCGTTGCGGCCCGGTGACTCGCTCACCATCCCACGGATGGCTTTGTCGGTTGGCTCCATCCGCTTCGTTTCCTCCACGGATGCAACCCAAGCTACAAGGCTCCTGACGCTTACCTTGGTGGGACTGCCTCCCACTGAACATGCCAGCTTTTGCTGGACACACCCCTTCCCAAACCATCCATCCGTGAGCTCCCGGCCGGTCCTGAGCACTCGGGCCTGAAAGGGCTTCGGTATTACCGCTGACCCATTATTATGATAACTGACAGATAACTAGCAGAATCTTGACTTCTTGTCTTCTTTCTATTATAGCATCAGGGTTTCCGTAGGTTCTTCCCTTGCCCACTCTTCAGGCGTCGGGCTGGGAGGATTGGAAAAACGCAGAGCTCGTCTCGGCGAATTTCGGATGGGCGGCTTTAGTTTGATCGGCGATGGTCTGAAGTCGAATCCTCAAGCCCGCAAAACCCCTTGTGGACTAATCATCGCTTTTGTTCGCCGACCTACGGGCCGGGCTAGAGAAAGAGCGCGCGACAAGCGGATGAACGGTGTATTTCGGAATCGGCGAGGTAGCCTTGGCACGGGTCGCCCTGAGCTTGTGAACGGAGCTCGTGAGCAATGGGCTGTTGTCCCGCGCGAATCGGAACGTGCTCACGGCACGAGATACTTTGGTTTGCTTAGGACGGCGTGCCTACCATGGTCGCGACGGCCGGCCTTCACCGGGACGGTCCTGTTGCCTGTTTTGGCAGCGTTGCTGCTTGCGTCTACTGCCACTGCGCTGAATCCCTCGCTGGACATTTCGCAATACGCGCACACCGCTTGGACACTTCGCGAAGGGTCTTTTCAGGGATATATCGAAGCAATCGCGCAGACGCCTGATGGTTACCTCTGGCTGGGCACGGAGTTCGGACTTCTTCGCTTCGATGGTGTTCGGTTTGTACCTTGGAAGTTCCCCGCAGGTGAGCATCTTCCAGGCAGCTTCATTTCAGGGCTACTCGCCGCGCGTGATGGTAGTCTTTGGATTGGCACCCGTGGAGGATTGGCGCGCTGGAAGGATGGCAAGCTCACTGATTACCCGGAGCTTGCCGGCCACCCTGTGTATGCACTCATTGAGGATCGCGCCGGGACGGTCTGGACCGGTACCGGGTGGGTGGATCCAACCAAGCAACTCTGCGCGATTCAAAGCGGTCGCGTCGAGTGTCATGGAAATGACGGCCGTCTAGGTAAGGGAGTTATGTCTTTACTTGAGGATAGAGACGGCAATATTTGGGTGGGAGCCGAAACCGGGCTGTGGCGTTGGAAGCCTGATCGTCCGGAGCTCTACCCGGTGCGAGATCCTTTTGGCCTAATCCGCGGTCTGATTGAGGGTGCCAACGGCACAATCTTGATCGCCATGAGCCACGAAATCAAACAGCTCGTGGATGGAAAACCCGGGGCGTATCCGCTTCCGGCCGCTCGTGGGCAGCTCCAGCCGTCATCGCTGCTCCTCGATCGCAACGGCGGTCTGTGGATCGGAACAGGGGATCAGGGCCTCCTCCACGTGCACCAAGGAAGGACGGATCGCTTCACGCGGGCCGACGGCCTGTCCGGCGACGCTGTCTCACGAATGTTCGAGGATCAGGAAGGCAACATTTGGGTAGCCACCCTCAGCGGCCTCGATCGTTTTCGCGACTTAGCCGTTCCCACTGTTTCGGTGAAACAAGGCGTGTCGAACGATTACGTTCTCTCAGTTTTGGCAGCCCGGGACGGGGGTATTTGGCTTTGCACGCTGCATGGCTTGAACCGATGGAAAGATGGGACGATTACGATTTACCACAGGCATCGGGCACAGGCCGCCAGGCGCGAGGCGGGCGCCTCCGTTGTGCGTGAGGTAATAGATAACGGCTTGCCGAGTGATGGCGTGCAGTCCCTCTTTGAGGACAGCCGAGCGCGAATTTGGGTTTCTACAAGAAACGGGCTCGCGTATTTTGAGCATGGTCGCTTTACTCCGGTACGACCGGCTATTAGCGGGGTCACACTTTCGATAGCGGGGAGCGGCTTGGAGAATCTCTGGATCAGTAACGTGGACCGCGGTCTTTTACACCTGGTTCGAGGCAAGGTGTTCGAACCTGTCCCCTGGTCAAAGTTCGGAGGAAAACATGCGGTTATTCTGGCAGTTGATCCTATACGCGGAGGCCTTTGGCTCGGATTTGCTCAGGGCGGCGTGTCATATTTCAAGGACGGGCAGGTCCGCGAATCCTACACCGGCGCCAACGGGTTGGGCGAGGGGCCAGTCACCAGTCTTCAGCTTGACCGGGACGGCACGCTCTGGGCCTCAACCGAGGGCGGGCTGAGCCGGGTGAAGAATGGGAGGGTTGCCACGCTTAACATCAAGAACGGTCTGCCCTGCAACAGCATTCTTTGGACCATAGAAGACGACGCCCGCGCGTTGTGGCTGTATACAGCCTGCGGCCTGGTGCGGATCGCGCGGCCCGAGTTGGACGCATGGGCTACCAGTGTGGACAGGGACCCAAAGCGGACGATTCAGATGACAGTGTTCGAGAATTCGGATGGCGTTCCGAGCCATTTCGGCCATGGCGGCTTCACACCGTTGGTAGCCAAATCCACGGATGGTAGATTGTGGTTCGCGACTTTCGACGGAGTGGGGGTCGTTGATCCTCGCCAGATTCCATTCAACTCGCTCCCTCCACCGGTGCACATCGAGCAAGTCACCGCCGACCGCAAAACCTACGAGACGACTTCGCAATTGCGACTGCCTCCACGGATTCGCGATCTTGAGATCGACTTTACAGCTCTCAGTTTGGTTGCACCGGAGAAGGTTCGATTTCAGTACATGCTCGTGGGCCGGGATCGCGATTGGCAAGACGCCCGAAACCGCCACCAAGCTTTCTTTACCGATCTCCCTCCGGGCAATTACCGTTTCCGCGTGAAGGCGTGCAACAATAACGGTGTATGGAACGAAGCTGGCGCATCCTGGGATTTTTCCATTGCCGCGGCGTACTACCAGAGCAACTGGTTCCGCGCTGCGTGCGCAGCCGCTTTTGCAGCACTGCTCTGGTGGGTCTACTGGCTCCGCCTCCGTAGCATCGCGTTGCAATTCAACATGCGCTTGGAAGAGCGTGTTGGCGAGCGTACACGCATCGCCGGGGAATTGCACGACACCTTGTTGCAGAGCTTCCATGGCTTGATGCTCCGCTTCCAAACGGTATTGGAGTTGCTTCCCGCACACCCGCTCAAAGCGAAGCAAGCGCTCGAAGGCGCTCTCGAGCGGGCAGACCAGGCGGTCAGCGAGGGCCGCGATGCCGTTTACGAACTACGTTCCTCCACGATCTTCGGTAACGATCTTGTACAAGCAGTGACGGCGATAGGTAAAGAGTTCGCGGGCAACCAGGGAAGCGGGTATGCGGCAAAATTCCGTATGGTGGTGGAAGGCAGGCCGCGCAACCTGCGCCTGACTCTCCGGGATGAAATCTACCGAATTGCACGTGAAGCGTTGTGGAATGCTTTCAGGCATGCCCAGGCGCGCATGATAGAGACGGAAATTGTGTACAGCAGGTCGACGCTTCAGTTGCATATTCGGGATGACGGAGTTGGCATCGATAGGATAGTCCTCGATCAAGGAGGACGTGCCGGACACTGGGGTTTGCCGGGGATGCGCGAGCGTGCCCAACGCATCGGTGGGCGACTGAATGTCTGGAGCCGAGCCGGCGCAGGCACCGAGGTTGAGCTCGGCATCCCGGGTTCCATTGCCTACGAACCATCTCGCAATCGTGCCAGTTTCTGGCTATTCCGAAAAGAGGGAAGGAGCATATGAGCCCCGAGCCTAAGCCAATTCGGATCCTGACGGTGGACGACCATCCGCTCCTCCGCGAAGGCGTCGCTTCGCTCGTCGCAAGCCAGTCGGATATGAAGGTGGCCGGCGAGGCCTCCGATGGGCGCGAGGCTATCGAAGAGTTCCGGAAGCGCCGTCCGGACATCACTCTAATGGACCTGGGTATGCCGGAGATGAACGGGATCGATGCGATTATTGCTATCCGCGCCGAATTCCCTGAAGCACGAATCATCGTGCTAACAACCTACAGAGGGGATGTCCAGGTTTTGCGCGCTCTCAAGGCTGGGGCCCGGGGTTACCTGTTAAAGGGCCTCTTGCGTAAGGAACTATTGGAAACGATTCGCGCCGTTCATGCGGGCCTCAGGCGCATCCCTCCCGAACTCGCCGTGGAACTCGCCGGCCATGCCGCCGACGAAGCGTTGAGCGCGCGCGAAATCGATGTCCTCCGGTTGATTGCCGGCGGGAATTCGAACAAAGTGATCGCCGCCCAGCTTTCGATAACAGAGGAAACCGTCAAGGGCCACGTCAAGAATATCCTCGCCAAACTCTCTGCGAACGACCGAACCCACGCCGTCACTATCGGCCTAAAGCGCGGAATCATCGAATTATAAACCCCTCGAAAGAGGCGTAGACCCATCCCAGTATTTAGGGTTGAGAGTAGTTATGGGTCGCTTACTCTAGTACCGGAGGTTTCTATGCAACGTTTATATTCGGGGTTCCCCGACGGCTGGCCGGGACTTAGTATCCTGTTCCTGCGATTCGGCATCGGCATGTCCTTAGTCTATGATGGGACTGCCGGACTGTTCGCAACGCCTCAATTTATTCCAATCGCACGGGAATTGATAGCGCTGGGCGCAGGATTGCTTCTGCTTGTCGGTTTGTGGACCCCCGCCTCGGGAATGCTAGCGGCGATCCTCGAGCTGTGGATCGCTTTTTCTGGAGCTGACCATCTGCGCGGTGTCCTCCTGTTGGCGGCCCTGGGCGTTGCGTTGGCAATGCTCGGACCCGGCGCCTGGTCTATCGATGCCCGCCTTTTTGGAAGGAAGCGTATCGAAATTCCGTATCGGTAGGGTTGTCCTCCTTCGCCTCTAAAGTGGTTTCACAAAACACCACAACCTGGTTAACCAATAACACCCTCATCTAGGGTTGTACGCTGGAGCAAGTGACTCCACAATGCCTTCCGGAGGCGATCAACTCATGGCAGACCAAACTTGCAGCGGAAGAATTAGATTGAGTCCAGGAGCCACTGCTTCCATACATGACAATGCCTTAGTCATCTTACACGCTCCCCGCGGACGAATATTTGCTTCCAACCGAACAGGCGCGCGCATTTGGCAGTGCCTCGAGCAGCAACTCCCTTTAGAGGCCATCGCTGCGGAGATCAGCCATAACTATGGGATCGATCGAGCGACCGCACGGGAACATGCGGCGAACTTCCTGACCGAACTTGAACGAAACGGACTGACAGAGCGAGGAGTTGAATAATGCAACCCATAAAATACGCGTGGCTCGTGTTCAGTGCCCTGTACGAACTTACACGCTACGATGTGATCAGACAGTTGCGCGGCTCTGCGGATATCCAGCGGCTAAACCCACAACCTGTCACCGGTAAGCCGACTAACCGCGAATTGGTGGGAACCATTTGCGACGCCGCTGTTTTGGCGGCGTGCTTGTACTGGAAGCCTGTGCTCTGTCTACAACGATCAGTATCCACAGTGCGATTGCTCAGAAAGCATGGTGTAATCGCGCGCCTGGTGATTGGTTATCGCCTTGCGCCGTTCTTTTCGCACGCTTGGGTGGAAGTAGACAGCCACATCGTGACTGACTCGCCCACGTTTCAGCAGAGGCTACAGGTGCTTTACACGGCGTAATGAGGACGAGGAGCAGATCGTGAACAAAAGAGCCGAACTGACCTCGCTGCCTGAAGCGAGCGATCAAAACGGTCGGACCGAAGTCCTCGCCTGGGACGGCCGGCTCGATAATCGCGATGACCTGCTCTTGCGGCTCAAAGACTCGTTACCGAGCGACACGAGCAACCAGTCGCTTGCCCTCGCCGCGTACGAGCGCTGGGGCGCCAACGGCTTCGTCGATCTAATCGGCGATTGGAGCGCCGTTATCCGCGACGCTGCCAACCGGAGGATAGTCCTTGCGACCGATTTCGCGGGCGTGCGTCCGCTCTATTACAACCTCCGACCGGGAGGAATCCTATGGTCGACGCGATTACAGTCCCTCGTGGAAGCGACGGGAATCGACGAGCTTGACGAAAAATACGTTGCGGGGTTTTTGACCTTCGGAGGATGTCCGAACCGTACTCCCTACAAGGAAATACAATCGGTTCCACCCGGTCACGCGTTATGCATGTCAGCCACGGAGACAACCATCCGCCCCTTCTGGGCGTTGCCCATCGGCGATTCGATCCGGTACCAGAACCCGCATCGGTACGAGGACCAGCTTCGCGCACTATTTCAGGAGGCGGTTGCCGTTCGGCTACAAACGGACTCACCGGTTCTTGCCGAGCTGAGCGGCGGGCTCGACTCTTCGTCCGTCGTCTGCATGGCAAATCACTTGATTCAACGGGGCTCGGTCGGCGCTCCGCGTCTGGTCGGTGTCAGCTATGTCTGGCCGGACTCGCGTGACGAACCGTTCCTTCGCGAGGTCGAAGAATTCTGCGACATTGAGGGAATCCACCTTTCGACGCACGACAATCCTCTCATCACCCAGACAAAAGTGGGAAATGCGATGCCGCAAGGCTTTGAGTCCTTGTACATGTCGGTTAGCGCTGCCGCGTCCAGGCTCGGCGCGAAAGTTCTCCTGACGGGATACAATGGCGATCTCGTAATGGGTAATTGGTGGGACGACAGCATGCAGGTCGCGGCATCACTGCGCCGCTTCCACATCGCTCGTGCCTGTCAAGAAGCGTTGGCCTGGAGCAAACACCTCAGGATTCCGGTCTCATGGGTCCTATGGCGGGCCTTTCGGACTGCTCTGCCCGCCACTCTGGGGCCCCCCGCAACCTTCATGCTGACCGACGGGTCATATGTACCGAAGAGAACCGCGACATCGCTTCTCCCTGGCTTCTGCAAGCGAACGGGCCTTTCTGAAAATGGCAGCTTCTTCTCGAAGGGCTGGATGGATGCCCCGCCGGAGCGGCGCAAACATGTCCAGGCGCTGACGATGCTGCTGGAAATGCGTTCGCTCCAACGCCCCGAGCCATTGCAACACCTTGACTACACTCACCCTTTCGCTCACCGTCCCCTAGTCGAGTTCCTGATGTCGGTCCCGGCAGACACACTCTGTGGGCCGGGCGAGCCGCGGCGGTTGATGCGCCGCGCGCTATCTGATCTGTGGCCGGGCAAATTGCGAAGCCGACGGTCAAAGGGCTTTTTCACCGCTCCCTGGCTCGAAGCGCTAAGTCCGATGGCCCGCGACCTCCTAAAGGGGCGGCACATGGAGGTGGTCGAGCGCGGATTTGTGGACCGTACGAGCCTTCTCTCACGCCTGGAGCGCCTCTCGGCCGGACTCGAATGCAACGAGGCCCAATTGCGGCAGATCATACTCCTCGAATTCTGGCTGCGCCATCGTGGGCTGAAACGGTTATCCGGGGCCCCGGTCCAGGCCGCATGAAAGAAACGAGTTTGTCAGACCAAAATACAAAGGAGATGAACAAGATGAAGGAACAAATGGAAGAACAATATGAGATTCCGAAATTGGTGTTGGTTGGCCCAGCAGATGAAGTGGTGCTCGGTTCGCCTGGTTTGGGGCCTGACGGCGCCTTTGGCTTCATCATAAATGACTTCGAATACGAGCAGGATTAGTTGCCAAACGGCGGTGTGCGGTTCGTGCAGCTTCGCCTGGTCAAAGCGGGCCGTGTCGGGTTTGAGCATAGAACGGTCCACCTATACTTCGCATGCAACGTACCCGTGTCGCCTCGGAGACGGGCGACGCGGGTACAAAAACATCGTCACCCGATCTTTCCTTATCGAGCCTCTGTTGTGAAGACTTTGTTGCCCTCATTGCCCACGGACAAACAGTGACCTGCAAACGCCCTCGCCCCGTTAGCAACACATTAACAAAAGAAAAGGGAATCTATTCCTGCTTGGTTACCGAATGGGTACGTCCTGTTCGCGACACCTTGATGACTCGACGGTGAAGTCGAGGAGACCCACCCAACAGAGTGATTACGGCAATGAAAGAGCCACGTGTCTAGCACGGATCAGCAGAGGGGCGAAAGCAGTTCCAGAGATCCGAGTATCGGAGTATTTTGCCGGAATGCGAGGACCCTCGCGACGGGATCTCCTGCGTTGCGACGACGGCGAATACTACGCCGCAAATGTCCGGGGCAGCCCGCAGCACGTTCGCATACTGGCCAATGAAACGCTCGCCAGTCGGCTCGCACTGCTAATCGGACTCCCCCTACCCCACCCGGCTTTTGTCAATGTTGCGACGGACTTGGGAGAACAGAATCCGGCTCTCAAAGTCGAAACGGGCTCTCGCGCCGAACCGAATCCTGTAGGTGGTGGACTGCGTCTCTGGTCCTGGACTAGAAAGGCATGCACAAATACGTGGTCGGAATGGTGGAGCACATGTCGGAGCGGAAACAGGCGGAGGAGCCATGCGAATGACTGAGGCTCGGTTCCGCGCTATCACGCATAGTGTGCCGGTGCGATTTTTGTCTACCACTCCCGCGATCGAGGCCATTACAGCACCATCGTGAATTGATCACGGAACGGAACAGGTTTTCTCCCTACACCCCGCCCTCGCTAGGCGGTTGCGGAGCATCTGCACGGGATATCTTCTGGAAGCTCACTCTCAGAAGTTCACGTTGGCGGTAAGCTGAACCTATGGCAACATCAGATTCCCCGTATCCACAGGCCATCGCTTCGACGCCCATGCGTGGAAGTGTTTTCAATCAGTATCGAATTGAGGAATTGTTAGGGGAAGGGGCCACAGGGGTGGTGTTTCGCGCTCACGATTTGCGCTTGCACCGGCAGGTGGCGCGCAAGCTCCTAATACGGGACCCGCAAACCGACCAGGTGGCCTGGGGGCGAATGCTACGCGAAGCACGGGCCATCTCGTGCCTGGATCATCCTGGCTTCTGCGCGATTTATGAGGCGGCAAAAGATCAGGGACGGGCCTACATGGCCATGGAGTATATCGCGGGCCGTTCATTGAGGCGGCTCCTCCCGGGCAAAGGGCTGGAGAAAGAGCGGATTCTCCATTATGGCTCGCAAATTGCCGCGGCCCTGGCTTACGCTCATGGGCGAGGAATAATTCATCGCGACGTAAAGAGCTCGAACGTAATTGTCAAGCCGAATGAGGCTGCCAAGTTGGTAGACCTTGGCTTGCCGTATGCAGCGGCAAAAGGAGTTGGAGAAATATGCTTCCTCGGCACCCTTGGAGGAGGCCGGACAAGCCGGGGGCACGCTGCACTATTTGGCCCCAGAGATTCTGCGGGGGGAGCGGGCCAGCGTTCGAAGTGACATTTGAGCGCTCGGGGTTTTGCTCGACGAAATGGCCACAGGCATGCTATTTTTCGCCGGTCGAACTTGCTTTGAAATCAGTCTGGCGATCATGACGGACCGGTCTCTGGCACTGCCGCGGCGGACCGGCTCCCCCCTCGCCACCATCATTCAGTGTTGCCTGCAAAAGGACTGCGACCACCGTTATGCTGCGGCAGGGGAAGTTCGCGACGACATCGAGAGATTACTTCTTATGGCCCGCCGAGGTCGATCAATAGTTTTCGCGCGCCATAGGTTGTGGGAGAGAGCCTGGTAGCGCGTCGGTAGCGCGTGGAATGAAAAGCAGGGCAAAGGTAAGACAAGGTCAGGTGAGGGTGAAATCCTCTCAGACCCGTATGATTACTAGCGCGAGCAAGGTTAGGCAAAGCTGGCCGGACTGCATCAGAAGCCCTTTAACGGCGGTGACACGGACTTAAGCTGTCAATGATTCCAGAAGCGAGGGTCAGGCGAGTGTCGATAATTGGTTCCAGGTGGCACGGCTCACCCTGCTACGACTGCCTCTGGATGCCTAGCAGGCTGCGGAAAAAGTGCCTTTTGCTCGAAGACCGAGGGTGTGCATAAGGCTTTGCTTAGTTCGGAAGAATAGCCGAGAGTCGGTTCCTACCGGCCGGAAAGGGAGTCGGAGGGCTCTGTTCGGGTTTTTGGAGGCCTTCATTGGCCTTTTCGGACCGTTGAGACACACTCCTCCTCAGACGCTGCCATGGGGAATTGCCGTCGCCAGATTCCGAATGCGCACCAGGTTGTAGGCCGCCGCAGCCAGGGTGAACATCCAATCCGCCAATTTCAGCCCTCGATGCCGCAGCTTCCGCATCCCACCCACCGTCTTCATCCAGCCAAAGATCTCTTCCACGCGCTTGCGTTTCTGCTGGCTGATCTTATAGCCCGCATGCCGGGTCGTCCGCCCGTCGATGGCACTCTTGCGCCACTGGTTATTCTGGGCCACGTGGGGCGTGGCGCTCAGTTCCCGCACGTCCGCCACGAACTGCTTCGTGTCGTAGTGCTTGTCAGCCCCCACCGTCACCGGCTGATCACCCGGAAGGCTGGCCACCATCAGCAGCGCCGCCTCCCGCTCGGCCGTGCCCGTGGCCGGCAGCACCTCGACGTCGGTCACCAGTCCGTTCCGGTTCTCCATCAACACGTGCCCGCTGTAGCTCAGCTTGGCTTCCTTGCCCGCGCCTTTGCGGGCCAACAAAGCTTCCGCATCGGTGGTGGACTGATGGGTCTGGTTGCTCCGCTTCTCGCCGTGAAAGTCCACCGTGGGATTGCCGGGATCGTCGTTCCCCGTCTTGGGCTCCTCCTCCCCGGTCTCATCCATCTTCTTGAAGCTCTTCAGGCTCGCGCAAGCCTCCATCAAGGTGCCGTCCACGGTGAAGTGCTCATCCGACATCAAATCCAAGGCCTGGGCTTCCTTCACCACCCGTTGGAAGAACTTTCGCGCCACGTCCGCCTTCAGCAAGCGCTCCCGGTTCTTGGTGAACACGCTCACATCCCAAACCGGCTCGTCCATGTTCAGCCCCACGAACCAGCGGAACAACAGGTTGTAATTCAACTGCTCCATCAGCATGCGCTCACTGCGGAGGCTATAGAGGATCTGCAACAACAAGGCACGCAGCAACTTCTCGGGCGGAATGGAAGGCCGCCCCAGCCGGGCATACATGTGCGCGAAGACCCTCGACATCTCCTTCAGAATGCGGTCCGTAATCCGCCGGATGGCCCGCAGGGGATGGTTAGCCGGGACCCGCTCCTCCGGCGACAGGTAACTGTACATCGCATGCTGCTGAACGTCCTCACCGCGCACAGGAAAAGCCTCCTCAAAAGTGAAAGGAACCAGGATCAGGAGGCAAATATATCACATTGAGATATATTGTCAATACCTTTTTAAACTTCAGCACGACTTTTTCCGCAGCCTGCTAGGCCTTAAAGTCATTATTCGTGCTTCCGTGCCACCGCGGGATTGACTCGTGACACCCTTCACGCAGGCACGTAGCTGGCAATGACGGTGACGGTCGTGAGGAGCAGCGCTCCCGCCCGGAGTGCTGGCACGTCCGCCGGGCCAACTCCGAACAGTTGGCTGCTTACGAGCATGAACGGCGCAGGATTCGCTCTGACCTTTGTGCGCACCACAGCGGGGTCGCCGCCAAAGCGCCGCCCCCAGAAAGCGTAACTAATGACCGCTGCCGCCCGCCCCTCCGTTTGGTTTTCATCCTTGAATAAGCGACTTGCGATCGGAGTGACATGAAGGGTGGAGAAGTATTCCACTGTTGCCACCTGCCAAAAGTGAAAGCTCTTAAGATAAGGAACAAAACCCGCGGTTGGCTGAACAGGATGGGAGCGGTTCGACCTAACCTGAATGGTGGGGCCCCAACGAGTGCTAAGACTCAGAGTCCAGCTTGCCTACTCGCTTCTCGGCATCGCACATCTACATTGTCCTGAGCTCTGGGAGGAAACAGAAAGAGGCTACCTTAGGGCGAGGGTCGATACCGAGCCGCCGCGTCCAAAAGCATAGGGCGAAAGCATCGCTCTGTTGCTATTACTGAGGAGCCAATAAGCCTACGTGTATTGGAGAACGTACTAGTTGTTGTTGCTAATGTAGTTATAGGGACTTGAAACCCAGTTGAGTTCACATATACTGTTTGTCGCGAATCCGCATCGAGTGGTTTCGCCCGACTACCGCAAACTTGATAGGCTCTCTCCAGTGCAGGTGGCACTCATGCGCTTCACTCACGGACTGACTATACCGTCCCAGGCCGCAGCTCGCCCGTCCATCTTGCTACTGGTTTGGCTGCTGAGTGTCGTTTCGGCTACGGGCCAGAGTTCAACGGTAGTGAATCTGCCGACTCTTACGCATGCCGAGCAGATCAGGGAGATGCCCATCGAGGAGGCAGCGCGACGCTATCCAGTCCGGGTCCGTGGGGTAGTGACGTATTACAACTGGGTTATGAGCGACCTGTTCGTCCAGGATTCGACAGCGGGCATTTGGGTTAACATCGGTCAAACCAAGCCCGCGTTGCATGCGGGCGAATTCGTGCAGGTCGAGGGAATCACCGCTGCTGGTGGTTTGGCGCCGGACATCGAGCAGCCCCGCTTTCGAAGTTTAGGCGAGGCCCCCATGCCTAACCCCTGGAGACCCACAAGTGACGCACTTGCCAGCGGCGGGCTGGACTCCCAGTGGGTCGAGCTGCAAGGTGTCGTGCGCTCGGTCGCCGAGCGCCAGGGCGGGTTGGTACTGAACCTTTCCGCGGGGGCATTCGAGTGCATTGTGTTTGTACTGAAGTATCCCTCACTTCCAACTGATATCGTAGATAGCCAGGTGCGCATCCGCGGCGTCTTCGCAGGACTTTACGATCCAAGCAGTGATCGGTTCATTGGCTTCCAGGTGCTCACGCCGAGTTGGGCCGGAGTCGAGGTTTTGGAGAGGCCAAATGAAGCATTGTGGTCTGCGCCGGTGCGTTCGATGCCTTTGTTGCTGCGGCTGACTCCGGAGGACGCCTTTACGCACCGGGTCCACGTTCGCGGCGTCGTGACTCTCCAACAGTTGGGGCGGTCCCTCTGTATCCGAGACCGTGGAGGAGCGCTCCTTGTGAATACGACCCAGCAGACTCCTCTGAAGGTTGGGGATCTGATCGACGCGACGGGATACCCCGCGATCGGCAATTACACATTGGTCATGCGCGACGCGATCTTTCGAAGGGTTGGCGCGAGCCCAGCGCCCCAGGCTGTCACGGTGAGCCCCGAAGAACTGCGAGCCGGTAAACACAATGCGGACCTGGTGCGCCTCTCGGCGCGGCTGCTGAATTGCACAACTCGGCCGGGCGAACAGATGCTGGAGCTGCAAGCAGGAAGAATGACCTTCAGGGCGGTGTTGAACGCAGGAGCAAACAGTTCGCTGTTAGGCTCGCTACGCTCGGGAAGCCTATTGCGTTTGACCGGAGTCTCGATGGTTGAGGCGGACGAAAACCACCAGGCGAGGGGCTTCGAGATTCTTCTCCGGTTCCCGGCTGACGTTGTCGTCCTTGAGATGCCCAAGTGGTGGACAGCCAGACGGATCGGCTGGCTGTCGTTCGCGCTCGCCGGAATCGTCTTGTGGGCTTCGTTTTGGGTGGCCGTGCTGCGGAGGCAGGTCGAAGAGCGCACAGAAACCATTCGAGCCACTTTGGAATCAACTGTGTGTGGGATTCTGGTAGTCGATTCGGCGGGCAAGATTGTCGCTCACAACCGCAAATTCTCGGAGATGTGGCGGATTCCGGAGTCCGCCTTAGGCTCGCATGACGACAACGTAACACTCGATTTCGTTTTCTCGCACCTGGAACACCCCGACGCGTTTCTTACCAAAGTTTGGCCATCGGACGCAAACCATGCCGCCGAGACTGATGACGTGATTGAGTTCAAAGATGGACGAGTCTTCGAGCGGCATTCCGAACCCCAACGCGCCCAAGGGAGGAATGTCGGACGAGTGTGGGCATTCCGCGACATTACAGAGCGCCGACGGTCGCAAGAGGCATCGGAACAGGCCGCAAAACGCTTCAATCTAATAACCTCGGCGACGCAAGATGCTCTCTACGATTGGGACCTTGTTTCTCATGAAATCTGGGTGAACGAGAACTTCCAGCGGCTGTTCGGAGCGCCGGAAAGGAGCTCCGATAGCATCGACTGGTGGAGTGACCATCTTCACCCGGAGGACCGGGAGCGTGTCGCTACCGGCCACAATGCTGCGTTGAGCAGCGAGGGCAATCTGTTTTCATCGGAGTTCCGTCTACGTCGCCCGGATGGGTCGTATGCGAACATCGTTGAACGCTCCCTGATCGTTCGCGACGCCAAAAGTCAAGTGCTGCGGATGATGGGGGCGCTTACCGACATCAGCGAGCGCAAGCGGGCGGAAGAGGCGTTGAAGGAGAGCGAGTCCCGTCTCCAGTGCATCTTCGATTCCGTCCAGACTGGAATCTTAATCATTGATCCAGAAACACACCGGATCGTGGACGCGAATTCCGCGGCCCTCCGGACGATTGGTAGGACGGCAGATCAGGCGGTGGGTGCGGAGTTCCCTTGGCTTTTCTGCATGGCGGAGAAAGAGGCATGCTCGACAAAAGACCCGGGGCAACCCGTAGAGAATTTCGAACGTATCCTGCCCTCAACCAACGGGGACTTCCGGGTGATTCTCATGAGCGTGGTTGCGGTTTCCATCGGCGGCCGAAGGCATCTTCTCGAGAACTTCGTCGATATTACTGACCGCAAGCGGGCCAAACAGGAACTAGAACGCTCGTATGAGCGCTTGCGAACCCTGTCTGCTCGCTTGCAGAACGTGCGGGAAGAAGAAAGAAAGTCACTGGCGCGCGAGCTTCACGACCAATTAGGGCAAGCCTTGACCACGATGAAGCTAGGCCTGTACGCCCTGGTCCACGAAAATGACTCGGACCCTGTGCTCCAGAAAGGGGAGGCACTGTTGCAACTTGTGGACGAGTCGATCAAGCGCGTCCGTCAAATCGCAACCGAACTAAGGCCGGGGGTTTTAGACCACCTAGGTTTGCCGGCGGCGATTGAATGGGCGGCGGAGGATTTTCAAGCGCGAACCGGCATTAGGTGCAGTTTACAGTTGCCCCATCAGGATATCGCTATGGACCCGGACCGATCCACGGCGGTCTTTCGCATCCTGCAAGAGAGCCTAACGAATGTAGTGCGGCATGCGGCCGCCAGTGAAATCACCATACGCATGGAGAAGAGGAACAAAGATCTAATGCTCCTGGTCAAGGATAATGGCAAGGGAATGCGAATGGAGGATGCATTTCGCGACGAGTCACTGGGGATCCTGGGAATGCGCGAACGGGCTCAGATGTTTGGGGGAGAGGTCGATATTTGTAGCGCTCCGGGCTCAGGCACAACTGTGCGGGTGAACATTCCGCAGGTCTATGTCGCGTAAGGAGGGATCACAATGATCAAGGTTTTGATCGTCGATGATCATGCCGTCCTTCGAACTGGACTGACCGAGATCCTGAAGCGTGAATTCGTTAGCGTAACGTGTGGCGAAGCGGGCGACGCTGAAGAGGCCCGTGCCCAAGTCGAGAGGTACCAATGGCACCTCGTCATTCTCGACCTCAGCCTGCCGGGGCGCAGCGGCATCGATTTCCTCACCGACCTGAAGCGGACGAAACCACGCCTCCCGGTGCTTGTCTTGAGCACACATCCCGAGGATCAGTACGCTAGACGGGTGCTTAAAGCGGGAGCAGCCGGCTACCTTTGCAAGAGCGCCGCGCCCGAGGAATTAATTCGGGCGTTGCGCAAAGTGTTAGCGGGCGGGATGTATGTAAGCACGGACCTGGCAGAGAAGTGGGCTCTGGAATTGCACCACGACTCGAGTCAAGCTTTACACGACGCCCTTTCGAACCGCGAGTTTGAGGTTCTGCGGATGATTGCCTCTGGAATGACGACCTCCCAAATCGCCGACGAGCTTCACCTGAGCGTGACAACCATCAGCACTTTTCGGACCCGGGTTCTGGAGAAAATGAACATGACTACCACCGCAGCGCTGATAAGCTACGCAGTCCGCAATCACCTGGTGGAATGAAGCCAAAGCCCCCACAAAACTGGCCACTACGAACCACGTTTGTCCCAAAAACAAGGACAGCCGCTCCGCAAATATTCTACGCATAATTCGGATTTAGACTATTGCCGGAATGATCCGAATCTGAGAACCTCAGCGCGCAGACATTGTTAGAATGCTGATCGCTCAGAACGGTAGGCCATCATCTCTGAAGCAGTTAATCTTGTGAGTATAGGTCAAACGAGTGGGCCTGCAATTGGAAAACGTGGAATATCCAATACGCTTTACGCCTGTTGGGCGGTTGCGGGCTGCCCTTGAATCGTCTGAGGACGTACGAGGCAGTCGGATTTTCACTGGACATTACAAATACCTTGGCGCTGCACATCCCAGACTTGCTGACATGGAACATCTTCCCGCCCTCATAGAGTTCACCGGCTTTCCTTGCGCGGCACGGCCCCTCTTAGAGCACTTGCTCGTTCCCACCGTCGACGAGGGTTGTCGGATTGGGTTTCCGAAGGAGGCAACTCTCTGTAGTCAAGCGGAAGTCACTATACCTTTGCCGCACACCTTGGCGAGCCGGAAGGAGTACAAGACACAACCCTGCGCGTGTCTCGGGCCTCCCCACCAAGCTCGTTCTTAGCCGATGGTCAGTGAGGTAATTGTATGGCCACTCTAGCATCTACTCCGGCGGACGAGTCCCGGCAGATGCGTGCTCCTGCGGGTAGGCCCCACCTTAGCCATTTTCGCCATCGGAAGTTTCCGTTGACTGCTCGCGTCTGCGCCGTAGATTTCATCCGGCCAATGGCCGGCAGGTCGCAACCCTGGCTGCTACGATGTGACGATCGCTGCTACTATGTGGTCAAGTTCCGAAACAATCCCCAGCACACCCGCATTCTCGCCAACGAATTGCTATGTTCGCGTCTGGCGCAGCTCATCGGATTGCCGGTGGCGGTCCCAGCGGTGGTCCTCGTCCCGCCAGGTTTATTAGCCGGCAGCCGTCCGCCAGAGTTGACCGTGGGCGGCCGACGCGAACTTTGTACAGCCGGCCTTCAATTTGGCTCCCGCTATCCTGGACCGCCCGAACGGACTCTAGTGGTAGATTTCCTTCCGGATCGACTGCTCAGCCAAGTCCACAATCTTGTCGAAACTTTCGTGGGAGGCTTTGTTTTTGATAAGTGGACCTGCAACTGCGACGGTCGGCAGGCCGTCTTCTTCCGCTCGGTCGAGGACGCCGGGCGGCCTTACACCGCCCAACTCATCGACCACGGGTGCTGCTTTAATGGGGGTGAGTGGAGTTTCCCGGATAGCCCTATCCGCAGCTTATACCCGCGGAGGCTGGTGTACGATACGATCACCTCACTTGAATCGTTCGAACCTTCTCTCTCTAGCATCGAAAGACTTAAGCCCGGGCATTTTGCGGGATGCATTGCCGATTTACCGAGTGAGTGGTGTTCGCCCCATGCCGGGGAGCTTAAACCACTCGTGGCCAGGTTGTATGCACGCGCAAAGAAACTCAGGCAGTTGATTCTGGAGGCACGAGTTACTTCGCGCTGTTTCCGAAACTGGGTAACAACATAGCTGACTAACCAAAGGGAACATGAATGGACTCACGCCGCTCCTTTGATCTGCCAGGCGTTAATCCTTGCTCGTTTTCTTCGGCTGAGCCTTGGCCTGCTTTCGTCTGGTCGCGATCTTCGGTGCTGTCGCGGCTTGGGCCAATGCGGCCTTAAACTCGCTGCTAGCCTCTTTAGGATCGTCCACCCTGACGTCTTCTATTCTCATTCTTACGCGATACGCTTACCACGGCATTGGCGTTCAATTGAATAAATGCCTTTGCTTTCCATTTCTGACAGGCCGATTAGGTCCTCATACCTGAGCCTCCTGCCTACGATCCTGGACAGAGCGAGTTGAAATCCGCAAGCATCGCCATCTTCATTGTTACAGTTGTTGTAGCGGAAAGTTCGCTCGTCAAGATGACGGAAAAGCTGAGACGGTTCGACACTCACTGAGGTTCCGTCAATGCCGCGCTTGAAGAGCCTCCAGAAGTTCTCCAACCCATTCGTCGGGACCGTGCCGTCACGTAGGCCACACCAGAATTCATGACTTGATGGGCGTACTCTCGAGAAGTGCCCTCCTACGATTTCAGTTCATTACTGTAGAGTGCGGACCCGTCCTCGACGCTGTGTCCAGCCTACCTCACGAAGGTTTCAGCCAAGACTACACTGCATCACCCTACGATCCCGCACGACTCATTCAAGACGAGGGCCAGTCATTCCGGTTTGGCTGCCCCTTCGGGTCAACCGATACTTGAGTATTGTTCGGGCGATCGCCGGAGAGGTTCTTACACTGGTCCTCTCTACGCGGACAACTTCCCCCTCGCAGACAGCCTCGCCAGGGGCGCGATCCTACTTGCTGGACCAGGAATGCTCAAGCCGAGATCCACAGACATACCGGGTTTGAGAGGACGTTCAGATCCAAACAAAAGCCTAGACCGACTAAAAGTTCTAGTGCTGCTCATCTACCAGCCTAAGCTAGGGCGTACGCGATAGCGAACTGGTATGTGGATTCGAAAACGTTTGGCGCGAGGGAGGCCGCCTGTCCTTCTTTGAACATCAAGCTGCTCGTTATTGGACTGTCTGCAGTGTTCCCGTCATTTTTCATTCACATGGGCTGAGCCCTCCCGATCTCGGGAATCAACTGCTCGGCCCTCGCGAGAGTTCAGATACTGGAGATTCGCCGCTGATAACGGGCACCGCAGATGAGACTCATCAACATCTTGGCATCGGCGGAAAGTCCAAATTCCGGAAGTTATTGCCGCTCTTGAGCCTCTTCCGTGAAACCCGTGGCCGTCGTCGTCCGTCGCTTCCCTGGGCCTGCGGATTAAACCGGCTACGCCGCGGCCCCACTCGCGTAATGTCCTCCGCGGTGGACTTAGCTTTACGCGGGGAGTTTCGGCGCTCCTCAGCTTACTCTGGAATTCTTCCTGACGCGGAATGGCTCGGGCATGCTGCGTTGCGGGCCTTGCGGCAACTACAACTGACGTTTCCGGCATCCATGAGACAATTACGCGGGAAGCTCTGACCGAAACGATTGAGCGAATTCGTCGAACCGGGCCACCGCAACAAATAGGATGTTCCTGTCTCTCAGTATTCCCTGGGACACGCGCTCCTTATCCTCCGACGGGTCAGCGATGTCCTCGTGGGCCACGATGAGCCGTGCCGGATGATGGGCACGCACCACAGTGAATTTCGCTTTCAGTGTCTCTGCGAGTTCGTGGTCGCGCCCAAGGGACAGCGCGTGGATAAGTAGAATTTCAACAGAGCCGCCGGCCGCTGTGTACGCAAAGTCGAACGTGAAGCCATCGCCCGTGCTCGACCATTGGGCAACGGAAACATCACTGGCAAAGACTTTCTCGTTTACGAGCCCGTGGCGCTCTAGCGCGTCCCCCAGCCGCCGCTTGATACGCATCCTGGTATCGGGCTTGAGTAGCACGCCCCCACCAGGGCGGACGTAGTGCGCAAAGAGCTCGCTGAGGTTGGCCATCAAGTCATCCGCGTCCACCGGCTGAGGGTCTGATAACTGGATGAGATTGGAGTACGACCGTTGCATCCCTTGGAGGTACGCCGAGAGGTTCTTTTCGTTTTCGCCGATCTCGTGTTCGAAGTGCGGTTGCAGCTCGCGGAGAAATTCAGGATCTGCCCCGGGATGCAATTGCAGAACATCGCGAAAGTCGTCGGTGAACATGCAGTCCAAAAACTGAGCTTCCGGGCAGTACAGAAACACGCCGACGTTGGCGAAGTCGCCGGTCACCACGTTTGGTACGTATCGCACGATGTAGGTGTCACAGTGCCTCATTAGGCCCACTCCAGCTTTTCCAGCTTATTGGGTGCGAGGAACGATCATATCCGGGTTGGGAACTGGCCGGAATTGACTTTGGCGTCGCTGATTAACTCGTTAATCTCCTTCTGCCGGCAATAAAGCCTCCTCGCGAGCGACTCAGGCTTCCCAACATTTGGGAAGCGTCCCTCACTGGGATTATCGGCAAGACATTGTAAAATATCAGAGGCCGGGAGATCTCCTATTCTAGAAAGAGAAGGCTCGAAGGAATCAGACCTCAGTCACGGGCCTAAGTTACGGCTTGAAAAATGTTCAATTAGGTGCACACTGTGCCACCGAATTGGGACCTGGAAGTTTCCTCATTTTCGCAGGCTACAGTAGGTTCTCCCCGATGCGAGGGTGGCATAGGCCCGTTTCCTGAACCGCCTATGTCGCCCCAAATCACCACGTCAGATAATGCCCATCCCCCTCACGAAGAGATCTCTGCGGAGCGCTTCCGAGACTTACTGGAGAGCGTCGACGCGATCATTTTGGAGGCGGATCCCTCGACTCTGCACCTCACCTATGTGAGCGCGGGATCACGGCGAATTTTGGGCGTTTCGCCGGAACAGTGGCGGGAGAGAGAGAACTCTTGGGCAGATCATCTTCGTCCCGAGGATCGGGAGCGTGCTCTGGGTGGCGAGCGAGAGATTGTGGAACGGGGAAAGCCGGTATCGGTAGAATACCGCATGGTGGGGGGAAATGGCCAACTGCATTGGTTCCGGGATACCCTGCATCTGGTCAATGGCGCCAACGGAAAGCCCACAGTACTGCGCAGGATCATGGTCGATGTCACGGAGCGCAGAGAGGCTGAGAAAGCCCTGCGGCAGAGTGAGGAGAAGTACCGCTTCATCGTTTTCAACATCCCCGACGTTGTCTGGGTTATGGATGCACATGGGCGCATTCTATTTGTTAGCCCGAGCAGCGAATTTGCCTGGGGGTACGCTCCAGAGGACTTCTACGCTGGCGGGCTTGCTTACTTTCTCACCACAGTTCACCCCGACGATCTGCGCCGCCCAACAGAGTCCCTCCAGGCAGCATTCCTGCACGGTCGGCCGCGCGAGGTGGGCTTCCGATGGCGGCACAAGGACGGGAGGTGGAATTGGTACCGCGCCCGGACAGCGGGCGTTTTCGAAAAGGATGGCGTTCTGTATCTGCAAGGTCTCCTGACCGATATCACGGAACGCAAGAGAGCCGAGGAGGCACTGCAGGCCAGTGAAAATAAATATCGGACTCTCGTTTTGAATATTCCGGATGTGGCCTGGACGCTCAACTCCGAATTCCATTTTCCCTTTATCAGTCCGCGGATTGAGAGTTTCAGCGGCTTCACAACCGGAGAGATTTACCGGCGGGGCGCTGATATTCTCTTCGAGTGCATTCACCCTGAAGATCGTCTCAAAGTTAAGAATGCCATGGAGAGTCTCTTCGCCAGGGGCCAGCCGTACGATATCGAGTGCCGCGTCCGGCGAAAAACCGGCGGGTGGGTCTGGGTGCGCGACCGTGTGGTTGCCACTTATGAACGGGATGGCGCGCGCTATGCCGACGGACTGTTATCCCACATCACCGGGCGCACACAGGTCGAAGAGGCGCTGCGGGAAAGTGAAAAGCGCTATCGCAGCCTGGTGGACAATGCGACGGTGGGCATCTATCGTACGACTCCCGACGGCCGCATTCTGACGGCCAATCCCGCCCTCATAAAAAAGCCGGGCTACACCGACTTCCAAAGCCTAGCCGCTCGGAACCTCGAGGCGGAGGGGTTCGAGCCAAGTTATCCTCGGACGCCGGTTCGTGAGCGTATCGAACAGGAGCGTCAGGTAGTCGGCATGGAGGAAGCATGGACCCGGCGCGATGGATCCGTAATCTGGGTTCGCGAGAGTGCCCAAGCGATTCAGGATGAAGACGGTAAGACTTTGTGCTATGAGGGCATCGTGGAGGATATCACGGAACGCAAGCAGGCGCAGACGGCGTTAGCGGACCGATTACGTTTCGAGACTCTGCTGGCCGAGCTCTCGGGGCGTTTTGTGCACCTGCCGACTGAACAGATCGATGGCGAGATCGTCGACCCGCAGCGTCGTGTCTGTGAATGCTTGGCGCTGGATACGTGTTCACTCTGGCAGGTAAGGACTGAGGCGCCGGATTTCATCTCACTCGCCCACGTCTATCGGCGTCCGGGGAACGCGCCGATCCCCGAGCGGATTAACGCCGACCAGGATTTCCCCGGGTCCGCAAAGCAAATCGTGGCCGGGAAGGTCGCAGCTTTTTCCTCGCGGGAGGAATTGCCGACGGAGGCTGGACGGGATAGGCAGACCTTCCAGCTACTCGGCAACTGAAGCGTCTTGGCAGTGGGGCTTTTTGTGGGAGGAGGGCCGATCGTTGCCGCATTGGCTTTTGCCACGCGAACCGAGCGCACCTGGCCGGAAGAGATAGTGAAACGGCTGCAACTTGTGGCGCAGATGTACAGCAATGCATTCGCACGGCAGCGGGCTGACGCGGCCTTGCGCGAACGGGAGTCGATCCTACGGCTGTTCGTCGAGCACTCGCCGGCGGCCATCGCCATGCTAGACAGAAAGATGCGGTATCTGGCTGTAAGCCAGCGTTGGATGACCGGTTATCGCCTGGGCGGGCGGAACATCGAGGGCCTCAGCGATTACGAGGTCTTCCCGGAAATCCCGGAGCGTTGGAAGGCGGTCCATCGGCGATGTCAGCCGGGGGCGATCGAGAGATGCGAGGAAGACCCCTTCCCACGGCGTGACGGCACTATCGACTGCGTGGGCTGGGAAATCCGGCCGTGTCAGAGAACGGACTGGGACATCGGGGAGATTATCATCTTTAGTGAACCCGTTACCGACGCGGTTCGGACAAGACAGGAGTTGCAGCTTTCGCTCGACCAGTTGAGAGCCCTGGCCGCGCGCCTGCAAAATGTGGGAGAAGAGGAAAGCAAACGGCTGGCGCGCGAGATCCATGTCGTCCCCGGGCAGGCTTTGACCGCCATTAAGATTGACCTGCGAACCTTGATCCGCGAGATGGGGGGTGACCCGGAACACCCGACGAAGAGGGCCGCCTCCATTCTGAAAATGGTGGATGATACAATTGAGTCCATACGCCAAATCTCAACCGAACTGAGGCCGGGAATTCTCGACACGTTCGGTCTGGTGGCAGGTATTGAATGAGCGGGGGAGGATTTCGAGCGTCGCACGGGGGCTAACCGCCGGCTGGACCTGCCGCGGGCCGAGGTCACCGTGGATTCCGATAGGGCCACCGCGGTCTTCCGCATCCGGCAAGAGATATTGACCAATGTGTCGCGACACGCTGCCGCCAGTGAGGGGAGATAAAACTGGAAAGGACAGATAAGGATCTGGTCCTCTTCGTACATGATAATGGCAAGGGGATGCCGGAGAATGAGCTCTCCGGCCGTAAGTCGCTGGGTCTCTTGGGGATGCAAGAGCGCGCCATGGTGTTTGGAGAAGGGTTAACCATCTGCAGCGCTCCGGGAGTGGGCGCGACCGTGAAGGTCGCGGTTCCTGGGGCATAGCGCGGGAGAAGAAGTCGCGATGATCAAAGTGCTGATCGCCGATGACCATGCCGGAGTACGCCGCGGGACGATCGAAATTATGAAGGCGAGGTAAAGAACGTAGTCTGTGTTGAAGCTGAAAATGCTGACTAGGTTGTGGCCCAACTCCAAATCCATCGCTGGGATTTGATAATTCTGGATATCGCCATGCCGGGGCGAAGCGGCATCGACCTTCTCCGCGATCTGGAGAGGGCGCAACCAGGGATCGCCGTGCTTGTCCTGAGCACATATCCTGAAAACCAGTTCGGTAAACGCGTGCTCAAGGCCGGAGCGCGCGGCTATCTGAACAAAGCCAGCGCTCCTGAGGAACTGGTGAAGGCGATTCGCAAAATCCTGGCCGGAGGGCGGTCTATGAGCTCTGCGCATGCAGATAAGCTGGCGCCGGATTTGCAGCAAGGACCGGATTGAACCCTACACGAGAGCCTCTCCAATCGCGAGCGGGACGTGCTGCGCACGGTCGCCTCCGGGAAAACCGTATCCCAGATTGGCGGGCAACTTCATCTGGGTACAACCACTATAATCAGTTATCGCGCCCGGATCGTCGAGAAGATGAACAGGGCCAGCGAATCTGGGCTGATAAGCTATGCTGTGAGAAATTGCCTGGTGGAATGGGAACTGAGCGAAGGATGTGGCTGCTCGGCATCGCACCATCTGCGTTGAAAGGATCAGCCAGCGACAGATGTGGGAAGTGGAGAGCCTGAAGACAAACCCGGCTCTTAGAGCATCCGCTGACCGGCGGAAGTTAGCGGCCTGCGCCTCGCTGCCGGCGGCCATTAAGCATGCCATCAGCAAAGCTCGTGGGGAACTGGTGGAAGTCGAGGCCGCGCATACGACCGACCGATATTCGGATCGCGGTGCGCATTTTCAAGCGGCGGAAGCGCGGATGGGACGTTGCGAGCGCGGCCACGCAAAGGACCAGGGCTTAAATGCGGCAAGGAATGTTTTCGCGAGCCGAGCGGAAGCGGTGGTAGCGTGGGAAGTCCAGGCGCGGTCAGGCTGGACCCGTGATCGAAGTCACTCAACTGTAGTGGTTCGACATTAGATCGTGCTGGCATAAAACTGGAACGGATACGTCGGCAGCGAGGAGCCAATCACTGCGCAAGAGTTTCGGGTTCAGCGCTCGCCGTACCCGGATTGGAACATTATCACCTTTTCGTGGGAGTTTTGGGCGACCCATGGTCATTTTATGTCCGACCCTAACCAGGTTGGAACCAAATCCAGTCCGTCAGCGAGCGAGGTGACGAGGGTCAAATAATTCCTTGAGGCTTAGGCGGTGACTACATACAATGGGGCCCAGCAAAGACCCTGCAGAGAGAGGGGCCAGCACCTTCGGGAATCCTGAAAGCCCCTCAAACCGGCGGAGCACCTTTGCGAAGAGTTGAGGAAGAAGATTCTTCCCGAGGGTATGTATCTCCTTGGTTAAAGCAGTTCTTGATGAATCCTCCCGAAGTTGAACTGTGCTTGCTCTTGTCTCGCGCCCAGCTCTCACCGCAGGCGCGGGAACGCGTGCTGGGATTGCTCCACACTCCCTTGCGCTGGGAGTTTCTCTTCCAGCGCAGCGAGGGATTTGGCCTTTTCCCCCTCGTCTACACGGGACTTGACGCACTTGGTTTTCAGGGTGTTCCGGGCGACATCCGCGCGAAATGGACGAGCACCTTCCGCCTTCACGCCATTCGGATCGAGCTGATTGCCGGGGAACTGGCTCGGATTCTCCGCTTGCTCGGTGACGCGGGAATACCGGTGATGCCGCTGAAAGGCGTCGCGTTGGCGGAGTCGCTTTACGGCGATGCCGCACTTCGCGTCAGCGACGACATCGACGCCCTCGTCCCCACCGGCAACGCAACCGAGGCTTTTCACATACTCGTGTCCTCCGGCTACCAATCCGAATTCACGAGCCGGCCACGCCTCCTGGAGCTCAATGTACGTTACGGCAAGGATTGTGTCCTGACCCGACAGAACGGCATGTACATCGTCTCCCTCGAGCTCCACTCGGCCCTGGTGTGGGGCGGATCGCTTGACCGCACCCTGTTGGAACAGATCTGGGAAGAAGCCCAACACATCACCTTCCGCGGCGTCCCCACATTCGCTTTAAGTCCGGAATGGGAGCTCCTGTATCTGGCCCTCATGGCCGCGCGGCACGGCGGATCTTCCCTCAAATGGTGGGCGGACGTTGACAGGGTGTGTTCCCGACGGCCGGTCGATTGGAAGAAAGCTAATGAGAGAGCGAAACTGCTCGGCTGGGAAGCGGCAGTTCGATCCAGCCTCGAGGTTAGCAGTCGCTTGTTCGAAACGCCCGAGGATCCGGCCTTCGCATGCGCAGCGCCCCCGCGCCGGACTCGCGTTCCGCCTCCGTCCGACTTGCCCGCACCCTCATCAAACCTTTTCTTGTTTGGCCTGCTCGACACGCCTGCCCGAAAGGTGCTCTATCTTGCCATTCGCGTTTTCATTCCCACCTTGGCCGATTGCGAATTCCTGGCTTTGCCACAATCGCTCTTCTTCCTCTATTATCCCTTGCGGCCCTTGCGCGTGGCCGTCAAGCTGGCAGGATGGCTTTTTGCAGCAGGCATCACAAAACTCTCCCGCATGCTCCGCCTCCTCCTCCCACAGTGATCCCAAGGCCGAAAGGTGGCGGCAAGCGTCTCAGTTTGGCGTCTTTACGCTGCCACTGGAAGTCCAAGCGGAGACACTCGCGCGGTCCGCATCCGTTGCCGAAGAATCAAAACTTAAGTTAGTTGGATCTGCACCAACTGCGTCCAGGGCACTTCCGTTTCGCCTTATGCTTCGATTTGGCGCTATTTGGCGAGCATGTTGGCGGAGGGGATTCCGGTCCGGGGAGGGATTTCTCGCAGTCCAGGGAAGACGGACCGCGCATGTTGCCTTCCATATAGGCCAGTCCCGGGCAACGCGTGCAAGTACCGAGATGCGAGCACGTAGACCAGGCGGGACGATCGCGGCTATGGATGGAGCGTACGTCGTTCATCTGCTTCGAGTGACGCCAGATCTCCAGAAATTTCTGCGTGCGGACGTTTCCGGTGGGCCGCGGGAACTGCACGCACGGGTAGACATCCCCGTAGGGAGAGATGTAACAGAACGTGTGGCTGGCGCTGCACGGCAGTCCGTCCAGATCGCCGTCATCCACCGGCCGGGGAGGCGCGCAGAACTCCTCCACGTTCCCTACCAGGTCTCCATTCCGAAAGACCTGCTTTAACTCCTCGCCGCCGATTCCCAACCCGAG
>Ga0181536_10000947_pt1 | contig 34748 bp, 35 predicted proteins | sample PEATcosm2014_Bin_41_FD_121105 | JGI IMG/M metagenome (GOLD analysis project Ga0181536, IMG submission 121105) | Peatland microbial communities from MTU Mesocosm Facility, Houghton, MI, USA - PEATcosm2014_Bin17_60_metaG | ecosystem: Environmental > Terrestrial > Soil > Wetlands > Peat | place...
AATTTGAACGACGGGGTCATCGAGGGCTTCGTCTGCAAGGACGTGCCCGCCTTCTCGGTGCAGTACCACCCCGAGGCCGGCCCGGGGCCCCACGACGCCCGCTACCTGTTCGGCGAGTTCGCAGCGCTCATGGCGGGGGCCGGCTGATGGGGCGGCGCGAGGACATCGCCTCGATCCTGGTCATCGGGTCGGGCCCCATCGTGATCGGCCAGGCCTGCGAGTTCGACTACTCGGGCACCCAGGCGTGCCGGGTCCTCACCGAGGAGGGCTACCGGGTGGTCCTGGTCAACTCCAACCCGGCGACCATCATGACCGACCCGGCGACCGCCGACCGCACCTACGTCGAGCCGCTCGACCCCGAGGTGCTGGCCGCCATCATCGAGCGCGAGCGGCCCGACGCCCTCCTGCCCACCCTGGGGGGGCAGACCGCCCTCAACCTCACCATGGCCCTCTTGGAGCGCGGCGCCCTCGAGGGCGTCGAGGTCATCGGGGCGCGGCCCGAGGCGATCCGCACCGCCGAGGACCGGGACCTGTTCAAGGCGGCGATGGAGGAGATCGGCCTCGAGGTGCCGCGCTCGGGGTTCGCCCACTCCCTCGACGAGGCGACGGCCATCGCCCAGGAGCTGGGGTACCCGGTGATGGTCCGGCCCAGCTTCATCCTGGGCGGCAAGGGGACCGGGATCGCCCCCGACCGCGCCGCCTTCACCCGACTGGCCGCCGAGGGCCTCGACGCCAGCCCGGTCGGCCAGATCCTCGTCGAGCGGTCGATCGCCGGCTGGAAGGAGTACGAGCTCGAGGTGATGCGCGACCACGCCGACAACTGCGTGGTGGTCTGCACCATCGAGAACTTCGACGCCATGGGGGTGCACACCGGCGACTCGATCACCGTGGCCCCGGCCCAGACGCTCACCGACGTCGAGTACCAGGCGATGCGCGACGACGCCTTCGCCTGCCTGCGCCGGGTGGGGGTGGAGACCGGCGGCTCCAACGTGCAGTTCGCCGTCGACCCTGCGACCGGGCGCCGCGTCATCATCGAGATGAACCCCAGGGTGTCGCGCTCCTCGGCCCTCGCCTCCAAGGCCACCGGGTTCCCCATCGCCAAGATCGCCGCCCGACTGGCCGTGGGCTACCGCCTCGACGAGATCGCCAACGACATCACCCGGGCCACCCCGGCCAGCTTCGAGCCGGCCATCGACTACGTGGTGACCAAGATCCCCCGCTGGAACTTCGAGAAGCTGCCCGGGGCCGACAGCCGCCTGGGCACCCGGATGCAGTCGGTCGGCGAGGTGATGGCCATCGGCCGGACCTTCTGCGAGTCGCTGCAGAAGGCGGTCCGCTCGCTCGAGCAGGGCCGCTTCGGGCTGAACGCCGACCCCGGCGAGGCGACCGCCGACGCGCTGGGCGACGACGAGGTGGCCACCGTCGCCACCCCCGAGCGGCTCTACGAGGTCGAGTCGGCGCTGCGGCGGGGGATCCCGGCCGCCACCGTGGCGGCGCGCACCGGCATCGACCCGTGGTTCCTCTCCCAGGTCCAGCGGATCACCGACGGCCGAAGGGAGATCGAGTCGGTGGGGACGCTCGGGGCCATGGACCGGGCGAGCTTTCGCCGGGCCAAGCGGCTGGGCTACTCCGACGCCCAGCTGGGCTACCTGCTCGGGGCGACCGAGGCCGAGGTGCGCGCCGCCCGGCTGGCCGCCGGGGTGCGGCCGACCTTCAAGACCGTCGACACCTGCGCGGCCGAGTTCCGTGCGTTCACCCCCTACCACTACGCCACCTACGAGGACGAGGAGGAGGTGGAGCCCTCGACCGCCCGCCGGGTGGTGATCCTGGGGTCGGGCCCCAACCGGATCGGCCAGGGGATCGAGTTCGACTACTGCTGCGTCCACGCCTCGATGGCGCTGCGGGCCGCCGGGTACGAGACGGTGATGGTCAACTGCAACCCCGAGACGGTGTCGACCGACTACGACACCTCCAACCGCCTCTACTTCGAGCCGCTCACCGCCGAGGACGTGGCCAACGTGGTCGAGGCCGAGCAGCGGGCCGGCGGCCAGGTGGTGGGGGTGGTGGTGGCCCTGGGGGGCCAGACCCCGCTCAAGCTCGCCCACGCCCTCCCGCCCGAGCTGGTGCTCGGCACCTCGCCGGCCTCGATCGACCGGGCCGAGGACCGCGAGCAGTGGAACGCCCTGTGCGCCTCGCTGGGCATCGCCCAGCCGCCCGGCGGCACGGCGGGGACGGCGGAAGAGGCCCTGGCCGTCGCCCACCGGGTCGGCTACCCGGTGCTGGTGCGGCCGAGCTACGTGCTGGGCGGGCGGGCCATGGAGATCGTCTACGACGACGCCGGGGTCCGCCGGGTGATGGCCGGGCTGTCCGGGCTGGCCCGGGAGGGCGGGGTCACCGCCGAGCGGCCGGTCTTGGTCGACCGGTTCTTGGAGGACGCCGTCGAGGTCGACGTGGACGCCGTGCGCGACGCCACCGGCGAGGTGCTCGTCTGCGGGGTGATGGAGCACGTCGAGGAGGCGGGCGTCCACTCCGGCGACTCGGCCTGCGCCCTGCCCCCCCAGACCCTGCCGGCCGCCGTGCTCTCGGAGATCGACCGCCACACCCGGGCCCTGGCCGCCGAGCTCGACGTGCGGGGGCTGTTGAACGTGCAGTACGCGGTGAAGGACGGCCGGGCCTACGTGCTCGAGGCCAACCCGCGGGCCAGCCGCACCGTGCCCTTCGTGGCCAAGGCCACCGGGGTGCCCGTGGCCATGGTGGCCGCCCGGGTGATGGTGGGGGCGACCCTGGCCGAGCTGCGGGGCGAGGGGATGCTCCACGCCGTGGGGTCGGTCGAGCACCTCTCCCACGTGAGCGTGAAGGAGGCGGTGCTGCCCTTCGACCGCTTCCCCGGGGTCGACACCCTGCTCGGCCCCGAGATGCGCTCGACCGGCGAGGTGATGGGGGTGGACACCACCTTCGGGCTGGCCTTCGCCAAGAGCCAGATGGCCGCCGGCAGCCCCTTGCCGCGGTCGGGGACGGTCTTCCTCTCCCTGGCCGACCGGGACAAGCCGGCCGGCCTGGCCGTGGCCCGCCAGTTCGGGGCGCTCGGGCTCACCCTGGCCGCCACGCTGGGCACCGCCGGGTACCTGCGCGACCACGGGGTGGCGGTGGAGACCCTGGTGGCCAAGGTGGGGGAGGAGGGGCTGGCCGCCGACGCGGTCGAGCTCATCTCGGGCGGCAAGGTCCAGCTGGTGGTGAACACCCCGCGCGGGCGCGGCCCCCGGGCCGACGGGACACACATCCGGGCCACCGCCCTCGCCCACCGGGTCCCCTGCCTCACCACCCTGGCCGCGGCGCGCGCCGCGGCGGCGGGCATCGCCGACTGGGCGGTCCACCCGCTCTCGGTGCGCAGCCTCCAAGAGCTGCATGCGACCTGACCTGTCGACCGGGGTGGGGACGGTGGCGCTCCCCAACCCGGTCATGACCGCCTCGGGCACCTCGGGGCACGGGACCGAGCTCGCCGCCTACGGGCCGCTGCCGGCGCTCGGGGCGGTGGTGGTCAAGTCGCTCGGGCCCGACCCCTGGCCCGGCAACCCGGCCCCCCGGGTCCGCGAGGCCGCCTCGGGGATGCTCAACCGGGTGGGGCTGCAGGGGCCCGGGGTGGCCGGGTGGCGCGAGCACGACCTCCCCGGCCTCGCCGCCACCGGGGCCCGGGTGGTGGCCAGCGTCTGGGGGCGGACGGTCGAGGAGTTCGCCCGGGCGGCCGAGCAGCTCTTCGGGGCGGCCGGGGTGGTGGCGGTCGAGGTCAACGTGAGCTGCCCGAACCTGGAGGACCGCTCGCGCATGTTCGCCCACTCGGCCGCGGCCACCGCCGACGCGGTCGCCGCCGCCTCGGCCGCCGGGGTGCCGCGCTGGGCCAAGCTGAGCCCCAACGTGGCCGACCTGACCGAGATCGCCGGGGCGGCGCTCGGGGCGGGGGCCGAGGGGCTGACCCTCACCAACACGCTGCTCGGGATGGCCGTCGACACGGGGGCGCGCACCGCCATGGCCGGCGGGCTGTCGGGCCCGGCCCTCCACCCCGTCGCCGTGCGGGCCGTCTACGACTGCCGGGCCGCCTTCCCCACCGCCGGCATCGTCGGGGTGGGCGGGGTGGCCGACGCGGCCGGCGCCGTCGAGCTGCTCATGGCCGGGGCCGACGCCGTGCAGGTGGGGACGGCCACCTTCTACGACCCGCGCGCCCCGTGGAAGGTGCTGGCCGGCGTCGAGCGGTGGTGCCGGCGCCACCGGGTGGGCTCGGTGAGAGAGCTGGTGGGTTCGGCCCATGGCTAGCTTCGCCGCCCGGGTGGCCGAGGCGGTCGGGCGCACCGGGCCCCTGTGCGCGGGCATCGACCCCTCGGCCGACCTCCTCGGCGCCTGGGGGCTCGGCGACGACCCGGCGGGGCTGGCCGAGTTCGGGTCCCGCTGCGTGGAGGCGTTCTCGGGCACCGTCGCCGTGGTCAAGCCCCAGGTGGCCTTCTACGAGCGCCACGGCTCGGCCGGGTTCGCCGCCTTGGAGGCGCTGCTCGCCCAGGCCAAGGAGGCCGGGCTCCTGGTCATCGCCGACGCCAAGCGCGGCGACATCTCGACCACCGCCGAGGCCTACGCCGGGGCCTGGCTGGGCGGGTCGAGCCCGCTCGCCGCCGACGCGGTGACCGCCGTCGCCTACATGGGGCTCGCCGCCCTCGCCCCGCTCGTCGACCTGGCGCGCTCGACCGGGCGCGGGGTGCTGGTCGTCTGCCGCAGCTCCAACCCCGAGGGCCGCCCGCTGCAGCAGGCGGCGATGGCCGGCGGCACAACGGTCGAGGACCGGCTGCTGGCCGAGATCGCCGCCCTCAACGACGGCCCGGACGCCGGTGCGGTGGGGGCGGTGGTGGGGGCCACCCTCTCACCCTCGGCCTTCCACCTCCCCGACCTGGGCGGGGTGGTGCTCGCCCCGGGGCTCGGGGCCCAGGGGGCCACGGCGAAGGAGGTGGCCGCCCTCTTCGCCGGGTGCCCCAAGGGCTCGGTGCTGCCCAGCGCGTCCCGCTCGATCCTGGCGTCCGGGCCCTCGGTGGCGGCGCTGCGGGCGGGCGCCGAGAGGGCCCAGGAGACGCTGTCGGGCCTCTGGGTGTGACCGGCGGGGCCGGAGGCGCTACAGTCGCCCCATGCCGCAACCGCCTGCACTCACGCCCGAGCAGCGCCAGGCTGCACTCGAGAAGGCCGCCAAGGTCCGTCGCGAGCGCGCCGAGGTCAAGGAGAAGCTGAAGCTGGGGTCGCTGTCCCTGGCCGAGCTCTTGAAGAAGGCCGAGAACGACGAGACCGTCGGGAAGATGAAGGTCGTCTCGGTCCTCGAGTCCCTGCCGGGGCTGGGCAAGGTGAAGGCCCGCCGCCTGATGGAGACCGTGGGGATCAGCGAGAGCCGCCGGCTGCAGGGCCTCGGGGCCAAGCAGCGCGCCGAGCTCCTGAAGGAGACCGAGCGCTGATCGAGCGGGGGTAGCGGTCGGCGGTCCCGCCGGCCGGTATAGTGTCGCGACCCCATGGAGGTTTTCTGATGGCCGTTGGCCGCAACACGTTGATGGACCCCCCGATCGAGCAGCTGCTCGACAAGGTCGACTCCAAGTTCACGCTGGTGGCCCTGGGCGCGGCCCGGGCCCGCCAGGTCAACTCGTACTACAACAGCCTCGGCGAGGGGCTGGGCCGGGTGGTCCCGCCCCAGGTCACCTCGGTGTCGGGCAAGCCGCTGTCCATCGCCTTCGAGGAGATCGCCGCCGGCAAGGCCACCTACTCGCGTCCCGACCCCAACGAGGTGGCGGCCGAGGAGGCCGTGGCCGAGGTCGAGGCGGCCGAGGGCGAGCCCCCCGTGCTGCTCGAGGCGCCGGCCGAGGACGAGGGCCCGGCCGCCGGCTAGTGCGCCGGGTCGTCCTTGGGGTCTGCGGGGGCATCGCCGCCTACAAGGCGGTCGAGGTGTGCCGGAGGCTGGTGGACGCCGGGGTCCACGTGGCCCCGGTCATGACCGAGGAGGCGACCCGCTTCGTCGGCCCGCTCACCTTCTCCGCCCTCGCCTCCGAGCCCGCCCGGACCGCCCTGTTCGAGGGGTCCATCCCCCACACCGACCTCGGGCAGTCGGCCGACCTGGTGGTGGTGGCCCCGGCCACCGCCCACCTGCTGGCCCGCTACGCGGCGGGGATGGCCGACGACCTGTTGACCGCCACCCTGCTGGCCACGCGGGCGCCGGTCCTCGTCTGCCCGGCGATGCACACCGAGATGTGGGAGCACCCGGCGGTCCAGGAGAACCTGGCCGTGCTGCGCCGGCGCGGCGTCGAGGTGGTCGACCCCGAGGTGGGGCCGCTGGCCGGCGGCGACACCGGCGCGGGGCGGCTCGCCGAGCCCGGGGACATCGTGGCCCGGGCGCTCTCGCTGCTCGCCCGGCGAGACCTCGAGGGCGTGGCGGTGGCGGTCAGCGCCGGGGGGACCCGCGAGCCGATCGACCCCGTCCGCTTCCTGACCAACCGCTCCTCGGGCAAGCAGGGCCACGCCCTGGCCGAGGCGGCCGCCCGGCGCGGCGCAACGGTCACCCTGGTCACCTCGGCCCCGCGGCCGGTCCCGGCCGGGGTCCACGCGGTGCGGGTGGAGACGGCGGCCGAGATGGAGCGGGCCATGACCGACGCGGCGGCCGCGGCCGACGTGGTCGTGATGGCCGCCGCGGTGGCCGACTTCCGGCCCAAGGCCCCGGCCGAGCGCAAGCTCCACGACGTGCCCGACCTGGTGCTCGAGGGAACCCCCGACATCCTGGCCGGCCTGGCGGCCCGGCGCCGCCCCGGCCAGGTGCTGGTGGGGTTCGCCGCCGAGACCGACGACGTGGCCGAGCGGGGGCGGCGCAAGCTCGAGAAGAAGGGCGTCGACCTCTTGGTGGTCAACGACGTGACGGCGCCGGGTGCGGGGTTCGACCACGACACCAACTCGGTCACCATCTTGGAGGCCGGCGGCGGGGTGACCGAGGTGCCGCTCACCACCAAGGCCGCCGTGGCCGACGCCGTGCTGGACAGGATCGTCGCCCGCAGGGCGGAAGGGAGCGAGACGTGAGGACCACCTTCACCTCGGAGTCGGTGACCGAGGGCCATCCCGACAAGATGGCGGATCAGATCTCCGACGCCGTGCTCGACGCCCTTTTGACCGACGACCCCTACAGCCGGGTGGCCTGCGAGACCCTCCTCACCACCGGCCTGGTGGTGGTGGCCGGGGAGATCACCACCCAGACCTACGTCGAGATCCCCACCATCGTGCGCGACGTCATCTGCGACATCGGCTACGACAACGACGCCTACGGCTTCAACGGGCGGACCTGCGGGGTCATGGTGACCCTCGACGGCCAGTCGCCCGACATCGCCCAGGGGGTCGACGCCGCCTTGGAGCTGCGCACCGGCAGCGGCGGGGAGGACCAGCTGAACGCCCAGGGGGCGGGCGACCAGGGGATGATGTTCGGCTACGCCTGCGACGAGACGCCCGACCTCATGCCGCTGCCGGTGTGGCTGGCCCACCGCCTCGCCCAGCGGCTCTCCCAGGTGCGCCGGGTGGGGGTGCTGCCGTACCTGCGGCCCGACGGCAAGACCCAGGTGACCGTGGACTACACAGGCGGCCGCCCGGTCTCCATCGACACCGTGCTCATCTCCACCCAGCACCAGCCGGGCATCGACCTCGAGACGCTGCTCCTGCCCGACCTGCGCGAGCACGTCATCCACCCCCTGCTCCCCGCCGACCTCGACACGTCGGGGATGCGGGTGATGGCCAACCCCACCGGCACCTTCGAGCTGGGCGGCCCGCACGCCGACACCGGGCTCACCGGGCGCAAGATCATCGTCGACACCTACGGCGGCATGGCCCGCCACGGCGGCGGCGCCTTCTCGGGCAAGGACCCCTCCAAGGTCGACCGCTCGGCCGCCTACGCGGCGCGCTGGGTGGCCAAGCACGTGGTGGCGGCCGGCGCCGCCCGTCGCTGCGAGGTCCAGGTGGCCTACGCCATCGGGGTGGCCCACCCGGTCTCGCTCTTGGTCGAGACGTTCGGCACCGAGTCGGCCGACCCGGCGCGCATCGCCGAGGCGGTGCGCGAGCTGTTCGACCTGCGCCCGGCGGCCATCATCCGCGACCTCGACCTGCGCCGCCCCATCTACCGCCGCACCGCCGCCTACGGCCACTTCGGCCGCAACGACAAGGAGTTCAGCTGGGAGGCGACCCCGAGGGTCGACGACCTGCGCCGGGCCCTGGGCCTCTGAGCGTCGTCCGGGTCCTGCCGGACGTCCCGGGGCTCGCCAAGCGGTTCGACTACCTGGCCGTCGGCGACCTGGCGGTCGGCACCCGGGTGCGGGTCCGCCTCCACGGCCGGGCGGTCGGGGGGTGGGTGGTCGAGGGGGGGGTGACCCCGCCCGAGGGGGTCGCCCTGCAGGCGCTGGTGGCCGTGTCGGGCCACGGCCCGCCGCCGGCGGTGATCGAGCTGGCCGAGTGGGCCGCCTGGCGGTGGGCGGTGCCCGTGGCCACCCTGCTGCGCACCGCCTCGCCCCCGAGGAACGTGGCCTCCCTGCCCGCCCCGCCCGCCGCCGCGCCGCGCCCCGCGGTCCCCGCCCCAGCCGAGCTGCGCCGGCTCCCGCCCGACGCCGACCCGCTGCCGGCCGTCCTCGAGGCCGTCTCGGCCGCCGGGCCCGGGAGCGTGGTGGTGCTGGTGCCGAGCGTCGGGTGGGCCGAGCGGCTGACCGAGCGGCTGCGCCGGCGGGGGTTGGCGGTGGCCGACGGGTGGGCGGAGGCGGCGGCGGGGTGGCCGGTGGTGGTGGGGTCGCGCACGGCGGCCTGGTGCCCGGTCCCCCAACTGGGCGCGGCGGTGGTGGTCGACGCCCACGACGAGGCCTACCGCGACCGCTACGACGCGGTCGAGGTGCTGGCCGAGCGGGCCCGGCGCGCCGCGGCCCCGTGCCTGTTGCTCTCGCCGTGCCCGACGGCCGTCCTGGCGGCCCGCTACCCGGTGACGACGGTCGGGCGGGCCGAGGAGGCGGCGGGATGGCCGGCCGTGTCGGTGGTGGACCGCCGGGCCGCCGACCCGCGCACGGGGATCCTCTCCCACGAGCTGGCCCGCACCTGGGCCCGCCCGCTGGTCTGCGTCTTGCACCGCACCGGCCGGGCCCGCCTCCTGGCCTGCCGGGCCTGCGGCGAGCTGGCCCGCTGCGAGCGGTGCGGCCGGCCGGTCGAGCAGCGCGACGAGGCGCTCTCGTGCCGGGGGTGCGCGTCGGAGCGCCCGGTGGTCTGCGCCGGGTGCGGGGCCACCGCCATGAAGGTGCTGCGCCAGGGGGTGTCCCAGGTGCGCGACGAGCTCGAGGCGCTGCTCGGCGAGCCGGTGGGGGAGGTGGCCGGCCCGGGGGCCACCGTCCCCGGCACCGACGTGCTGGTCGGCACCGAGGCGGTGCTCCACCGGGTGCGGCGGGCGGCGGCCGTGGTCTTCTTGGACTTCGACCAGCACCTCTTGGCCCCGCGCTTCGGGGCCGGGGAGGAGGCGCTGGCGCTCCTGGCCCGGGCCGGGCGGCTGGTGGGGGGGCGGGGCCGGCCAGCTTCGGGGGTGGTGCTGGTGCAGACCCGGCTGCCCGACCACGAGGTGCTGGCCGCCGCGGTCAGCGGCGACCCCGGCCGCTTCGACGAGACCGCCCTGCGGCGCGAGCTCGACCTCCCGCCGTTCTCGGCCCTGGCCGTGGTGCGCGGGGAGGCGGCGGGGGAGTACTGCCGGCCGCTGGGCGGGGTCGACCTCGGCGACGGGAGGTGGCTGGTGCGGGCCCCCGACCACCGCGCCCTGGCCGACGCCCTGGCCGCCGCCCCCCGCCCCCCGGGCCGGCTCCGGGTGACCGTCGATCCGACCGACGTCTGACCGTAGAATGGGGAGGTGCTCCCCATCCGACGCTACGGCGACCCCGTGCTCACCCAGCGGGCCCGCGAGGTCGACGACATCGACGGCCGGCTGGCCCGGCTGGTCGACGAGATGCTCGAGACGATGTACGACGCCCCGGGCACCGGGCTGGCGGCCAACCAGGTGGGGGTCCAGCGGCGGGTCTTCGTCTACGACGTGGGCGACGGGCCGCGCACGGTCATCAACCCGCGCATCGTCGAGTCGTCGGGCGAGTGGACCTTCGACGAGGGGTGCCTCTCGGTGCCCGGGCTCAGCTGGCCGATCGTCCGCCCCGACCGGGTCCACCTGGTCGGAGTGGACCTCGACGGCAACGAGCTGTCGATCGAGGCGGACACCTTGGAGGGCAGGGTCTTCCAGCACGAGCTCGACCACTTGGACGGGATCCTGCTGGTCGAGCGGCTCGACGAGGACCAGCGGCGCGAGGCCCGCCGGATCCTGCGCTCCCGGGCCCTGGTCGACGACCCCGACGGGCTGACCCGCATCCGCTGACCGGGCCGGCGGACCGGGTGGCGGTGGCTACCGTGGTCGGGTGGCCCGCCTCTGCTTCCTCGGCACCCCCGATGCCGCCGTCCCGCCGCTGCGGGCCCTGGTCGACGCCGGCCACGAAGTGGTCCTGGTGGTCACGCGCCCCGACCGCCGGCGGTCCCGGGGACCGGCCACCTCGCCCAGCCCGGTGAAGGCGGCGGCGGTCGAGCTCGGCCTGCCGGTCGCCGACGACCTGGGGGCTGTGGCCGGGGCCGGGGCGGACCTCGGGGTGGTCGTGGCCTACGGGCGGATCATCCCAGCCGACCTCCTGGCGGCGGTGCCCATGGTCAACCTGCACTTCTCGCTGCTGCCCCGGTGGCGGGGGGCGGCCCCGGTCGAGCGGGCGATCCTGGCCGGCGACGAGCGCACCGGGGTCTGCGTGATGGCCGTCGAGGCGGGGCTCGACACCGGCCCGGTCTACGCCAAAGAGGAGGTGGCCATCGGGGAGTCCGAGACGGCCGACGAGCTGCGGTCCCGGCTGGTCGAGGTGGGGACCCGCCTTCTGGTCGGGGTCCTCTCGGGCCCCCTGCCCGTCCCGGTCCCCCAGGAGGGCGAGCCCGTCTACGCCGACAAGGTCACCCCGGCCGAGCTCGAGCTCGACTGGGGGCGGACGGCGGCCGAGCTCGGCCGGGTGGTGCGGGTGGGGCGGGCCTGGACCACCTTTAGAAGACGGCGGCTGGGGGTGCTCTCGGCCGAGCCGGTCCCCGCCGCGCCCGGCGCCGGGGTGCCCGGCACCCTCCTCGGCGACACCGTGGCGACGGGGGCGGGGGGGCTGCGGCTGGTGGTGGTCCAGCCCGAGGGCGGCCGGCCGATGGACGCCGGCGACTGGCGGCGCGGCGCCCGCCCGGCGCCGGGGGAGCGGCTGTGAGCTGGGACCCCGCCCGCTACGAGCAGTTCGCGGCGGAGCGGTCCCAGCCCTTCTTCGACCTGCTCGCCCTGTGCGCGCCGGTCCCGGGGGGCACGGCGGTCGACCTGGGTTGTGGGACGGGGCGGCTCACCGCCGAGCTCCACCGCCGGATCGGGGCGTCGGCGACGTTGGGCATCGACCGCTCACCCGAGATGCTGGCCCCGGCGCCGGCCGGCGTCGGCGGCCTCACCTTCTGCCTGGGCGACCTGGCCGAGTGGGAGGGGCCGCCGGTCGACCTCGTCTTCGCCAACGCCTCGATGCAGTGGGTGGACGACCACCCCGGGCTCCTGGCCCGGCTGCGCCGGGCGCTCCGGCCCGGGGGCCAGCTCGCCTTCGCCGTGCCGGCCAACTTCGCCCACCCCTCCCACCGGCTGGCTCGGGAGGTGGCCGCCGGGCCGCCCTTCTCGGCGTACGGGCTGCCCGCCGACCGCTCGGCGGCGGTGCTCGCCCCCGAGCGCTACGCCGAGGTGCTCGACGGCCTCGGGGCCGACGACCTCTGCGTCCGCCTCCAGGTCTACGGCCACCGGCTGGCCTCGACCGAGGCGGTGGTGGACTGGGTCTCGGGCACCCTGCTCACCCCCTACCGCGAGCGGATGGACGGCTCGGTGTACCAAGAGTTCGTCGCCCGCTACCGGGCCGCGCTCTTGGCCGAGCTGGGCGACCGGCGCCCCTACTTCTACGCCTTCGCCCGGCTCCTGGCCTGGGCGCGCTTCTCCTAAGCTGGGCGTATGCACCCCAGTCCGGGCGTCCCCGGCGCGCTCAAGGTGGCGCCGTCGCTGCTGTCGGCCGACTTCGGCGGCCTGGCCGAGGCGGTCGGCGAGGTGGCGCCGGCCGCCGACTGGCTGCACGTCGACGTGATGGACGGCCACTTCGTCCCCAACCTGACCATCGGCCCGCCGGTGGTGGCCTCGCTCCGCCGCCACTCGGGGCTCTTCTTCGACTGCCACCTCATGATGACCGACCCCGGCGACTACCTCGAGGCCTTCTGCGGGGCGGGGGCGGACGGGTGCACCGTCCACGTCGAGGTGGGCAGGACCGACGAACTGGTGGCCGAGACCCGCCGCCTCGGGCTGCGCGCCGGGCTGGCGGCCAACCCCGACACCCCCTTCGAGGCGCTCGAGCCCTACCTCGACCAGGTCGACCTGGTGCTGTGCATGACGGTCTTCCCCGGCTTCGGCGGGCAGTCGTTCATGGCCGAGGTGCTGCCCAAGGTGGCCAGGGTCCGCCGGGCCCTCGAGGCGCGCGGCCTCGGGGACCGGGTCGACCTCGAGGTCGACGGGGGCATCGACACCGAGACCGCGCCGAGGGCGGCGGCCGCCGGGGCCAACGTCTTGGTGGCCGGCTCGGCCGTCTTCGGGCGGGACCGCCCGTGGGAGGCGGTCGAGGCCATCCGCCGGGCCGCCCTGGGCTCCCCGGTCGCCTGACCGCATCCGGAGGGGCGGGGCCCGCCTGACCAGCGGCTCTGGACAGGAATTGTAACGCGTTCTAGTATGGGGGAGGAAGGGAGCACCCAGTGGGCGACCAGGCAGACGAGGCGCACATGGCCCGGGCGGTGGCCCTGGCGGCCACCGTGGCGGGCACGACGGCGCCCAACCCGTGGGTGGGCTGCGTGGTGGTCTCGGCCTCCGGGCGGGTCCACGAGGGCGCCACCGCCCCGCCGGGCGGCCCCCACGCCGAGGTGACGGCGCTGGCCCGGGCCGGCGATGACGCCCGGGGCGCCACCTTGTACACGACCCTCGAGCCCTGCGCCCACCACGGCCGGACGCCGCCGTGCACCGAGGCCGTGGTGGCCGCCGGCGTGGCCCGGGTGGTGGTGGGCGTGCTCGACCCCGACCCCCAGGTGGCCGGGCGCGGGGCGCAGCGCCTCGCCGAGGCCGGGGTGGCGGTGACCGTCGGGGTGGGCGCCGAGGCGGTCGGCGAGCAGCTCGCCCCCTACCTGAAGCACCGCCGGACCGGCCGGCCCTGGGTCGTCCTCAAGCTGGCCGCCACGCTCGACGGCCGCACCGCGGCCGCCGACGGCACCAGCCGGTGGATCACCTCCGAGGCCGCCCGCCGCGACGTCCACCGCCTCCGGGCGAGCTCGGACGCCGTGCTGGTGGGGGCGGGCACGGTGCGGGCCGACGACCCCGAGCTGACCGCCCGGCTCGACCCCCCGCCCGCCCGCCAGCCGCTGCGGGTCGTGCTGGGGCGGGCACCACAGGCCGCCCGGGTCCACCCGGCGGTGGAGCTCTCGGGCGACCTGGGCGACGTCCTCGACGAGCTGGGCCGGCGGGGGGTGCTCCAGCTCCTGGTGGAGGGGGGCGCCCGGGTGGCCCACGACTTCCACGCCGCCGCGCTGGTCGACCGCTACGTGCTCTACCTCGCCCCCGCCCTCATGGGCGGGGACGACGGGGCCCCGCTGCTCTCGGGGCCGGGGTCGCCCACCATCGCCGAGGTGTGGCGGGGGCGGCTCGTCTCGGTGGACCGGCTCGGGCCGGACCTCCGCCTGGAGGTGGCGGCCTGATGGCGTTCTCGAGCGTGGAGGATGCGGTCGCCGCCATCGGGCGGGGCGAGATGGTGGTGGTCGTCGACGACGAGGACCGGGAGAACGAGGGCGACCTGGTCATGGCGGCCGAGGCGGCCACCCCCGAGAAGATCGCCTTCTTCCTGGCCCACACCTCGGGGGTGATCTGCGTCCCGCTCATGCCCGAGCGGGCCGACCGGCTCGAGCTCCCCCTCATGGTCAGCGCCAACAGCGAGGCGCAGCGGACCGCCTTCACCGTCAGCGTGGACGCCCGCCACTCGACCACCACCGGCATCTCGGCCGCCGACCGGGCGGCCACCATCGCCGCCCTGATCGACCCGGCCACCCGGGCCACCGACCTCAACCGCCCGGGCCACATCTTCCCCCTCCGCTACCGCCCGGGCGGGGTGCTGAAGCGCGCCGGCCACACCGAGGCCACCGTGGACCTGGCCCGGGCGGCCGGGATGGCCCCGGCCGGGGTGCTCTGCGAGATCGTGACCGAGGACAAGTCCGAGATGGCCCGGCTGCCCGAGCTGGAGCGGTTCGCCGCCCGCCACGGCCTGCCGATCATCTCGATCGCCGAGCTCATCCGCTACCGCCGGCGCAACGAGAAGCTGGTGCGCCGGGTCTCCGAGGCCCGGATCCCGACCGAGGGCGGGTCGTTCACCGCCTACGTCTACGAGTCGGTCCTCGACGGCGAGCAGCACCTGGCCCTGGTGATGGGGGACGTGGCCGGCCACGCCGACGTGCTGGTGCGGGTGCACTCGGAGTGCCTCACCGGCGACGTCTTCGGGTCGCTGCGCTGCGACTGCGGGCCGCAGCTGCGGGCCGCCGTCGAGCGGATCGAGAAGGAGGGCCAGGGCGTCCTGGTCTACCTGCGGGGCCACGAGGGGAGGGGGATCGGCCTCGGCCACAAGATCCGCGCCTACCAGCTCCAAGAGGGCGGCCACGACACCGTCGACGCCAACCTGGCCCAGGGGCTGCCGGTCGACAGCCGGGAGTACGGGATCGGGGCCCAGATGCTGGTCGACCTCGGGGTCACCACCATGCGCCTCATGACCAACAACCCCTCCAAGTACGGCGGGCTCGAGGGGTTCGGCCTCGACATCATCGAGCGCGTCCCGCTCGAGCCGTCCCCCAACCCCGAGAACATCGAGTACCTGCGGACCAAGCGCGAGCGGATGGGCCACCTCTTGGAGGGGCTCGATGGCGTCATCTGACCCCCAGCCCCTGCCCGAGGGCGCCCTCGACTCGCTCGCCGGGCGGGTGGGCGCCGTGCTCGAGGGCGACCACCACGGTCGCGGGGTCCGGGTGGGGGTCGCCTGCGCCCGTTTCAACGGCGGGATCACCTGGCGGCTCTTGGAGGGGGCGCTGGCCGGGCTCGAGGACTGCGGGGTCGACCGGGCCGACGTCACGGTCGTCTGGGCGCCGGGCGCCTTCGAACTGCCCCTGGTGGCCCGGGCGCTGGCCGGCGCGGTCGACGCCGTGGTCTGCCTGGGGGCGGTGGTGCGCGGCGAGACCGGCCACTACGACTTCGTGGCCGGGGAGTGCGCGGCCGGCATCGCGCGGGTGGCCCTGGACACCGGGGTGCCGGTGGTCTTCGGGGTGCTCACCACCGACACCGTGGGCCAGGCGCTCGACCGCTCGGCCGACGGGCCCACCAACAAGGGCCACGAGGCGGCGGTCACCGCCGTCGAGATGCACCGCCTGCTGCGGTCGGCGATGATCTGAGGATGCTGCGGCTCGTCCTGCCCAAGGGATCGCTCGAGAAGGCCACCCTCGAACTCTTCGCCGCCGCCGACCTGGCCGTGTCGCGCTCTTCGGAGGTCGACTACCGGGCCTCCATCGCCGACCCCCGGGTCGACGAGGTGCGGATCCTGCGCCCCCAGGAGATCCCGGTCTACGTGGCCGGCGGCCTCTTCGACCTGGGCATCACCGGCCGGGACTGGGTGGAAGAGCGCGGGGCCGAGGTGGTCTCCCTCGGCGAGCTCAACTACTCCAAGGCCACGGCCAACCCGATCCAGGTGGTGCTCGCCGTGGCCGCCGACTCCCCCTGCCGCTCCCTCGCCGACCTGGCCGGCCAGCGGGTGCGGGTCTCGACCGAGTACCCCGAGCTGACCCGGCGGGCGCTCGCCGCCCACGGGGTGGAGGCCGAGATCTCCCTCTCCTACGGCGCCACCGAGGCCAAGGTGCCCGACATCGCCGACTGCGTGGTCGAGATCACCGAGACCGGCCGGGCCCTGCGGGCGGCGGGGCTCCGGGTGGTGGAGACCCTGCTCGTCTCGCACACCGAGCTCATCGCCAACCCCGAGGCGGCCGCCGACCCGGCCAAGCGCCACGCCATGGAGCAGCTCCTCACGCTCCTCCAGGGCACCCTCGAGGCAAGGGAGAAGGTGCTGGTGAAGCTGAACGTCCCCGCCGACCGGCTCGAGGCGGTCATCGGGGTGCTGCCCTCGCTGCGGGCCCCGACCGTCTCGGAGCTCTCCGGCCACGGGGGGTTCGCCCTCGAGACGGTGGTGCCCAAGGCCGAGATCAACACGCTCATCCCGGCGCTGAAGGACCACGGGGCCACCGACATCCTCGAGGTGGCGCTGTCGAAGATCGTCCACTGATGCCCCGGACCGGCACCGTCACCGGCTTCGACGCCGACCGGGGGCTGGGCACCGTCGCCGACGACGCCGGGGGGGAGCTGCCCTTCCACTGCACGGCGGTGGCCGACGGGTCGCGCCGGGTCGAGGTGGGCACCCGGGTGGCCTTCACCACCGCCGCCGGCCACCTGGGGCGGGTCGAGGCCAAAGGGATCGTGCCGATCGGCTGACGCCGGCGGGCCGGCGGCACCGACGCCGGGCCGCGCCCCGCGGCAAAGGTCGCCGGAGGCCGCGGTTCCAGGGCCCGGCGCGCTCGAGCGCCCTAGCTGCCGTTGCCCGTCGCCTGTCGGGCCTGCTCGGCCGCCGTGAGCTCGACGAAGGCCAGCCGGATCTGGGCCAGGGCGTCCTTGAGCGGCCCCTGTGCCTCCCCCAGCCGGTCGCCGAGCCCGTCGACCATGCAGCCCAGGGCGTCGATGGCCAGCTGGGCCTGGGGGAGGAGGGGCGGCTGCTCGGAGAGGTAGACGGCGGCCAGCTCGAAGAGGCCGTAGCAGTGGTTGGCCACCACCACCTCGGGCGGGGCGGCGGCCAGCTGGCGCCGGAGCTCGGCGACGTCGGCCTCGGCCTCGTCGACGCCCGGCGGCGGCCCCCCCGGGGCGTCGGGGCGGGCGGGCTGGTCGGGCTCGTCGCCGACCGGATGCTCCCCTGAAGGGGTCCACAGGCTCATGCTGCTAGCCTAGGACGACCAGGAAGCGGGGCCGCCGTGCGGCGGGCCTCCACCCGGCCACCTCTGGGTGCGCCGGGTCGAAGTGGCAACGGCCCGACCGGACGTGGCTTCGCTCCAACCCATGGCCGCGGAAGGACCGCCGGCCCGTTCGAGAGGAAGATGCCGCATAGTCACCGCCGCTAACCCCGAGCACAGGATCAACGACCGGATTCGAGCCCGAGAGGTCCGCCTGGTCGATCCCGACGGTCAGCAACTGGGGATCAAGCCGCTCCCCGAGGCCCTCACGATCGCCCGTGGGCTCGATCTCGACCTGGTGGAGGTGGCCCCCATGGCCAACCCGCCGGTCTGCCGGATCATGGACTACGGGAAGTTCAAGTTCGACGAGGCGCAGCGAGCCAAGGAGAGCCGCCGCAAGGCCGTCCACGTCGGGATCAAGGAGATGAAGTACCGGCCCAAGATCGGGCCGGGGGACTTCGACACCAAGACCCGCCAGGTCGCCAAGTTCCTCGACGAGGGGCACAAGGTCAAGATCACGATCATGTTCAGGGGCCGTGAGGTCTTCCACCCCGAACTGGGCAAGCGGATCCTGGACCGGATCGCCGAGCAGACCGAAGGGGCGGCGAAGGTCGAGGCCGAGCCCCGGCTCGACGGCCGGAACATGGTCATGGTGCTGGCCCCGGACAAGCGGGCGAAGCAGTCGGCGGCGTCGAAGCAGAAGGTCGAGGAGGCGACGGCCAACGGGTCGGCGCCGGTCGAGGCGCCGCCCCCGGTGGCGGCCCCAGAGGAGGGATGAGTCGATGCCGAAGATGAAGACGGACCGGGGAGCGGCCAAGCGGGTGAAGATCACCGGCACCGGCCGGCTGCGCCGCCGCAAGCAGAACCGCTCCCACCTCTTAGAGCACAAGTCGAGCATCAGGAAGCGCCGCCTCTCCCGCGAGGCCGACTTCTCCAAGGGGGACGAGCACCGCGCCAAGCGCATGCTCGGCCTCTAGCCCACCGATCGCAGGGGACCCCGCCGGCTACGGCCGCGCGGCGGTCCGCAACCACCGAAGAAGAGGAGAACCCCCCATGGCCAGAGTGAAGCGCTCGGTCCACGGCCGCAAGCACCACCGCGCGGTGCTCGAGCAGGCCAAGGGCTACTACGGCAACAAGAGCCGCACCTACCGCGCCGCCAACGAGCAGCTGATGCACTCGATGCAGTACGCGTACCGCGACCGCCGGGCACGCAAGGGCGACTTCCGCAAGCTGTGGATCCAGCGGATCAACGCCGCCGCCCGGCTCAACGGGATGAGCTACAGCCGGTTCATCGCCGGCCTGCACCACGCCGGCGTCGAGGTCGACCGCAAGGTCCTGGCCGACCTGGCCGTCACCGACGCCGCGGCGTTCGCCGCACTGGTCGAGGTGGCCGGGCAGGCGCAGGCCGCGCCGGCCGAGTAGGCCGGGGACCGCCCTGAGGCTGGCCTACTCGCACCAGCGGGTCCGCCGGCTGCGGCGGCTGCTGCACAAGCGCAGCACCCGCTGGGCCGAGCGGGCGTTCGTGGCCGAAGGGGTGGAGCTGGTGCGCACGGCGCTGGGCGCCGGGGCGCTGCCCGAGTCGCTCTACGTGGCGGCCGAGGGCGGCCACGGGGTGGAGGAGCTCGCGGCGGCGGCCGAGGCCGCCGGCGTCCGGGTCTTCGAGCTGGCCCCCGGGGTCACGGCCAAGGTGGCCGACACCGTCACCCCGCAGCCGGTCCTGGCCGTCTTCGCCATGCTCGACCGGGGTCTCGACTCGCTCAGCGGCGGCGGGCTGGTGGTGGTCATGGACGACGTGCGGGACCCGGGCAACGCCGGGACGGTGCTGCGCACCGCCGACGCGGCGGGGGCCGACGCCGTCGTGTGGTGCGGCGGGACGGTCGACCCCTACAACCCCAAGACCGTCCGTTCCTCGGCCGGCTCCCTCTTCCACGTCCCGGTGGTGGTGGAGGCCGACACCGGTCGGGCGCTGGCGGCGCTGGCCGACCTCGGCTACCGCCGCCTGGGGGCGGTGGTGCGCGGCGGGGAGGACTACGCGGCCGTCGACTGGGACCGGCCCACGGCGCTGGTGCTGGGCAACGAGGCCGCCGGGCTCGGGGAGGGGCTGGACCTCGACGGGACGGTCGGCATCCCCATGGCCGGTCGGGCCGAGTCGCTCAACGTCGGCATGGCCTGCGCCGTCTTGTGCTTCGAGGCGCTGCGCCAACGGCGCACGCCAGCAGAGGGCCAACGGCGCACGCCAGCAGAGGGCCCGGGGCCAACCGGTGCCGAGGGCGCCGGCGACGTCCCGGGCGGTTCGCCGCCCCGCTCTACTATGCCCTGATGGACGTGGGCCGGTTGGAGGGGGAGGCGGCCGCCGCCGTGGCCGCCGCCGCGTCGAGCGCGGCGCTGGCCGAGGTCGAGTCGGCGGTGCTCGGCAAGCGCGGCCCGCTGGCCCTGGCCCACCGCCAGCTCGGGTCGCTCGACCCCGAGGAGCGGCGTAGCGCGGGGCAGGTGCTGAACGAGGCCCGACGGCGGCTCGAGGCGCTGGTGGCCGACCGACGGGCCGAGCTGGCCGCCGCCGAGCGCCGGGCGGCCCTCGAGGCCGACCGCCTCGACCTCACCGAGACGCGGGTCGTGGCCGCGCCGATGGCCCGGGGCCACCTGCACCTGGTCACCCAGACCCAGTACGAGCTGGAGGACACCTTCGTCGGGATGGGGTTCACGGTGGCCGAGGGGCCCGAGGCCGAGACCGACTGGTACAACTTCGAGGCGCTCAACATCCCGCCGGCCCACCCGGCCCGCAGCATGTGGGACACCCTCTACCTGGACCTGGGCGAGCCCGAGACGGTGGTGCTGCGCACCCACACCTCGCCGGTGCAGATCCACCTCATGGAGGACCAGCCCCTGCCCATCCACGCCGTCATGCCCGGCCGGTGCTTCCGCCGCGAGACCCCCGACGCCCGCCACCTGGCCGTCTTCCACCAGGTGGAGGGGCTGGTGGTCGACCGGGGGATCACCTTCGGCGACCTGGCCGGGACGATCGAGACCTTCACCGGCGCCTACTTCGGCCCGGGGATCCACTCGCGCCTGCGGCCGGCGTACTTCCCGTTCACCGAACCCTCGGCCGAGTTCGAGATCACCTGCACCATCTGCCGGGGAGAGGGGTGCCGCACGTGCTCGGGCACCGGGTGGATCGAGCTGGGCGGGTGCGGCATGGTCGACCCGGCCGTCTTCGACGCCGTGGGGATCGACGCGGGCGAATGGTCGGGCTTCGCCTTCGGCTTCGGCATCGACCGCTGCGCCCAGATGCGCCACGGCATCTCCGACATGCGGGCCCTCATCGAGAACGACCTGCGCTTCTTGAGGCAGTTCTGATGCGTGCCCCCCTCAGCTGGCTGCGCGACTTCGCGCCGTTCACCGGCGACCCGGCCGACCTGGCCGCCGCCCTCGACGACCTCGGCCTGGTGGTCGAGGGGATCGAGCGGGTGGGGGAGGGGTTGGGCGACGTGGTGGTGGCCCGGGTGGAGGAGATCGCGGCCATCGAGGGGGCCGACCGGATCCGCCTGGTCACGGTGGAGGCCGGCGACGGGCCGCTCGACATCGTCTGCGGGGCCATGAACTTCGCCGTGGGCGACCTGGTGCCCCTGGCCCCGGTCGGGGCGGTGCTGCCCGGGGGGTTCGAGATCGCCCGGCGCACGCTGAAGGGGGTCACCTCCAACGGCATGCTGTGCTCGGGGCGCGAGCTCTCCCTGGGCGACGACCACGAGGGGCTCCTCCTCCTCACCTCGGTGGAGGGGGCGCGCCCGGGGCTCGGTGTGGCCGAGCTGCTCGGCGTCGAGCGCGACGTCGTCTTCGACATCACGGTCGAGGGCAACCGCCCCGACGCCTGGTCGATGGCCGGGGTGGCCCGGGACCTGGCGGCCCGGCTGGGACTCCCCTTCTCGCCGCCCAGCCCCGCCGCCGGCGAGCCGTCCGGGGCGCCGGCGGCCGAGCTGGCCACCCTGGTCGTCGAGGACCCCGACCTCTGCCCGCGCATCACGGCCCGGGTGCTGACCGAGGTGGTGGTCGGCCCCTCGCCGCGCTGGCTGGCCCGACGACTGGTGATGGCCGGGATGCGGTCGATCAACAACGTCGTCGACGCCTCCAACTACGTGATGCTCGAGCTCGGGCAGCCGACCCACCCCTACGACCTCGACCGCCTCGCCGGGGCCGGGCTCCGGGTCCGCCGGGCCCGGCACGGCGAGACGGTGGTCACCCTCGACGGGGCGACCCGGACGCTCGGGGTCGCGGGCCGCGGGCTCGGGGACACCGGGGAAGACTGCCTCATCTGCGACGCCGAGGGGACGCCGGTGGGGATCGGGGGGATCATGGGCGGCGAGTCCTCGGAGATCGGCCCGGACACGACGCGGGTCCTGCTCGAGGCGGCCTACTTCGCCCCGATGGCCGTGGCCCGGACCTCCAAGCGGCTGGGGCTGCGCACCGAGGCCTCGGCCCGTTTCGAGCGCGGGTGCGACCCGTGGGGGATCGACCGGGCCGCCGAGCGGTTCTGCGAGCTCGTGGGCGCCCGGCTCGCCCCCGGCGCCCTCGACGTCCGCGGCGAGGTGCCCGGGCCCCTGCGGCTGGTGGTCCCGGTCGGCCGGGTCAACGCGGTGCTGGGCACCGGCTTCGACGCCGAGGCGGTGGCGTCGCTCATCGAGCCGATCGGCTTCGGCTGCGAGCCGGCCGGGAGCGAGGTGGCGGTGACCGTGCCCACCGACCGCCCCGACGTCCGGCCCGCTCCGCACGGGGTGGACGACGTGATCGAGGAGGTGGCGAGGGTCTTCGGCTACTCGCGCCTGCCCCGGCGCCAGCCGTCGTGGCCCGAGCCCGGGGGGCTCAACGCCCGCCAGCGCGAGCGGCGCCGGGCGCGCGAGGTGCTGTGCGGCTTGGGGGCCACCGAGGCGTGGACCCCGACCTTCCTCTCCGCCGCCGACCACGCCCGGATGGGGCTGAGCGGGCCGGCGGTCGCGGTGGCCAACCCGCTGGTGGCCGAAGAGCCGGTCCTGCGGCGCTCGATGCTGCCGGGGTTGCTGCGGGCGCTCGCCCACAACGCCGACCGCCGCCAGGTCGACGTCGCCCTCTTCGAGGTGGGCACCGTCTTCTCGCACCCCGACGAGGCCGGCCGGGAGGTCCGCCGCAGCGGGGCGGGCGGGTCGGCGGCAGCCGTGCTGCCCGGCGAGCGCGAGCTGCTCACGGCGGTGCTCGCCGCCGGCCACGACGACGCCGCCAGCGCGGTCGCCGCCTGGCGGGTGCTGGCCGGCACCCTGCGGCTCGACGGGGTGCGGCTGGTGGACGCCGCAGGTGGGGTGCCCGGGCTGCACCCGACCCGCTCGGCCCGTCTGGTGCCGCCCTCGGGGCGGGTGCTCGGCTCGGTGGGGGAGGTCGACCCCGAGGTGGTGGCCGGCTTCGGCCTGGGCGCCCGGCGGGTGGGCTGGCTGGAGATCGACCTCGGCCTCCTGGGGGACCCGGCGGTGGTGGGACGGCTCCCCGAGGCCGCCCGGCCGGTCAGCCGGTACCCGTCGTCGGACGTGGACGTGGCCCTGGTGGTGGCCGACGACGTCCCGGCCGACGCCGTCGAGGCGGTGCTCGCCGAGGCCGGCGGGGAGCTCCTCGAACAGGTGGAGCTCTTTGACGTCTTCCGGGGCGGGTCGATCGGCGAGGGCCGGCGCAGCCTCGCCTTCCGCCTGCGCTTCTGCGCCGCCGACCGGACCCTCACCGACGCCGAGGTGGGCGAGCTGCGGTTGGCCTGCATCGAGGCGGCGCAGGCGGCGGTCGGCGCCGTGCTCCGCTGACGATGGAGGTGGGCGAGGTCGACCCGGGGGACCGGGCGGCCTTCGACGAGTGGTTCGCCGTGGTCGAGGCGAGCGTCGCGGCGCGCTGGCCCGGACGCCCCGGCTGGCTGCCCGACGAGCTGCGGGGCCCGGCCCTCGACCCCGACGGGCCCTTTCGCACCGTGCTCCTGGCGGCGCGCGAGGGCGGCCGAGCGGTGGGAGCGGCCTGGGTCGAGCTCCCCCTCCACGACAACCCGCACCTGGCCCAGGTGACCTTGGAGGTCCACCCCGCCCGCCGCCGGCGGGGGGCGGGGCGGGCCCTGGTGGGCGCCGTCGAACGGCTGGCCGCGGCCGACGGTCGCCGAGTGGTCTTCGGTTGGGAAGAGGAGCGGCTGGGGCCGGCCGGGTCGCCGGCGGTCCCCTTGGCCGAGGGGCTCGGCTACGCCATGGTGCTCGAGCAGCTTCGCCGGGAGCTCGAGGTGCCGTTCGACGAGGCACGGGCGGCGGCGCTCGAGTCCGGGGCCCGCCCGCACGCCGGGGGCTACGAGATCGTGACCTTGGAGGCGTGGCCCGAGGAGTGGCTGGCAGACCGCGCCGCCTTCGGGCGGCACATGTCGACCGACCCGCCCCTGGGCGGACTAGCCCTCGACGCCGAGGCGTGGGGCGCCGAGCGGGTCCGCTCCCACGAGCGGCGGATCGAGGCGATGGGGCGCCGGGTGACCGTGGCCGCCGCCGTCGACCGGGCGACCGGGCGGCCGGTCGCCTTCAGCGAGCTGACCGTGTCGAGGGCCGTGCCCGAGATCGCCTACCAGTGGGACACGCTGGTGCTCCCGTCCCACCGCGGCCACCGCCTGGGCCTCTTGGTGAAGGTGGCCAACCTCCGCCGGCTGGGTGAGATCTCACCGGAGACCAGGACCGTCGTCACCTGGAACGCCCGGGACAACGAGCCCATGATCGCGGTCAACGAGGCGCTCGGGGCCCGGGTGGTCGCCATCGGTCGGACCTGGCAGAAGCGGCTCTGAGGCCGCACCCGGCGTCGGGGCAGGCGGGCGTCCGGTGGCCAGCACCGAGCCGAACAGGATGAGCGGCAGGCCGACGGCGATGCCGGCCCCGAAGGGCTCGCCCAGCACGGTGCAGCCCAAGAGGACGGCCACCAGCGGGTTGAAGTAGGTGATGACCAGCGAGCGCGAGGGACCGATCTCCTTGATGAGCCCGAAGAAGAGCACGAAGGCGACCGCCGTGCACACGACGGCCAGCACGGCCACCGAGAGCACGACCTCGGCCGACAGGTGGCGGGGCAGGTGGGTGAGGGCGACCGGCGCGTACCCGAGCGCGCCCAGGGCCAGCGACACGGTGATCACCCCGAGGCCGGGCAGCTCGGAGAGCTTGCGGCTGATGATCAACGGGCCGGTGGCGTAGCCGACGACGGTGATCCCGACCTCGGCCACCGAGACGAGGTCGGCGCCGCGCAGGTCGAAGCCGACCACGGCGCCCACGCCGCAGAACCCCACCACCAGCCCGAGCAGGCGGCGCCAGTCGAGGCGGTCCGAGCGGGTGACGATCGGGTAGACCCCGGCCGCCACCAGCGGCGTCCCGGCGACCAGCAGCCCAGAGGTCGAGCTGGCGAGGTGCTGCTCGGCCCGGGAGAGGAGGAGCCAGGGCACCCCGAGCTCGACCGCGGTGTAGACGACCACCCACCGCCAGCGGGCGAGCGCGGCGCGCAGGCTCCGCTGGCGCACGGCCAGCGGCAGGAGGAGCAGCGCGGCCGGGGCGGTGCGGAAGAAGACCAGGGTGGGCGGCGAGAGATCGCGCACGGCGATGCGGATGAGGAGATAGGGGATCCCCCAGACCACGCACATGACGGCGAACAGCCCCACGCCCCGCTTGGTCACCCGACCGTTCTACCGCCCGGGCGCCCACGGTCGCTGTTCGCATTCCTATGCAGCACCGTGTATAGTCTTGCAGATGAAGGCCGGAGTGGTGGGGGCGTCGGGCTACGCCGGGGTGGAGGTGTGCCGGCTCCTGGCCGGCCATCCCGACCTCGACCTGGCCGTGGCGTCGGCCGGGAGCCACGCCGGCGAGCCCGTGGCCGCCCACACGCCGTCTCTGGCCGCCGCCTACCCGTCGCTCGTCTACTCGGCGACCGACCCCGACGCCCTCGACGGACTCGACGTGGTCTTCTTCGCCCTCCCCCACGGCGAGTCCCAGCGGCTGGTGCCCGAGGTCGCCGGGCGGGTCGGCGCGGTGGTCGACCTGGCGGCCGACTTCCGCCTGCACGACCCCGAGCTCTACCCCGAGTGGTACGGGGAGGAACACTCGGCGCCCGAGCTCCTCTCGGAGTTCGCCTACGGCCTGCCCGAGCTGTTCGGCGACGGGCTGGAGGGCGCCCGGCTGGTGGCGGCGCCGGGGTGCTACCCGACGGCGGCCGCCCTGGCCCTCGCCCCCCTGGTGCGGGCCGGGGCGGTGGTGCCCGAGGGCATCGTGGTCGACGCGGCCAGCGGGGTCTCCGGCGCCGGCCGGGCGCCGAGCGGGCGGCTGCAGTTCGCCGCCGTCGACGAGGACTTCGTCGCCTACGGCCTGCTCACCCACCGCCACACCCCAGAGATCGAGCAGGCCCTCGGGGCGAGCGTCCTGTTCACCCCGCACCTGGCCCCGATGGTCCGGGGCATCCTGGCCACCTGCTACGCCCGCCCGGCGCAGGCGCTCACCACGGCCGACGCCATGGGCATCATGGCCGACGCCTACGCCGGCCAGCGGTTCGTCGTGGTCGGCGACGAGCCGCCGTCCACCAAGGCCACCTCGGGGTCGAACTGCGCGCACCTGACCGTCCGGGTGGACGAGCGGACCGGGTGGGTGCTGGCCCTGTGCGCCCTGGACAACCTGGTCAAGGGGGCGGCCGGGCAGGCCGTGCAGTGCGCCAACCTCGTGCTCGGCCTCGACGAGGGGGCCGGCCTGCCCGTGGCCGGGCTCTACCCGTGAGCGTCACCGCCGCTCCGGGGTTCGTGGCGGCCGGGGGCGCGGTGGGCATCAAGGCCGGGGGCGCACCCGACCTGGCCGTGGTGGCCACCGACGACGGCCGTCCGGTGGCCGCTGCCGGCGTCTTCACCGCCAACCTCGCCCCGGCGGCGCCGGTCGAGGTCAGCCGCGCCCACCTCTTGGCGACCGGCGGGCACGCCGCGGCGGTCGTCCTCTCCTCGGGGAACGCCAACGCGGCCACCGGCGAGCCGGGCCGCCGGGCCGCCCTGGCGCTGTGCCGGGCGGTCGCTGCGGGCGTCGGGGCGCAGGTCACAGAGGTGCTGGTCTGCCAGACCGGGCTGATCGGGATCCCGTTCCCCATCGAGGTGGTGACACCGGCGGTCGGGCCGGTGGTGGCCCGACGGGCCGGCGGCGAGGCGGCCGGGGCGGCCGCCGCCGAGGCCATCATGACCACCGACACCGTCGCCAAGACGGCGGCGGCCCGGGGGCCGGTTGCCGGGGGCGGCCCGGGGTTCACCGTCGGGGGCATGGCCAAGGGGGCGGCCATGCTGGCCCCCAACATGGCCACCATGCTGGCCGTCCTCACCACCGACGCCGGCATCGACCCGGCCGGCCTGCGGGCGGTGCTGGCCGAGGCGGTGGGCCCCACCTTCAACTCGATGACCGTCGACGGCTGCACCTCCACCAACGACACGGTGCTGGTGCTGGCCAACGGCCGGGCCGGGCCGGTCGACCCGGCGGACCTCTCCGGCGCGCTGCGCCAGGTCTGCGCCTCCTTGGCCGAGCAGATGGCGGCCGACGCCGAGGGGGCGACCAAGGTGGCCCACGTGACCGTGGCCGGGGCGCGCACCGACGCCGAGGCCCACCAGGCGGCCCGCAAGGTGGCCGACTCGCTCCTGGTCAAGTGCTCGCTCAACGGCGCGGACCCCTACTGGGGCCGGGTGGTGAGCGAGCTGGGCACGGCCGGGGTGGCGATGGACCCCGGCCGGGTGTCGGTCGCCTACGGCGGGGTGGTGGTCTGCCGCAGCGGCGTGGCCTCGCCGCACGACGAGGCGGCGGTCGCCGCCCACATGGCCGGGCGCAGCGTCGAGATCGCCTGCGACCTCGGGGTCGGCGACGGGGCGGCGGTCGTGCTCACCACCGACCTCGGCCACGGGTACATCGACGAGAACCGGACGACCTCGTGAGCGCCGGCGCGCTCGGCCCCGCCGACACGGCGGCGCTGCTGGTCGAGGTGCTGCCCTACATCCGGCGCTTCCACAACAAGGTGGTGGTGGTCAAGTACGGGGGCAACGCCCTGGCCGGGAGCGGCGGGGAGGAGACCGACGCCCTCGCCTCGTTCGCCCAGGACGTGGTGCTGCTGCGGTCGGTGGGTCTCCTGCCGGTGGTCGTCCACGGCGGTGGCCCCCAGATCGGGGACCTGCTGCGGCGGCTGGGCAAGGAGACCGAGTTCCGCGACGGGCTGCGGGTGACCGACGCCGAGACCCTGGAGATCGCCCGGATGGTGCTGGTGGGCAAGGTCAACCGCGACATCGTCTCGGCCATCAACGTCCACGGCCCCCTGGCCGTCGGCCTGTCGGGGGAGGACGCCAACCTCATCACCGCCGAGGCGCACTCCGAGGCGCTCGGCTACGTCGGGAACGTCTTGGGCGTCGACCCGACGATCCTGCGGCGGCTGCTGGCCGAGGGGCTGATCCCGGTGCTCGCCACCATCGGGGCCGACCCGGCCGGGCAGGCCTACAACATCAACGCCGACACGGTGGCCGGCGCGGTGGCCGAGGCGCTGGGCGCCGAGAAGCTGATCTTTTTGACCGACGTGGAGGGGGTGCGGGCCGACGCCGACGACCCGGCCAGCCTCTGCCGGCAGCTGACCGCCGCCGCCCTCGACGACCTGGTGGCGTCGGGCGCGGCGGGGGGCGGCATGGCGCCCAAGGCGGCCGCCTGCAGCGCCGCGGTGCGCGCCGGGGTGGCCCGGGCCCACATCCTCGACGGGCGGGTGCCCCACGCCCTGCTGCTCGAGCTGTTCACCGACGGCGGGGTGGGCACGATGGTGGTGCCGTGAGCGCGCCCCCCGGCCCGGCCGTCCCCGGGGGCCCGGACCGCTCGGCGCTCATGCGCACCTACGCCGACCCGCCGGTCACCTTCGTCCGGGGGGAGGGCAGCCACCTCTTCGACGCCGGCGGTCGGCGCTACCTCGACTTCATCTCCGGGCTGGCCGTCACCTCGCTCGGCCACTCCCACCCGAAGGTGGCCGCCGCGGTGGCCGCCCAGGCGCGCACGCTCAGCCACGTCTCGAACCTCTACGGCAACGAGCTCGGTCCCGAGGTGGCGGCCACCCTCGACCGGCTGGTCGGCGGGGGGGAGCGGCGCGCCGGCGGCCAGGTCTTCTTCTGCAACTCGGGGGCCGAAGCCAACGAGTGCGCGCTCAAGCTGGCCCGGCGGTGGGCCGGGCCGGGGCGCTACGTCGTCGTCTCGGCCTGGAACTCCTTCCACGGCCGGACGCTGGCGACGCTCACGGCCACCGGCCAGCCGGCCAAGCACGCGCCGTTCGAGCCGCTGCCCGCCGGGTTCGTCCACGTCCCCTTCGACGACCTCGGGGCGCTGGCCGCGGCGCTGGACGCCCCCGACGCGGCCGGGGTGCTGCTCGAGCCGATCCAAGGGGAGGGGGGGGTCGAGGTCCCCTCCTCGGACTACCTGGCCGGGGTGCGGGCGATCTGCAGCGACCGGGGCGCCCTGCTCATGGTCGACGAGATCCAGACCGGGCTCGGGCGCACCGGCCACTGGTTCGCCTTCCAGGCCGCCCACCTCCGTCCCGACGTGGTGACGGTGGCCAAGGCCCTGGGCAACGGGATGCCGGTCGGCGCCTGCTGGGCCACGGCCGAGGTGGCGGCCGCCTTCGGGCCCGGGGACCACGGGTCGACCTTCGGCGGCCAGCCGCTGGCCATGGCCGCGGCGAGGGCCACCCTGGCGGTCATGGAGGAGGAGGACGTCTGCGGGCGGGCCGCCCGGGCGGGGGCGGTGCTCTCGGCCGGGCTGGCCGACCTGCCCGGCGTGGAGGGGGTGCGGGGCGCCGGGCTCCTCTTGGCGGCCGAGCTGACCGGCCCCTTCGCCGGCCCGGCAGTGGCCGCCGCCTTGGAGGGCGGGCTGCTGGTGAACGCGGTGCGGCCCGACGCCGTGCGGCTGGCCCCGTCGCTCCTGGTGAGCGACGCCGAGCTCGACCAGGCGCTGGCCCTCTTGGGGGCGGCCCTTTCGGCGGCGGCCGACCGGGCGGAGGAGCCGGCCCGATGACCGCCACCCGACACCTGCTCGACGTCGACGACCTCTCCGCCGCAGAGCTCGACCAGGTCCTGGCCCTGGCCGAGCGCCAGGACCTCCCGCCCGTCCTGGCCGGCCTGGGGGTGGCCATGGTCATGGAGCGGCCGTCGGCGCGCTCGCGCAACTCGACCGAGATGGCCGTCGTGGCGCTGGGCGGGCACCCGGTGGTGATCCGCGGCGACGAGGTGGGCATGGGGACCCGGGAGACGGCGGGCGACGTCGCCCGCACGCTCGCCTGCTACCACCGCGTGGTCTGCGCCCGGGTCCTGGACCACGCGGTCCTCGAGGAGATGGCCGGGGCGCTCGACGCCGCCGGGTCCGAGGTGCCGGTGGTCAACCTCCTCTCCGACCGCGCCCACCCCTGCCAGGCCCTGGCCGACCTGCTGACCCTGCGCGCCGTGTTCGCCGGGGGCCCCGGGCCGGCCCCCTTGGCCGGGCGATCGATCGCCTACATCGGCGACGCCTCCAACGCCTGCCGCTCGCTGGCCAAGGCGGCGGTCATGGCCGGGATGGCCGTGCGGGTGGCCTCGCCGGAGCGCTACGCCCTGGCCGACGCCGACGTGGTCGCGCTGGGCGCGCTGGCCGAGGCGGCCGGGCGGGGCGGCAGCGTCGCGGTGACCGGCGACCCGTTCGAGGCGGCCGCGGGGGCCGACGCCCTCTACACCGACGTGTGGACGTCGATGGGCCAGGAGGAGGAGTCGGCCGACCGGCGCCGGGCCTTCTGCGGGTTCAGCGTGGACGAGGCGCTCGTGGCGGCGGCCGCTCCCGGGGCGGTGGTCCTGCACTGCCTGCCCGCCCATCGCGGCGAGGAGATCACCGCCTCGGTGGTCGACGGGCCGAGGAGCGTGGTCTGGGCCCAGGCGGCCCGGCGGATGACGGCCATGCGGGGGCTGCTCGCCTGGCTGGCCGGAGGGGGACGGGGACGGTGAGGATCACCAAGCACCAGCGCCAGCACCGGGTGGCCAAGCTCTTGGAGGTGCGGGCGGTGGGCAGCCAGGCCCAGCTGGTCGAGCTGCTGGCGGCCGAGGGGATCGAGGCCACCCAGACCACCGTCTCGCGGGACTTAGAGGAGCTGGGGGCGGTCAAGGTCCGGCTCCCCGGCGGCGACACCGCCTACGCCCTGCCCGAGCTGCCGACCCAGCAGATCGCCCCCGGCGACCACCTCCGCCGGGTGCTCGGGGAGTGGGCGGTGGAGGTGGCCCACTCCCAGAACCTGGTGGTGCTGCGCACCCCTCCGGGGTGCGCCCATGTCGTAGGCTCGGCGCTCGACCGCAGCGGGCTGGACGGGGTCCTGGGGACCGTGGCCGGTGACGACACGGTGCTGGTGGTGGTGGACGAGCGCCACGGCGGCCTGTCCGTCGCCGCCCAGCTGGCGTCCCTGGCGGGCCTGCGGGCCCCCGAGGGCGCCCAGGGGCCGACGGGGCCCGGGCAGCCGGGCGAGACCACGAAGAAGAAGGGCAGGTCGTGATGGCAAAGCGCGTGGTGCTGGCGTACAGCGGGGGTCTGGACACCTCCGTGGCCGTGCGGTGGCTGATGGAGCACGAGGACGCCGAGGTGATCGCCGTCGCCGTCGACGTGGGCCAGGCGGCCGACAAGGGCGGCGAGGACTGGGACGCCATCCGCCACCGGGCCCTGGCCGCCGGGGCCGTCGAGGCCGACGTGGTCGACGCGCGAAAAGAGATGGCCGAGGAGTTCTGCGTGCCCGCCATCAAGGCCAACGCCCGCTACGAGGGGAAGTACCCCCTGGTCTCGGCGCTGTCGCGACCGGTCATCGTCCGCCACCTGGTGGCCGCCGCCCGGCGGCACGGGGCGGACTCGGTGGCCCACGGGTGCACCGGCAAGGGCAACGACCAGGTCCGCTTCGAGGTGGGGACCAGGGCGCTCGCCCCCGACCTCGAGGTGCTGGCCCCCGCCCGGGTGTGGGGCCTCAGCCGCGAGCAGTGCGTGGAGTACGCCGCCAAGTGGGACATCCCGATCTCGGTCACCAAGGAGAAGCTGTACTCGATCGACGAGAACCTCTGGGGCAAGGCGATCGAGTGCGGGGTGATCGAGGACCCCTGGGCCAACGCCCCGGCCGACATGTACACCCTGACCGAGGTCACGGCCACCTCCGCCCTGGAGATGGTGGTGGGGTTCGAGGCCGGGGCGCCGGTCACCTTGGACGGGCGGGCGCTGCCGGTCGACGAGCTCATCGCCGAGGTGGGCCGGCTGGCCGGGGCCACCGGCTTCGGCCGGCTCGACATGGTGGAGAACCGCCGGGTGGGCATCAAGAGCCGCGAGGTCTACGAGTGCCCCGCCGCCCTGGCGCTCGTCATGGCCCACGCCGACCTCGAGGACCTGACCCTCGAGCGCGACGTCCACCACGAGAAGGCGCGCCTCGAACCCCGGTGGTCCGAGCTCGTCTACGACGGGATGTGGTTCTCGCCGCTCAAGCAGGCCCTCGACGCCTTCATCGACGAGACCCAGCGCCACGTGACCGGGGAGGTCCGGCTGCGGTTCGAGCCGCCCGGGGTGGGGGCGGTGGCCGGGCGGCGCAGCCCGGTGGCCCTCTACGACCACGGGCTGGCCACCTACGACGAGACCGACACCTTCCGCCACCACGACGCCGAGGGGTTCGTGCGGCTGTGGGGGCTCTCGGTGGCGACGTGGGCCGGCCGCCAGGGGGTCGCCCACCCTTCGGGCGAACGGCCGTGACCCTCTGGCAGGGCCGGCTGGGCGACGGCATGGCCGAGGAGGTGGCCGAGTTCACGGTCAGCGTCCAGTTCGACCAGGCACTCGCCGTCGACGACCTGGCCGGCTCCCGGGCCCACGTGAAGGGGCTGGGCAAGGCCGGGATCCTCTCCGCCGACGAGGTGGCGACGCTCCTCGACGCCCTGGCCCGCGTCGGCGCCGAGCTGGCCTCGGGGGAGTTCGCCTTCGGGCCCGGCGACGAGGACGTCCACACCGCCATCGAGCGGCGGGTGACCGAGATCGCCGGCGACGTGGGGGCCAAGCTCCACACCGGCCGGAGCCGCAACGACCAGGTGGCCACGGCGCTGCGGCTGTGGACCCGACGGTCGCTGCTGGCGGTCGCCGGCGACGTGCTCTGGCTCCAAGAGGTGCTCCTGCGCCGGGCGAAGGAGGCCGGCGACGCCTACCTGCCGGGCTACACCCACCTCCAGCGGGCCCAGCCGGTGCTGCTCGCCCACCACCTGCTGGCCCACGGCTGGGCGCTGGCCCGCGACGTCGACCGGCTGGTGGCGACGGTCGAGCGGCTCGACGTCTCCCCGCTCGGGGCGGGGGCGCTGGCCGGCTCCTCCCTCCCCCTCGACCCCGACTACGTGGCCGAGGAGCTGGGCTTCGCCGGGCGGTTCGAGAACTCCCTCGACGCCGTCTCGGACCGGGACTTCGTGGCCGAGGCCCTCTTCGACCTGGCCCTGCTCGGGGTGCACCTCTCCCGGGTGGGCGAAGAGGTGGTGCTCTGGTCGACCGAGGAGTTCGGCTTCTGCACCCTGGCCGACAACTACGCCACCGGGAGCTCGATGCTCCCCCAGAAGAAGAACCCCGACGTGGCCGAGCTGGCCCGGGGGAAGGCGGGCCGGCTGATCGGCCACCTGACCGGCCTCTTGGTGACCCTGAAGGGCCTCCCCCTCGCCTACAACCGGGACCTCCAAGAGGACAAGGAGCCCCTCTTCGACTCGGTCCACCAGGTGCACCTGGCGCTGCGGGCGCTCGCCGGCCTGCTCTCCACCGTCGAGTGGAACCACGAGCGGATGCAGGCGGCGGCCGACGGACCGGGGGCCGCGGCCATCGACCTGGCCGAGCTCCTCGTGGTCCAGGGGATGCCCTTCCGCCAGGCCCACACCCTGGTGGGGGGGCTGGTCCGGGACTCGATCGAGCGCCACGTGCCCCTGGTCGAACTGGTGCAGGCCCACCCCGACCTGGGCGAGGCGGCGGCCCGCCTGCTCGATCCGGGCGTGGCGGTGACCCGGCGCACCTCGCCGGGGGGTGCCGGGCCGGGGCCGGTGGTGGCCCAGCTCGAGCGGTTCACCCGGCGGGTCGGGGTCGACCGGTCGAGGCTCGCCCTGCACAAGGGATCCGGCGACGGCCACGGCGCCTGAGGGCAGCGCCCGGCCGGCGGTGGTCGACCGGGGGCTCCTCGACGCCGATCCGGTCGAGGTGGCGCCGCTGCTGTTGGGCAAGGTCCTCGCCCACGGCGGCCGCGCCGGGCGGATCGTCGAGGTGGAGGCCTACCGGGGCGCCGACGACCCGGCCTCCCACGCCTTCCGCGGGCAGACGGCCCGCAACGCCGCCATGTTCGGGGGGCCGGGGCTGCTCTACGTCTACTTCACCTACGGCATGCACTGGTGCGCCAACGTGGTCTGCGGCCCCGAGGGAGAGGCCGGCGCCGTCCTGGTCAGGGCGCTGGAGCCCCTCTGCGGGCTGGGGGCGATGCGCGCCTCTCGCCTGGCCGGGCGCAGGGGCGGCGCCGGCCGACCCGGGGAGCCGCCCGACCGCGAACTGTGCCGGGGCCCGGCCAACCTGGCCAGGGCCCTGGGGATCGACGGCCGCCACGACGGGGTCGACCTGCTCTCCTCCGGCACGGGGGCCGGGCGGCCCCGCCTGCTCGACGACGGGGTGGCGCCGCCCACCCGACCCGCTCGGGGCCCGCGGATCGGGGTACGGTGGGGGGCCGAGGAGCCCTGGCGGTTCTGGGTGGCGGGGGAGCCGTGCGTCTCGGGGCGGCCACCGCCCGACTGAGCGGCCCGCCGCGTTGGCGAGCCGCCTCGGATGCTGCTATTGTTGGCTTCCCGCCGAAGCGGACCCTCGGGTCGGCTCGGCAGGGACGGGAGCGCCGCCCACGGGCGGGGTTCTGCAGAGTTCCGGCACCTCCGCCTGTTTGGTGTGTGCCCGGTCGTTCCTTGAAAACGGAAGAGCGAGAGCCAAAAGCCAGTGCGGGCGGCTCAGGGGTGCTTCGGCGCCCTGGAGTCGTACGTCAATATGCAGTACGCAAAATGGTGGGCGAGACCGACCTTCGGGGAGGTGGAGCCTGCCAGTCAACCGGGCCGAGTCAAGTCCGGTTGACTCTCTGGTTCGCGGGGAGGTCCTTCGGGACCGAGCCAAAGACCTCGATGGAGAGTTTGATCCTGGCTCAGGACGAACGCTGGCGGCGTGCCTAATACATGCAAGTCGAACGAGGTCCATTCGGTGGCAACACCGGAGAAGACCTAGTGGCGAACGGGTGAGTAGCACGTGAGCAACCTGCCCCGAAGACTGGGATAACACCGGGAAACCGGTGCTAATACCGGATACCCCCATCGGACCGCATGATCTGATGAGGAAAGGATTCTGCTTCGGGAGGGGCTCGCGGCCTATCAGCTAGTTTGTGAGGTAACGGCTCACCAAGGCTTCGACGGGTAGCTGGTCTGAGAGGACGATCAGCCACACTGGGACTGAGACACGGCCCAGACTCCTACGGGAGGCAGCAGT
>Ga0181536_10000948_pt1 | contig 34735 bp, 25 predicted proteins | sample PEATcosm2014_Bin_41_FD_121105 | JGI IMG/M metagenome (GOLD analysis project Ga0181536, IMG submission 121105) | Peatland microbial communities from MTU Mesocosm Facility, Houghton, MI, USA - PEATcosm2014_Bin17_60_metaG | ecosystem: Environmental > Terrestrial > Soil > Wetlands > Peat | place...
GCCGCGCGAATTGAAAAGTTACTGTGCCCTGGAGGAATCCACCAAAGACCTGCTCAAGTTCGCCATGGCGGATTTGAATCTGAGCGCGCGCGCCTACGACCGCATCCTCAAAGTCGCGCGCACAATCGCCGACCTGGGCGGCGCGGAAAAGATTTCCAGCGATCACATCTCCGAAGCGATTCAGTATCGTTCCCTGGATCGGCAAATATGGACCTAGGATTTCGAGAATCTACTGGAGGATTCGGGCGGTGGTTGGCGGCATTGCAGCGGCGCCAAGGGCGGTGAGCGAGGCCAGAAGGAGGGCAGGGAGAATTCTTTTCATTTTTTAACCGGCCGGGTTTCCGGCGGATACAGGTAACCGGATGGGCGCGCGTTGTCGTCGTCTCCGGTAATGGCGTCCAGGACGATTCCGGGATCCACCATCCAGATTTTCAAGGTGTGCAATCCGGCTTGGGCGACGGCATGGACACTGGAAGCCAGGGCGGCATTGCGCAAAACGTTTTGTTGCCAGGCGGGGTTAGTCTCGCTGTCGGAAACGGGGAGGGAAACGATTTTCAGCGGCTGGTCGTCCAGGGCGATGGCGTAGCGTTGCGGCTTGCCAGTCTCCACGGAAAAGGTCGGCAGGGCGCGGACGGTGAGGTTCCAGTTGCCTGGATGCTGAATCCAAATTCTGTATTGGAGGCAAGGAGACTCGGCGAGGATGGCCTTCGGCTCGGAGCGGACTGGAATGAGCGTCGGGAAAACGGAAACAGCGCTGCCATTGTAGCCGAGGCCGCGAATGACTTCCCATGTTGCGTCGCGGCCGGGCAAAAAGGCCGAGGCATGGGCCGCCTGGGCGACGAGTTGATGGTTGTCCTCCACAAAATCGGCGCCTTGCATGGGAGTGGTGTCGGAAGGGTTGAAGATGTTGACGGCGACGGCAAGGTCCTGGTTGGTCGTGGTAAAGTGAATTGTTCCCTGGACATCGTCGCCCAGTGGCGCGTGTGACCAATCAATGGTCACACTGACGCGCGCGTCAATGGGGAAGGAAGTTTGGCTGAGGCGAATCCAGGCGGCGTCGGCTTTCGCGCTCCAGTAGATCGGCGTGCCGGTGCTGAAGATGTCGATAAAATGGGTGCGTTGGGTGAGCCTGCTGAAATGCAGGGCGGGCGCGTTGTCTTCGACAGCGAGAGCGAGTTTTGGCGGAGCCGGGGCTATATCAGGTGGCGAAGGAAGTTTGGGAATTTTGAAGACGGCCTGGTCGCGGGGATCGTCGGACATCATCAGACGCCATTTGCCGCCGGCGATTTTGTTGTTGTAGAGGTCGGTCTCGGCGTGAATGGCGTTCTGCGCGGCGGAGGCAAAGGCGAGATCGGGTCCGGCGTTGGCAATGCCTCGACGGCAGTATTCTTCATAGCGGGTGATGGTGAGCCATTTCTGGTTCATCAGCGCGGCGCCGTGAATGGAGTAGCCGAGCATCTCGAAAAATGCGTCTCGGGATTCGGCGGGAAGTGACGCGGACACGGTATTGGCGCGGGCGACAACGGCGTTCCAGGCGTCCTCGCGCTGACGGGTCTCGTCGCCGTTGGCCGTGACGGAAAAAATTCCGATGCTGTTTGTCGCGAAACCCATGTGTTCGGGTTTGCGCTGGAAGTTGAGGCGGTTGTATTCGGAGAAAATGGCGGTCATTTCCGGGGCGAGTTCGGGGCCGAAATCGCGTGCGAAACGTTTCTCCATCAATAGATCGGTGTTGCTGGCGTTCCAGGAATGGGGGTTCCACGCCAGTTTCAAGAAAAACTCGATGTCCAATTCGGCGGGTTTCAAATCGCCGACGTTGAGAATCCAGACTTTGTTGGCGCCGTAGTCGTAGGCCTTGGACATTTCCTCACCGATGAGCGCGGGCGGGGTGGAACAAATCCAGAGGTAATCCTGGGGCCGGCCCCAGTAGGAAACATGGTAATAGACGCCGCCGCCGCCGGGGCGCCGGCGCTCGCGCGCGTCGGAAAACTGGCGGATATAGCCGTAGTTGTCGTCGGGCCAGACGAGGGTGATGTCGGAGGGGATGTCCGGGGCCAGGCGGTAAAGCTCCAGGACTTCCTTGTAGGGGCAGAAGATTTGAGGGACGAGGGAAACATTGGTGTTGACCCAATGGGAAAGCAGGGCGCGCTGGTCTTGAATAATATGGAGAAGCCGGGAGGCTTTCTCGGGCAGGGTGCCGCCGCCGGGCATGGCGCCGTCGCTGATGCCCCTCATGCCCAGGGTGTAAATGGACTCGAACTTTGCGTTTTCACGGACGCGCTGCTCCCAATACTGGAGCACGCCGTCGCGGTTGAGGAGGTAGTTGTACTGGCTTTCGGGCAGCTTCCATTCGTCTATGTTGTCGCGGAGCATCTGCTCGCAATGGGAGGAACCCATGACAATGGCGTAGAGATCGGCGATTTCCTTGTTGTCGGGATAGAAGTTGAAGGCGCGGGTGCCCGGATGCTGGGCGGGCCAGATGTAATTTGCCCGCAAACGCAGGAGCAGTTCGAAGATCTTCCGGTAAGTTTTCGGGCCGATGTTGCCCGTCTCCGGATCGAAGGTTCTGGAGGCCCAGGGACGAAGACCCCAGTCCTCGTCGTTGAGAAAAATTCCGCGATACTTCACCGCCGGCGGTCCTTGCTTGAAAATCCCCGGTCGGAGGGCGAGAAAACTCTTCCGTTTTGGCGGCACGTCGGCCCACCAATACCACGGCGAAACGCCGATCCATTCGGAGAGTTGATAGATGCCGAAAATGGTCCCGCGCCGGTCGCTGCCGGCAATGACCAGCGCGGCGTCCACGCCGGGCAGCGGATGGCGCACCACTTGCAAAACGAAGCTTTCCCACGCCCCGCGCACGCCGTCGAGGTCCAGCTGGCCCTCCGCCGCCAAACGGTCAATGGCCGGACTTTGGCCCAGGGCGCCGACGATGACGAGGTTTTTTTCGCCTCCCGGATCTTGCCTGACCGCCGGTTTAATGCCGGTGACGCGGGCCACGTCGTCGGCCAAATCCCCCGCCGCGCGGAGGACGGCGCGGTCGTTATTGGTCTGGATGAAAATGGGGGTCGCGTTTCGTGAATCGCCAAGGACGAAGTCATCCGCGCCGGGGGATTCTGCCAGGGAAAGCTGGGCGAAGGCGGGCCGGCCCGGCAACAGCAGCGGCGCCAGGAGCAGAAGGCTGAAAATTGAAAGCAGAGGGCGCCGACCCGCATGGTTTGCCTGGATTTTGGGCTTTTGCCTCATAATGTTCCAAAAGAAGCAACTTGAATGTGCGGTCATGATTTGCTGGAGGGGAGGGGACGTTTGAGTTGGAGGAGCATCTCTTGCTCGCTCCTGGTCCACCGGCTTTGGGCGAGGACTTTGGCGACTGCCTTGGCGGTGGCGGCGTCGTCCGCGGTGCGGCGCACGGCTTGCGCCCAGCGATAGGCGATTTCATAACGATCCGGATCGCAGGCGGAGGCTTTTTGGAGGAGGGGAAGGGCGCGCGGCCAATCATCCTGGCGGATGAATTGATTGGCTTGCTTGAGAAGCTTTTGGGCTTCGGCCTGGGAGTGAATGCGCGGTTTGCCTTCGAGGGCGGCGGCCAGGGCCGCGGACATTTGCGCGAACCGGGGGAAGAGGACTCTTTTGGGGGGCGCAGGTGCGGGCGGGAGGATCTCGCACGCGGCTTCCCAGCACATTTCTGCGTTGCCCCAATCTTCTTGCGCCAGCTTCAGCCAGAGATGGTCGTGGTGGAGGGTTTCCTCAACTTGGTAGGCGCCAGGAGGAATGGTTTTATAGAGGGAGCGGTCATTGGCCGCGGGTGGGAAGAGGATCAACTCATGCTCGATGCTCAGGCGGCGGATTCCACGGGCGGGCGGGCGGGACGCGGGCGGCTGATGTTTTTCAAGGAGGGCAAGAAGTTCCATGACGGCCAATTGCTGCTGGGTGGTCTTGCTCAGTCCAATCAATTGGACAAGCGCCGCGGAAGTATCGTCAATGTCGCCAATGTGGTAGAGGAGTTTGGCCTTGAGGAGAATGGCTTCATAAGTGGGTTTGTGGTTTTGGAGGAGCTTGTCCAGCCCGGCCAGGGCCTCGCGATTCTGGTCATCGTCAATCAAATCTCGAATGGGGCGCAAGGCGATGGCCTCCTCGGCGGGGGTCCAATCCTGGGGATCCAGGAAGTTGGACAGACCCGCGCTGAAGAGGAACGCGATATTCGGGGAGAGGATGAACGCCATCGCCGCGATGAGGACGAAGCAGGCGGCTCCGCTGGCGGCGTCCGGCAGACCGCCTGCCGGCACAAGATGAAAAAACAGGACCATCAAGCCCGGAATGGCGACGAGTTGGAACGGGCGCAGATGACGCAATTCCAGTGGCCAGGTGAGATAATAAGCGATGAGCAAACCCAGGCCGGCCACCAGGAGATAAGAGAGGATCGAGTGCATCGCCGGGAAGATTATTTGGCGGAGGCAAGGAGGGATAAAGCAAATAATTGTTTGGGTGGCCGCGCGCGGAAGAGGCGGCGGCGTCTTTTTCAACCGAGGCTCAGAGGGCGAGGAAGTTTTTCAAAATCTGGCGGCCATTTTCGGTGAGGATGCTTTCGGGATGGAATTGGACGCCCCAGATCGGGAAGGACTTGTGCCGCACGCCCATGATTTCGCCTTCGTCGGTTTGGGCGGTGATTTCCAGGCATTCGGGCAGGGTGTCGCGTTTGATGACCAGGGAGTGGTAGCGGGTGGCGGCGAAGGGGTCGGGCATGCCTTTGAAAAGGTCGCGCCCGTTATGTTTGATGGGGGAGGTTTTGCCGTGCATCATGCGGTAGTTGACCACCACTTCGGCGCCGAAGGTGTGGCCGATGCACTGATGGCCCAGGCAAACCCCCAAGAGCGGCAGACGCGGACCGAAGGCGCGGATGATGTCGTTGGACAAGCCGGATTCGCGCGGCGAACACGGCCCGGGAGAAATGAGGATGCGCTCCGGGTTGAGTTGGCCAATTTGGTCAATGGAAATCTGGTCGTTGCGGCGGACTTCCAGGGCCACTTGCATCTCGCCCAGATATTGGACGAGATTGTAGGTGAACGAATCGTAATTGTCTATGATCAGGATCATGCTACCGGAGAGAGTTTAACGCAAACCCGTGAGAATAAAAGACGAAACAAGGAGCGGATGACCAGGTTGCCGCAGGCCGGAACGGTTCGTTCAAAAATCGGAGAAATCGGAGAAATCGGAGGTTTTGGAGGGCGGAGTTTTGTCCGGGAAGGGGCAAAAAGTGACAAGCCGATTTATTTGCAAGTGTTTGCATAAGAGCAAGCTACAAGAGGAAATGTGAGCTGAGGATCGAGTTAATGATGAGTAATATGAGTTGTCTGCTAGGGTTTGAAAAGCTCAACTGGCGTTTTTTGGTTCAAGACAAGCGCGGCAAGGGGCGGGGCGGTCGGCGGCATGGCTTTTACAGTCAGCACAATAAGGGGAAGCGCACCAGATCCGAACCTCATAATCCGTGCTCTCTGGCTTGCCATGTGGGTGTAGCGTGTACGCTCGCGCCAGCCGGTCTTTGATGCGGCCAAACAACGGGCTGTCAGGGTCAACCTCCGAGTTTGTGGAGAGGATGATTGACTGGTGGCCTGTCAGGTAGAGTTGATCCAGGACTGCGTCTTTGACCTCCTTATCAAGCCGGCCAAGCGGAGTGTCCACAACCAGCGGCGGAACCAGTTTGGCCAGCCTCCGCAGAGCTTCGTAGAAGGCGAGAAGGCGAACTTGCCTCTGCCCTGCAGAGGTGTTCGACTCTTCCCAGGTGGCGCGCTTGCCGTCCCGTCGCAAAAGGAAGCAATTCCAATGCGGGTCGAACTCCATGCCGGAGAATTCACGCTCGCGTTCGGTGATTTCCACCCAGAGATCACCTACATGCTCTGAGATTCGACGACGCAAAACATCAGCGGCGCGCGCTTTAACTTCCCCGGCGACCTCTCGGTAACGTGCTGCGAGCAGTGCCAGATTCTGCCCCTTTTCCGCCTTCTTGGCGATTTCGTCGAAATTCTTTTCTTCGCGTTTAAGCTCAGAAAGCTCCGCCTCCAGGCGTGTCGCCTCCGCATTAAGATTTTCCTTCCGCTCACGAATCTTCTCCTGCCGCTCCGTCAGTTGTCCGCGCTGGGCATGAAGCTGGCCACCTCGGGCTAGTGCCGCCGTATCCTGAGTCAGCTGCCTCAACTTCTGATCCAGTTCTCGGACCTCCGACTCCATGCGCTCTAAATGAACGCACGAATCGGCCAACCCGCGCAGGGGACTCACGCCTGATGATAGTTTTGCGCGCACCTGTGCGCTAATGTCGTTGCGCTCGGTGATGTAAACTGCATCAGGCATCCCTTCGGGTGGAGGGTGGAAAAGCCGATGTAAGGCCTTTTCAAGTCTTCCGATGTAGAAGGACTGGAAATCTGGGGCCAAAACAAATTCTTCTGGCACTCCTCCAAAGACATCTTCCTTGACTTGTGGAATTTTTGGCTCGACCGCATTTCGACTGTTATCCCAATCCCGCCGTTTTTCTTCGCGAACAAGGTCGTCATGGAAACAGCGGCGGTAGGTTCCAAGAAGAGCTACTGGCATTGCGCTCTCCCACGCTTCCGAGACCATGGCCTCAATTTTTGCCTTGGCATCGGCAATCTCTGTTCGTCTCTCTTGAGACTTCTGCAACTCCTTCGGGTCAACTGCTCCAATCGCCCTAAGTTTATCCTCGACCTCTGCCAACTCTGAATCCACCTCCCGCAATTCGACATCGAGGGTGCTGAGTTCCCTTCTTTTGGCCTTTAGGACACCTTCGTTCGACATAATTCTGCCTGACACCTCGGCGAGGCGAGCTGCGGCGTCTGAGGACCCACTGCCCGCAAAAACCTTCGGGATTTTTGTCTGAATTACCTGGCGCAGATCATTCTCAAGCTCGCCGTAGGTCCAAAGGCCAAGAATTCGGCTAATCCCGTCAACGATGTCCTGCTGGCCAAGGTGTAAACTCTGGCTTCGTTCCGCATCAAAGAAGAAAAATCGTGCCAGATGCCGGGGCAAAAAGGAATCCCGCAACCGCTGGATGACAAGTTCATCGTCCTCTTGGTGGGTACTGCCGGATTTGACGGCGTGAGAATTCCATACAGGAGGGGAGTTTTGTCTGTGCCGAATTTCGCGGACGAGTTTGATCTTCCGAGAACCAGCCCCTTTCTCGTCGCGCTGAGAGAGGGAGATGGAAAATCGTGTTGTGTCTTGACCTTCGGCTGCCGCTTTCCTATTCAGCGAATGCTCAAAAATGAACCGTGTGGCGTCGGAACCCGTTTCCACTTTTTTCAAGTCCCCGATACCACTTTCGCCGACTACCGCCAAATAAAGCGCCCGTAAAAGATGCGTCTTTCCCGCCCCGGTCTTTCCGCCAACGAGAATACCACACCGACCCTCCAAACTTGTCAGGGGAAGGGTGTGCTCTCCGTAATATGGGCCGAAGTTCTCGATTGTGAGCGAATCGATGTAAACCTCAGGCATGGTGTTTTCCCCCCTTGCCGTTGCCGACAATTTCCAAGTCGTCTTTGAGAATATTGATCAGGTCGTCGGGCAGGCCCACCGCGCGATGGCTTTCCGTGAATTCCTCCACCTTGGCGAGTAGTCGGCGCAAGGTGTCCACGGAAACGCCCTTTTCTTTGGCCACTTGCTCCTGCAACTGGCGTAGTCTGTTGACTTCCTTCAGGTCTGTCATAGACACTCCGTTTTGGCGGTTGACGATACGAGCCACGCCACGTCCGTCGTCAGGATCCCGGGCAGCCTTCCAAGCTTGTTGGATGAGCAAAAGCTCTTCGTCGCTGATTAAAAGGAGTTTGGTCTCCTCCTGTAATTTAATCAAGCGTTTTAAAAGTTCGCGGCGGCCTTCGATTTTGAGGGGGCCGGGGCCGTCGGCCCCGTTCATCCGTTTCATGTCTCGGAAGCCGTTGGCCGGGTCGCGGAACTCAAGGAGCGTTTCCCGGAAACCAAGAAGATGTTCCATGCGCTCATCGCCATTTTGAAGCAAACCTTCACTCGCCTTGTCGCGGTCCACGACGGTACAAGTCCAGCAGCCAAAGCGCGAGTTGCCGCAAGCTGGCGTGCTGGTGTCAATCTGGATTGGGCACTCGCCACCGCCAGCCGCGTTGTAAAGTTTGTAAAGGTCGCGATTTGATCCGCCCCAAGCCGGGGGGTGTTGTAGTAAGTAGGCCCAGACCTCCTCAGTGCTCAGGTACTGGATCGGGTTGGAAACCCAGACTCGGGGCAGGTCAGGGTGTTTCGTCAGGCCGTTGCGGGCCTCGCGTCCGGCCAAGGTCTGTGCGCGGGTAGCGCTTTCGGCACGGCGCGCTCCCAAGTGGAGGACGGCTTCGCCCCAGCGGCCCATGCGTTGCTCGACGAAGCGGGTGACCGGATCGATCTTCATTCGCTGTGTACACCACCGGAAAGTGCGGTTTGGGGGTGGGTAGCCCCGGCCAATAATGTTCACCCAAAAGCTTTGCTCGGCAGGCGGCCGGAGAAGGTGGACCTCAATGTTCAGGTTTTGTTCGATGGAGCACTTGCGCATCTTGGCCAGCGTGGTTTCGATCATTTCGACAATGGCTGGTATCTCAACGCGAGTGTCGGTGCAGACAATGGCGACTTCTTTCTTCCGTTGCTCGACGGGGATGGATTGAACCGCGTCGAAGATGAGCGTGGCCACCAGAGTGCTGTCTTTGCCGCCGCTGAAGCCAACAAGCCAAGGACGCGGATCGGCCTGGTAAAAATCACGCAATGATTTTTCGATTTCTTGGAAAACAGAGCCCGACATCGGGCAGGATTCTGGCAAACAAGCTGTGGTTTGCAATCCCAGACTTGATCTCGTCCGTCGCCCTGGGGAGGTCGTCGGCACGGTGGTTGGGTGAGACGGGGGGAGGTTGCGGGGAGGGGGGAGGAGGTTTTAGCCGCGAAAAGGCGCAAAAGCCGCAAAAGGCGGAGACGGGGCGGTTTCGGAGAGGGTCAGGAGGAGGGACGGACGACCGGGCCGGGCGTCCCTACCATGAAGGCGCAGAGGGCGCGGTTTCGGAGAGGGTGAGGAGGAACGCAAAGGGCCAAGGCGCAAAGGCGCAAAGAAAGACGCAAATGGGGCGGTTTCGGGGAGGGGGGCGGATAAGCGAAAGCTGAAACGCTGAGAGCTGAAACGCTGAAAGCTGGCGCAGAGGGGGCGATTTCGGAAAGCGGGAGGCGGTTGGCTTAGCGGTCTTCGGCGGCGGGGCGGCGGCCGGCTAGGATTTTCTCGGTGGGGATGTAGTTGGCGGCAAATTCACGGCGGTATTCGGAGAAGGTGCCGGCGGCCAGATGGGCGCGGATTTCGGCCATGACGTCGAGGTAAAAATGGGAGTTGTGGACGCTGAGCATGCGCAAGCCCAGGATTTCATTGACGTTGAGGAGATGGCGCAGATAGGCGCGGGTGAAATGGCGGCAGGCAAAACAACGGCAGCCGGTTTCAATAGGCCCGAAATCGGCCTTGCAGGCGCCGGCTTTGATGCTGATGGTCCCGCCGCGGGTGAAGGCGGTGCCGTTGCGCGCGACGCGGGTGGGGAGGACGCAGTCAAACATATCCACGCCGCGCGCGACCAGTTCGACGAGTTGGGCCGGGGTGCCCAGGCCCATGGCGTAACGCGGGCGGCCGGGGGGCAGAAAAGGCTCGGTCAGTTCGATGGCTTTCATCATTTCAGGTTCCGGCTCGCCGACGCTGACTCCGCCAATGGCGTAGCCGTCAAAATCCATCGCCACGAGGGCGCGGGCGCAATGCTCGCGCAAGGCGGCGTTGACCCCGCCCTGGACGATGCCGAAAAGGGCCTGGCCCGGCAGAGGCGGCTGGTCGCGACAGACGCCGGCCCAGCGGATGGTCCGCGTGACGGCGTCTTGGGCGGCTTTGGGGGGGCAATCGTGGGGCGGACATTCGTCGAAGGCCATGGCGATGTCGGAGCCGAGGAGTTGTTGAATTTGCATGGCCTCTTTGGGTCCGAGAAAGAGGGGAGAGCCGTCCAGGTGGGAGCGGAACTGGACGCCGTGGTCGGTGATTTTGCGGGTTTTGGCGAGGCTGAAAACCTGGAAGCCGCCGCTGTCGGTCAAGATGGGGCCGGGCCAGTTGATGAATTGATGAAGGCCGCCGGCGGCGCGGAGAATATCCAGTCCGGGGCGGATGCTCAGATGATAGGTGTTGCCCAAAATGATTTGGGCGCCCATCTCGCGCAATTCGCGCGGGTCGAGGGCCTTGACGCTGCCCTGGGTGCCGACGGGCATGAAGACGGGGGTCTGGATAACGCCGCGGAGGGTGGTGAGGTGGCCCAGGCGCGCCTTGGAATGGGGGTCGGTGAGGAGCAGATCGAACATCTGAACCGTATTGAGCCGGGAAAGATGGAGAAATGCGAGTGGAAAGAGGGGGGGTGTCCTAATTTGAGAAAAAGCGAAGGCCAGGAATATCTTTTAGGGAGCACACGCGCCCTCGCGTGTCGTCTGCGCCGCCCTCGTCGCTGACATCCGGGGATGGGTTCAGCGGGGGCGCTGAACCCGGCACGCGAGGGCGCGTGCGCTCCCCTGAAAGTCGGTAATGATTGGGGTGAAGTTTTGGGCGGAGGCGTGGCGGAGGGCGTCAAGGGATTTTTGCCGGCGGGGAATCCATCTCGTAGCCGCGGGGGATTTTGATGCCGGCCTGGTCGAATTGCTTTTTTGCGCTTTCGAGAATATCGCATTTGAGGTCGGACGCCAGGAGGGGATTGGGCGACCAGGCGGTGAGGGTCAGTGTGACTCCCTCACTGGATATGTTTGAAATGCGACAGGAAGGTGTGCCGATGGCCTGGGGATTTTTTTGGGCGATATCGAGGAGGATTTGGCGGGCTTGGTCGGCATCGGAATCGTGTTGGAGAGTGATGGCCAGAACGCAGGCGGCGCGCGAGCCGGAGAGGGAAAGGTTGACGCAGGTTTGGCTGGCCATGAGGCTGTTGGGGATGACCAGACGGCGCTCATCGCCCGCGCGGAGGATGGTGTAGCCGAGATTGACGCTTTCGACGACGCCGGTTTCCAGGCCGCTGGGGGCGGCGACTTGGAGGAGATCGCCGATGCGGAAGGGCCGATAGAGGACGAGGGAAAGGCCGGCGATGAGGTTGCCGAGGGTGTTTTGGGCGGCCATGCCGACGACGACGGAGATGACGCCGACGCTGGCGAGCCAGACGGTGGCCATTTTTTGCAGGGCGGGAATGTAATGGGCGTAGGAAACGAAGGCAAAAACCCAAACCCCGACCCGGGCCAATTGGCCGAGGAAGGAGACGGCGGTCTGGTCAATGGACTCCCCCCGCTTGTTGAGGACCCGATGGACGGTCAAGCGAAGGGCGCGGCCCACCAGCCAGGCCAAAACTCCTGCGACGACCGCGGCAAAGGCCGCGCCTGGCAGAGTATCGGGATGGCGAAAGTTCTCCAGCGCGGGCACGACGTTGGCGTAGGAAATGAACGCCACAAACCAAACGCCCACCCGGGCCAATTGCACCAGGAAGAGGACGCCGGCCTTATCGGTGGTTTCTCCGTGTTTTTCGAGGACGCGGCGGACGGTCAGGCGAAGGGCTTCGCCCAGCAGCCAGGCCATGAATCCTATGACAACGGCCAATAACGCGGCACCCGCCCAGGTTCCGGGATCGAGCAAATCACCAACGATGAGCCAAAAGCTTTTTTCCATATTGAGTCAACAAGATGTTTGCCGGCGCGCTCACAATGATCCGCGGCCCAAGGCGGCGAGGAGTTTCTCGAGGATGTTGCCAAAGCCGCCGTTGCTGAAGACGCAAATGACGTCGCCCCCGCGGGCTTCCTTTTTGAGATGGGAGACGATGGCATCGGCATCGGGGAGGTAGGCGGCGGATTTGCCGGCGTTTTTGAGGTCTTGCATGAGCTGGAGAGGGTCGAGCCTTTCTTCGGGCTTGAGCAATTCCAGGCGGGCGATCTGGGCGAGGACCACGGCGTCGGCGTCGGCGAAGGATTCGGCGAGCTGTTTTTGGAAGACGTTGCGGCGGGTGGTGTTGCTGCGGGGTTCGAAGACGGCCCAGATGCGCTGGGAGGCATAGCGCAGGCGGAGGGCGCGCAGGGTTTCGCGCAGGGCGGTGGGGTGATGGCCGAAATCGTCCACGACGGTGATGCCGCCGGGGACGCCGCGGACTTCCATGCGGCGGCGCACGCCCTTGAAGGAGTCGAAGGCGGCCTGGATTTGTTTGTTGGACAGGCCGCAATGCTTGGCGGCGGCGACCACGGCCAGGGCGTTGCGGACGTTGAATTCGCCGGCCATGTTGAGATGGAATTTGAAGCTGGGGATTTCAAATTCGGCGGCGGTGGGGCCGTAGCGGAGATTGAAGGCCTGGACGCTGTTGTCCTCGCGCAAGCCGAAGCGTTTGACGGGGCAATGGGTCAGGTCGAGCAAGGGGGCGAGGTTGGGGTCGTCGCCGTTGGCCAGGAGCTGGCCGTTGCGGGGGATCAGGGCGAAGAGGCGGCGGAAGGAGGTCTGGATGGCGGCGAGGTTATCAAAGATGTCGGCATGATCGAACTCGAGGTTGTTGACGATGACCACTTCGGGGAGGTAATGGAGGAATTTGCTGCGCTTGTCAAAAAAGGCGGAGTCGTATTCGTCGCCTTCGATGATAAACCAGGGGCTGGAGGAGAAGCGGGCGCCCTGGCCGAAATTGACGGGGATGCCGCCGATGAGGAAGCCGGGATGCAAGGCGTTGTGCTCGAAAACCCAGGCCAGGAGGGAGGTGGTGGTGGTTTTGCCGTGGGTGCCGGTGACGACGATGGAGCGTTTGCCGCGGAGGAAGAATTCCTTGAGCAGTTCGGGCAGGGAGCAATAACGCAACTTGTGATCGAGCACCGCTTCGACCTCGGCGTTGCCGCGGGAGAGGGCGTTGCCGATGACGACCAAATCCGGTTTGCGGGCGAGATTGGATTCGGCGTAGCCGGGCATGACTTCGATTTGCCTGGCGGCCAGGAAGGCGGACATGGGGGGATAGATGTTGTAATCGGAGCCGGTGACGGCAAAGCCCTGGTCGCGCATGGCGGCCGCCACCGCGGCCATGGCGGCGCCGCCGATGCCGGCGAAATGGACCGATTTAATATCAGCGAACATCATGATTTCAACTGGCGCTCGAGGATTTCGCCGATGAGGTTGGGGTTGGCTTTGCCCTTGCTGAGTTTCATCACCTGGCCTTTGAGGAAATTGAGGGCCGCCATCTTGCCGGATTTGAAATCAGCCGCCGGCCCCGGATTGGCGGCAATGGCCTGGTCGCAAAAGGCCTCGATGGCGCCGGCGTCGCTGACTTGGGCCAGCCCTTTGGTGTCAACAATATGGCCCGGCGATTCGCCGCCGGCGAACATTTCGGAGAAGACCTGCTGGGCGATGGAGCTGCTGATCTTTTTGCTCTCCACCAGGGCCATCAGTTCGAGCAGTTGGGCGGGTTGGAATTTCAAATCGGCCAGGGTGGTTTGGGTATCGGCCAGGCGGGCGCGGAGATTGTTGATGACCCAGTTGGCCAGGGCCTTGGGGTTGTTGGTCTGGCGGGCCAGGGACTGGAAATAATCTGCCAACGGCGGGTCGGACACAAAGGTCTGGGCGTCGGAGGGGGGCAATTGGAAATCGCGCATGAGGCGTTGTTTTTTGGCCAGGGGCAGCTCGACGACGCGGCGGGCGACTTGTTCGAGCCAGGGGGCGGAAGGCGCGAAGGGCATGAGGTCGGGATCGGGGAAGTAGCGGTAGTCGTGGGCCATTTCCTTGCTGCGCATGGTTTCGGTGACCCCGGCGGCGTCGTCCCAGCGGCGGGTTTCCTGGGAGAGGCGGCCGCCTTTGTCGAGGACTTCCATTTGGCGGGGGATTTCAAATTCGAGGGCACGGCGGACCCCGCTGAAACTGTTCATGTTTTTGATTTCGATCTTGCGGCCCAGTTCGGAGGCGCCGCGGGGGCGGACGCTGACGTTGACATCGCAACGGACCATGCCTTTCTCCATGTCGGCGTCGCTCACGCCGCCGTAAATAAGAATTTCCTTGAGGGCGTTGAGGTAATCGTAGGCCATTGCCGCGCTGGTGAGGTCGGGCTCGGAGACGATTTCCAGGAGCGGGACGCCGGCGCGGTTGAAATCCACGGCGCTGTGGCGGTCGAAGTGGAGGTTTTTTCCGACATCCTCCTCCAGGTGCGCGCGGGTGATGCGGACGCGGGAAAGGCCGCCGGCGAACTCGAAGTCCAGCCAGCCGTTGCGGGCGGAGGGTTTGTCGTACTGGGTGATTTGGTAATTCTTCGGCATGTCGGGATAGAAATAATTCTTGCGGTCGAATTTGGCGAATGGGGGGATTTCGCAATGGAGGAGAAGGCCGGTGAGAACGGTCAATTGGAGCGCTTCCTCGTTGGCGACGGGGAGCACCCCGGGCAGGCCGAGGCAGACGGGGCAGACGTTGGAATTGGGGGGCGCGCCGAATTGATTGGCGCAGCCGCACCACATTTTCGATTTGGTTTTGAGCTGGACGTGAGTTTCCAGGCCGATGACAGCTTCGTAATCCATTTTTGGGCGGGTTATTTGAGAGGAGGATGGAAATTCATAAACTTGGCGGCGGTTTTTCTTTGTGCCAGTTGGCGCTCTGCTCGTAGGCGTGGGCGAGTTTCAAAATGGTTTCTTCGCCGAAAGGTTTGCCCAAAAGTTGCAGGCCAATCGGCAGTTTTGGATTCTCCGTGAAGCCGCAAGGAACGCTCACTCCGCAGATGCCGGCCAGGTTGCAGGAGATGGTGAAAATGTCGGAGAGATACATTTGCAGCGGGTCGCCCGACTTTTCGCCAACCCGGAAAGCGGCCGTCGGGGTCGTCGGGGTGGCGATGGCGTCAACGTGCGCAAAGGCTTCGAGAAAATCGCGGCGGATGAGGGTGCGGACTTTTTGGGCGCGCAAATAGTAGGCGTCATAATAGCCGCTGCTGAGCACATAGGTACCGAGGATGACGCGGCGCTTGACTTCCGGGCCGAAACCCGCGCCGCGGGTCTTGCTGTAAAGCTCAATGGGGTCGGCGCCTTCCACGCGCGCGCCGTAGCGGATGCCGTCGAAGCGGGCGAGGTTGGCGCTGGCTTCGGCGGTGGCGATGATGTAATAGGCGGCGACGGCGTATTGGGTGTGGGGCAGGGAAATCTCGACGATGTGCGCGCCAAGTTTTTCAAGTTGCTTGACAGCGGCCTGCACGGCGGCGCTGACCTGGGGGTCGAGGCCGCCGATCATGTATTCCCTGGCCAGGCCAATTTTAAGTCCCTTGATATCGCCGTTGAGGCCGGAAGCATAGTCGGGCACGGGCTGGGGGACGCTGGTGGAGTCGCGCGGGTCCTGTCCGCTGATGGCGGCCAGGAGGAGGGCGGCATCGCGGACATCCTTGGTGAGAGAGCCGATTTGATCGAGGGAGGAAGCGAAGGCGACCAATCCGTAGCGGGACACCCTGCCGTAGGTGGGCTTGAGGCCGACGCAGCCACAGAGGGCGGCAGGCTGGCGAATGGAGCCGCCGGTGTCCGAGCCGAGCGCGGCCAGACATTCATCCGCGGCGACCGCCGCGGCCGAACCGCCGGAGGAGCCGCCGGGAATGCGGGAGAGGTCCCAGGGATTGCGGGTCGCGCCAAAAGCGGAATTTTCGGTTGAACTGCCCATGGCGAATTCGTCCATGTTCAAACGCCCAAAGACCACGGCCCCCGCTTCCCTGAGTTTCTCAATGACGGTCGCGCTGTAAGGGGAAACAAAGTTTCCGAGGATTTTGGAGGCGCAGGAGAGGGGCTGGCCGCGGACGGCGATGACATCCTTGATGGCGATGGGAACGCCCAGCAGCGGCTTGTCAGCCGCGCCGGAGGCCAGGGCTTGGTCGGCTTGGCCGGCCTGGGCCAGGGCGTCGGCGGCATCGTAACTCAGGAAGGCGTGCAGCCGCCCGTCCACGCGCTGGATTTGATCCAGGCAATCCTGCATGGCCTGGCGCGCGGAGGCCTCGCGGCGGGCGAGTTTGGCGGCAATTTGCCAGGTGGTCAGTTGGTTGAGCATCATGGGGCGGGATCATTCGACAATTTTTGGGACGATGAACAGGCCGTTGGCTTTGGCCGGGGCGTTGCGCAGGGCTTCCTCGTTGCTCAAGGAGGGCCGCACCCGGTCGGCTCGCGCGACGTTGACCAGGGGCACGGCGTGGGCGGTCGGTTCAATCCCGCTGACATCCAGTTGCTTGAGTTTTTCGATGTATTCCAAAATGCCGGCCAGTTGCGCGGCAAACTGTTCTTCCTCGGCGGGGGTCAAGGAGAGGCGGGCGAGATGGGCGACGTATTTGATGTCGAAGTCCGGGGACATGGCGGGGAGGTTTTGAAATGGGAAAATCAATCCTCGTCAAACTTGCGCTTGATGAGGGCTTCGATTTCGGTCAAGGCCTGCTGGCAATCGTCGCCTTCGCAATAGACGATGATTTTGCAGCCCGGCCCGGCGGCCAGCATCATCAGCCCCATGATGCTTTTGCCGTTGACTTTTTCGCCGTCCTTTTCGACGAGGATGCTGCAGGTGAAGCGGTTGGCGACCCTGACAAACATGGCGGCGGGCCGGGCATGAATCCCCAGCTTGTTGAGCACGACAAACTCGCGTTGCATGGCGGGCTTGGCGCCGGTCTTTTTCACATTACTCATGGAGCAGCATAAAGTGGGGCCGGAATCGTCTTTTTGCCAATGAAAACGCGCGGCTTTGAGAACAGTCCCACCGTCAGACCTGGCCATCGTAGGCCGCCGGCTTGAGGAATCCAGCAAAAAATGGTCTGGAGCAGGAATGGGTGTGAGAGAGAATTGTTCAAATGGGTCGAAAGCGCCGGTTTGACGGCCAAAGCGGAACTGACTTTCCGCACTCCACGACGCTTCGCGTTCACGCGGCGCGTCCGAGATGCCGACAGGGCTTGGAGCGCGGGCGCGCCAGGGCCGCTTTTGGCTTGTCGCTCCCGCCGGACTTGCCCATGCTTGGGGCATGGCGGAACGAATGATTTCGGAAGTGCTGGCCAAGCCGGACGCGGCGTTGGAAATGACGCTGCGACCTTCGCTTTTCTCCGAATTCACCGGACAGGAGACCTTGAAGGAACGGCTGGAAATCGCCGTCCAGGCCGCCAAACAACGGAGCGAGGCGCTGGATCATATCCTGTTCAGCGGGCCGCCCGGGCTGGGCAAAACCACGCTGGCCCACATCATCGCCAAAAGCATGGGGGTGAATCTCAAATGCACCAGCGGGCCGACCATCGAAAAGGCCGGGGACCTGGCGGGTCTGCTGACCAATCTGGAGGAGGGGGACGTGCTATTCATTGACGAAATCCACCGGCTGCAAAAGACCATCGAGGAATATCTTTATCCGGCCATGGAGGATTTCAAACTGGACATCATCATAGATTCCGGACCCAACGCCCGGAGCGTGCGGCTGAATTTGCCGCGCTTCACCCTCATTGGGGCGACGACGCGCAGCGGGCTTTTGACGGCGCCGTTGCTGACGCGATTTCCCATTCGCGAGCGGCTGGATTACTATCATGCGGAGCAGCTTCAGAAAATTGTCGTCCGCTCGGCCAATTTGCTGGAGGTGACGATGGAGCCGCAGGGGGCGATGGAGATCGCGCGGCGGAGCCGGGGCACGCCGCGCATCGCCAACAACCTGCTGCGGCGGGTGCGGGATTACGCGCAAGTGCGCGGGGACGGGAGGATCACGGCGGCGTCGGCCGATCAGGCGCTGGCGATGCTGGCGATAGATCAAAACGGGCTGGACGAGATGGACAAGAGGATCCTGGAGACCATCGTGCTTAAATTTGGGGGCGGCCCGGTGGGGCTAGGCTCTTTGGCCGTGGCGGTCGGGGAGGAGCCGGACACGTTGGAAGAGGTCTATGAGCCGTTCCTGATCATGGAAGGATTTCTCAACCGCACGTCGCAAGGCCGGGTGGCCACGGAGTTGAGTTACAAGAAACTGGGATTGAAGCCCGCCGGCGGAAACCAGTCCCGGCTGCTTTAGGAAACATACGCCGTGCGCCGCTTGAGAAAGGAGATGGAGCTTGCGTAAGGAGGGTTGCCTGTGGTATGCTCTCAACTATGAGTAATATGGCATCAACAATAACCGCCAAGTGGCAGGTTACCATACCCGCGGACGTGCGGAAGGAAACAGCGCTCAAAGTCGGCCAACGGATTGTATGGGAAGTCGAGGGCGACAAACTGGTTGGGCGGCGTCTTCGTTCGATCAGCGAATTGTCAGGCTGCTTCAAGTCAACCGCCCCCGTGCCCGGCAAAAAGGATTCGGCGGAGGCCCTGGCCAAAGCCGCCCTGGCGCGCCATGACCGCATTTCCAAACAGAAGCCATGAAAGAGCTTTTGCTGGATGCAAACGTCTTGGTTCGGTTCCTGGTTCAGGATGATCCGAAACAGAGCGCCGCAGCCACGGCGCTGTTTGAAAAGTCGGAGCGCCGTGAAGTGGCGCTCATCTTGGATGGCTTGGTCGTGGCCGAGGTCGTATATGTGTTGATGGGGCCGTATGGGCGAACACGGACTGAGGTGGTCAATGTCCTGCTTGCCATCATTCAGAATGCGGGCGTGGAAACGATGGACAAGGAAGTCGTCACGGATGCGTTGCGTCGGTTCGCGGCCATAAATCTGGATTTTTCAGACGCCTGGATGGCGGCGCGCGCGGCTCAACTTGGCCACGCCGTTGCCTCGTTCGATCGCGACTTCGACAAGTTCAAGGACATCCGCCGTTTCGAGCCAAAAGCATAAATCCAAGCGCCGTTTCCATCCAGTCCATGTGTCCGATTCACAACCGCCCGCCCGGCGCCAAGCCGCGTTTGACAACCGCCGCCCTTGGTTTATCCTGTAACCGGACTGATTTTGTCCGATTACTATGGATACAACGACCGAGACGGTGGAGAGTTTTGTCAATTCGGAATACAAATATGGCTTCGTGAGCGATATTGAGACAGAGGCGTTCGAGCCTGGGTTGAGCGAGGAGATCGTCCGCCGCATCTCGGCCAAGAAGGGGGAGCCGGATTTCCTGCTGGACTGGCGCCTGAAGGCCTACCGGCACTGGATCACGATGACGGAGCCGCATTGGCCGAACGTGAGTTACCCGCCGATTGATTACCAGTCGTACATCTATTACGCGGCGGCCAAGCCCAAGAAGACCCTGGGCAGCATGGACGAGGTGGACCCGGAAACGCGCAAGATATTCGAGAAGCTGGGCATTCCGCTGGACGAACAGAAACGCCTCTCCGGCGTGGCGGTGGACGCGGTGCTGGACAGCGTGTCCGTGGCCACGACGTTCAAGGAGGAACTGGGCCGCCAGGGAATCATTTTTTGCTCCTTTAGCGAGGCGGTGAAGGAGCATCCCGACCTGGTGCGGAAGTATCTGGGGACGGTGGTGCCGGCCAACGACAATTTTTTCGCGGCGCTCAATTCAGCGGTGTTCAGCGACGGGTCGTTTTGTTACATCCCCAAGGGAGTGCGCTGCCCGATGGAGCTATCCACCTATTTCCGCATCAACACCGCCGGGAGCGGCCAGTTTGAGCGCACGCTGCTGATCGTCGACGAAGGCAGCCAGGTGAGCTATCTGGAAGGCTGCACGGCCCCGATGCGGGACACCAACCAGTTGCACGCGGCGGTGGTGGAACTGCTGGCGCTGGAGAACGCGCAGATCAAGTATTCGACGGTGCAAAACTGGTATCCCGGCGACAAGGACGGCAAGGGGGGCATCTACAATTTTGTGACCAAGCGCGGCCGATGCGCCGGAAGGAACTCCAAGATTTCCTGGACGCAGGTGGAGACCGGTTCGTCCATCACCTGGAAATATCCCAGCGTGCTGTTGCAAGGGGACAATTCGGTGGGGGAGTTTTATTCCGTGGCGCTGACCAACCACCGGCAGCAGGCGGACACCGGGACGAAGATGACCCATATCGGCAAGAACACGAGCAGCACGATAGTGTCCAAGGGCATCTCGGCGGGCCGGGGCCAGAACAGTTATCGCGGGCTGGTGAAAATCAACCAGGGGGCGACCGGCTCGCGGAATTATTCGCAGTGCGATTCGTTGTTGATGGGAGACCGCTGCGGAGCGCATACTTTCCCGTATGTGGAAGTAAAGAACAGCACGTCGCAAGTGGAGCACGAGGCCTCGACTTCCAAGATTGGGGAGGACCAGATTTTTTATTGCAACCAGCGGGGCATTTCGACGCAGGACGCGGTGAACATGATCGTCAACGGTTACTGCAAAGAGGTATTCAAGCAATTGCCCATGGAATTCGCCGTGGAGGCGCAAAAGCTGCTGGGGGTGAGCCTGGAAGGCAGCGTTGGTTGAGAGGCGCGGGGGGCCGCGCGCATTTGGCCGGCGGGATTGATTAACACTAATTAAGGATCATTGTAACACATGGAACTCTTAGAAATACGCAATTTGTCGGCGGGGGTGGAGGGGAAGCCGATACTCAAGAACCTGTCTTTGTCGCTCAAGGCCGGGGAGGTGCACGCCATCATGGGGCCAAACGGGGGCGGGAAGAGCACGCTGGCGCAAGTGCTGGCCGGGCGCAGCGAATATGAGGTGACCGGCGGCTCGGTCCTCTTCAACGGGGCCGATCTTCTGGCCTTGAAGCCGGAGGAGCGCGCCCGGGCCGGTGTGTTTCTCGCGTTTCAGTACCCGGTGGAGATTCCCGGAGTCAACAGCACCTACTTTCTGCGCGCGGCGCTTAATGAATGCCGCAAAGCGCGCGGTGAGGCCGAATTGGACCCGGGCGCGTTTCTCAAGCTGGTGCGGCAAAAGAGCAAAATCCTGGAGCTGGACCCCGCCTTGCTCAATCGTTCGGTGAACGAAGGTTTTTCCGGCGGGGAAAAAAAGCGCAACGAAATATTCCAGATGGCCGTGCTCGAACCCAGGCTGGCCATCTTGGACGAGACTGATTCCGGGCTGGACATAGACGCCTTGCAAGCGGTCGCCGCCGGAGTGAACAAGTTGCGGCGGCCGGACAACGCGACGCTGGTCATCACCCATTATCAGCGGCTGCTCAATTACATCGTGCCTGACTTCGTGCATGTGCTGATGGAGGGCCAGATCGTCAAGTCGGGGGGCAAGGAGCTTGCGCTCGCCTTGGAGGAGCGGGGATATGATTGGATTTTGGAGGAAACGGCCGCGGCCCCGGCTGGCGCAAGATCATGACCACCGCTTTGGACCCATCCAAAGGCCAGGCGCGCCCGCGCGCCTCGTGGCCCGCCGCCGCGGCGTCCGGCAATGGGGATGCCGGCCCCGCGCGCGCCGGGCTGAGCATGGGGGAAGTTCTTGCGGCTTTCGAGAAGGGCGATTCCGCGCCCGGCCCGGTCTGGCTCAAGCTCCGTCGCCAGGCGGCGCTGGCGCGGGCCGCCGCGGTTGGTTTTCCCACGACCCACGACGAGGAGTGGCGCTTCACGCGCGTGACGCCTGTTTTGAAATTGCCGCTGCACCCCGCGGACGCCGCGTTGCGTCGCTTGACGCGGGAAGAGATCGCGCCGTTTACTTTTGGTCTGGATTGTTGGCGGCTGGTGTTTGTGGACGGGCATTTTTGCAGGGAGCTTTCGTCCTTGCCCACACCGGGCGGGGAACTTGAGGCCGGGAGCCTGCGGGCGGGGCTGGCCGGCGGCGCGCCCGAGTTGGAGCGCCATTTGACTTGTTGCGCGAGCGACCAGGCCAATGTGTTCACGGCGTTGAACACCGCCTTTTTCCAGGACGGCGCGCTGCTGCGCGTGGCGGCGGGAAAGGTGGTGGAGCGACCGGCGCATTTGCTCTTCATCTCCACCAGGACCGAGGCGGGAGCGACGGCGCATGTCCGCAACTTGATTGTGGCCGGGCCGGGCAGTGAAATGAAAGTGTTGGAGACTTACGCCAGCCTTGGCGACGGACAAACATTCACCAACGCGGTGACCGAGCTGGTGATCGGGGAGGAGGCCCGACTGGACCACTGCAAAATACAGGAGGAGGGCCGGCGCGCCATTCACATCGCCGCCATCGCGGCGCAGCAGGGCCGCAAGAGCCAATGGACATCCCACTCTGTCTCCACCGGCGCCCAACTGGCCCGCCACCAGATTCAGACGCTTTTCCAGGGGGAGGGAGGCCACTGCCTTCTCAACGGCCTTTTTCTCGCGCATGGGGAGCAGCGGGTGGACCACCACACGGTGGTGGACCACGCCCAGCCGCGTTGCGAAAGCCACGAGTTTTATCATGGCGTTTTGTCCGGGCGCGCCCACGGGGTGTTCAACGGGAAGATATTTGTCCGGCAGGACGCCCAAAAAACCAATGCCAAACAAACGAACCGCAACCTGCTGCTATCCGAGGAGGCGGTGATTGACACCAAGCCGCAACTGGAGATATTTGCCGACGATGTCAAATGCACGCACGGCGCGACGGTGGGGCAGATTGACGAGGAGGCGATTTTTTACCTGCGCTCGCGCGGGATCGGCCTGGAGCGGGCGCGGCAAATCATGGTGCGCGCCTTTGCCAGCGACGTGGTCGAGCGCATCCCCTTGGAACCGGTCCGCGCGCACCTCAACCAGATGTTGACGGAAAGATTCAAGGACTGACGCGTCGTGTATGGACAACGAATTGAACGAACTTTACCAGGAAGTGATTCTGGATCACAACCGGAATCCCCGCAATTTCCGCGCGCTGCCGGACGCCAACCGCCAGGCCGAGGGGGACAATCCGCTTTGTGGCGATCACTTCACCGTTTTTCTGAAACTGGACAAGGACAAGATCGTGGATATTGCATTTCAGGGGGCGGGCTGCGCCATTTCGAAGGCGTCGGCCTCGCTGATGACGGAACTGATCAAAGGCAAGACCGTGGCCGAGGCGCAAAAGTACTTCGCCGATTTTCGGAAAATGCTGGACAGCGGTGTCGCGGACGAGGAGGCGCTGGGCAGCTTGTGCGCGTTGGGTGGCGTGCATAACTTTCCGATGCGGGTCAAGTGCGCCGTGCTATCCTGGCACGCCATGCTTGCCGGCCTGAACGGGCAGCCCGTCGTGTCCACGGAAAAGTCGTAGAAGCCCCGCCTAATCCCATTTGCAGTTCGAAATCGCACTATTTCCGGGACCATTGGCGGCGGTCACAGACCCGGCGCTACCGGGCAAAGCTTGGAGGAGGCGGATGGCGGATTTTATTTTTCGTTTTGCGCGCATTTGAGCTTAAAATTCTTTCCGCGATGAGATGGAAATGCGATGCCCGCTGAACTGACAGAAGCTTTGCTCGCCACGGCCGCCGGCTGGGAGGTCATGAAACGGGCCCGTTTTTTCCTGGAACAAGAGCAGGTGCTCAGTTCCTTATGGGCGCCGCCGCTGCTGCGCGGGGTTGTGCGGGAGGGGGAGGGCTGCTTCCGCGCTTCGATGGTGATCCAGAGCAGCGTGGACATTGAGAACCTCTGCACCTGTCGCGAGGCGCGCGAGTGGGGGAAAATCTGCGCGCATGGCGTTGCGGTGGGACTGCACTGGTTGGACGGGCAAAAAACTCAAGCGGTTCCCGCTTTGGCGAGTCCGCCGGAAGGCCGGTTCGCGGCGGCGTCCGCGGCGCGGAACCCCTTGGCGTCCGGGCGCGATGTTGCCGGAGAACCGGCGGCGCTGTTGATCATTCTCCCGCCGAATTTCGAGCAAGCCATCGCGCGCGGCAAAGTGATGCTGGTGTTGGAAGCCCAATGGCGCGGAGGCCGCGCTCCATTGAATGCGTTGCCCAAGGGCCGCTCCTTCGCGTTTCCGCCGCCGGACCTGGCCATCATTGAGCGACTGGAAACTTTGACCCATGGCCAGACGCCCGCCATTCTGCAAATGGAGACAAAGGCCTTCGCCGCCTTGCTCCCCGCCTTGGCCGGCCATTCCAACCTGACCCTCGGCAGAGCCGGCGCCGTCACCGTCACACCAGAGCCGTTGCAACTGCCGTTGCGCGCCACTTTGGAGGCCAATGGAGAAATCGTGCTGGCGCTGGCCGGGGAACTGCAGCCGTGGGTGATGATCGGCGACTGGGTCTGGCAGAACCACACCTTGCGACCGTTGGGTTTGCCGCCGGCCCTGCGGGACGTGCTGTGCGCGCCTGTGCGCCTCTCGAGATTGCAGGTGCCGGAGTTCCTGAGCCGGGATTGGCCACAACTGGAGGCGGCGGGCGGCTTGGAAGCGAATTTCGAGCCGGAGGATTTCACCCTGGAACCCCAGCCACCCCGTTTTCTGCTCGAACTCAAGGGCGGTCTGGCGCAACTGGCGGCGCGGCTGCAATGCGCCTATGGCGCGCGCATCATGACGGTCGGCGTGAGCGCCTCCGCCGAAAGTGTGTGGCTGCCTGATCCCCAAGGGCCGACCCGCTATGGCACGCGCGACCTGGCCGCGGAGGGCGCAGCCCTGGCCCGTTTGCGCCGCAGCGGCTTCTCCGGGCCGGACGCCCAAGGGAGGCTGCAATTGCAAGGGCAGGAGGCGGTGTTGAATTTTTTCGCGCGGGAATTTCCAAACTTGCAGCGCGCCTGGACCGTGACGCTGGAGGAACGGCTCGAACGCAGCGCCGCGCGGAACATGGAGCGCATCCAACCGCGGTTTCAAATCACCTCGGGGCTGCAATGGTTTGATCTCGGGGTCGTGTTCGCGTCGGACGGCGGGGAAATATTTTCGGCGGCGGACATCCAACGGCTGCTCCTCTCCGGGCAAAGCCACATGCGTCTGTCGAATGGCAAAATGGCGGTGATGGACACAGGCGCGGTGGAGGAATTGCAGGAGGTTTTGCTGGATTGCGCCCCGCGGCAGCAGGAGCAGGGCTGGCGGATCAGCAACACCCAGGCGGGCTTTTTGGACGCGACCCTGCGGCAGCACGCCGACTGGCCGGTCCAGGCGCCAGCGGCCTGGCGGGAGCGCGCGGCGTGCCAGAGCGGCGAGGCCAAGACGGCCTGTCCGCCGCTGGGGGATTTGGAAACGGTGCTGCGGCCTTACCAAAAGGAGGGGGTGGCCTGGCTGAGTTTTCTGAGGGAAAACGAATTCGGCGGCATTCTCGCCGACGAAATGGGTTTGGGGAAAACCCTCCAGACGCTGGCGTTCCTGAACACGTTGCGGATGGGGGAGGCGGGAGAGCGGAGGGAACGCCGCCCGCATCTGATCGTCTGCCCGACGAGCCTGGTTTTCAACTGGATGGCGGAGGCGGAAAAATTCACGCCCGGCCTGAAAATGCTCGCGCTGCACGGCCCGGACCGGCACGCGCGGTTTGATCAGATTCCGGCCAGCGACGTTGTGGTGAGCAGTTACGCCCTGATTGGCCGCGACGCCGCGCGGTACCGGGAACTGGAGTTCGACACCATTGTCCTGGACGAAGCCCAGCACATCAAGAACCGGCAGACCCGGAACGCGCAAGCAGTCAAAGCGGTCAAAGGGCGGCGGCGCTTTGTGCTCACCGGCACGCCGCTGGAAAACTCGGTGCTCGATCTTTGGTCCATCTTTGACTTCCTGATGCCCGGCTACCTGGGAAGCGCCCAGGATTTCCGCGAGCGATACGAATGGTCCATCACGCGCGAGCAAAGCGCGCCGGCGCAGGCCCGGCTGGCGCGGCGATTGCGGCCCTTCCTGCTGCGGCGGCTGAAGAAGGAAGTGGCGTCGGATTTGCCGGGGCGGCTCGAGCAGGTTTCCTACTGCGAACTGACGCCCGGCCAGCGGAGCGTTTACCAGCAAGTCATCGAAGCCGCCCGCCGGGAAGTGCTGGAGGCGGCCGGGGCGCCCGCCGCCGCCAAGAGCCGGATGCTGGCTCTGACGGCCTTGCTGCGGCTGCGGCAGGTGTGCTGCGATTTGCGGCTGCTCCAACTCGATGGCATCAACCCCGCGGAGACCTCCGGCAAGATGGATTTATTCGACGAGCTGCTGGAGGAGGTCATTGACGGCGGGCATCGTGTGCTGGTCTTCAGCCAGTTTGTCCGCATGTTGGCGCTGGTGCGGGAGAGGCTCGCGGCGGAAGGAATAGAGTATTGTTATCTGGACGGCTCCACTACAGACCGGGCGACCGTGGTGGAGCGGTTTCAAAAGGAAGGCTCCATCGCGGTGTTTCTGATCAGCCTGAAGGCGGGCGGGGTTGGCCTGAACTTGACGGGGGCGGACACGGTCATTCATCTGGATCCGTGGTGGAATCCGGCTGTGGAGGACCAGGCGACCGGGCGCGCCCATCGCATCGGCCAGACCAAAGTGGTGACCAGCTACAAGCTCATCACGCGCGACACAGTCGAGGAGAAAATCCTGAAGCTGCAAAACCGCAAACGCGATCTCATCCAGGCCACCCTCGGCGGCGAGGAGGAATTCGCCGCCGCGCTGACCTGGGAGGAAATCCAGGAATTGCTGTCCTGAGCCACCCGGCAGACCAGGAAAAACTTATGACCACCGCCACCGTCACCGTCCATTCCAGCCAGTTCCCGGAAAATGTCCGGCGCGTTCTTCTGAATTGCCTCCGCGCGCGCAGTGTCAACCCCAAGTTCCACTACGACACGCGCAAGCAATCCCAAAAGTGGCTCGCCTTGCACGAGGCCTATTCGCCCTCGCGCACCGATCCCGCTTGCGCCGCGATGTGCGATCTGGCCTTTGCGGCGGTGGCCGGGCGGGTCGTGGCGCCGCGCGTCGGGGTCATTGGGCTGGGCTGCGGCGGCGGCCAAAAAGACGCGCGGTTGCTGGGACTGCTGGCGGGAAAGGGAAGGGAGATTTCCTACACGCCCTGCGACGTGAGCCTGGCCCTGCTGCTCACCGCCTGCCAGGCCGCCTGCGACGCCGTGGGGGAAATTCCGTGTGATCCGCTGCTTTGCGATCTGGCGACGGCCGGCGACCTGCCCCAGGTATTGGGCCGCGGCGCGGATGCCCGCACGACGCGCGTGATCACCTTTTTCGGGATGATTCCCAATTTTGAGCCGTCGCTGATTCTGCCGCGGCTGGCGGAGCTGGCGCGTGCCGAAGACTGGTTGCTCTTGAGCGCCAATCTGGCGCCCGGCCCCGACTACGCCGCCGGCGCGCAAAGCATCCTGCCCGGCTACGACAACGCGCTGACGCGCGATTGGCTGACGACCTTCCTGTTCGATCTGGGGTTCGCGCCCGGGGACGGAGGCATTCACTTTGCCATTGAGACTTCCGCGGAGGGCCTGAAACGGGTGGCCGCAGACTTCTATTTGACAAAAGCCCGCGCCCTCACTGTGGAGGGCGAACCTTTTGAATTTCGCGCCGGGGAGAAAATCCGTCTTTTCTTTTCCTATCGCTACACGCCCGACCGCATCCGCGCCCTGCTCGAACTCCACCACCTTGAGGCGCGGGAGCAATGGGTGACCCCGTCCGGTGAAGAGGGGGTTTTTCTTTGTCAGAGAGGATGAATGGACCCCGCCTATCGCCGCAACGCCCGGCCGGATGAAACCATCCACAACAGGCAGGTGATTTCCCGGCAAAACGCGGTCTGGCCCGGACAAGAAATCCAGACTTGCTGGCAGCAGGGCAGAGGTCAGGGTTTTGTTGGGAAAGCCTTCAAGGTATCCAGCACCGCCTTGATGCGCGGGACTTCGTGGGTTCGGAAAATATCCGTCTTCCCCAGAGCCGCCAGGACGGCGAAGAAGGGTTCGGCGCAGCGCACCTCCTCCCCGAAATACTCAAACGCATGGGGGAGGGCCTGACAGACTGGAAATCCCAGCGTCCGCAAACGAAACGCATTCAAAAAAACCGCCATCTGATGCCGGACGCGCGTCGCGCTGTCCTGCAAGTTCCGGTAATAAAATCCGAGACCGGGATCAATCGCAATTTTTTCCACCCCCTTGCTGAGGGCCAGCTCCGTCAGGCGCGAAAAATAGTCATGCATGGCGGCGGTCGGGTCCGCGCTGAAATCAAAATCCCGCACCGCCCGGACATGGCGGCCCTGCACGTAACAAATAATGACGGCGGCGGCATGGTCCGCCACCATCCGGAAAACTTCCCCCGCCTTTTCAGTTCCCGTGAGATTGAGCACCTGGGCGCCGGCTTGCAGGCAGGCGCGGGCGACGCCGCAATCATAAGTTTCCACCGAGACAATGATCCCCGCCGCGGCCAGCCCGTTGATCACCGGGAGCAACTTCCTTTTTTGTGCCGCGCCACTGGACCGCGCCGCGCGGCCCAGCGTGGATTCCGCCCCCACATCCACGATCCGCGCTCCTTGCGCCCGCATGATTTTTCCGCGTTCGACGGCCTTTTCCGCCGTCAGGCAGACGCTCTCGCGGTACCAGGAATCCGGGGAGAGGTTGACCACGCCCATGATCGCCGGTTCGGAATTGAAGTCGAACGCCTCGCCGCCGATGGAAAACCCCCGCACCCGCGCGGTGGCGGCGGCGCGGTGGGTCCGGGCCAGTTTGGCGAGCGACTCGAGAGTTAACATGCAAGGGACCCCGGGTTGTTTTTAATTAATGAAAAAAGCGTAACCGGCATTCTCGCGTTCGACAAGCGCGGAAAAGACGCTCATTGCCAGCCTAGGGAACGGTTATCAATTCAATTTAGGACTTTCAGAATCGGAGTGATCGTGCGATTCTGGCTTTCACGCTTCTTATGAACCATGTATTTTTTAGAAATCGCGCCATCTGGCGGGGACTTTTTTTTGTGACTTTTTTATCCACCATGGGGGCTGCGGCGGCCCCTTCCGACTCCGACCTCCAAGCCGGGAGGCTGCTGGCGCAAATGACGCTGGAAGAGAAAATCGGCCAGATGGTGCAGGCGGATTTGAAGGCGGTGGCCGATCATGCCGACATTCAAAGATATGGGCTGGGCTCGATGTTGAGCGGCGGCGATTCCAAGCCGGCGGAAAACACCCCCGAAAGCTGGCTCAAGTCCTGCAAGGAGCTTCAATCCTGGGCGCTGAAAACGCGGCTCAAGATTCCTTTGCTCTATGGGATTGACGCCGTTCACGGGCACAATGACGTGGTGGGCGCCGTGATTTTTCCGCATCATATCGGCATGGGCGCCACGCGCGATGCCCGCTTGGTGGAACAGGCCGAACATATCACCGCGTTGGAAGTGGCGGGGACGGGGATTCGTTGGGCCTTCGCCCCCTGCCTGGCGGTCGCCCAGGACGAACGCTGGGGGCGCTCCTACGAGAGTTACGGCCAGTTGCCAGACCTGGTTTCTGAATTGGCGGCTGCGTCGGTGAAAGGGTTCCAAGGCTCCGAACTCTCGGCCAAGTCGGATTCTGTTCTGGCCTGCGCCAAACATTTTTTGGGCGACGGCGGCACCCAAGGCGGGAAGGACCAGGGCAACACCGTTTGCGACGAAGCGACGTTGCGCAAATTGTATCTTGCGCCTTATCGCGCCGCGGTCCAGGCCGGCGTGGGTTCCATCATGGTTTCGTTCAGCAGTTGGAACGGCCTGAAAATGCACGCCAACAAATATCTTCTCACCGACGTGCTCAAGGGCGAGCTTGGCTTCAAAGGAATCCTGGTTTCCGACTGGGCGGCGATTGACCAGATTTCGCCGGACTATAAATCCGCCATTGCCACCTCCATCAACGCCGGCCTGGATATGATCATGATTCCCTACGGCCCCGGAACGACGAACAATTATGTCGAGTTCATTCAGGACCTGAAGGAATTGGCGGCGGCAGGGCAGGTGCCTCAAGGGCGGATTGACGATGCGGTCAGGCGCATTCTGCGGGTCAAATATCAGATGGGACTTTTTGAGAATCCGTGGACCGATCCGGCGCTCACGGCCAAAATCGGCTCCCCGGAACACCGCCAGGTCGCCCGCCAATGTGTGCGAGAATCCCTGGTCCTGCTAAAAAATGAGCGTCATGCCTTGCCCTTGCCCAAAGACGTCAAACATCTGGTCGTCGTCGGCAAAGCGGCCGACGACCTCGGCCAGCAATGCGGCGGATGGACCATCAGCTGGCAGGGAAAAAGCGGTGAAACAACCCGCGGCGGCACGACCATCCTGGCCGCCATTCGTCAAACCGTTGCCCCGGCAACAGAAGTTACATTCTCTCCTGATGGCAGCGATGTGAAAAATGCCGGCGCGGTGGTCGTGGTCATCGGCGAATTGCCCTACGCCGAATTCATGGGCGACCGCACTAATCTGGATCTCGCCCCCGCGGACGCCGCGTTGGTGGAAAAAGCCAGGGCCTCCGGCGCTCCCGTCACCACCATCTTGCTTTCCGGCCGGCCCTTGATTCTTGGCTCCGCGCTGGGCGCAAGCGACGCCTTCATTGCCGCGTGGCTGCCGGGCACCGAAGGATTGGGAGTGGCCGACGTGCTCTTCGGCGACGCGAAACCGACCGGAAAATTGCCCCGCGAGTGGCCGCGCAATAACGACCAACTCGCCGCCAACGCGTTGGCTGGCTCGCCCCTGTTCGAATTTGGGTTCGGCCTGACCTACCCGCCGTAATGGCGAAATTCCAACTGCCGCCCGGCTAAAAGTGGCGCGCCCGGCGCGAATCGAACGCGCGACCCACTGCTTAGAAGGCAGTTGCTCTATCCAACTGAGCTACGGGCGCAAATACCTTAAAATAAAGGCATTATGGATTGACCATTGAACCGGAATTTGACTTTTCTATACTTGTTTTCTATACTAAGGCATGAAAACGAATATGGACGAGAAATCCGCCAACCGCCTCTGGCAGAAAACAAAGTACGCCAATCTGGTTCGCAACGCTTCATCCGGCAAATACTTTGCCCGTTTTCGCAGCAACGGCAAGTTGATTTGGCGGGGCTTGGACACGGATGTATTGAGCACCGCCGCCCAACGCCTGCCGGACAAAATCAAAGAGGCCAGGGACGAGCAGGAATTGCTCGCCTCTGGTAGCGAGCCGCGTATCACGTTCGAGGCGGCTTCCCAGATCTACATGGAGAGAATCAACAATTCCCCTGACTTCAAACCCAAGACCAAGGCATATCATCAGGAACGCCTGGACGCCTTTTTCAAGTCCTGGCCGGACGCGAAGGCCAAAGCGATCAAAGACTTCACCAAGGGCGAGTGTATCGAATGGCGGAATCGCTTTGCGAAGGATTACAGCCCCACCAGCTTCAACCACACCCTGGGGATTGTCCGCTCGATTTTCGAGATTGGGATTGAAGCTGGCGCCAGGCGCGACAATCCCGCCAAAACGAAAGAAATGAAACGGCTTTCGGAAACCTCGAAGCGTCTCCGCCTGCCGGAACCGGAGCAGTTTGAAAATTTCGTCCACGAGATTGAAAGCAGCGGAAGCGGGCACTCAAAACCATGCGCGGAGTTGGTTCAATTCCTGGCCTTTGGCGGCTTCCGCATCACCGAAGCCAAATACATCACCTGGGCCGACTGCGATTTTGCGCGGGGAAAAATCACCGTGCGTGGCGAACCAGAAACCGGCCTGAAAGGCAGGCGCTCCGGCGAATCCCGCGAAGTGCCCATGATCCCCGACATGCGCCAGTTGTTGGAACGAATGAAATCAGAACGCGCAGAGGAGCCAAAGACCAACGCCGTCATGCGCGTCCACGAATGCCAGCGCGCGATGGACCGCGCCGCCAAAGTCGTCGGCGTCGCTCGAATTACCCATCATGACTTGCGCCACCTGTTCGCCACGCGCTGCATCGAATCTCCCGGCATGAAGTCGAGCTTATGGGCATTGATACTATCTGTCGTCCTGCTGGCCTCAGCAAAGGCTCAACAGCCCGCGCCCCAGTCTGCAACCAGTATGGCGGCGACCAACACCACCGCCAAAATCGCCGAAATTCGCGCCAAGGCGGATAAGGGCGATGCAGCCGCACAAACTACACTCGGAGAGAAGTATGAGAATGGAAATGGTGTCACCGAAGATCACGCCGAAGCCGCCAAGTGGTTCCGTAAAGCGGCAGAGCGGGGATACGCCCGCGCGCAATGCCAGCTTGGTGATTTGTATGGCCTTGGCCTGGGTGTAGGCTACGACGAAACTGAGGCCGTCAAGTGGTGGAGCAAAGCGGCGGACCAATATCGTAAGTCGGCGGAACAGGGTGATGCATCCGCGCAACGAGAGCTTGGACGTGTTTGCCTCCGGCTCCATCACGGTGCGGACAAGTACATCGAAACCGTGATGTGGTGGCGCAAAGCGGCGGCGCAAGGCAATATTGACGCACAAAAAGACCTTGGAGATTACTACTCAATATATCGTCAACCGCAAGACTACGCCGAGGCCGTGAAGTGGTGGCTTAAGGCGGGGGAGCAGGGCGATGCGGACGCGCAAAACTCTCTGGGTGATGCGTATTCGACAGGCGAGGGGGTGGCCACTAATTTTACTGAGGCGGTGAAGTGGTGGCTCAAGGCGGCGGAACAGGGCGAGGCTTGGTCTCAGGACTCTCTCGGTGCTGCGTATTACGCTGGCAAGGGTGTGGCCACCAACAAAACCGAAGCGGCCAGGTGGTATCACAAAGCCGCAGATCAAGGGAGGGCAAGTGCTGAGGATGCACTCGCTGATTGTTTCAGGTTTGGCGACGGCGTGGCACAGGACTACGCGGAAGCCGCGAAGTGGTATCGGAAGGCGGCGGAGCACGGCGTTGCCGACGCGCAATGGAATCTGGGCTTGAGTTACGACGATGGGCAGGGTGTACCGCAAGATTTTGCCGAAGCGGTCCAGTGGTACCGCAAGGCTGCGGAACAGGGCAATGCGGCGGCACAATGCAATCTTGGAGTTATGTATGGCCTTGGGAAAGGCGTGCCACAGGATTATGTCGAAGCTTACAAATGGGATAACCTTGCTGCTGCTCAAAATGAAACCAACGCCATTCACAACCGCGACAGCATTGTGGATTCCATGACGCCTTCGCAGATTGCGGAAGGCCAGCGGCTTTCCCGCGAATTTGTTGCTCACAAAGCTGACGATTTGAGTTTTGATGAGGTGATGAAGACGCAAAAAGGCATGCCTGCTCAGGGAGACGTACCTCGCTTCACCGGCACCGGCTTTTTCGTTACTGATGACGGTTGCTTGCTGACCTGTAACCATGTTGTCGAGGATGCGGCGCGGATCATCATAAGAACGAAAGTAGGCGCATTTACCGCAGTGCTTGTGAAAGCGGACAAGGCAAACGACGTCGCTTTGTTGAAAGCGACTGGCAAATTCTCCGCGGTGCCTGTCGGTTCAAGCCGTGCAATGAAGTTGGGCGAGTCCGTTTTCACAATTGGATTCCCGAATATCCAATTACAAGGATTCGCACCTAAACTCGCCAAAGGCGAAATCGCCTCATTGACCGGGCCGCAGGATGATCCGCGATATTTTCAGATTAGCGCGCCGGTACAGCCCGGCAATTCAGGCGGCGCACTCGTAGATGATCGCGGCAACGTGGTCGGCGTCGTGTCGGCAAAGCTCGACGCGGCCACCGCCCTGGCGGCGAGCGGAGCCTTACCGGAAAATGTAAATTACGCAATCAAGAGCAGCTTTCTTCTCAGCTTTCTCGAATCCGACCCGGATGTTGCAGCCAAAATGCGAGAAGCCAGCACCAAGGAGGAAAAATTCGAGGACGCGGTGAAATCGGTTGAGCAAGCCGCTGTGTTGGTAATTGTCTATTAAAAGCGACCAATAGCAAGGCAAGTTCAAACCTCTGTCACACATGAAACCGTTCGCAGAATCCATAGACCATAAAATCCAGCACGGCCTAATCGCCTTTCTTGACATATTGGGTTACAAGAGCATCATCCAAAACAACGATCTAAGGGAAACCATCTGCGTTGTAAAACAAATCGAGGGTGCAATTGGCAAAGCAGTAAATCGACGCAAGGAGACCGAGGGATTCCTGGACAATCCAATTTGTAAGCAGATTGTTTTTTCCGATTCCATTCTCGTACATACGGTCCCTTCCGCACCCAATCCGCAGACATTCGTGCCGAACTGGCAACATATGCAGATCAGCGTATTTATCGAGTTTTCCATTGATCTTCTCAACCGTCTTTTGTCGGCGGGGTTGCCGGTCAGAGGGGCCTTGGCCTATGGAGACACTTATGTTGACACTCAGACACCAGAAAAAATCGCCTTGGCCGGAAAACCAATAGTTGAGGCGTATGAGTGGGCCAATTGTCTTGAACTCAGCGGTTGTGTTCTCGCGCCTTCCGCCGAAGCATATCTTATCGCAGAGCGAGTTCTTGACATATCCTCAGATCACCACTTGGGCTTCATCAATTACGCTGTCCCAATGAAGCCAAATTGCGACCGCAAAAAGAAGTTTATGTTGGATCAAGGGAGTGTCTATAGGCATTACCGCGAAGGAAACAATTGGCCCGACATTTCCCGCCAGATGATTTACGAAAGGTTTGCCGCTCACAATAAGCCTATCGACGTCAAGGCGCAGTCAATAATTGACAACACCTTGGAATTCCTTGAAGTCTGCTCAACGGTGTAAGGATTGTATTTCCGTTCTCACGCCATTTCAATTAACGGACGTCCCGCCGCTGGTTCCGAATTTCACCTTCGCGGCCATGCTTTGAGAATGATCGTCGCGCAGATGGCCATAAACTCGCATGGCCAATGCGCCGCCATCCCGATGGCCGAGCCAGCGGGAGACAGTGGGGATGTCCACGCCGGATTAGCCTATTCCCGAAAGGTGGCAAGTGCCTGAATGAAGGAGCGACTTCCTTGGCGAAAAGCGGCGCGCGAAAAGATCACGGAAAGTGCAGTTTTACCGTAAGCGGTAAAGCAGGGTCCCCCTATTAGTTGCCAGCGGGCCGTGATAAAAACTCGGTCATGAAGCAACGTCGTGTTTCTCAGAGACGCCGCGCGCCTCGGACCGATGCCGCCCGGCGC
>Ga0181536_10000949_pt1 | contig 34730 bp, 30 predicted proteins | sample PEATcosm2014_Bin_41_FD_121105 | JGI IMG/M metagenome (GOLD analysis project Ga0181536, IMG submission 121105) | Peatland microbial communities from MTU Mesocosm Facility, Houghton, MI, USA - PEATcosm2014_Bin17_60_metaG | ecosystem: Environmental > Terrestrial > Soil > Wetlands > Peat | place...
TGTCAATAGGCTTCAGGATTCTCAGTTTCCTTCCTTCCTGCTATTCAAGCTACGGGGCTTTGAACTTTTACCCCGATGGGACTTTCACCCACTGTTCATGCCAGCCTTCGCTGGACGCACACTCTTCGCAACCTCATTCTAAGAACTTTGCAACTTGGCGACAAAACTGCCGATAAGCGCAGCATGAACGTAAACGCTCTTTCGAACAACACCTACCTACAGTCGATTCTCAGCACCGCCCTCCAGGGCACGGGGCTCTCGACCAGCAACAACGCCAGCAGCTCTGCCAGCGTCAACGCATCTTCGCTCAGCGGGACATCCGATAACAGCCAGTTTTCGCCCGTCGCGAATCTGATGAACACGCTGCAGCAGCTACAACAAAGCAACCCGACGGAGTATCAGCAGGTGACGCAGCAGATTGCCACGAACCTGCAAAACGCGGCCAAGACTGCCACAACGCAGGGCAACACCGCAGCCGCAAGCGAACTCAACCAGCTTGCATCGGACTTCACCCAGGCTTCGCAAAGCGGCCAGCTTCCCAGCACTCAGGACCTGACGCAGGCTCTCGGCGGACATCACCACCACCACGGTCACCATCACGCCGACGCTTCTTCGGATTCCAGTTCCAGCACCAGCACGTCGAGCAACAGCACGACATCGAGCAGCAGCAACAGTTCGAGATTATCTTGAGCACGCTGTCCAGCGCCGGAATCAGCCTTTCCGGCAGCTCGCAGTCGACTCAGCTTTAGCTTATTTACCAGTAGTGGTGGCCGCTCGGAATTACCGCGGGGAAGACGTAAGCGAATAGCATCACGATCACGCCCACCACCGCCAGCAGGCCGAGGCTGTGTTTCAAGATTGCGCGGAACACATCGCCCTCTTTGCCCTCCTGCCCGGTGGCCGCGCAGGCAATCACCAGGGATTGGGCTGCGACCATTTTCCCCATGACGCCCCCGGCGCTGTTGGCGGCGCACATCAGAATAGGGCTGATCCCCAGTTTGTTGGCGGTGATAGCCTGGAAACTGCCAAACAGCGCGTTCGAGCCGGCGTCCGTTCCGCTCAGCGCCACGCCCAGCCACCCGATAGCCGTGCCGAAAAACGGAAAGAGCACGCCCGTGTGCGCCATCGCCATCCCCATGGTGGCGTCCATGCCGCAATAGCGCGTGACATAACCCACGCCAAGCATCGCCATGATGGCGACCAGGCTGAGCTTGAGCCGCCCCATGCAGCGCCAGAAAATCCGCAGAGTCTGGCGGAACGAGAGGCCAACCATGGGGCCGGCGAGCAACCCGGCAAAGAAGGTGCCGGTCCCGGGCGTCGACAGCCAGGACACGTCAAAGAACGCCGTTTCCGCGTAAGCCTTGGGCACCACCGGCGGCGTGCGGATCACCATCAGATGGAGCCCTGGAACAGGTTGCTTCCAGGAAACCAGGTCGAGGATCCTGACCACCGAAGGAATGCCCCAGAGCACCACCATGGCGGCCAGCAGAAGAAACGGCGACCACGCCCAGAGAATCCGCCGAAAACCGATGCTCTGCTCGGCGGCCGTCTTGGCGGGCGTTGGCGGCTCGCCGGGGTAGCGCCAGATTTGTCGCGGGCTCCAGATTTTGCGGAAGAATATGCCCAGGACCACGACGGTGCCGATGCCGGCGATCACGCTGGCCAGCGTGGGCCCGATGTAATTCGACCAGAACAACTGGAGGCCGCCGAAGGTCACGCCGCAGGCCAGCAGTCCGGGCCAGATGGCTAGCGTATCGCGCGTTTTCGAGAACACGCGAACCAGCCAGAATGGCAGCAACAGAATGCCAAAGAACAGGATGCGACCGATCATGGCGCTGAAATCTGCCTCCGGCAAACCGGTGACGGCCACCAGCGTGCGCACGGGATTCCCCAGCCCGCCATATGCCACCGGCGTGGAGTTCCCGATCAGGCACAGCAGGGCGGTCTGGAAAGGCGGGAATCCGAGTCCGATCATCATGGAGGCGGTCACGGCGACGGGGGCGCCGCCGCCACCCGCGCCTTCGAGCACCGATCCGAAGGCGATGGCGATAAGCAATAACTGCAAGCGGCGGTCATCGGAAATATCGCTGATGGACCGCTTGATGATTTCGAACTGTCCGGATTCGACGGTAATGTCGTAGACAAAGACGGCGCCCACCACCATCCACGCGATGCGGAACCAGCCGAAGACCAGGCCGTCCGCCACCGCGCCCGCGACCATGTGAGGGGGCATGCGAAAAACCGCCAGCGCCACCGCCACCGCCGCCACAAAGGCGTAGATAGCGGCCCGCCACGCGGGCGTGCGCCGCACGGCCAGAAAGTAGAACAGTGTGCACACCGGAATGGCCGCGGCCAGCGTGGACAAAAAGGTGTTCCCCAGGGGGTTAAAGTTTTGGAACCAGGGCTGATTCATGATCTGCCTAGCGGAGGACGCGCGCGCCTTTGCCTTTCATGGCCGCCTCGACCTCTTTGAGCGTCGCCGTGCTGGTATCGCCCGGAGTGGTCATGGCCAGTGCGCCATGGGCGGCGCCGTATTCCACAGCCTGCTGCGGGCTCTTGCCCGCGAGAAACCCATAGGCGAGGCCCGAAGCAAAGCTGTCGCCGCCGCCGACGCGGTCGTAAATCTCCAGGTTCTCGCGCAGCGGGGCCTGGTAAAATTCGCCGGCCGTCCAGAGAATCGCGCCCCAGTCGTTCACGGACGCGGTCTTGGCGTTGCGCAGGGTGGTGGCCACAGCCTGAAAGTTCGGATACATCCGGCACACCTCGGCGATCATTTTTTTGAAGTTGGCGGGGTCCAGGTTGGAGATGTGCTCGTCCAGGCCGGGCACCTGGAATCCAAGCGCCGCGGTGAAGTCTTCTTCGTTGCCGATCATCACGTCTACCAGCGAGGCGATTCGCCGGTTCACCTCCATCGCGCGAGCCGTGCCGCCTTGTGACTTCCACAGCGAGGGGCGGAAGTTCAGGTCGTAGGAGATCACCGTGCCGGCGGCGCGCGCCGCCTGCATCGCCTCGATGGTCAAGTCGGCAGTGCCGGCCGAGAGCGCGGCAAAAATTCCGCCGCAGTGGAGCCAGCGCACACCTTCCTGCTCGAAGAGCTGCTTCCAGTCCACGTCGCCGGGCTTGAGCTGGGAAGCCGCCGACCAGGCGCGGTCGGAGCAGCCCACCGCGGCGCGCGCGCCGAAGCCCCTCTCGGTGAAGTTCAATCCCACCCGCGCCGCGCGGCCGATGCCGTCGAAGGGCACCCACTTGACGTGCGAGAGGTCCACGCCGCCCTGGAGCATCAGGTCCTCCAGCAGCCGGCCGACCTCGTTGTCCACGATGGCGGTCACGACGGTGGTGCGCAGGCCGAAGCAGCGGCGCAGCCCCCGCGCGACATTGTACTCGCCACCGCCCTCCCATACCCGGAACGCGCGCGTCGTGCGGATACGCCCGTCGCCGGGATCCAGCCGCAACATAACCTCACCCAGCGCGGCGCCGTCCCACTTGCACCGCTCCTTCGGTTTGATGTTCAGCGGCATGGTTATTTCGCACCCCGCAGTTTGCGGATCAGCTCCCGCGTCGAGCGGACCTTGTTGGCGAGCCCTTCATAATTCTTCGCTTGGAGCAGGTCGTTGGTGATCAGATTCGAGCCAATGCCGACGCAGGAGACCCCCGCGTCGAACCATGCCTTGAGCGACGCCTCGGTGCTGTCCACGCCGCCGGTTGGCATGATCGAGACCCACGGGCATGGTCCTTTGACCGCCTTCACGAAGGCCGGTCCGCCGACCTCGGCGCCGGGGAACACCTTGACGATTTCGCAGCCGAGCTCCTCGGCCTGCGAGATTTCCGAGGCGCTGCCGCAACCTGGCGAGTAGGGGATCTTGCGGCGGTTACAGGCGCGCGCCACTTCCGGGTTGAGGATGGGCCCGACCACGAAGTTCGCGCCGCAATTGATGTACAGCGAGGCCGTCCCCGGGTCTACCACCGAACCTACGCCGAGGATCAACTCCGGCACCTCGCGGGCGCAGTACCGTTCCAACTCGGTGAACACTTCCCAGGCATGATCGCCGCGGTTGGTGAACTCCAGCAGCGGGCAGCCGCCGGCCGCACATGCAGCAGCGACATGGCGAGCCACCTCAATCTCTGCGTGGTAGAAGACGGGCACCATTCCCGTCTCGATGATCGTGTTCAGGGTCTTCAAGCGCGTGAATCGCGCCATGCTCTTTTCTCCTTTGATGCCCTACTTTTATGACCTGTGATTCAGCCGGCTTTCCCGAAGCAGCAGCCAGGCGGCTTTCATACCCGAGAGTATCAAATTGCGACGGGCTTTATACTTAATTAGCCTGCCATCCCACGGAACCGGCGGCATGGAAGCCGCCGGCGAATTGGTGTTCTACAAGAATCTAGATGTAGGCGATGACGTCGATCTCGATCCGCGAGTTGCCGGGAATGCCACCGGCGGCGGCGATGGTGGTGCGAACGGGAGGCTCAGGGCCGAAGCGGCCCATGAACTCTTCGTTCATCTCCTTGTAATCCATCAGGTCATTGAGGTACACGTTGCACTTCAAAACTTTCTCCATGGAAGAGCCTGCGCTCTCGAGCTGCTTCTGAATCTGATCCAGAACCCCTTTGGTATGGACCTTGATGTCGCCTTCTTGGTGATAACCAACCCCGGCGATGAACAGCAGGTTGCCGAAGACGACGGTGCCACTGAACAGAGGCTTCTCTGGTCGCTTGCCGTCTTTCCACAGAACTTTCTTTTCCCACTTCGTGTCTTGCGCGGATGCCGGTTTCGCCGCGATCGCGGCTGCGGCCGTGGTTGCTGCCAGTCCCTTACCCAGAAAATTGCGTCGGTTGCTTTGCTTCATGTTCGATCCTTTCGTAGTGAATGATGGTCAGCGGGCCGGGGCCCAAACCTGCAAGCGTACCACTGCTTTCGCGATCAGCGTTGGTGGCAATTACTGGATCGGCGGCGCGAAGGAGCGCAATCTACTCGGACCAATCAACTCTCGCCCAGATGTATGGCGAGTACGCCAGATTGTCGAAGCGAAGCGCGGGCAGATTGTCAGACTCCAGGCTGACTTCCGACGCACGGTTCATCCAGCCGGTCTTGATGCGCTGCAACTGGCCAGCTTTCAACGTGAACGTGCGTTCCCGCATCTCGGGTGCGCGGATGGTCAGTGTGACTTCGTGATCCAAAGGATTGTATACATCCACGCGCATCAAAACGCGAGGATAGAAAAAGCGGAACCGCGCTTTGGTGGCTTGCGCATCGGCCGCGCAAAGCGAAAACGTGCTCACGCGTTCAGCCGGCGGGCAGACCTTCCACGATTCCCTGCCCCAATCAATCACACCTGAGGGATACTGCCCCTGCAACATGACGTTCGCGCCAACGTGCGGGTTGTCAAAATCAACGATTAATGGGACGGGCTCCTCGGCGCTCCCCTGCACATCGACGTCGCGGGATCGCTCATGCCGGATGCGAAGAACATGCGTGGCATCATCAAACGTGTAGCCTTCCTGTTTGAGGTCACTGCGGCGAGCCAGCCTGTGGCCTCCCGCCGATACCGCATCGGGCGCAAAACTGAGGCGCAGCACGTCTGTCGAAGACGGATCAAACGTCGAGTAAGTCACCGAACCTTTTCCGTAAGCAATCTTAGTAACCACCGAACTCGACCCGACTAAGTGGGACTCATCCGCCGGCGCCCACTCTGGCACTGCCCAAAAGCCGTCCATCAGACGCCGCGGGCCGTCGGAGAATTCGTCGGTGAACCACCATTGATTGCCAAACGGGGTATGGGCGCCGGAAGGCATGCCCTGAAAGTAGGTGACCCAGTTGTACGATCGGAACGCTTCCTCTTTATATGCCGCGTCGCCGGTGCGCGCGTAGTAGAGCGCTTCGATCGCGGCGAGGCGCGAGGTGTGGCTGTCGCAGCATTCATTGGGAACGCCGCAGCAGAAGCTCTTTCCGTCGCCCTGCTCGGTAGTTACAGTAGCGCCGTGGACAGTGTACTTGGGCCACTTCGGGGTAGTTTTCACCCATTCGATCAGCTTGCGGGCGTGGTCGCGCCACTCCAGGTCCTTCTCCGGGTTCAGCAGAACATAGCGGGCATATTCCAGCGGGATCACCTGGTTCATATTCCCCATACTGGGGGTGACGTCTTCGAAGTAACCGACCCAGACGTTGTTCTTCATCGGATACTTTTGCAGCCACTCCCACGCAGCCTGGCGGACCTTCCGGTACGCGGCGATATCACCCTGCTCAAGCCGAATCAGTTCATCGAAGAGCATAATTGGCTCGACTACGTTCGCGGAGTATGGGCCCATCCCCTTGCCTTCCACCTTGCCATCACGGGCATAACAGCGAACCGGCCAGGGGGAATTTTGCGCGTCGCCGGTCTTATAGTTCTTCACCAGCGCGGCAGCGCAACGAATCGCCGCCTCCAGGTACTTCGTGTTGCCGGTCATTTCGTAAAAGCGCAGATAAGCATACCCATCCTCGCCGACGACGTGCGGTTCGAGAAAGTCCTCGCCGTGTTTGCTCCAGCCGGTGTAGCGGCGATCGCCCGGATTGGCCGATGTGTAAGGCACGCGCGCCCACGCGTAGTTCTCCGGTGTCAAGCCGTTCTCGAGTTCGTAGTCGATGAAGTCCTGGAGAAATGTGATCGTGTTGGGATCGCCCGTATACGGATAGAGGCGCTCCATGAAACCCTGCACCATGGCGCGAAGATAGGCGGTTGAGTTGGCCCAGTGCCAGTCTGGCTGCATCTCAAAGGTAGTGCGGTCGAAATCGAAACAGCAATGAAAGTAGTGGTAGCGTTGCCGGTTGTACTGATCCCAGAGAATGCTCCACTGCGTGAGGAAGTGGGAGCTATAGGAGTAACCCGTGTTGTCCGGCATGGGCCACGGAAGGAGCTTGCCCCCGGAATCGAGTTGCACGGGCCGGCCGGCGATGGTGGGTGCGTTGACAGTCGAAACAACCTGGAAAGGTTCTTGGGCCGCCACGGACGAAGCAAGCAGCAACGCAGCACAGAGACGGAGACGGTTCATAATTCACCTGTACGGTCAGTAACTGGTGTCATATTTCATGATCAAAATCGTAGCGACGAGGACGATCCCCGAACCGGTCAGGGCCAGCGTCCCCAGCCTCTCGCCGAGAAGAACCGCCGCCAGCAGCACGCCGAAAATTGGCACGAGGTAGAGTGAAACCGAGGCGACAGTCACATCCAGGTGCTCGAGCGCGGCGAAAAAGAAAAGCATCGACGCACCGTACATCAGGATGGCCAGGAACGCGAACGCAGCCCACGATTTCCAGTCGAAGGCGTTAAACACGCTCCAATGGAATGGTTCCACCCAGATGAGCAGTGGCACGCTCGCCACCGACGCCGTGATGTAGCTGAAAATCAGAATTTCGATTTCCTGGAAACGCCGCAGCAGACCTTTGCAGTACGTGTTATAGAACGACGAGCCGAAGCAGCCAATCAGAATGAGACCGTTTCCGGCAATGTATTTCATGTTCAGAAACGAGCTTTCCCGCAGGTCCGGCACCGACATGAGCAGCACACCCACCAGCCCGATAGCCAGGGACGCGATGCGCAGCAGGCTGAGCTTCTCGTGCAGCATGAAGGAAGCCAAAACGGCGGTGATCACCGGAATCATCAAATTGAGGACCGCGCCGTTCGAGGCCAGCGACCGTGAGATTCCCCACGTCATGCCCAACTGCGCCAGCACCTGCCCGCCCACGCCGGCCAGCGCGAATTTGCCCCAGTCGGACCACGTTGGCCGCGCGGCACTGGGATTGGCGCGCCGCTTGCGAATGAGCAGCGGCACGAACAACAACGTGGTGATGTAGAAGGGCACGAACGTAATGGCGATGGGTCCCATGTGGCGGTCCAGGAACTTCACCGCCGTGCCCTGCGCCGACCAGATGAGCGACGCCATGGCCAGCAACGTGAAGTAACCGAGCATTCGGCCCTTGTGAATCTGTTTCTGTGGATCCGCTATACTCGCCATGCCTCATCCCTCCTGAACAATGACGCCGAACCGGTCTGCACCCATCGAGCTGCCGTCGAAGACGTACGGTCTTATGTGGCGAATTTCGGCGTAGCGCTCGACCACACGGCGAAATGCCTCTTCCGAATCCTTGCGCGCAAGAATGGCAACCGTGCCACCGGCTCCGCCACCGGTGACCTTGGCTCCGTATACCCCTTTCACGGCACCCTCGGCGCGAACCAGATCGACCAGCAAATCCGTAGCCTCATTGCCCAAGCCGCATTCCGTGTAGGAGTAATGCGACTGATACATCAGATCACCCATCAATCGCCAGGTATCCTCGGACGCCTTCGCCGCGGCGCCGCGCGCCAACTCCACGAATAACTGAATCCGCTGGTTCTCTTCGACGGCGTAACGCGTGCAGTTGCGGACGTGGTAACAGGCATCGGGCCGGACCGGCGTGAACGGGTCCGCATGAAACTGCCCATCGCGCAAAAATTCGCAGCCTAGCATCGTTTCGGGAAGGCGTGCTTCATATTCCGAGCGAAACACGGACGGCGCTATTTCCGAAACGTAGCCGCGCCAGCGGGGGTCGGTAAAGCGCGGAATCCGGCTGTTGGTGTCCGGGGTGACGTCGAGCCCTTCCCAATCACAGATGAGCTTGTAGCCCATGAACGCGCCGGCCCGGGCCGCTTCGTATTCGATCCCCGTCACTGCGTGGCTGACGCCCGAATCCACGGCCCAGCATTTCAACTCCGCAGGGAGGCGGACAAGCGGCCGCGCTTGGCAAGGCTGGCAAACCAGCGGCAGCACATAGCCCTCGTCGCCCAGCACAACGGCGGCCTGGTCCATGATGCCGCAAGCCGATTCCGCAATCACGTTCTCCACCCACTGGCAGGCTTCGGCCAGCTCAATGCCGTGGAGGTTAATGCCATAGGCGCGCGCCGCCGGCTTCATGACCGCAACCTCGATGGCAGCCGACGAGCTGACGCCCTTGTTCAGCGGAACCTCGGAGGAAATATAGACGTTCGCGCCGGTTTTGACCGTGTCCGGATAACGCAGGCGCAGGAGATAGAAAATCCCCAGCACATAGGCAGTCCAGCGATAACCAGGGTCCTCATTGGCCAAGCGGCGCACCGTGTCGTCACTGGTCATCGCTTCAAAATCGAATTCGACCCAGTCGCACCAGCCGCGCTCCGCCATTTGCGGGTTCCAGAAGCAGATTCGCTCATCGGCCCGCAACGCGACCGCCGCCCACGTCGCTTCCCGGATGGTCGCCTCAAACACGAGCCCGCCGGTGTAATCGACATTGCCACCCATCAAATCCAGCCGTCCAGGAGAGCGCCCTATGTATACCGGGCGGCCGGGCTCAAAAAAGCTGCGCTCCGCGCGGATGCGGGCCACGTCCCTTTCAAAAGCCGTCACGCAAGCTCCCGAATGCTCTCGGTCACGTACGAAATCGCGGCTTCCGTCATGCGGGGGTGAATGGGCAGGCTCACATACTTATGGAAAAGCGATTCCGCCACCGGGCATTCGCCCTCATGGTGGCCCAGCTTGCGGTAAGCCGTGGTGAGATGAATCGGCATGTAGTGCGACCACACCTTAATACGTTTGCCGGTGTAGAGCTCCCACATGAAATCTTCTTTGCTCAGACGGAACTCGGGCTCCACCAGCACGCAGTAAACATGGAACGAATGCTTCACATCGGGAGAGACGTAGGGCAACGTGAGGCCCCTAATTCCGCGCAGAAGCTCGCAGTAACGATTGGCAATCTCAGTCCGCCGCGCGTTGAATCCATCCAGCTTGCGCAACTGCTCGAGCCCCACCGCAGCCTGCGCATCCGTCATTCGAAAATTGAAACCGATTTCGTCAAAATCCAGGTACCAGTAACGCTTCCCCATGGGCTGCTTGGTTTCGTCAATCGGCAAATACTTGCCCTTGGGATCGTAAGTCAGGCAACAGAGGGACCGGAACGACAACATGCGCTCGTAAAGATCCTTGCGGCCCGTTGTAATCATGCCTCCTTCACCCAGCGTGACCATATTCTTTTGCTGGTGAAAGCTGAAGACGCCGATATCGCCCAGTGTGCCGGCCCTCCGGCCTTTGTACTCGGCGCCGGCGGCGTGGGCGCAGTCCTCGATGACCAGAATGCTGCGCTCTCGCGCCACTTGCATGATCGGGTCCATATCGCATGGCTGCCCATACAGATGCACGACGATAATCGCCTTGGTCCGGTCAGTGATTTTCTGCGCGACCGACGCCGGGTCCAGATTGAGCGTCCGTGGGTTGACGTCGGCGAAAACCACGTTGGCGCCTCTCGCCGCCGCCGCGTTGGCCGTCGAAATCCAACTGATCGGAGTCGTGATCACCTCATCGCCTGGCCCGGCGCCGCTCGCGATCACCGCCAGTTCCAACCCCGCAGTCGCCGAGGTCACCGCGAGCCCGTACTGCGCGCCGCAATACGCCGCGAAACTCTCTTCGAACTTCTTGACCTTTGGCCCGCAGGAAGGAGCGCTGGCGTGCAGCACCTCAACGAGCGCCGCTTCTTCTTCCGGCCCGTATGCCGAGCCGTGCCCGTACTCCAGTTCATGAATTGCTTTTGGTAGTTCCATAAATGGCCCTTTCTATCACCTCATCACACGTCGGGACGCGCGTCCGGCACACCGCCGCGATCCGTTCCGTGAGCAGAAAGTGATCCAGACCGCGCGGAGCCCGGCCCGGTAAAGGTTCGGTCTGCGCCTCCACTAGTTGACTGGCGTAGCCCAACCGCTTCGCGAGCCGCACTCCGAGTTCGAAACGCGAGATGGCTTCGGTGGCGCCCAGATGAAAAATGCCGGCCGCATTCGCACCGGCCAGCAACTCAAGAATCACATCGCATAGAGTCGCCGCATCAATCGGATTGCGATATTCGAAGTTAGGAAGCGACACCACCTCTCCCGCGCGAAGCTTGGCGGCGAACTTGTTCAACATGGCGTTGGTGCCGGTTCCCTCCGCAAATCCGGCCACTAGCGCCAGCCGTAGGATAACGGCCGCCGGCAGCTCCGCAGCGATCAATTGTTCCGCGCGCGCCTTGGTCCTGCCGTAAACGCTGACCGGCGTGGGCGCATCGGACTCACGGTAACCGTGCCGTGTACCGTCAAACACAGCGGCCGACGAAGTGAAGATCAACCGGGCTCCCGTTCGCCGGCACGCCGCAGCCACGTGCGCCGCGCCGCTCACGTTCACCGCCTCAGCCAGTTCGGGACGCCGTTCACACTGATCGATATCGGATATCGCGGCAAGCAGGATCACGGCGTCCGGCCGAGTGTCATCGAACGCCGCATTTACACTAGCTGCTGACGTGATATCGATCTTCACGCCGCGCTCTCCGGGCGGAGCCGTGAGATCTGCGTCGAATACGTCAAATGATCCGGCCGCTTTCCTGGCTAGATGCTGCCCCAGAAAGCCGGTCGAGCCGATAATCAACAAACGCGGTTTGCGCGAACTCACCCTGGATTACCTGGCCCACTCCGGAAAGGCCGTCATGGCGTCAACGAAATTATGAATCTTGTCGGTGTGGGCGTCTTCCTGCCAACCGCCCCGGCCCGGACGCACTGAGTTTTCCCGCGGGCAGCCGTCGTCATTGATCGCGTAGAGGACATAGTTCAGCGCCTGGTAAGCCAGGGCCTTGTATTCGTCGCTCTTGGCCGCCGACGAGTACATAGCCAGTACAGCGCCGTACGTCGAGAGAATGCCGCCCCAGGGCTCTTTGTCGTAAGTCTGCTCGCCGCAAACCGGCACTCCGGCCCGGATGCTCGTAAAATTGCGGATCGTGAAGTCAATCAGCGCTTTCGCGTCCCGCGCCCAGTCGGCATCGGCAGCTTCCCTCTTCTCAATCAAATATCGCGCCAGGTTCAGAGGCGACCAGGCATTGCGATTATCCGGCTCGGCATGGTCTTCGAAAAATTGCACCCAAAGCGAGCCGTCGTGCGCCGCGTTCGGAATCTGGTGGTTCTTGACCCAAGCCCAAAGCTTGGTGCCAGGCTCGCGAAACTCACCATAACCGTGTTCGATCAGCCTATCGAACAATCGCAGGTTATATGACATGTTGGCGGCAATCGGGAATCGGAATTCACCCGTTCGGTAATCCACGCGAAACGGCCACGGGCTTCGCTGGCCGTCGCCAGTTCCCATGTTGGCCACCAGAACGCGGGCATTCTGCAAAGCCTGATCCAGATACTTCTTGTCCTTGGTCTCTTCATAGAGCAGCACCAGGGCATAGCCCGCAATGCCTCCCTTATCGGGCTCAATCTCGTAAGGCTTGTCAGCCTGTGAGCCTGCATCCGGAGGCTGCGGAAACTTCCCTCGAGCGCCGGTAGAGCGCGTAAACCGCGGGTACTTGCCTGTGTCTGGAGTCAGGCTCTCCTTCACCAGGTAGTCGCCCATGTAACGCGCGAACTCCACAATCCTCGGGTTTTTCCTTCCGCTCCAGGCATAGTACTTGAGATAGGAAATAATCCCCATCCCGTTCTGCATGGCAGGAATGAAATCCATGCGCTTGGCGACCGGCTTATAATCGCCATCCATGAACGTCGTGTAGACGAAACGGGGATAGCCGCTCTCGATCGGACACGCGAGATACCAATTCATCTCGCGATCAAGAGCGTCCGTCCACGAGGTCCACGGAGCCAGCATGCCTTTGGAATCGTAAACGGCGCGATGGTTGCCAATCATCGGGCTTTCGGCCTGCAAGACGCCAGGTCCCGCAAGGCACGCGAGCCAAATAACCATCACGGCCGCGCAAGAACAAACGAGGTTCCGCGAGCCTTGGAAGATCATGCCGTTGTCGCCACGCGCTCCAGCCGGTCTCCCATCAGAAACGCAGTCGCAGCCCGAATTGCATGCGGCGCTGGTCCACCGAGGTGGAGGTGACCACACCCTCGGAGCCATCGCCAACACCGGAGTCCGGGGCCTGGAAGTTCGCGTGATTGAATGTATTGAAGACGTCCACGCGCAACTGCAGGTTGACGCGCTCGGTCACGTTGAATATCTTGGATAGCGACGAATCGAGCTGTTGCTGGCCATCCGCATACAGCGGGTTGATGCCCGAGTTGCCATACGTGTCTGGCACTGTGTCGTCAGTAAAGCAGTTCGGGTTGAACCACATGTTCGGCGTCGGGTTCGAAATCGCGCCGTTGCAAATGCGGTTGGCCGCGTTGTTTTGTCCATTGTTCAGCAGACTCACGCTCGAGGTGACGTTGAAACGCGTGCCGCTGCGAATGTGAATCAGTCCTGCGTATTGCCATCCGCCCAACACCGTATCCACCGCGCGGTTTGCATTCGATAGATAGGTCCGGCCGCGCCCAAACGGAAGCTGCAACACCACCTGCGCGTTGAACGTGTGCGCGATGTCCTGCGGCGTTGGACCGTAGTACTGCCAGATATTGCTCGGGTCGATGTTGTTGCCGTTCGAAAAGTTGCGCGCGTGAGCATACGTCGCATACACGTTGACGTATTTCGTGATGTTGGCGGTGAAGCTGGCCGTAAGGGCGTCGTACCAACTGCCTGCATTCGAGAATTGAACCGGCAAATCCCCGAGCTGCGGATAGGTGCTGTACAACGGCCGGGCCAGGTTGTAATTCACTCCGGGCGGTTGAGGAGGCGCCTCATTGATGTTGACTGCGTAATTGTTATTGATCCCTTGCACATGCTCATAACCTACGTCGATCAACATGCCGGGCCTGATCTCGCGCTCCACGTTGATCGTGCCCTGGTCTACACGCTGATTCTTCCAGTTGGCCTCGGTTCCGCGGATCACCGCGTTGGCAGGTATCACCAGGTTGCCGGAACTGTCGTACTGCGCGCTGGCCAGCGGTATTCCGTCGCGCGACAGCAACAACGACGGCGTCAGGTTGTTCGGCGTCAGGAACTGCTCCTTGACGTAACTCGGATATGTCAGCCCGAGAATAGTTAGCGGACCGGACCAGTATGTTTGCCAATAGGAAATGCCGTAGCCACCGCGTACACTGGTTTTCCCGTGATCCGGACTCCACGCGAAACCCATCCGAGGCCCCACATCGCCCTTGTCCAGGTTCAGTCCCGGGCTGCGGTCGCTATTGGTTGCCAAGACCAACTGGTTCGTCTCCGAGTCCCAGTTCGACTCACGGTTGTAGCGCTCAATCGGCCGCGTATACAGGTCGTAGCGAAAACCGAGGTTCAGCGTGAGCGATGGCAGCACCTTGAAATCGTCCTGCCCATACCAGGCATTCTGCCAGTAGGTCTGGTACGGCCATCCGCCGACGAACCGCGCCCGGGCAATGCTCGTCGGCGTCCCAAGCAGGAAACTCGGATACGCGTACGGCGCAGCCACTCCGTTGTAGGATGTCATCGCCGGATCAAAGATCAACGCTCCGCGCGGGTCATCGCCACCGATAGTATCAGCTGAAGTATCTTCCACGTGGTTCAGGCTGGTCCCGAATTTCAGGTTGTGCTTCCCTTTCACCCACGTGAAGTTATCTGTCAGCGAGAGAGTGTTGCTGATAATGAAGGCCACCCAGTCGGGATCTCCTATGTTGTGAAGGGGCGGAAGGCTGGTGAGCTCGAAGATACCCTCCGTGATCGGATCGCCCAGATTGCCGTTGGGGATGCCGTAGTAGTTGTTCCAGTCCTTCGTCATCGTCTTGTTGCTGGTGTTGACGTGCGTCCGGTTGTAGCCCAGCCGCACCTCGTTCGACATGCTGGCGCCGATCGTGCGCAGGTAGGTGAGCTGCATGTTCTGGTTCACCGTGTCCGAGTCCGCTTGCCCGTTTTGCCAGAACTGATTCACGCTCGTGGCATTGTTGTTGATGGAGTCCATCTTGGAGTAACGGTAGAAGAAGCGGTCCTTGTCGGAAAGGTTATAATCCATTCGCCCATCGCCCTGATCCACGTTTTGCTGGTTGGTGTACAGATAGTAAAGGTTGTTGGAAACACCGGGCTGGTTGGCAACTCCGAAGATCTTATCGGCATTCATTTTGGCTGCCGGCCCATCGAAGCGCGAGGCGGGAATGATGTTGCCGGCAAACGGCGTCACCGATACGACGTTGCCGTTGCTGTCAAAAACGCGTGAAAACGGATCGTAGATCTGGCCGTACGTGTTCCCACCCGCGTCGACGGGCTGCGTAACATCGTACAGCTCGGAGAAATCGCCGTTATACATTTTGGCGGTCGGAGCGCTGGTAAAGCCGGGCGAGCTGGTGTTGAACCTGGTGCCCTGATAATCTCCGAAAAAGAAGAGCTTGTTCTTGATCGCGGGACCACCCACCGCGCCGCCGTACTGATTGCGCTGGAACGGCGTGGCCTGCTCCGCGAAGAAGTTCTTGGCATCGGCATCGTTGTTGCGCAGGAACTCGAACAGCGCACCGTGGAACTCGTTCGTACCCGATTTCGTGACCACGTTGATCACGGCGCTGCCCGAGAAGCCGAACTCCGCGTTGTACTTGCCCGTGTAAACCTGCACTTCCTGGATGGCTTCGATCGGCGGCACCAGGCCAATGTAGGCATTTTGCGGTTCCCGATTGAAAATTCCCTCGATGAAGACACTGTTCGCGTTGGCGTCGACGCCGCCCAGAGAAGCCAGTTGAGGGCGCGTCAGGCCTATGGCCGACCCATTTTCTCCCCCGTTGGTTCCGTAGTTGTTGCTGCCGACGTCGTTGTTGGCGCCCGGCAGCAGGTTCATCTGGTAGAGCGGATTCCGGTCAATATTCGGGAGCTGGTCGAGTTCCTTGTAACTGAATGTCTTCGACAACTCCGAGGTTTCCGTGGAAACGGCCAGCGCGTTGGCCGATACTTCGACGGCCTGTTGCACTTGGCCCAGCGCCAGGTTGAAGTCCATGCGCGTAATCCCCCCGGCGTTCACCACGACCCCGGATGCCACGCTGCGCTGAAATCCCTGCTTTTCAGCCGTCACATGATAGGTGCCCGGAAGCACAAAATTCACTACATAGTCACCGGTCTCTGAACTCTGCGCCGTCGTCATCGCGCCGGTGGCGTCGTTGGTAGCCAGAATCCGGGCTTGGGGCACCACCGCGCCACTGGCGTCGCGCACCGTGCCGTCAATGCGGCCAGTGTTGATTTGCGCTACGGCCAGGTTTCCGATGAAAAGTAAGCCCAATGCCAGCGACAGTTTCGAAATAAGACACGTCCGCAAAGCCCACGAACACATTTTGAGATACCCCTCTCCTTGGAAGTTAGGAATATCATATGTTTGGCTTCCAGAGCTGTCAAGAGCTTTTGACGAACTTGTTCAGAGCGTCTCGGCAATCGGCCAAGGTCAGCTTCATCAATCGCCGAACGGCCTGCCGGGCCCCTACCGGATTGCGCGCCCGAATCTCCACAAAGATATTAAGATGAAGATCCCAACCAGTTGAGAAACCAGCAGTTAGCTTGATCTGCTGGAGAAACACTTCCATCAGCGGGTCGAGCACCATTTCGAGGTAGCGATTGTGCGCCGCGCGCATCACAGCGCGATGGAAACGCAAATCGGCCGCAACCATATCATCGAGCTTGCCAGCTTCCCATTCTTTCATCGCCCCGAGTGCCGACTCAATTTCGTCCAAATCTTCGGCAGTTGCCCGCACTGCCGCCAGGCTGGCAGTGGTTTCCTCGAGCACTTGGCGAAGCTCGAGCAGGCTCTCGGTCTCCTCGATGGTAGGGATGGGTTGATCCTGGAACAGCCTGAGCAAAGACTCCTTCACCCGGTCCGGCTTGGGCGCAACGGTCAGTGTGCCGCGCCCTGCACGCACCTCAACAACGCCCCTATCCTCTAGAATCTTCATGGCTTCGCGGACGACAATCCGGCTCACATGGAACCGTTCCGCCAGTTCCGTTTCCTTGGGGAGGCGGGAACCGGGCGCCGGATATTCTTCGGCAATCAGGCGCTGTACTTCGTGCAGCACCAATCCACTTAAGCGCCCGTTGCGGAAACTGCGTGTCTGCATTTCAATCGGCCAGTCCCTGAGTATACAAGGTGGTGGCGATAAGCCAGATAAGAAGATATGATCTTCCTCATGCCGCTGTCAATGCTCTTCGTTTTACTGGTGCCGATTCTGGCTCAAGACGTTTACGTCAATGCGCAGGTGCCTTGGCACCCGGTGGTGCTGGACTCGCAAGGGAAATTGCTGGCCTGGTATCAGCCGGAGAAAAATCTCGGCTACGACCACGTGATCCGCCTGGGTTGGGATTTCATCGAGCACAAGGTCCCGGTGGACACGCGTCACAACACCGGTCTCAAAATCTATCTCATCAACTCCGTCTACGATGGCAAAACTCTGCAAGGCGCGAACTGGCAGCACAACCCCGCTATGGTCTTTGCCTCGTTCGTCGACTCACTGGTCGGCTGGTATCCGTACTCGGGTGATGAAGAAGCCGTGCAAGCCGTGCGGGGAATGCTCGATCACCAGCTTGCGCACGGCACGACTCCTTCGGATTGGGACTGGCCCGGCGTGCCATTTGCCACCAACTGCGATGACCAGCCCGACTACGGCCATTGCATTCAGGACATGCCGCACGAGTTTTACGGCGGGATTGAGACCGATAAGGTCGGCGAACTGGGCACCGGTTACGCGCTGTTTTACAAGTTGACCGGCGAGCGTAAATATTTGGATGCCGCCGTCCGCTGCGCCCAGACGCTCGCCCGGCATGTGCGCCCCGGCGACGCCGACCACACTCCGTGGCCATTTCGCGTGGATGCACGCACCGGCGTGACGCTCGCTCTCGAAGAGTACGGCGGCAACGTCGCCGGACCCCTGCGCCTTTTCGAAGAGCTGATTCGCCTCAACGCTGGCGACGTCGCGGCCTTTCGCAACGCTCGTGAATTGGCTTTGAAATGGATGCTCGATCAGCCGCTCAATCACGACAGCCGCGCCTGGAACAAGTGGGCCGGTTACTTTGAGGATGTGCCGCGCCACACCGATGACGTGAACCAGCTCACGCCCATGATGGCGGCCTACTACATCCTCTCGCGCGAGGATCCGGCCGAGGTGGACCCGGAATGGATGAGCCACGTGGGACGTTTGCTCGACTGGGTGAGAATCAGACTCGGCCGCGGGCCATTTTTTGGCGCGCAGGCCATTGACGAACAGACCACTCCGGATGCCAGCTTCGGCTGCTGCTCCCGGGCGGGCCAGGGGGATCACACGGCACGCTGGGCCGCGATGAACGCCATGTTCTTCGAAAAGACGCGTGACGGACAAGCGCGGGAAGACGCCTTCCGATCCTTGAACTACGGAACCTACTTCGCCGGCTCCGACGGGCGGATCGCCTGCTGCGGCGTGGACTACAACGACCCCTACTGGTTCAGCGACGGCTATTCGGATTACATGCGCCACTTCCAGTGGGCCATGGGCGCTGTTCCCGAGTTTGCGCCGGCGGGCCAGGACCATGTTCTGCGATCCAGCTCCGTGGTGCAAAAGGTGAAATACGCCACGCGCACCCTGGACTACCGGACCTTTGACGCCGCCGCCACCGAAGTTCTCCGCCTGAGCTTCAAGCCCACGCGCGTCACCGCTGGAGGAAGTGCATTAAACGAACGCGCCGACACGCACGAAGCTGGTTACACGCTCCAACCCCTGTCCGGCGGGGATTGGGTCGTCCGCGTCCGCCACGTGAACTCGGGAGAGGTCCACATCGGAGGCTGAACGCTGAACTACGGCGAATACCACCTATAATAACCGCGCACCTGCCATGCCGCCCAAAGTCCCGATGGACGTCGACGAGTACCTACATACGAGCTTCGACGGCCCCGACTGCGAATACCTCGACGGCGAGGTCGTGGAGCGGAACGCGGGAGAGATACCGCACAGCCGCCTACAAGCGGAGTTAGCGTGTCTACTCATGCAAATGGAGTCAACACTCGATATTCAGGTCCTGTTCGCGATTCGCATCCCGATCACGGCGCGCCGTTTCCGTGTAGCCGATTTAGCCGTCTGGCGTGCTGGCAACATCGGTGACCGTGTTCCCAACGTTCCGCCGTTCCTCGTGATCGAGATTCTCTGTCCCGAAGACCGGATCACACGCATGCAGCCCAAAATCCAGGAGTACCTCAGCATCGGCGCCGAATGGATCTGGCTCGTCGATCCCGAGGAGCGAAAAGCCGTCAGCTATTCCCAAAGCAACCCCGCGGGCACGCTGTGCAACGTCCTGCGTACGGTGAATCCTGCTATTGAGATTTCTCTCGGCACGGTGTTTGAAGCGCTGAAGTAAGTTGCCGGGTCTGCCCTTTCACGTCGATCCCTCACTTGGCAGCCGCCTCCAGCCGTTTGAGCCAGGCATCGAAGTGAGGGCACTCCTTCCGGATGCGGGGCAGTCCGATTTCCAATACGGCGAGCGTGCCAAGAAACGGTTTCTCATATCCAGGCACGAGGCCTTCGACGCGCTTGCAGGGTGCGGTATCTGGCGAATCATTAATTTCTTCCGGCGATGGAAACGCGTCCCGAATCGCTTGGAATTCCGATTCCAGGTCGGGACGGCCGATAGCGTGGCTGAATGCGGCAGAGTCACTGAATAGCAGCCCCTCAAACTCGTGCATGACCACAAAAGGCACGAACCGCTGCGGACCAGGATGGCGCCCCATTTCGTTTATCATGTCCTTCAGCAATGCGTCTTGCACGCATCGCGCTTTCCTTGAGAAGTCGAGACCGGAGGCCTGTGCTCGCCCGGGCCACGCTCCCTCTCCATGTTGGGGTAAGCCGTAGTAGTCAACCATTGTGGTCGCGATGCAACCTGCATCTTCTTTGAGGTGGTTGATGATATCTCGTCGTACGGAATGCCAAGGACGAATGCCCCCGCGCCGCTGCCGCAATCGGGCATTGCCAACGATTCTGGCACCGACAGAATCGTAGCCCGTTGATACCAAATGATCCCGGAGGATTTCATTGACGAAGTCTTCCTCCGTTTGGCCCTCGACATGGATTAGCAAACGAGGCATCGCTCTTAATCCCGAGCTGGCCTGCCGCCAAACTCGTTCTTTTCCCAGAGTTGACCGAGGCTGTACTCCTTAAGCCACGTCAATAAGTGCCCAGACTCCAGCCGTGTCAACTGCGTCGCACCATCAACACGGTTAGCCACAAGAACATCCTCAGGCTCAAAATGATCCAGCAGCAGCGATGACTGGGTTGAGACAATGACTTGAGTATTAACCGACGCCTGCCGAATGAGAGCAGCAAGCATCTCGATCGCATAGGGGTGCAGGCCCAATTCCGGCTCATCGACCAAGATGACTGAGGGGCGATATAGATTGGGCTGGAGAAAGAGAGTTGCCAAGGCAATGAACCGGAGCGTTCCATCCGAAAGCGACGCAGCATCGAAGTACTGGTCCGAGTTTTTGTGTCGCCACTCCAGCCTAATGTCTTCGGGGCTGAGCTTTAGAGGTCTTAGCCGGAAGTCATCGAAGAAGGGAGCCACTCTCTGAACACTTCGTTGAATCAGACTGTACGAGTCTTCATGCTTTTCCCTGAGATAATACAGGAAGGCAGCCAGGTTCGATCCGTCGGGACGCAGAAAATCGTTGTCGTTAACCTTCGCTGTCTTGCGCATCGGCGACGATGAACTGGTGTCATGAACGTGGTAAAGCCGCCAGCTCCCAAGGCGGCTGCGCACCCACCTAGCTATCTTTTCAGACTTTGGATCGCTGATCCCCGCTTCTAGCCCTTGCAGTCTTGCTGGGAGAGTCTCCCGTAAAGGCCGTGGATGACCCTCCTGCTTGTTCCAGAAACCGACTAACTCCAAGAACGGATAAAGACCATCGTCCTCGGTCGGAGCGAGGCTCAGTTCGTACTGATTGACCTCATCTTTGAAGGACAGAAAGCAGTGGATTTTCTTCGTCGTCTTCGAACCAAAGTGAAGGATCTTCTCGGCTCCGCCAGATCGAGTGACGTAATCTCTTAGCCTTCCTTCTCGGATGGCGTGGAGAAAATCAAAAGCAGCAATAAAGTTCGACTTTCCGGATCCGTTGGGACCGATCACAACGTTGATCGGACGCAGCACAAGCTTCTCTATCGAAGCAATGCTCTTGAAGCCCTGAATGGTGATGTAGTCGAGTGCGTTCGAAGCCATGTGTGTCAGTACCGATGCAATATCCTACGCTCCTCCCTCACCTTCTAAAATGCTTACTCAAGCTCAACCTCTGATGCTGATACGACGACCCGATCCCCTGCCCGTAGATCTTACTCGGTGCACTTAGTAGCCGCTCGAACACCAGCCGCCCCACTACTTGCCCATCCTCCAACAGGAACGGTACTTCGTGCGATCGGACCTCCAGCACGGCGTGCGTGCCTTTGATGTCGTCTGCGCCGTAGCCGAAGCCGGGATCGAAAAAGCCGGCGTAGTGGATGCGGAACTCACCCACCGAAGGATCATACGGCACCATCTCCGCCGCGAATGAGTGGGGAATGCGAACCCGTTCCTTCGAGGCGAGAATGTAGAAGTCGTCCGGATCAAGCACTAAGTTGCGCGATCGCGTGCGGTAAATCGGCTCCCAGTACTCCAGCGGTTCGTAATGATTGATGCGGTTCAGATCGATGAGCGCCGTGTTGTGCCGTGCCTTGTAGCCGATGACCTCGGAGCTTTCATCCCCGCTCAAGTCCACCGACAGCCACAGGCTTTTGTTCGAGATCAAAGCATCGGCGGGGGACTTGTTCTCCGTGTACACCAGCGTTTCCTGCGCGTTCAGCCGCTCCAGCTCGCTATCCGACGGCGGCGGGTTACCGCGCCGCAGCCGCAATTGGTTCAAGCGCGCGCCTTGTTCCACCACGATGCTGAACGTGCGCGGCACAATCTCGGTGTACAGCGTGCCTTTGTACCCTGCGGGCACGCGCTCAAACTCGCTGCCATAATCCGTGATGAGGCGCGTGAACACGTCCAGCCGGCCGGTAGTGCTCTTCGGATTTGCCTTGCCCGAAATATCCGCCGGCAGATTCAACTCTTCCATCAGCGGGACGATGTAGGCGCATCCGCGCTCGAGCACCGCGGGCCGCGTCAGGTCGAGCTTGTAGAGATGGTTTTCGTTGAGCTTGTCGATCACGCGCGCGTTCCGGCTGGAAAGAAAACTGGCGCGAATGCGGTACGCCACCGGGCCAATGCGCAGGTCGAGGCTCGATGGCTGTATCTGCTCCGGCGTCACTGCCGGGTTCGCGGTCACGTGCCCCGCCGCAATCAACTCCTCGATCGCTTGCGACGGCAGAATGCCGGTAGTGAATGAATGCAAACGTTCGTGCAGCTCGGCGAAAAGTAAGGGAGTACTTCCTGTCATTTATCAGTCGATGGTACATCACAGCGCAGCGTGCCGACGAGTTCCGTCACCTGCGCGATCTTTTCTTGCTTGAGAAACGCGCCCAGTTCGCGGGCGATGTTTACGGGCGCCGCAGGGTTCCAGAACGTTGCCGTGCCGACTTCCACGGCCGTCGCGCCGGCGATCAGAAACTCCGCCGCATCTTCGCCTGTCGCGATCCCGCCCATGCCCACCACCGGGATCTTCACTGCCTTCGATGCCTGGTGCACCAGGCGTAGCGCGATGGGTTTGATCGCCGGACCCGAGAGCCCGCCGAAACCTGCACCGATGCGTGGCCGCCGCGTGCGCGCATCCACTGCCAGCGCGATGAAGGTATTGACCAGCGAGATCGCATCCGCACCCGCAACTTCCGCCGCCTGCGCCAAGGGCTCGATCTGCGCCACGTTCGGAGAGAGCTTCACAATGAGCGGACGATGCGCGGCCAGCCGCACGGCGGCCACCAGCTCCGCGAGCAACCCCGGATCGCTCGAAAAATAGATCCCGCCGTGGCGCGTGTTCGGGCACGATACGTTTAATTCGTAACCGGCGATGCCCGGCGCGTCCTCCAGCACCCGCACCACTTCGGTGTAATCTTCCGTGGTGTAGCCGAAGACGTTCGCGAACACAGCGGTTTTGAGCTCGGCCAGGCGCGGCAGCTTCTCTTTGACGAACGCCCGGACCCCGATGTTTTGCAGTCCGACGGAGTTGATCATGCCGGCGCGCGCTTCCCAGAGGCGCGGCTCCGGGTTGCCCTCGATCGGCTCGCGCGACAGGCCTTTCACCACCAGGCCGCCGAGTTGGTTGAGATCGACGAGCTTTTCGAACTCGATCCCATAGGCAAACGTTCCCGATGCGGCAATAACCGGATTGCGAAGTGGAATCCCGCAGAGGGTAGTGGAAAGAGGGGAGCCCGGCGGCTTCATGGCTCCGCCGGCGAGACCAGCGCTTCTCCCAGAACTCGCCCTGTCGCCGAGGAGGGCCAGGCCGTGCCCGCCGCCCGAGCTAAAGTTGGCGCCAAATCGATTGATTCTACTGTAGTTTCGAACTCTTGCGTCTCGAATGGCGCACCGTAAAAGATGAGCGGGACCCTTGTGTCGTAGTTGTAAAGGGAACCGTAGGAGATTCCCCGTCCCAGCCCGTAGTCCTCCACATATTCGGGCCCGTAGGCCAGCATGACGTCGCCCGACCGCACGGCGTGAAAGCTGTTTCGGAAGCGCCGCAGCCAGTCGCCGGAGTGGGAGCAGTCGCCATCGGCAGTGTAGTACCCGGTCACGCCGGGTACGGTCAGCGCCGCCTGGCCTGCCACCACCCGCGCCTCCCGGAGGTCGATGTAGGCCTTCTGGAGCTGGTCCAGCCGGAGGTACAGGAACGGGTAGAGGTAACGCTCGACGTACAGATTTTTCCGATCGCGAAGGTCGTAGCGCGCCGAGAGTGCTTGATTGATGGTGCGGGCGACGGTTTCGCCGGGAATGGCTAGTGTTGCCCTATGGCCGTCCGGGTCGTTGGCGGCTCCATGCGCGGCAGTGAAAGCCACGGCGCAGTTGTGGGCTCCTAAGTTCTTGTTTAGAAAGGCTAAAAGCGTTTCTACTTCACGATCCAGGTGCAGGACCAGCTCGCGCATTAGGGGCGAATCGGCCCCCACCTCATACCCTAGTAGCGCTGGAGACCCCAGGGCGACGGTCAGAAGGTCCACCCCTTGCCCCAAACCAAGCTTTTCCTGCTGGATGACCTCTCGGACCAAGTTCATCTGGGCGGTTTGCCCGGACGGGGAGGCCCAGTAGAGCTGCAGGAACTCCTCGGGGTGAGCGTCGTCGTATTTAAGAGTCCTCAGAGGCGGGGTAGTGTCTTTTCTGCCGAGAGCGTACCAGGCCTCGTTACGGAGCTTCTCGGGGTTGTTAGCCTCGTTGAAATTGGCCAGCCAGTCGGCCATTTCCGCCTTACCGCGGGCCATGAACTTTCCGGTTGCATCCCTATGAAACAAATCAGCTTGAGACTTTCCAGTGAGCAGCGCAGCATCGCGGCTGTCGAGGGCGATGGCGTAGATTCGGTTGTTAGGGTCGGCAGCGGCGATCTGTTCGGCAAGGGTGGTGGCTTGGAGGGCTTCCGGTGCGGCCGAAACCGGCTGGCGAGTTACGCGGTCGTACCAGGAATCGGCTACGATACCGTGAACCTGCGGATAGGCGCCCGTCGAGACCGTCGCTAAACCGCCTGAAGTAAAGGTACTTGCAGCCATCTGGCATTCCGGAAAATAGGCGCCGTCCTCGATGAGCCGCCGGAAGCCGCCGGGGACTAGGAAATTGCTGAACAGATCCAGATAATCGGATCGAAATTGTTCCGCGATCAAAACTACTAGGAGTTTGGGATGAGGACGAGCGGCTCGGGCCGCGTTTGGGATGCCAGCCAACCCCACCGCAGCGAGCGCAGCGAAGCGTCTCCGCGATACTAACATTTGACAAGAGTGTACCAGACAGAATACCTATGCTACACTCGAACTGATTTTACACGTAGGCTCCGTGGCGCTGTTTTTTGAACTAAGGTCTAAACCTTTTGCCGGTTAGATCCGATAAGTTAGACAGCGACCGCGAGGAGGAACACGACGGTGGGTCACGACAACAGCGTGCTAGGGCTAGCTTCGATCCGTCGCAACAGAGGACTATCTCTCGAGCAGATCTCGCAAGACACCAAAATCAGTGTCCGGGCCCTGCAGGCGATTGAACAAGGCGAATTCAAGAAACTTCCAGGTGGGATTTACAACACCAGCTACATTCGGCAATATGCGCGGGCCATCGAATTCGATGAATCCGAACTGCTCGCCTATTATCACTCCATAGTTGATGTGCTAACGGACACCTTACCGATTAATCCAGAAAAAGGATTGCATTTAAGAGATTTTCGTTTCCTCGTGCAGCACTAAACAGGACCCACGGTTCGCGCCCACGTCCAACTCTGCCCTCCTACAGTAACTCCCGCGTTCCTACTGCGGGCCAGCGTGAATTCTCCTCCAGCGTAAGGTTCAGCACGAACTCCTTCTGATGGCGCACTACCGTAATTTGAACAGTCTTTTTCGCACGTGCTGATTGCAAGATACCGGATATCTCTCTGGGAGTAGCGACTTTCTCACCATCCACTTTGATGATGACATCACCGGCTTTGAAGCCAGCCTTTTCCGCAATCGAGTTCGCAACAACGGAGCGCACCAGCACTCCCTCCTTGACACCGAAGAACTCGGCCAACTGCGGATTGAGCGACTCGCTCTCGATACCGAGCACGGGACTGCGCCAGCTCATTAATGCGCGGGGGATGTCGGGCATGCGAATCGTGGGCATCGGAGGGATTTCGGGCATCGGAGGGGGGGATAGCGCGAGCATATCGTCCGGGAGCGCCATGATTCCCGGCTGGCGCTGTCCGATTGTCGCGGTGAGGGTTTGATTCGCACCATTGCGCCAGACTAACAGCTTGGCTACGCGGCCGGGCGGCGTTTCGCGCACCAGGCGAATGAACTGCTCTCCGCCCTCGACGCGCTCGCCGTTGTACTCCAGGACCACATCACCTGGTCTCAAGCCGGCCTTTGCGGCGGGACTTCCTTCATCCACGCAAGTCACCTCCACGCCGTGTTCCTCCTTGAGGTGAAGCTGTTTGGCACGGTCAGCGATGATTTCCACCACGGCGACTCCCAAGTAACTGTTGCCTCGCGACACGACGATCCGGCTGGACGCCGTGTGGGCGCGCGGCGTCTCCCCTGGCGGCGCGGCCACCAGCGCCGCTGCCAGAAAACCCGCCGCACAAATCCCCGAGACTAAGGTCCTGCTTGTCATAACAATTTCCTCTCCGCACAGGCAGGCTCGCCTGCGTGTTTTCCCGCGCAGACGGTCACTTCGGTTCCTTGCGGATATAGATCATCCCGCCGGTCCCAGCGAGACGCACCAACGGCCCACCGCCATTGAGAGCGCCTTCGGCAATCGTGGCGAAGCCAATGGACTTCACTGGAATTTCTGAAAATTCCGACAAAATCCGCGGCGGGCCGCCGTAACTTCCGTTCTGCGCGCGCACCGTCACCTTCAAGTTCGACGGAATCCACACTGTAATGTCACCGGCGCTAGTGCTGAGGAACGAATCATCACCTGGCTGGCTCTCAAAGCGGGCAATGATGCTGCCCACCGCCGTAGACGCATTGAGGCTGCCGCCTGCGCTAGTCAGCTTAATGCCTCCGCCCGCACTCTCGCACCTGGCTCCCATGGCGGAACCCACTTGAATCGGGCCTCCCGCCGCATTGTTAGCAGTTACCATGCCCTTGGCGTAACCCACATCAATGGGACCACCGGCGGTGTCGGCGATGACGAGGTTGCCTGCCTGGATGATGTGGATGCCGCCGCCATTGGTCGAACAGCGCACCGGCCCATCGACGCGCTCGACCACAATATCTCCGCCACCAGTCTCAAAAAAGGCCTGCCCATGAATGCTTTCCGCGTGAATGGACCCTGCGCCCGAAACACAGCGGCAGTTGCCACCGATCTTGCCGAGCACCACCTCGCCGCCTGCTGTTTTGGCGACCAGGTCACTCCCGATTTGATCGATCGCCAGGCGGCCGCCGCCGGTTTGTGCTTCTACGGCGCCAGCAAACTGCGTGGCATCGATCGAGCCGGCGCGCGTCTCAATCACCACTTTGCCGGCATCCTGCGGCGCGGTCAGTTTCAAGTCCGCGGCTTCCGAGCCGCCTTGCACAAGCAGGTAAGTCCACTGGCCCTTGTGCGTGACCTGCACACGAATGCCTTCGAGCAGATGCCGGGCCTGGGCCTCACTCCCCGCCTTGACGCGCTTGACTACTTCAAACGAAAGCTGGTCTCCAGCTACGCCCTGGATGACAACTCCACCGGTGGTGCTGATGCGGATGTTGCCGTGCGAAGCAACCGGCTCCGCTCCCTTGTCGGCCTCCTCCCAAAACGGCCCTACGTGCCGCAAGCCTGGCTCACCGGAAAACGCGGCCAGGGCCACGAAGGCGATTAGTCCGAGTTTGGCGCTGGCGTTCATCCCCGTTAAAAAGTCCCCACCGATGCATTCATGTCACGCAGCGCATTCTGGCAGCGCATGCGGACGTAATTGTTGTCTTCTTTTCCAATCAAAGTTTGGAGCACACCGGCCGTGGCCGCGTCCTGGTGGGCGATGAGCAAATCGATAACCTGAATGCGGACGCCGGCATTCTGATCCTTCAGCAGAACCTGCGCCAGTGTGCGGCGCACTTCCGGATCGGTGGAAAAACTCTTCAACCCTTCGAGCGCCTTGAGCCGCACGCCGGGGTTGGGGTCGTGCATCGCGGCTTCGAGCAGCACGCCGCGCGTTTCAGCGTAACTGCACTGGTCTTTCAACAACTGGACGGATTCGACGCGAACGCCAGGGTTATCCTGCTCGCGGGCCGCAGCCACTAGGAGGCGGCGAATGTTTTGATCTTCGACGCGGCCGGAAATCACGCGACGGCGAGTTTCATCAAGCGCAATCTGCACGCGGCCTGTATTGTCCGGCTGCACTGAACGGATGCTCGAAACAATGGCATCGGGCGCCTGCTCCCCAATGGTCCCGGTGGGAAAAAAGCGGGCGGCAAAGAAGCCAAGCGTAACAAGCGCAACGGCCCCGGCCGGCTGAGCGAAGCGAATGCCGGGGTGCCACATAGATCGAAAGGCCTCGCGGAACAGACCCCAGGGGTCGGAGGTATTGCGCCGCACGGCAGGAGTCTCCTCGCGATAAATGGCACGCACCAACTCGTGGCGGCATTCCGCAAGCAGTTCGGGCGGCGGCGCGAGCTCGTCCCGGTCGAGCGCCGCGGCCAGCGCCTTCTGGCGGGCGAGTGCCGCGCGGCAGGAGTCGCAGGATTCTACATGATCCTCGACGCCCTCCTCGATCTCCGGCTCCAGTTCGCCGTAATGGTAGAGCGGAATCGCTCGGATTACGTCATCGCAAGTCATATCAAATCTCCTAAAACCGTGCGCATTTTTTGCGTCGCGCGGAACAGGCAGTTTTTCGCCGCTTCTTCACTCGTTCCCAGCACGTCCCCGATGGCACGCAGGCGCATTCCCTGGTAGTGCCGCAGCTCAAACACCATGCGCTCGCGGGGGGTGAGACCGGCCAACGCCCTCTCGATGCGTCCGCTGAGCTGGGTGTTCCACATGCGCCGCTCGGGGTCGGCATGCGGACCTTCCTCTTCGAAGCTGTCCATGCGGTCGACGGGTCCATCGGCGGTCTCGATTACGGCCGCTTCCTCACGCCGCACCTTGCGTTTGCGTAGATGGTCCAAACAAATATTGGTCACAATCCGGTACAGCCAGGTATGAAAGCTGCAATCAAACCGGAACGTGTGAATGTTCCGGTAGACCCGCAAAAAGGCTTCCTGATAGACGTCCCTGGCGTCCTCCGGCGAGCGAAGCAGATTCATCGCCAGACGCAACACACTTTGGTCGTACGTGCGAACCAGCCGCTCAAACGCGTCCTGGTCGCCACCCTGAACCGCCCGAATAACGGCGGCTTCGTCCACCTTCGAAACAGCCCGAGCTTTAGCCGCTCCGGCCGCATCCTGGAGCATAACCCCCGAGTTTATCGCGATCCTATTCCACCCACTCAAGATAGACGGGCGAATGACAAATTGGTCACGCCCGTGGGAGCGGCGGGCAGCCGGCTGGACTGGCCTGGCAACTTCAAGAAATGCTTCAGGTTAAGCTATTCATACCGCAAGGCGACGACAGGATCGAGGCGGGCAGCACGGGTGGCGGGCCAGATGCCGAAGAACAGGCCGACGCCTACGGAGACGGCGACGCCCAGGACGGCGGCCCACATCGGCACGGCGGTGGGCAGGCTGGGGAACACCAAGCGTGCGAGGAGCGACACCATCCAGCCGAAGAACATTCCCAGCATTCCACCAAGAGCGGTGAGCACAACGGCCTCAGTAAGGAACTGGATCACAATATCGCTGCGGCGCGCGCCGATGGCTTTGCGGATGCCGATTTCGCGGGTGCGCTCGGTGACCGACACGAGCATGATGTTCATGACGCCGATGCCGCCCACCAGCAGACCGATGGAACTGAGCACCACAATGACCAGCGCCACCATGCCGGTGACTTTGTGAAAGTCTTCGATTAATTGCGCCGAGGTTGAGATAGAGAAATTGTCGGGCTGATTGTTGGGCACGCGCCGCTCGATACGCATCACGGTGCGCACTTCATCCTCGGCCTGTGCCATCATGCCGTCCCTGGCGATGACGATGAGCATGTTCTCTTTCGCGCTGGGAAACAGCTTGTGCATGGTGAAGTACGGGAACAGGATGCGGAGATCCTGGCTGCCTGGAAACGCAAACGCCGGACGCTGCATGGCGCCGATCACTTCGAATTGATGGCCGTTCACTTCGATCCACTTGCCCACGGGATCGACGCCTGGGAAGAAAGCCTTTTGTATATCCTCACCGATAACCACAACAGGAAGATGGTGGCGGCTTTCGGTATCGGTGAAAAAGCGCCCGTAATTCATCACCGTGCCGCCGGCGGCGTAGGCTTCCTCGGTGCCGCCGAGATCGACGTTGTAGATGTCGTTGCCTTTGTAGTGGGCGAGGTTGATCATGTGCCAGTCGGGAAACAAATACGGGCTGACGTGGCGGACCGAGGGGCAGCGCTCGGCGATGGCGAGTGCGTTTTCGTAGGTCAGCGGCTTGCGGCGCTCTTCTTCCGGAGTGAGGTCGCCGGTGCGGACGCCGATTTTGAACTTGAACACGATGAGAGTGGTGGGACCGAAGCTGCGAAAAATATTGCTGATGGCGCCATCGAGGCCGGCCAGAATGGAGCCGACACCGATGACCGCGCCGGTGCCGATGATGACGCCCAGGACCGTGAGGAAGGCACGGAGCTTGTGATCCCGAATGGTGTTAAGCGCCATGCCGATGCCGGAGAACAGTGTGGCGCGGGTCATTGTTCCACCCGGAGGGCTTCAATGGGATCGAGGCGCGAGGCCCGCGTCGCGGGATAGATTCCAAAGAATAGGCCCACACTCGCCGAAAGCGTCACGCTGATTAGCACGGCGGAAACGGGCACAGACATAGGGACAGGTGTCAGGGCGCGAACGAGGATAGCGACGAACCACGCCAAAATCACGCCGATCAGGCCACCGGTCGAAGCGAGCATGGAGGACTCGACCAGGAACTGGCGGAGAATATCAACGCGCCGCGCGCCGACGGATTTGCGGATACCGATTTCGTGAGTGCGCTCGGTGACGACGGCGAGCATGATGTTCATGACGACCACGCCGCCCACCACCATGAAGACCGAAACCACGGCTACGGCGGTTGCGGCGATGGAGCCGGTGATGCCGTTCCACGCGGAAACCAAAGAATCCGATGAGACGATGGCGAAGGTGTCATCCTGATTTGGCCGCAGGTGACGGAAGGAACGGAGCAGCATGCGTACCTGGTCTTGTGCGCGGTAAACAAAGGTCGGACCGAGCGCCCGCGCGCGGTACCCGATGCCTTTGCGAGCACCGTAAATCTTGAAGTAGGTCTCGACCGGGATCATCACGAAATTATCCTGTGACTCCCCGAAGACGCTTCCTTTCGCCTGAGCGACTCCAACCACCTCAAAGGGCCGGCCTTCGATGGCGAACGTTTTGCCGAGAGGATTTACGTTGGGGAAAAAGCGCTGCCGGATATCGGCGCCGACAAATGCCACTTGCTGGCGCCGCTGGTTCTCGCTGTCGCTGAAGAAGCGCCCCAGCGTGATTTGCACGTTTGCGAGCGAAACCATGTTGGTGCTGACGCCATTCAGGTCCACGCCATCCACTTGTTGCGAACCGTAGTGCACCTTCACCTGGCGTTCGGTCTCCATGCCGACATCATCAATCAGCGTTGCGTGGCTTTTGAGAAACTCGAATTCCTCGCGGGTCAGCTCGGGGTTGCGCTTCTCCATTTCCAAATATTTCTTGGGGTCCCACTCGCCGATCATGGCCAGGCGAAACACCCGGAAGCCGTCGGCGCCCATGTCGGACACATTCTGCGCGATATACCGATTCATGCCGTTGATGACAGCCATGACCGCAATGAGAGTGGTGGTAGCGAGAATGATGCCGAGTAGGGTCAGGAAGCTGCGCAGTTTGGAGGACTCAAGCGATCGGGCGGCACCACGCACCGCTTCCCAGAAAGACGCCGTGGATTGCATTTATATAGACAAGACGTGGTTAGCGGCCGGTTTGTTCCGTTGCCAGCGCCGCAGATCCAGGATTTCACCAGTGCTCCGGCATGTCAAACTGGTGGCCATGCCGACCTTCGTGCGGCGTACGCGCATTTGCCTGCCGTCCCGTTGGTCGTTGACAATTGGACTGGGGATTGCATGCCGGAAACGATGCCGCCCGCGCAGGAGCACAAGGTCGTCGACACACCCATTGCGGGAACAGTCGGGAACCTGCGGGTGTTTGGCGTTCCCATCCGGCTGCACTTCACGTTCCTTCTGCTGCTGGTGTTCCTGATCTTCATCGGCATCGGCGGAAAGCAATCCGGGGCCACGACGTCGGTTTACATCATTGCGCTGTTCGGCTCGGTGCTGGTGCACGAACTCTGCCACGCAGTGGTGGCGCGCATGTACGGGCTGCGCACGCGCGAGATTGTTATGTTTCCGATCGGCGGCGTTTCGCGCCTGGAAAGCCAGCCGAAGCCCAAGCAGGAACCGCTGATCGCGCTTGCGGGGCCGGCCGCCAACCTGATCATCGGGCTGGTTCTGCTGGCCACGCAGCATGGTTTTCTGCCGCTCGAGAAGCTGAGCATACCGACTGACGCCAATCTTATCGAACGCATTGCGCTGGGCAATTTGATTCTGGGATTGTTCAACCTGCTACCGGCCTATCCCATGGATGGCGGGCGTATTCTGCGGGCGCTCATCGCGCTTCGCAAACCAGAGGACGAGGCCACGCAGATCGCGGCGCGGGCAGGCCGGCTTCTGGCCGTAGGACTGGGACTGTTCGGACTGCTCTCACAGAATTTTGTACTGGTGTTCGTGGCGCTATTTGTGTACCTGGGCGCAGCGCAGGAAGGGGCTGCGGCGCGAGGGCGGTCGCTCACCACCGGGTTTCCGGTTCAGGCTGCCATGATCAAGGAGTTCCACGCGCTCTCGCACGGCCAGACGATTCGCGAAGCCGGAGACCTGTTGCTCTCGACGGCGCAGCAGGATTTTCCCGTAATGCATGGCAATGAAGTGATCGGACTGCTGACGCGCGCGGCGTTAATGCGCGCCATGCTCAGCGCCGGCCCGGATTCCTATGTGGCCGCAGCCATGGACCGCAACTTCGTGCGTGTTCCTCCGGACATGAGCCTGGTCGAAGCACTACCGCTCGTCTCGAGTGCGGGATCGTGCGCGCTGGTGATGGACGGAGACCAACTGTTAGGATTGCTCACCGCCGAGAATCTGTACGAATTCATGCTTCTGCGCCAAGTCAGTCTGGCCCAAGCGCGCGCCAGCCAGAACCCATGACGGCTTCGGACGCTCTGCACAAGGTCGTGATCATCGGGGGCGGATTCGGCGGCCTGTATGCAGCGAAATCTCTGCGCCGCGCGCCCGTGCGGGTGACGCTGATCGACCGCCGCAATTTTCACCTGTTCCAGCCGCTGCTCTATCAGGTGGCGACCGGCGGGTTGTCGCCCGGCGAGATCGCCTCACCGTTACGCCACATCCTGCGGCGGAACCGGAACACGGAGGTACTGCTCGGCGAGGTTGTTGATCTGGATTCGGCAAATCGGCGAGTCGTGCTCCGGGATGGCACAGCCAGCTACGATACTCTGATCGTGGCGACAGGATCGAGCCACCATTATTTCGGCCACGATGAATGGGAAAAGTACGCACCCGCGCTCAAGACGATTGAAGATGCTACCGAGATCCGCAGCCGCATGCTGCTGGCCTTCGAGAAGGCGGAGCGGGAGCACAATGCGGAAGCACGGCACGCGTGGCTGACTTTTGTCGTGGTGGGCGCGGGGCCGACGGGTGTAGAACTGGCGGGCGCGCTGGGAGAGATCTCGAATGACACGCTGCTCCATGACTTCCGGCATATTGACACCAGTGAAGCACGCATTCTTCTCGTCGAAGGGGGTGACCGCGTCTTACAGGCGTATCCGCCCGATCTATCCGCCGACGCGGAGCGGCAACTGATCCAGCTTGGCGTGCGCACCATGACACATGCGATGGTGCAGGCGATCGACGAAACAGGCGTCACTGTGCACCGCAGCAACGAAACCAGGCACATTGCCGCGCGCACGGTGTTTTAGGCCGCGGGGGTGCAAGCATCTCCACTGGGCCGCATTCTGGTGAATCGAGCGGGCGCGACGCTCGACCGGGCGGGGCGCGTGGTAGTGGAGCCGGACCTCACCATCGCCGGGCATCCCGAGATCGTGGTGGTAGGCGATCTGGCGAATTTCAGCCATCAGACAGGCAAGCCGCTGCCCGGGGTGGCGCCGGTCGCGATACAGCAGGGGCGCTATGCGGCCGCGATGATCGTCGGGCGCCTCACGGGCAAGACGCCGCGGCCATTTCGCTACCGGGATCAAGGAAGTCTGGCAACCATCGGGCGTGCCGCCGCCGTTGCGGATTTCGGCAAAATCCACATCTCAGGGACAATCGCGTGGCTGACGTGGCTCTTCGTGCACCTGATGTACTTAGTTGGATTCGACAACCGGCTCCTGGTGTTCATCAAGTGGGCTTACAGCTATCTCACATTCAACCGAGGCGCACGGCTCATCACGGGACAAGAGAACAAGCCTAACGCTGACTGATTTCGCGCGTACGGACCTTCTGGTTGAAGTCGGCAGATTTGTTGCGGGGGATGCTCAGCGACTTCCAGTTGGCGTGTTGGAAATGCTTGGCCAGCAGCACGATCTGACCGACGTGATCGGCGTAATGGGCGATCTGCCGGTTGATGGCCTGCATGACCGAGTGCGGTTCCCCACGGATGGTCACGGTGCGGGTGAGGTCGGCATCCGAGAGCGGCTCGATCGCCGAAAAGACACAATGCCAGCCATGATCCCAGAGCTGCATCAAGGCTTCGCGCGCGCCCGGCGGATCGACGAACTCGCTGTCGCGATTGCGGTCTGGCTTCTCTCCATCACTGGTGAGGAAGCCGGTCCATCGAGACCGCATGTTACCGGCCATGTGTTTGACGATAACTGCAATCGAATTCGCCTCCTCATCCAGCGGAGTGAAAAGCTGCTCGTCCGTAACTTGCACCATCGCGCCCTCGGCCAGTTTCTTGTAGTAGCGGAAGACATCCAGTGAGTCTTCCCGGTATGAAATGGTGAACTTGAGAGCCATGCCTTCATGTTCGCAGAATTCGCTGAAGATGCGGCGGGCAGGGACTTCGCACGGCAATTCGATTTCCTTCTGAATCAGTGAGGTAAAGGGAAATTCGCATTCTGGAAGATTCGCATCTATTGCAAACGGCCGGTTTTGGGGTAAACTTACACTTAAGTGAA